>Ga0228535_1000420_pt1 | contig 121996 bp, 118 predicted proteins | sample SJ1metagenome_FD_168457 | JGI IMG/M metagenome (GOLD analysis project Ga0228535, IMG submission 168457) | Enriched culture of PCE-dechlorinating microbial communities from Ithaca, New York, USA - SJ1 | ecosystem: Engineered > Modeled > Simulated communities (microbial... > Unclassified... | reverse complement strand
GCGCCGATGAAGCCGATGCCGGTGAGCACGCCCACCACCAGGCGGGCCGGGTCGGAGCGCACCTCCATATTGGCCGGATAGGCCATATATTCGTCGATAAAGCCATATGCGGAGATGATGGCAATCAGGCAGGCGGCCAAACTGATCAGCACATGGGTGCGCATGCCCGCGGGTTTTTTGCTTTTTTCCCGCTCAAAGCCCAGCAACATGCCCACGCCGGTCGCCAACAACAGCCGCAGCAGCATTTCCCAGACGGAGATATACATGCGGTCGCCTCCTTCCGTTACCGGACATTATATGACATTATAGCATCCGGATATGCGCAAGTCAAACAGAGGAGCCGGAACAAAAAACGTTTTGGCGCCGTCTGGTAATGTGGTATAAAATAGCTTACAGGAGATTGTTAGGATAGGGCGAATATTGGAATATTAGTATTCACAAGGTATCAGTATGCCCTGAAAAAATGAGGTTATTTTATGAAAAAGACACAGCATGACCGGACCGGCGCGGAAAGCATCGCCGGCCTGTCCGAAACGGAGCTTATCCAGCGCGGCAAAGACGGCGATGTGGCGGCTTTCGAGCAGCTGGCCGAAGCCTACAGCCGCCGCATCTACAATATCGGCTTACGTATGCTGGGAAACGGCGAGGACGCCGCTGATATGGCTCAGGAGACCCTGCTGAAAATCTACCGCAACCTGTCCCGTTTCCGCGGCGATTGCAGTTTCTCCACCTGGGTATATCGGATCGGCGTCAATACCTGCCGGGATATGCTGCGCGCGGCTTACCGGAACCGCGAGCTGAATTTCAGCGATTTCGGCGAGGACGATCAGTACCGGCAGGATTTTGAAATCGCCGATTATTCACATATACCGGAACAAGCCTATTTGGAGCAGGAGGACCAGCGCTATCTGGCGGAGTTGGTGAGCGGCCTTAACCCCAAATACCGCCTGGTGGCGGTGCTCAGGGAAATATCGGGCCTTTCCTATCAGGAAATAGCCGATATCGCCAATATTTCCGTGGGCACGGTAAAATCCCGGCTGAACCGGGCCAGGGCGGCCATGCGGAATCAGGTTCTGCGCGACGCGGAACAATACCCGCATCTGCATCGTCTGATGTTGCAAGGGGGACAGGGAAAATGAAGTGTTCTGACATCCGAAATAATTTCAGCGATTATATTGACGGGGAAGCCCTGCCGGAAGTTGCCGCAGCCATTGAGCAGCATGTGACCGGCTGCGATGAGTGCCGACGGGAGCTGGAGAATTACCGGGCTTTTACCGCCCTGCTGTCCGGATTGGGCGAGGAGGAATTGCCTTTCGCTTTTAACGCCAAGCTGCGCCAGCGGCTGGAAGAAGAGGCCAGGGCCCGGCGCCGCGGCAAAGCCGTGAAGAAGCGGGGCTGGGTCAAAGCGGTGGCCCTGGCCGCCGCCTGCCTGGTTTTGGTCGTGGGCGCAGCCAGCGTCGGGGGCCGTTTGCTGCTGGGCAAGGGGGCAAACGACGCGGCTCCCGCGGAAGGCTATTACGGCGAGTCCGGCGTGGCCTTGTATGATTACGGCGGCGGTTCCTCCGGCATGACCGCGGCCAGGGCGCCGCAGACTGCCGCCGAAGCGCCGCAAGCCGCGCCCGAGGCGGAGATGTTCGCCGAGGAAGCCCAGGAATACAGCGCCGCGGACAACGTCGCCGGCGTCGATCCCAAATCCGTGCCCCAGGAAGCCCTGGAGCGGAAAATCATCCGCAATTGCAGCCTGTCCCTGAAGGTCAACGATTTCGACGCAGCCTTTGCCGCCATCGAGGCCTGCGCCGCCACCTACGGCGGTTATGTGGTCAGCGGCGAAAAATATGATTACGAGGGTTCCACGCAGCGCAGCGGCTTTATTTCCATCCGCGTGGATTCCGAGCGCCTGGACGAGGCCCTGGCGGAGATCGAAGGCCTGGGCGCTGCCGAGAGCAGCAATTTCTACACCAGCGACGTGACGGCCGATTATTACGACATCCAGGGGCGGCTGAAACAATACCGCACCCAGGAGCAGCGGCTGACCGAGCTGTACGATCAGGCCGAGGCCATCACGGACATGATCGCCATTGAAGCCGAACTGTCCAGAGTCAGCGCGGAGATCGATTCCCTGGAAGGCACGCTGCGTTATTATGACCAGCTGACCGCCCTGTCCCTGATCAACGTCAACCTCTATACGCCCGACACGTACACCCAGGTTGTGGAGCCCCAGGGCTGGGCCGGTTTCTGGCAGGATATCCGCGAGGGCTTCCTGAACGGCATCAACAGCGCCCTGGACTTTTTAGCCGGTTTATTCGTACTCATTGTCAGCATTTTCCCCTCGCTGGTGTTGGTTGCCGTGGCAGTGCTGGTGGTGGCGCTCGTGATCAGAGGCCTGCGGAAAAGGAAAAGGGGCGGGGAAAAACAATAACCCCGGATGTTTTCATGCAAGCCTGTTAATTATGAAGAAAAAACCGCCTCGGCGGTTTTTTTCTGGTCCCGGAAGTGTTATAATGATAAAAATCATTTCAGGCCGGCAAAGGAGCGAACCATGGCGAAATTGTTATTGATCGACGGCAGCAGCCTGCTGCACCGGGCCTTTTACGCTTTACCGCTGCTATCCACAGCGGACGGCATCTATACCAACGCCGTACATGGTTTCATGATGATGTTCAACAAACTGACGGCGCTGCAAAAGCCGGATTATATCGCGGTATGCTTTGATAAAAGCCGCGTTTCTTTCCGCAACCGCATCGACCCGGACTATAAAGGCACCCGCTCCGAAACGCCCCTGGAGCTCAGGGGACAATTCGAGCTGATCAAGGAAGTGCTGGACGCCGGGCATATCAAATGGCTGGAGCTCGCGGATTACGAGGCCGACGACCTGCTGGGCACGCTGTCCGCCTGGGGATCGGAGCAGGGCATGCGGGTGGAGATCTTTTCCGGCGACCGGGACGTGTTTCAGCTCATCGACGAGCGGACCCATGTGTTTATGACCAAAAAAGGCATCAGCGATATCGAGCATTACGACGCGGCGGCCATCCGGGACAAGTACCAGGTGGAGCCCGGGCAATTGATCGATGTCAAAGCCCTGATGGGCGACAGCTCCGACAATATTCCCGGCGTGCCCGGGGTGGGGGAGAAAACCGCCGTCAAGCTGATCTCCCGTTTCGGCAGCCTGGAACAGCTCTATGCCGATGTGGCGCAGGTGGAAGGGCAAAAGCTCCGGGAAAAGCTGCTGGAATACCAGGATCAGGCCTTCCGCTGCCGGGAGCTGGCTACCATCAACCGGGAGGCGCCCCTCGACGCAGCCTGGGAGGACTATGCTTACAATCCCAACCAGGATCAAAGCCGATTGGCCGCCCTCTACCGCAAGCTGGGTTTCCGCCAGCTGTCCCGCAATCTGCCCCAGCAGCCTGAGCTGCTCAGCCAGCCGCCGGAGCAATTTCGGGAAGAGGCCGCCCGTCCCTGGCCCACCGGGGAGGAATCGCCGGCGGCCCCTGCGGAAACGCCGCCTTTATGCCCGGTGGAATCAATCTGCGACCCGGCGCAGGCTTCCGCCTATGCCGCGTTGATCAAACAAGCGGGAGGCTGCGCCCTGTCAGCCCTGTGGCAGGGCTTCCCGGCAGAGGGCCGGCTGGAATACCTGGCGCTGTACGCGCCGGAGCAAACGCCGTTGCTGCTGGATCTGCGAGAGGACCGGCAGCCGCTCCAGGAATTGCAGGCCGTGCTGGAAGACGCAGGCATTGCCAAACTGACCGGGGAATCCAAAGAGCTATACGAGCTGCTGGCGGCCCGGGGCATCGCTTTAGCGGGCGTGACGGACGACGCGGTGCTGGCCGCCTATTTGCTGGACCCGGCGGCCGGGGATTATCCCCTCTCCGAGCTGGCCCGGGGTTACGGCCTGGCCTACGCGCCTGAGCAGGGGCCGGCAACGGCTGTGGCCGCGGCGCGGCTGCTGCCGGAACTGCTGGCCAGGCAGCGGGAAAAACTGGCCGCCGCTGCCATGATCAGACTTTATGAGGAGCTGGAGCTGCCCCTGGCGCGGGTGCTGGCGGAAATGGAAAGGGCCGGCATCCGGGTGGAAGCCGCCGGCCTGGCCGAGATGTCCCGGGAGCTGGCCGCTTCCGCCGAGGAGTACCAGCGGCAGATCTATGCGCTGGCGGGCCATGCGTTTAACCTCAATTCCACCAAGCAACTGGGCGTGGTACTGTTCGAGGAGATGGGCATCCCGCCCCTGAAAAAGACCAAGACCGGCTATTCCACGGACGCGGAGGTGCTGGAGACCCTGGCCCAGACCCAGCCCATCGCCAGGCTGCTACTGGATTACCGGCTGGCCGCCAAGCTGCGCTCCACCTATACCGACGGCATGAGCAAGCTCATCGACCCCCGAGACCGGAAGCTGCATACCACCTTCAAGCAGACCGTGGCCGCCACCGGGCGTTTGAGCTCCGTGGAGCCCAATCTGCAGAATATCCCGATCCGCCATGAGCTGGGCCGACGTATCCGGCGGGTGTTCGTCGCCGACCAGCCCGGGGATCTGCTGCTGGCCGCGGATTATAATCAGATCGAATTGCGCATCCTGGCCCATATTTCCGGGGACCCGGGCCTGGTGGATTCCTTCCTCAAGGGCGAGGATATCCATACCCGCACCGCCGCCGAGGTGCTGGGCCTGTTGCCGGAGCAGATCACGCCTTTCCAGCGCCGCCAGGCCAAGGCCGTTAATTTCGGCATCGTCTACGGCATCAGCGATTACGGCCTGTCCCGGGACTTGGGCATCTCCCGGGCGGAGGCCGGGGAGTATATCCGCCGCTATTTTGCCCGTTACCCGAAGGTCTCCGCCTATCAGCAGCAGACCATCCTCAGCGCCCGGAAAACCGGCTATGTGGAGACCATGTACGGCCGCCGCCGCTATTTGCCGGACCTGCTCAACCGCAATTTCAATCTGCGCAGCTTTGCGGAGCGGATGGCCATCAACGCGCCGATCCAGGGCAGCGCCGCCGATATCATCAAGCTGGCCATGATCAGGATCGCCGCTGAAATCAGGGCAAGGGGCCTCCGTTCCAGGATGCTTTTGCAGGTCCACGACGAGCTGATTTTCAATATGGCGCCGGAAGAGCGGGAACTTCTGCCCGCTCTGGTGAGGGAAAACATGGAGCAGGCCGCCGCTTTGGCCGTGCCCTTGACCGTGGATGTGAAAGCCGGGCCCAATTGGTATGAAATGGAGAAGATCAATGCCTGAACTGCCGGAAATCGAAACGGTCAAACGCACGTTGACGCCGCTGCTCAGCGGCAGGCGCATCAACGGCCTGGACGTCAGGCGCGCCGACGTCATCAAACATCCGGACGCGGCGGCTTTTATTAGCGGCGTATCCGCACACCGGGTGACGGGATTGAGCCGCCGGGGCAAATACCTCTGCCTGCATCTGGACAACGGCGCTATGCTGGCCGCCCATCTGCGCATGACCGGGCGGCTGGTCAGCGCCGCCCCCGGCGACCCCTGCCGGCCCCATACCCATGTGATCTTTCATATGGACGATGGGCGGGAACTGCGCTTTTCCGATGTGCGGCGCTTCGGCTGCCTGTGGCTGATCGCCTCCGGCGAAGCGGATGATTTTACCGGCATGGGCAAATTGGGGCTGGAGCCCTTAACGGAAGATTTCTGCGCCGCTTACCTGGAGGAACGGCTCTCCCAACGGAGGCTCGCGGTGAAGCAGGGCATACTCGATCAGGCGGTCGTCGCCGGGCTGGGCAATATCTATGCGGACGAAGCCCTGTTCGCCGCAGCCCTAAGGCCGGAGCGGCCCTGTTCCAGCCTGAGCCGTGCGGAATGGCGGGCCTTGGCCGCGGCCATCCCGCCGGTGCTGGAACAGGCCATCGAACATAACGGCACCACCTTTTCCGATTATCTGGACGGGAAAGGCCGGGCCGGGGAAAATCAACGCTTCCTGAAGGTGTATCAGTGCGGCGGCCGCACCTGCCTGCGCTGCGGCGCCGTGATCGTCAAGACGAGGGTGGGGGGCCGGGGCACCTGCTATTGCCCGGAATGCCAGAAATGAAGATCATCGGCCTGACCGGCAATATCGGCAGCGGCAAAAGCCTGGCAGCCGCCATACTGGAACAACTGGGAGCCGGGCGTATCGACGCGGACCGGGTGGGCCATGGGGTGATCGCCCCCGGCGGCCCGGCTTACGCGGGCCTGCTGGAAGCCTTCGGCGCCGGTTTTCTCCGGGAAGACGGCAGCTTCGACCGGCCCCGGTTGGGCGCCTATGTGTTCGGCGACCTGAGCGGGGAACGGACCCGGCTGCTGAACAGCCTCACCCATCCCTATATTTTTGCGGAGATCCGTCAACGTATCGAGCGTTTTCGCGCCGCCCGTTATGCTATGATAGTAATCGAAGCCGCCCTGCTGTTCGATATCGGGCTCTGCCGCATCACCAATGAAAACTGGGTGATCGCCGCGCCCCGGGAACTGCTGCTGGCCCGGGCGGCGGAGCGGGACCACAGTACGCCCGAGCTGATCGCCGCCCGCCTGGAGGCCCAAAAGCCGCAGGAAGACCTGATCAGGCTGGCGGACCGGGTCATCGTCAACGACGGCGATACGGAGCAATTAAGGCGGCGGCTGGCCGTTGCCTATCGGGAGATCAGCGGAAGCTAGCTTTTTGGCGGAGAACATATGGCGAAACGTAACGGCTGCGGCTGCGGCGCCCTGCTGTTTATGATGATTTTGCTCACAGCGGCCCTGGCCGTAGTGGTCATCAACTGGCAGAAGATCGCGGAATACTTTTTCCCCCGGGATTATCAGGAAAACGTCATGCAAATCTGCGCGGAGTACGGCATGGATTACTGGCTGGTCATGGCGATCATCCGGGAGGAAAGCGGTTTTGACCCCAACGCCGTCTCTCCGGTTGGAGCCTGCGGCCTGATGCAGTTGATGCCGGCCACCGCCGAGGAGATCATCCGCCGCGCCGGCTTTGATTTTTCCCTGGAGGAAGCGCTCTACGATCCGGTCAGCAATATCCGCTGCGGCGTGTGGTATCTGCAGTGGCTGGCGGAGCATTGCTACGACGGCCGGCTGACTGCGGCCATCGCGGCCTATAACGCGGGCCGGACCACGGTGGATCAATGGCTGCGCGACGGCTCCTGGGACGGCAGCCGGGACGGCATCTCCGGCATCCCCTACGCGGAAACCAGGCAGTATTTGCAGTATGTTTACGAAAGCCGGGATATGTACCGACGTTTGTACGGCTAAAAAATGCTTGCAAGCAGCCAGGGCTTATGGTATAATCACCTTTGTTCGAATCAATATTCGCGGTAGTGCTGGAATTGGCAGACAGGTACGTTTGTAGGGATTGGTATGCAGTACTAGCTAAATTAGCTGAAATAAAATTTGATGTTAAATTGCCAATCAATCGATTTCCTTGGCAACAAAATAAATAAGCAGATGTGGTGGAATAGGTCTTAGTAAAATCATTTGGTTGAAAGTTTGGAGCATCCTCATTCGGGACAATATTTCTGTATATATAATGCATAAATAAATATTTGCGGTAGTGCTGGAATTGGCAGACAGGCGCGTTTGAGGGGCGCGTGGAAAACACCGTATGGGTTCAAGTCCCATCTACCGCACCACAAGAACCACCGTTCAGGTGGTTCTTTCTTCTAGTTGTATAATCTTTGTGATATATCGTCAATACTTTATTGCTATGCTTAAGAAAGGACATCCCCCAAAAATGGCGCCGACCGTCACAAGCTTACAGACAGTGGAGGAACTTCAGGCAGCAGCGGAACATTTACTAAACTGGTACCGGAACAACCGGCGTGATCTGCCCTGGCGGCGGACGGCCGACCCCTATAACATCTGGATCTCGGAGATCATGCTCCAGCAGACGCGGGTGGATACGGTGGTTGACTATTACCGCCGTTTTATGGAGCGTTTTGGCACCCTGCAGGAGTTGGCCCGCGCCTCCGCGCAGGAAGTGCTGGCGGCGTGGCAGGGGCTGGGTTATTATTCCCGCGCCCTCAATATGCATAAAGCGGCGCAGCAGGTGATGGAACAATACGGCGGATTCTTTCCCCAGGATTACGAAGCGGTGCGGCAGCTGCCCGGCATCGGCGACTATACGGCCGGGGCCATTGTCAGCATCGCCTTTAATCAGCCCTATCCCGCGGTGGACGGCAATGTGTTGCGGGTGATCTGCCGCATGGCAGGAAGCGCCGCGGACATTTCTAAGGGCCGGACGAAAAAAGAGGTGGCCGCAACGGTCGGCCAGATGATACCCCCGGGCCGGGCGGGTGAGTTTACCCAGGCCCTGATGGAGTTGGGCGCGCTGGTATGCGTCCCCTCGGCTCCCCTGTGCGGCCAATGCCCGGTGCGGTCCTGCTGCGCCGCCTGCCGCAGCGGGCGGCAAAACGAGCTGCCGGTGAAAAAAAAGCAGGAAGCCCCCAGACAGGTGCCCTGCTGGGTGGCCGTGCTGCGGGAAAACGGCAGGATACTGCTGGAACACCGGACAAGCGACAAGCTGCTGGGGCAGCTATGGGGGCTGCCGATCGTTGAAAAACAGGATATTTGCCCGCCCGCGGAACTGCTGGAGCAAAAATACGGGCTGCGGCTGGACAATGCCAGAAAACTGGGTTCGGTTTCCCATGTTTTTACCCATCAAGTCTGGAAAATGGAGGTTTTCGCCTTCGCCCTGCTGGGCTACACGCCCAACAGCCACAGCCTGCGGTGGGTGGAAGAAGCGGAGCTGGACCGCTATGCCGTCCCCACCGCTTTCCAGCGTGTTTTGCAGCTGCCGGACCAGGGCCGCGACCAGCCGCAACTCCCCTAGCGCATGGTCCGGCTCAGCAAGGGGATCTGGGGAACAGGAATCCCAGGAACAGCAAGCCTGCCGCAACAGCGGCAGCCAGGCCCAGCCAGCAGGATACGCTGGGAAAAACGGCGCTGAGGAACAGATATCTCTGGCAGGCGCACCACAGCAGGCCTGCCGCCAGCGCCAGGGCAGCCCCCAATTGCAGCAGGCGCGGCAGGCCGGCCCGGCCGGGGCGTGGCGGCGTCCGGCGGCGCGCGCCGCCGGCTAATGCCCGCGATCAGGTTGGCGGTACGGAGCAAACAGGCGGCCAGCATCAGGCCGAAGAGGGACCACAGCACGCATTCGCCCAGCAGGATGCGGGTCATGCCCGGCGGGGAAAAACCTCGCCAGCGCGCCCAGCTATGAAGCAGGCCCGCGATAAACGGCCAGCTTCTTTGGCTGTTGGTCAGGATGACCAGGGCGTCGCCCGTTTGGGGGACGGCCTGGAAGTGGCTCATCCAGCCGCTGCCCTGGCCGCCGTGGGCAACGGCGTAGGCGCCGTCCGCCAGCCGCTCGATATAATAGCCCGAGCCGTAAGCGTCAAAAACCAGGCTGTAGACGCCGAGCCGCCGGGCCTGGGGCGCGTAAAGCGCCGCAATACCGGCAGGCGTGAGCACATGCTGGCGGGAATAGGCGGGCATCCCGGCGATGGTAAAGGCGGCAATGTCTTCCGCTGTTGCCAACAGGCCTCCGGACGCCTTTTCCGCATAAACGTAAGCCGGTACGGCCCGGCCGTCCAGGGCATAGCCCAGGGGCAGGGGAGGACGGATGGCGTCGCTCCAGACAAAGGTGGCGTGTTCCATCCCCAGGGGCTCCAGCACCTCCTCGGCCATGTATTGGGCGAAGTCTCTGCCGTCCACCTGCTCAATCAGCAACTCCAGCAGGTTATAGCCCACATTGGAATAGGAAAAGCCCGCGCCCGGCTCCCGGAAGGGGATCGCGGAGCCGCTCAGGCTCTCTTCCAGGGATGGCAGCGCGTCAGTAGGCGCATACATGGCGAACACATCCCCCAGCGGCAGGCCGGCGGTATGGCTCAACAGCCGCCTCACCGTCATGCCTTCCGTGGGATAGGCCGAGGGCGGGAGCTGCCAGGTTTTGAGATATTGCTCCACCGGGGCGTCAGGATCGATGGCGCCCGTTTCCGCCAGCCGCATCACGCCGCAGGCGGTTATGGATTTGGAGATGGACTGCACCCGCAGCGGCGTATCCGCGGTCAGCGCTCTTCCGGCTTCCCGGTCCGCGTAGCCGTAAGCCTGTTTCCAGACGGTCCGGCCCTCCTTCACCAGCGCCAGGCTGGCTCCGGGAATATCGTACCGCTGCATCAGTTCCGGGACGCGCTGGTCCAGATAGGCGGCGTAGCCCTCCATGGAACCGCCCGCTGAAACGCGGGTATCCGGAACATACCGCTGCCCTGCGGCGATGGCAAAGGCCAGGGCTGCCGCTAACGGTAGGACGACCGCCACCTTGATCCTCTTCATTGCCTGCTTCCTCCTGTTGACAAGCATGTATCCCGGCCACCGGGAACGGCGGCGCGGGATTAGCGCGGATTCCGCCGGTACAGCTGGACGACGGCGCCCAGTACCACGCCGACGCCCGCGCCGATGCCCAGCCACAACAGCAGCTGGTTCAGCAGCGCGCCCAGCAGAATGCCGAGGGCGGCGCAGAGCCCGATGGACGTGCCCATATTCCAGTAAGGGGATAGGCCGCGTTTCTGATTGTTTTCAGGCATTGTTTTCACTCCTTCATAATGTAAGTTGATAATCTATTCCCTGTTGCGGCGCTATCGCCCGCCGGGGGATTTAAAAGCCGGGGCAGCTTGGCGCGGGATCAGCAGCGCTCCCTCAGTCAAGGGGGCGGCAAGCCCGCCTGCCGCTACGGCGGCCTAGGGCCCGTATGCAATGACGATGGGGGAGCGGTTGCTGTTGAAGTACAGGCAGTCGCCTTCCGCATAATGCCAGGCGGACTGGATCACCCCGGGCTGCAGGATGCCGTTGACAGCATGGTAATCGCTAAAATAAGCGGACCATTCGGCAACGGTCTCCCGGCCCCGCATATCCACGGCCACCCGATCGCCGGTACGGAATTCCAGCAGCTCGCCGCTGTCCGCGAAACAGAATACGCCGCCGGCGTCTACGCCCTGCCAGGAAATGCCGGCCCGGGCATGGGTTTCGTCCAACTGCTCCCAGGCCACGAAATCCTGCAGCGCGGCGTTGGGCGCCAGCAGGCATTCGGCAAGCCAGGCCACGAGGCAGGCCCGGTCCATGGCCTGGCCCCGCCGGTCAAAGAGGGGGATGACCTTGGCCAGCACTCCCTTCATGCTCCCCCTGCCGTCCTGATAGGAATCGAGCCCCTCGAAGGGGATGCTCCCCAGCCGGGAGGAGATCAGCGCGAACCGCTCCGGCCGTTCCGTGCAATTGTACTGCTGATAATCGATGTTGATGGTTTTGCTCTCCGACATCACGAACGCCACGTCCCGCAGGGAAGCCCGCAGATACGCCATTTTCGGCGCGCCCACATATCCGCAATGGCGGAAATAGCGCTGCACCGGCGCTGGCAGGTTTGCGATATCCTCCTCGGTAAACAGTTCCGGGACGTCCGGCGCAATCTCGGCCTTTCCGGCCGCCTTGTGAAATTGCGCTTTGGCAGGGGAGAAGGGGAGGAGGAAAAAGACCGCCGTCCCCGCGATCAGGCTGATGATGATCCAGATGATGATTTTCATGGCTCAGTCTTCCTTTGCTTCAACCCACCGCCCGATTTTGCCGACGTTCTTTTCCAGCCTTTTCATGGCCTGGGACAAAGCCGCCAGATCCTCCGGTTCAAAGTCGGAAAACACTTCTTCGATAAAGCGCAGTTCCGTTTCCTCCCGTTCTTTTAAATGCGCCCGGCAGCTCTCGGTTAAAGCGACCCTGAGCGCCCTTCCGTCTCGGGCGTCCTTTACCAGGGACACAAAGCCCTGCTTCTCCAGAATCAGCGCCATCTTTTTTACATTCTGCCGCGAACTGCCGGTCCGTAAAGCGATCTGGGAAAGCGTGGGCGCGCTGTTGCCGGAGCGCAGCATCCCGGCCAGAAACAGCCACTGTTTGACCGTGAGCTTCGCGTCGAGCCGGTCGCCCAGGCTTTGCAGCCGGTTTGACAAGGTAAAGATGGTGCCGAAAATATAGGCCTTTTCTTCAAGCTCTTTCATGGCAACCTCCTGCTCAAAAATAAGAAACCGGTTACTTTTATTATAAGCAACCGGTTACGCTTTGTCAAGGGCTTTGGGGAAATTTCTCCCGGGCAGCCGCCCGGCTATTGATAGTTCAGTTTCATGGACCGCCGCCGCGGCGGCGTCCGCATTGGAGGCCGTAAACCTGGAACTGCGGCTTAAAATAATCCCACTGGGTGCCGTTGTTATCGGTGCGGTAGCCGTGCCGCACCGCCCAGGCGCAGGTATCAACCGGTGTCACGCTGCCTTATTCTGCTAAAGCCGGGGCGCCGTTTCATTGCGTTGCTCCTGGCGCTGATCCTTGCTCCAATCCAGCGGTCTGCCCTCGTTATCGGTTTGGTACCGGTCCTGCAGCCAGTGGTCAAAGCCGGAGCTGATCACGATGGCGATCAGCGCCACGGGTATGCCGTTCGCCAGCGTCACGGTGGTTTCGCCCACAGGGGACTTGCCTAAAAAGGCCAGCACATAGTCGGCGCTGATCCAGAACAGGGCAAAAACCATATAGAGCATGGCGAAAAAAGGAATGGCCTGGGTAAAGAGCTTTTTCCACAGCCTGCCTTTCATGCCGCCTTGCCGATGGCTTCCCCCGCTTGCTGCACATCCTCCACCGCCTGCCTCACCGCCGCGGCGTCCACTTTGCCCTCGGTGACGATATAGGTGATGATCGAAGCCAGGGAGCAGACCGCCCCGGCCACGCTGGTGATGATGTCTCCGTCCAGGCCGAACACCATCGATAGGCCGGTGACCACGCCTGCCACCGCCGCCCATAGCTTGCGGCTGCCTAATTTTTGCTTAAGATTCATAACGCATGTACCTCCTTACTTTCCCGCTGCCCTGGGCAGCGCTTCTTCCAATTCGCAAAGACGCAGGCCGTGACCTTCGATCTCCTTTTCGGCGGATGCCATCCGTTCCATCAGACGGTTGTGCTTGTCCATTTTCTTTTCCAAGGCGTTGATACGCCACATGGCAGCGCCCCAGGTGGCGGCCAGGCCGATCAAATAGATCACAATGTCCATACTCAACTGCAGCTCTTCCATTTTATGCCTCCGCTACCCGCTCTCCCTGTTCTAAATGACAAACCAATCATTGATCATGATTTGCATAGCCGCTTGTTGCGCGCATTGCGGCGGCAAGGTCCCGGCATCGGCGGCCGGCTGCGGGGTTAGGCTGGGGGGCCTGGCGGCGGCCCTTGCCGACCGGGCGCAAAGCTGGGGATGCGGAGCGCAATATGCCGTTTATCGTTGAAGATAACATCATATCACCTCCTTTGATTAGCGGTACTACTTCTCTCTGCCAGGTATTGTATTATATGCTGCCGACGCAGATAAGGTGCTGGCAAGCGTTCACCGCAAAACTGTTTTCATAGCAGGCGCGGACTATGCGGCGCCTTGCAGCCGCGGCCCTTTGCTGCGCCTGCGGCGGTCCGCTGTCAGAAATGGCTTCCCTATGCAACAAGAAAAATAATCGGCGCCAAAGTCATATCACGCCGCCTTTGTACAAAAATATTTTCCAATCCGCATGAAGCATGCTATACTATTGATAATTAATCACTATGCTCCCGTTAATGGAGTTGGCGTAGAACATAAAATATTTAATAATTTTATACAAGATATCGGTTGATGGTAAAAGCGCGGGGCCGACGCGGATGGGCCCGGCCGCGGCGGGCCCTGATCATTGGCCGCTATCTGGATAGCCATTCTGAAAAGAGCGGGGAGTGATCGTTATGCTCCAAACGGACGGATGCGCAGATACGCTGTTGCTGGAGCTGGTCAGGCGCTTTCCTTATCCCATACAGGTCTACGCGCCCGACGGCACCATGGTCATGGTCAACGAAGCCTTCCTGAAGGAGTTCCACATTGCCGACGCCGGCATGCTCGTGGGGAAATACAACATACTCCGGGACCAGACCCTGGTGGGGCATGAGGCGTATCCCAAGATCCTGGCCGCCTTTTCCGGGACGGTGACCCAGTCCCTGGATTTTATAGTCCCCGTGCATCTGCTGAAGTCCCTGAACGGCATCCCCAGCGAGGGGTTGGAAGCGTTGGTTCAGGATATTTCCACCATACCGGTGCAAAACGAGCGCGGGGAACTGGTCTGCGTGGTGAATGTGCTGATCACCAAAAGGAAGCTCTATCACAGAAGGGAAATCGACCTGGCCAAAGCCTATATCGAGGCCCACTGGCGGGAGGAATTCAAAACCGGGGAAGTGGCCAGGGCCGTCTTCCTCAGCGTTGCCCATTTCTCCCGCATCTTTAAGGCCGAAACCGGGATGACGCCCTATGAGTATTACCTCAGCATCAAGATCGCCCGGATCAAAGACAAGTTGCTGGACACCAACCTGTCCGTGGAAAACGCCTTTGCCGAATGCGGCATCAATTACCACGGACATTACGCGGCGCTGTTCAGGGAGCGGACGGGACTCACGCCCTCCGAATACCGCAAGCTGGCCAGGAAATAGCGGCCCTGCCGTTTAGCAGAATAGCGTCTTATCAGAGCAGGATCCCGTTTTTCCTGTTTCTGCTAATTATGTTATTTTGATTGGTAAAGGAGGATGGTAAATATGAACATAAAGAAGCCTTTATTTGTGATAGTCCTGCTCGTCCTGATTTTCGCTTTCGCGCCCCTGAGCGCCGCGGCCCTGCCGCCGCTGGATCCGCTGATTCCGCCGTTTCCGCTGCTGCACATTCCCCTGGCCAGCGGCATCTCCGCTGATCCGACCTCGCTGCCCAAAGGCGGCGGCACGGTCACTTTCACCATTACCGGCATCAACCTGACGGAGGCGGAGAGCATCGGCGTGATGGACGCCGACGCCACCATATCCATTACGGATTCCAGCGCGCAGGTGACAAGCGATACCGAGCATCAGATCAGCATGACGCTCCCGGCCAACGTTTCCTTCATGGTCAAAACCTATACCTTTTATCCCTATATCGACGGCGTGAAGCAAAACGTAACCGGCGCGGAAGTCACGGTGGCGCCCAGCCTGATCGTGCCGCCGCTTCTGACCCTGACCACCGTTTCCGAGTTTACCGCCAATAAGACGTCCCTGCCCGCCTCCGGCGGCGCGGTGAAATTCACGCTGACCGGCACCAATCTGGACGAGGCCACCACTTTGGAGGTGAAAGGGACGGGCGGGTTCTCCGCCGACGTCGACGTGGACAGCGCCACCTCGGGCACCGCGACGATCAACATTCCCGCCAACACCTCCACGGCCCAGAAAACTTATGTCTTCAACCCGGTGGTGAACGGGACCGCGCAAACATTGTCCGTGACCGTCACCATCGCCGCACCCGCCGCCCCGTCTGAGGGCTCCATGGCCAATTTCCTGCAAAAGAACACCTATGCGAGAGGCATGTTTACCGACGTGGACGAATCCAAATGGTACGGCTTTGACGGCCAGAAGGTGATCGCCACCGTTTATGAATACGGACTGATGAAGGGCAGCGGCGCCACCACGTTTAATCCTCTGGGCAATGTGACGCTCGCCGAAGCCGTGGCCATGGCCGCCCGGGTGCATAAAATCTATTTGACCGGCGACGATACCTTTATCCAGGGCAGCCCCTGGTATCAGGTGTATATCGATTACGCGCTGGCCAACGGCATTATCCAGGGCGGTGATTTCAGCGATTACACCAAGGTGGCTACCCGGGCGCAGATGGCCTATATTTTCGCCAACTCCCTGCCCATCACGGAGCTGACGCCGCAGAACACCGTGAACAGCCTGCCCGACGTGGGCAGCGGCACGCCTTACCAGGCGGCGATCATCGCCCTGTATAAAGCGGGCGTGCTGTCCGGCAGCGACGCGGCCGGCACCTTCAAGCCTTTCGACCCCATCTCCCGGGCCGAGGCGGCGGCCATTATCAGCCGCATCGCTATCGAGAGCCTGAGACTGGCCGGGAGAACCTATTAATCATAGAGGCCGTAGGGCGTAAAACCGGCGGGCGCGCCCCGACGCAGTACCGCGCAGCTTATGCCTATACTAAAAAGGACTTCAACCCTTAGGGTTGAAGTCCTTTTGCCAGTGTTCCGGCAGGTCCCGGAAAAACCCCTTGTCCGGCCAGGGCCATCCCCCCGCTCCCGCACCGTGTGCCCGGAGGCCGGAGCCGGCCTTTATTGCATCAAGGCGATGGCTTCCCGCAGGCTTGCTTCGGTCAGAGGGCCCTGCACGCCCTTGACCACATACCCGTCCTGATCAATGAAGATGGTGGAGGGGAAAAACATCACGCCGTAAGCGAGGGCGGCCTCCTGCTCCGTATCAAAGTAGACGGGGAAGGCGTACCCCTGGTCCGCGATATACCGGGCGCCGGTTTCCTTGGTTTCCCGCTGTCCGTCTACCACATCCACCATCAAAAAGTTGACCTCCCCGCCCAGTTCCTCATAGACGGCGTTGAATTCCGGCATTTCGCTGACGCAGCCAGGGCACCAGGTGGCCCAGAAGTTCAGCACAATGGGCTTGCCGAAGAAATCCGAGAGCTTCACCGCATTGCCCTCCGCGTCCTCCACCGTAAAATCAGGGGCCTCAATTTTCGGTTTTTCTTCCTCCTGCTCCTCAGCGGCCTCTTCCGCGCCGCCGGGGGACTCCCCTCCGGCAGGCGTGATCCCTTGCCCCAGCTTGTTATAGGCGAACAGGGCGGCCAGGATAAACAGGGCGAAGGCTACGGCCAGCAGGGCGGTCTTTATTTTTCTATTCATCAGACATTACCTCCTTACAAACTCAAGAGCGACAGGAAAGAACCCAGATATCCGCTGGCCATCAGCGCGCCGATCAGAATGAGAAAACCGCCGGACAGCCGCAGGATGATTTGATAATTCCGCTTGATAAAATCAAAGGTCCCCTTCAGCCGGTGGATCAGCAGTGCGCTGGCCACGAAGGGCAGGCCCAGTCCCAGCGAAAAGGCCAGCAGCATCGCGATGCCCTGCGGCAGCGACCCTTGCAGCGAGGCCATGAGCAGGGCGGACCCCAGAAACGCGCCTACGCAGGGCGTCCAACTGACGGCAAACACCATGCCCAGCAGCAGGGCGGAGAAGAACCCCAGCCCTTTCACGTTCACCTTCTTGCCGCCCATGCGGTTCAGAAAACCGATCCGCAGCACTCCCAGGAAATTCAGGCCGAACACGATGACGATCAGGCCGCCGATCACCTGCACAACCTGTGCGTAATCCCCGGCCAGCCTGCCCAGGGTGCCCATAAAAGCGCCCAGCGCCACGAACACCACGGTGAAGCCCAACACGAAACCGAGGGCATTGGCCAGGGTTTTCCGCCGGTTCGCTTCATTGGCCGCAAAATAGGAGACATAGATGGGCAGCATGGGCAACAGGCAAGGCGAGACGAAGGTGATGATCCCTTCCAAAAACAGCAGCAGATATTGCATGGCGATCCTCCTTTGCTTTACGGCAGGCCGGGGCAGGGCGCTGCAGGCCCGGTCTTAGCCGCGCAGCGTCCCCGGGCTTCCGGCTGTTCGTCCGGGGAGCGGCCCCCTGCCAGTTTATTCTCCGGCTTCGCCGGCGGGACAGTAATGCTTTTTCAGCACGGAGATGATCTCCTCCAACCGGTGGTCGGCAATGGCATAGGTGACGTTCTGCCCGGCCTTGGCCGAAGCCAGTATACCGTGGGCTTTTAACAGCGCCAGATGCTGAGAGAGCGCGGGCTGGGTGATATGGGGGAGCCTTTCGCCCAGGCTGCCCACGGTTTTCGGCCCTTTGATCAGCTCGCAGAGCATCAGCAGCCGGTTTTCATTGGCCAGCACCTTCAGCAGTCCGGCGATTTCTTTTAGTTGTGCTTCCATGCGCATCCTCCTCTTTCCGATGTTGTAAGCGGCACCTCCCCCGCGCCCGCCGCCCCGGCGGGCGCGGGGGAGGGAGTTGCAACAGCGTCAGGGCAATAACAAGACGGCCTGCGCCGGCGATCCGGGCTACCGATTGCCAACGCTCAACAGGCGGCTTTTCAATAAATTAGTAATTAATAATATACTTATATTTAAGGCTTTTGTCAAGCGTATTTTTGCCGCGGAATAAAAATCTGGCAGGCGCCGCGGGGTTTCGTTTCCGTCAGGCGGAGGGTATAAGAGGCAGCCCGGTTTTTAAACCGGGCTGCCTCTTATGGGCGGACGCAGCAAGCCTGCCGCCGGAGTGAGGCGGACAATGCGAATCATTGGGTTTCAGCCGTCCCGCAGCTATTCCGGGATCTCTTCGGGCCGGCATCCGGGGCGACGCAGGCGGCCCCCATGTGCGCTCTGCAAAGGCGGCCCATGGGCATACCGGGTGCAAACCAAATGCCGTATTTGATACATTATACGTTCTGATGATTATTTTTGCGGATGTCCGCAGTTCGTAAACAATCATTGTTAAAACGCGGCCGTTGCCGCCCCGGCCTGCCGGGCGGAAAATGTTGTTATTTTCCAGCAATTGCAAGATCTGCGCAGGGCCTTTTTAGGAGCCTTTCGGCTGTTTGTTGGAAGGCCCTGTGCTTTATCAGCATTCTTATTGCCCTTTTGCCTGAAAAAACTGTTCCGTTCGTCCGGCTCGGCTGCAAAAACCGCATATTTTTACATGATTCCACGCTAACAATGCAGTTGATTAAATCGTATGTCAATTTGCTGTATTATGAATAAATGCCGGTTCGTTTGACATCCCGGGGCGGATACTTTATGATAAGCACCATATATTTCAGGTTCATGCCGCGTCGCAGCCAAAAACAAGAAAAATGAACGCTTTGCCAGAAAAAATTGCGGAACACCGGCTGCTCGCAGGCATTGATCAGAAAAAATTACGGGGAGGCGAGTTGATGGAGCTGATTGCGACAGGCGTTGCCGGAACGCTGGAATCAGGAGATATCCTGGTGGAAATCAGGAAAAGTAACCGGCCCGGCATCAGCGTGGAATTGGAGAGCACGGTCAAAACGCTGTACGGCCAAACAATCGAGCGGGTGATATGCGAAACCGTAAGCGCGCTGGGGGCGGACGGCGTGCAGGTGACCGCTACCGATAAGGGCGCCCTGGATTGCACCATCCGGGCCAGGGTCGCCACAGCCCTGTACCGCGCCTGCGACGCCACGGATTATGTCTGGGAATAAGCGAAAGGAGGGATGGATATGCCGGCCCAACACAGACTGCGCAGAACCATGATGTTTATCCCGGGCAATCATCCCGGCATGATGCGGGACGCCCATATTTACGGCGCCGACTCCCTGATGTTCGATCTGGAGGATTCCGTGTCCCTGCTGGAAAAGGACGCTGCCCGGATGCTGGTCTATCAGGCCCTGAAAACCATCGATTACGGGGGTGCGGAGGTCGTGGTCCGCATCAATCCCCTCAGTACCCCTTACGGGCGGCAGGATATCGCGGCTATGGTGGTTGCCGGGGCCCGGGTGCTGCGGATGCCCAAGACCGAAACCGCCCGGGATGTCCTGGACTGCGAACAGGCCATTGCCGAGGCGGAAAGCAGACGGGGCCTGCCGGTGGGAAGCACGCTGATGATGGCTGCCATCGAAAGCGCCTTGGGCGTGGTCAACGCCTACGCCATTGCCGCCGCCTCCCCCCGTCTGATCGGCATCGCCCTGGGCGCGGAAGACTATTGCGCCGATATCCGGGCCCGGCGCAGCCTATCCGGGGTCGAGCTGCAGCTGGCCCGCCAGACTATCCTGGTGGCTGCCCGGGCTGCCGGTATTGCCGCTTTGGACACGGTGTACGCGGACGTCAATAATGAGGAACAGCTGATCTACGAAACCACCCTCATTAAGGAACTGGGTTTCGACGGCAAATCGGTGATCCATCCCCGGCAGATCGCCCCGGTGCACCGGGTATTTACGCCCGGCGCAGCCGATATCGAACAGGCCCGGCGCATCATCGCCGCCATCAAGGAAGCGGAAGCCAGAGGCTCCGGCGTGATCAGCCTGAACGGCAAGATGATCGACAGGCCGGTGGCGCTCCGCGCCCAGCATGTGATCGAGCTGGCGCTGGCTTCCGGCGTGTTATCCCCGGAGGAGGCATCGTTATGAACAACTCGCTTGACCGTCAGCTCCCGGAGCAGCTGCTGAGCCGTCTGGGTTTACAACCGCACCGGGAGAATAACGCGCTTAAGGATACCCGCCCTTTTCAGGAGCGCCTGGCGCATAACGGAAAACTGCAGGCTTCCCTGGAGGACGCCATCCGCGCCGCCGGGCTGAAGGACGGCATGACCGTTTCCTTCCACCACCATTTCCGGGGCGGCGATTATCTGGTCAATCTGGTGGCGGACAAATTGGCGGACATGGGCTACCGTGATCTGAAAATCGCCGCTTCCAGCCTGACCGACGTGCACGCGCCGCTGATCAAGCATATCGAAAACGGCGTGGTAACCCGCATCGAGACTTCCGGCCTCAGGGGCAAGCTGGCCGACGCCGTGTCCCACGGCCTGATGCGGGAGCCGGTGATTTTCCGCAGCCACGGCGGCCGGGCCAGCGCCATCGCGGCCGGCAGCCTCCCGATCGACGTGGCCTTTTTAGGCGCGGCTTCCGCCGACGCCCTGGGCAATGCCAGCGGCTGCTACGGCGACGCGGACGGCAAAAGCATGTGCGGCTCCCTGGGCTACGCTCAGGTGGACGCCTGCTATGCCCGCCGGGTGGTCGCGATTACCGATCATCTGGTCCCTTATCCCAACACGCCTTTTTCCATTCCCGCCACAGCGGTGGATTATGTGGTGCGGGTGGAGGCGGTGGGGGATGCGGGCAAAATCTCTTCCGGTGCCACCCGTTTCACCACCAATCCCCGGGACCTGCTGATCGCGGAAACCGCGGCCAAGGTGATCATGGCTTCCGGCTATGTGCGGGACGGCTTTTCCCTGCAGACCGGCTCCGGCGGCGCGGCCCTGGCGGTCACCCGCTTCATCAGCGAGGAAATGCTGGCCCGGGGCGTCAAGGCCGGTTTCGCCCTGGGCGGCGTCACCGGGCAGATGGTGAAGCTGCATGAAGCGGGCCTGATCGAAAAGCTGCTGGACGTGCAGAGCTTTGATCTGGACGCGGCCCGCTCGCTCCGTGACAATCCCGGCCATACGGAGGTGGACGCCTGCCATTACGCTTCCCCCTTCAACGAGGGTTCGGCCATCCATCAGCTGGACGTGGTGATCCTGTCCGCCCTGGAGGTGGATATTCAATTCAACGTCAATGTGCTCACCGGCTCCGACGGCGTCATCCGCGGCGCGGTGGGCGGGCATCCGGACACCGCCGCCGGGGCGGCACTGACCGTGCTGGCGACGCCGCTGATCCGGGGCCGCATCCCCTGCGTGGTGGAGCGGGTGGGCTGCCTGGTCACGGAAGGCAAGCATTGCGACGTGCTGGTCACGGACATGGGCATCGCCGTCAATCCCCGCCGCCCGGAGGTGGCGGAGCGGTTGCGGGCCGCCGGGATCCGCCTCAAAAGCATCCAGGCCCTGAAAGAGGAAGCGGAAGCGATAGCGGGCAAACCGGCCCCGCTCCCCTGGGGCGAAAAGATCGTGGCCCTGGTCACCCATCCCGACGGCACGGTGCTGGACGCCATCCGCGAAATCAGGGACGGGCAATGAACGGGGAAGCCGTCACCTTGCAACAGCTGCTGGAGAGCCGCGAGCAACGGGCCGCCTATCAGCAACGGCTGCTGGCCGTTTATCCAGGGGCCTGCCTGGTCTCCTTCATGGTCAATATGCCGGGGGAGGTCAAATACTGCCCTTTGACCCGGCGGCTCCATCAGCTGGGCTGGGAAGCCGTCGGTTCGGAGCTGGCCCAAGCCGGCGCGGACGTTTTGTACCGGGAGGTCAGGCAGCTGGCCACGGGCATCGAAGGCTATCTGTGCGTGGGCGGGGAAGCCCGGGCAATCAAAGCGCTGATGTGCGGGGTGGAAGAGCGGCATACCCTGGGCCGGCTGTTCGATATCGATGTGCTGACCGGGGAAGGCCGGCGGCTCGGCCGTGACGAATGGGGCGCGCCGCCGCGCAAATGCCTGCTTTGCGATAACGACGGGGCAATATGCGCCCGCTCCCGGGCCCACGGCACAGAAGAGCTGATCGCGAAAATAAGGGAGATGCTGGAGCGTTATGAGCTACACGGTTGAAATTGCGGAGATCCGCGCCATCCCTTTGACCCTGGCCAGCGCCAGGCGGGAAGCGGAAGCTTTCTTAGCCCGCTTTGACTTACAGTTGGAGCCGCTGGATTATTACGCCGGCCTATATCTGGGCGGCCGCCTGGCCGCGGCCGGCGGCTACCGGGGCCGGGTCATCCGATGCGTGGCCGTGGACCCCAAGTATCAGGGCCTGGGCCTGGCCAATACGCTGGTTTCCCATTTATGCGCCATGCTCCGGGCCGGCCGGGCCGGCAACATCTTTGTCTTTACCAGGCCGGAAAACCGGGATATTTTCACCAGCCTTTCTTTTTATCCGGTAGGGGAGGCCCCCGGCGCGATGCTTTTGGAGGCGGACCGCCACGGGCTGGAAAATTATCTGCGCCAATTCAGCCCCGGGCCGGGCGTCAACGGCGCCGTCGTCATGAACTGCAATCCCTTCACTTTCGGCCATCAGTATTTGGCGGAAGCGGCGGCCCGGGGCTGCGATTGGCTGCATCTGCTGGTGGTGGAGGAGGATCAGTCCGTCTTCCCCTTTGCCGTGCGCTTGGAGCTGGTGCGGCAAGGTACGGCGCATCTGCCCAACGTCACGGTGTGGCCGGGCGGGCCCTATATCATCTCCGCCGCCACCTTTCCCACCTATTTCCTCAAGGAAGATACCTTGGTCAACGAAACCTATACCCGGCTGGACCTGGACATTTTCGCACGCCGTATCGCGCCGGCTTTGGCTGTGAGCAAGCGCTTTGTAGGCGAGGAGCCTTTCGACCCGGTGACGGCCGTCTATAACCGGGCCATGGCGGAGGTTCTGCCCGCCCACGGCATCCAGCCGCTGATCATTCCCCGCAAAACAACGGGCGGCCGGGTGATCAGCGCCAGCCGGGTGCGGCAACTGCTGGCGGAGGGGCGCTGGGAGGACGTCAAGGGACTGGTGCCGGAAACCACCTACCGCTATCTGGTTTCCCCCGCGGCCCGGCCGGTGCTGGCGGCCATCCGCGGGCAGGGCGAGGGCGCTATCGCCGGAGAGGAGAGGCCATGACGGCCTTTGCGGAACAAATCGGCAGCCTGGCTGTACGGGCGCTGCTCTACGAGATCGCCGCCACGCCCAAACCGGGCCTGGTGGATCAGCGCAATTGCGGCGCGCACCGGGATATGGATCTTTACACCTTTCTGGACAGCGCCGCGGCCCTGGCCCCCCATTTCAGGGCTTTCGCCGAGATCGGGGCAAGGGGCGCGGAAGAAGATCCGCACTTGCTGTTCAGCCGTTTGCAGCGGCAGGGCAGGCAGGCGGAACAGGAGATGTTCCGGGCCACCCGGGGTGTGAACACCCATAAGGGCGCGGTGTTCTCCCTGGGGCTGCTCTGCGGCGCGGCCGGCTGCTTGCTGGCCGGCGGGCGGGAACTGACCGCGGAGGGAATCTGCGCCAAGGCGGCGCAACTGACAGCCGGGTTATGCGGGCGCGATTATCAGCGCCTGCAGCATAAAAAGCAGCTGACCAAAGGAGAGAACATGTTTTTGCGCTACGGCGTGACCGGGGTGCGGGGCGAGGCGGAAAGCGGTTTTTTGCACGTCCGGCAGACCGCTTACCCGGCGCTGGCCGCGTCTCTGGAGAAAGGGGGTATTCCGCTCAACAATATTTTGGTGCAGGCGCTGCTTTGTTTGATGGCCCGGGTTTTTGACACCAATGTGCTGGCGCGGCATGATTGGGAAACCGCGCTCTATGTGCAGAAACGGGCCGGGGAGTTGCTGCGGGGGGGCGGGGCGCTGACGCCGGAAGGCTTGGCCGCCGTGGCCCGCTGGGACGAGGAGCTGATCGAAAGAAACGTCAGCCCCGGAGGTTGCGCAGATTTGCTGGCGGCAACATTGCTGCTCTATTTTTTAAGCCATGAGGCTTTTAGGGCATAATTCCCAGTTGCCGATCACGTCATGATACCGGATAAAGGCGGTTTAGCCTTGAAAATACAAACCAGGAGGGATTTGCCTTGATCGAACTGACAAAAAAGGGAGTATATCTGCTGGACGGCCACACCGTCCTGCCCGCGGAGGACAACGCGGAATTAAGCGCCGCCGCTGCGGCGGCCGGCGTATCCCGGATCCCCGTCCCGGAACTGGCCAGGGAAAAGACCATTGCCTATGCCATTTTACGTAAACATAATCAATCGGAACATCCCGGCAAACTGCGGATCAGATTTGACGCGCTGGTTTCCCACGATATCACCTACGTGGGTATCATCCAGACGGCCAGAGGCAGCGGCCTGACCCGCTTCCCTGTGCCGTACGCCATGACCAACTGCCATAACAGCCTCTGCGCCGTGGGCGGCACCATCAACGAGGACGACCATGTGTTCGGCCTGTCCGCTGCCAGGAAATACGGGGGTATCTTCGTGCCGGCCAACCTGGCCGTGATCCATGCCTATGCCCGGGAGGTCCTGGCCGGCTGCGGCAAGATGATCCTGGGTTCCGACAGCCATACCCGCTACGGCGCTTTGGGCGCCCTGGCCGTGGGCGAAGGGGGCCCGGAGATCGTCAAGCAGCTGCTGAACAATACCTACGACCTGGACGCCCCGGAGGTGATCCTGGTCTATCTGGACAACGCGCCGAAAGACGGCGTGGGCCCTCACGATGTGGCCATCGTCCTGGTAGGGGCGGTGTTCGAAAACGGTTTTGTCCAAAACAAGGTGCTGGAATTCGCAGGGCCCGGCGTGGCCAACCTGTCCGTGGAATTTCGGAACGGCATCGACGTGATGACCACGGAAACCGCCTGCCTGTCCTCCGTCTGGATCACGGACGATCAGGTCCGGGGCTACCTGGCCGTCCACGGGCGCCCCGAGGCTTATCAGGAACTGAGGCCCGGCCGGCTCGCCTATTACGACGGGATGATCCGCATCGACCTCTCCCGGGTGGAGCCCATGATCGCCCTGCCTTTTCATCCCAGCAACGCCTATCCCATCAAAGAAGTGCAGGCCCATGCGCCTGAGATCTTCGCCCAGCTGGACGCGGACGCCAAACAGCAGTTCCCCAAAGCCCGGTTCAGCCTGTCCGAGAAAATCGTCAAGGGCCGGGTCCTGGCGGACCAGGGCATTATCGCCGGCTGCGCCGGCGGCCTGTTCGACAATCTCTGCGACGCCGCGGCCATCCTGGACAACGCTGCCATCGGCAACAGCTATTTCAATCTCAGCGTTTACCCGGCCAGCCAGCCGCTGAATCTGGCTTTGACCAAAAACGGCGTGAACGCCAAGCTGATGGCGGCAGGGGCCGTGATCAAGCCCGCCTTCTGCGGCCCCTGCTTCGGCGCCGGGGACGTGCCGGCCAATAATGGTTTTTCCCTCCGACATACCACCCGCAATTTCCCCAACCGGGAAGGTTCCAAGCCCGGCCAGGGCCAGATCGCTGCCGTGGCGCTGATGGACGCCCGCTCCATCGCCGCCAGCGCGCGCATGGGCGGCGTACTCACCGCCGCCACGGAGGTGGACTTCACGCCCCTGGATAAAACCTATTATTTCGACAACAGCCTTTACGAAAAGCGGGTCTATAACGGCTTCGGTAAGCCCGACCCTACAGAGGAGCTGCGCTTCGGCCCCAACATCACCGAATGGCCCCGCATGTACAGCCTGGCGGAGAATCTGCTGCTGGAACTGGCGGCGGTCATCCATGATCCGGTCACCACCACCGACGAGCTGATCCCCTCCGGCGAGACTTCCTCTTACCGCTCCAACCCGCTGGGCCTGGCGGAATTTACCCTGTCCCGCCGGGAACCCCGCTATGTGGAGCGGGCCAAGGCCGTGCAAAAGCTGGAGCAGGCCCGCCGGGCCGGGGAAGCGCCGGAACAGGCGACGGCAGCCTTAAGGCAGGTTTCCGCCCGGCCGGAGGAACTGCTGCAAACCACGGCTATCGGCTCCGCTGTGTTCGCCAACAAGCCGGGGGACGGCTCCGCCCGGGAGCAGGCCGCCTCCTGCCAGAGGGTGCTGGGCGGACACGCCAATATTTGCTACGAATACGCCACCAAGCGCTACCGCAGCAATTGCATCAACTGGGGCGTCCTGCCCTTTACCATCAGCCCGGAAACCAGGTTTGATTACCAGCCGGGAGATTATCTGTTCGTGCCCGGCATCCGCGAGGCGGTCAGCAACGGACGGGAAGAAATCCCGGCCCAGGTCATTACCAAAAACGGCGTGGCGGACATCACCCTCCATGTCAGGGGCCTGACGCCGGATGAGCAAGAGATCATCCTGGCAGGCTGCCTGATGAATTACTACGCCGCCCGGCTGCAACAGAACGCTTGATCCGATAATCGCAAAAAGGAGCGCTTCCCATGGAAAAGATTCAGATGACCACCCCCCTGGTGGAAATGGACGGGGACGAAATGACCCGCATCCTCTGGCAGATGATCAAGGACGAATTGATCCTGCCCTTTGTGGACCTGAAAACCGAATATTACGACCTGGGCCTGATGAGCAGGGACGCCACCGAGGACCGGGTCACCGTGGACGCCGCCAACGCCGCCAAGCGATACGGCGTGGCGGTGAAATGCGCCACCATCACGCCCAATGCCCAGCGCATGGAGGAATATCCCCTGCGGCAAATGTGGAAAAGCCCCAACGGCACCATCCGTTCCATCCTGGACGGCACCGTATTCCGGGCGCCCATCGTCATCGACAGCATCAAGCCGGTGGTGAAGAACTGGAAAAAGCCCATCACCATTGCCCGCCACGCCTACGGCGACGTCTACAAGGGCGTGGAGATCCGCACCGGGGAAGGCGGCGTCTGCGAGCTGACCTTTACCGGGGACAGCGGCCGGGTGACCAGGCAGGCCGTGCAGAAGCTCGCCGGCCCCGGCATCTTCCAGGGCATCCACAACAAGGATGCCTCCATCCGCTCTTTTGCCCATTCCTGCTTTAAGTATGCCATCGATACCAGGCAGGACCTGTGGTTTTCCACCAAGGACACTATCGCCAAGGTTTACGACGGCTTGTTCAAGGAAGTCTTTGAGCAGGTCTATCAAGAGCATTATCAGGCCAGATTCGCGGAACTGGGGCTGACCTATTTCTATACCCTGATCGACGACGCCGTGGCCCGGGTGATCCGTTCCGAAGGCGGCTATATCTGGGCCTGCAAAAACTATGACGGCGACGTGATGAGCGATATGGTCTCCACCGCCTTCGGTTCTTTGGCCATGATGACCAGCGTGCTGGTGAGCCCGGACGGCAAATATGAATTCGAGGCCGCCCACGGCACCGTGACACAGCATTATTACCGCTACCTGAAAGGGGAGGAGACTTCCACCAATCCTATGGCCACCATTTTCGCCTGGTCCGGCGCTTTGAAGAAACGGGGCGAGCTGGACGGCATCAAGGAATTGACGGCTTTCGGTGAAACGCTGGAGCAGGCTGCCATCCGGACCCTTAACGACGGCGTCATGACCAAAGATCTGGTGGGCCTCGTTGAGGGAGCCCCGGTTACGGCCGTTACTTCCCGGCAGTTCATCGCCGCCATCCGCGCCAGGCTGGAGCAGGCGCTGGTTTAGGCGATGAACCCGTTTGCGGAAAACCTGCCGCAGGCCGGAGGTTTTCGCGGAAAATGTCGGAAAATAGAAATATATAAAGGAAGAATAAATTAGCCTGGCAATTTCTGCCAGGCTAATTTATAATTTTGCTAAAGGAGAATACTAATAATCGTTTGGTCATAAATGAAAGGACCGCATAAGCCTGCGGCCCGCGGCGGCTTAAAGCAACTGCGGGCCAAAGGCGGCAAAGGGCGGTCAGTGATTGATAAAGCGGCCCAGCCAGTCGTCCTCCAGCTGCTTGATGCCGCTGCGCGGGTCGGGGATCAGCGTATACAGGGCGGTCTCCCATACCTCGTGCAGGGAGGGCTGGAATTCGCGCTGCCGCGGCAGGGGATTGAGAAAATCGCAATACAGCGTGAGCGCGTCGGCGCAGCTCTCCTCCATGGGCGATGCGCCCTGATGCAGCTGCCAGCGCAGATACGCTCCGGCCAGCATGCGGTCGGTGTGGGCCAATAATTCCCCGGCGCCGATATCCCGGCGGACGCAGCCCTGCTCCTGGCCCAGGGCCAGCAGTTCGGCGATGGGCGTGAGATACGGCTTGTCGTCGGGAGAGGCGTTATGCTCGCGGATGCGGTAATGGGCAAAGACGCGGCCAAATTCCGCGCCCACTTTGTTCATCAGCCGCATCACATGGAGCAGGAAGGCCTGGAGCCTGTCCCGGGCGTCCCAGGCGGCGTATTCCTCGTTTTCCGTCAGCAGCCGGTAGAACTTCAGGCAGCGGGCCAGGGACTCGTTGCGGAACGCCACCACCACTTCCTCCTTGGCGGGAAAGAAGCTGTAAAAGGTGGCGATGGACGTGTTGCTGGCGCGCACGATATCCTCCACGGAGACATTGTAAAAGCCCTCTCTCTTGAACAGCCTGATCGAGGTGCGCAGAATCTCCTTTTGTTTGTTGCTGGGCAACGGATCCTTTTTCATGATATCCTTTCAGCGGCTGCCTTGGCGATTGCGTCACGGTCAGTATCCGCGGTTCATTCCCCAGGCTGGTCCTGGCGGACGGCGGTTTTCCCGGCGATATTGCGGAAGAGCAGGTCGAAGCCCCAGGTGCCTTCATTGGCTGCGGCGCCCAGTTCCTCGCTGCTTTCCCATTCGTAGACAATCCCTTTCAGATAAAAGTACAGCAGCAGCTTAATGGTTTCGCCGTCCAGATCCGGATCGATGCTGCCGTCCCGGCGGCCCAGATCGATGAGCGGCTGATAAATCCTGGTGGCGCTGTTGCAGAGCATATCCTCGGTGTGCAGCAAACCGTTTTCGTCCCGCAGCTGCCGCATGTCCGAGATGGCGGTGAATTCACGGCCGCTTTCCCTGAGCAGGCGCAGCGTGTACATGACCATGATATAGAGCTTTTCCAGCGCGTTTTTGCCGGTATGATGCTTGTTGGTCAGCAGCTTGTGATAGAAATCCTCCAGTTTTTCTTCCAAAGCCCGGTTATAGAAGAGGAACATTTCGTCTTTGCTGCGGAAATAATTATAGAAAGTGCCCTTGGAGGAATTGGCCTCGCGCACAATATCGTCGATGGATACGTTGTCGTAGCCATGGACGGAAAACAGCCGCATTGCCGATACGTAAATATTCTGTTTGGTCGCCTCCGCTTTCAGCATGGCTTTACTGTATTTTTTTACCACAGGCTTTCCCCCGGCCGGCCGACTCAGCGGCAAAATTTTAAGGATATTCTTAAGAACTTTCATTAAAAAACTTCGAGGATATTATAAAACAAAAATGAACAACGTGCAAGCATTTATTTTTCTCAGCAGAGCTAAACGCATTTTAACTGGCATTCGAAAAAAAATATTGACAAACCGGGAAGTCGATGTTATCATTTTTGCAGAACAAAGTACAAAATTGAGTACAAAATCAAGTACAAAATTTGTTTGGCTTTGGTTCACAAATCGAGAAGGGAAGACAAAACAAATGGAGGTGTATGTATGAAAAAGCTTTTACTGCTGCTCGTCGTTTTGATGTCTTTGGCGTTGGTATTTGCCGCCTGCGCCAACCAGGAAGCCCCTGTGGAGGAACCGCCGGCTGAAGAGCAGCCCGCTGAGGAAGAGGCCGCCCCTGCCGAGCCGGTTACCATCGGCGCTGTTTTGCCCCTGACCGGCAGCAACGCCACCACTGGTAAAAACCTGCAGGCTGCGATGAACGTGGCGCTGGACATCGTCAACAACAAACATGATATCGATTGGGATGTTGCTCAGAACGAGGGCGTTCAGGCCCTGGGCGGAGCCAAGCTGGAGATTGTCTGGGGCGACTGCCAGTCCGACGCCAGCATCGCCGCCACTGAGGCCGCCAGTCTGCTGGAGCAGGATATTGCCGGTATTGTCGGCGCTTACGCTTCCGGTTATTCCGCTTCCGTGGCCGCGCAGGCGCTGGAATACGGCGTACCCATGGTGTGCGGCTCCTCCTCCTCCGCTTCGCTCACCGACGGCAAGACCTACGATTTCTCCTCCATCTTCAACCGCATCGCGGCCAACGATGAAATGGAGACCAAAGAGTTCTACGAATTCCTTACCTACCTGAACGACAACTATGACGCCGGCATCCAGAAGGTGGCCATCGCTTTCATCAATAACGCTTACGGTATCCACGCGGATGAGATGTTCGCCAAATACGCCGGTGAATACGGCTTTGAGATCGTGGCCCGCGTCGCCTATGAAAGCACCATCACCGCAGCGGACACGGAGGCTGCCCAGATCATCGCCGCCAATCCGGACGTGGTGTTCCAGGCTTCCTATATCGGCGACCTGACCATGTTCTCCCAGGCTTACAATTCCTACAGCTTCAAGCCCAAGATGTTCATGTGCTACTGCGGCGGCTTCCAGGATGCCAGCTTCGCCGACGTGGCCGGCAGCCTGGGCAGCAACAGCTATGCCGGCGGCCAGGCCTGCTCCGCGGTGCTCGCCGACAAACTGCCGGTTTTCAACTATGTTAACGAGCTGTACAAGGCCCAGACCGGCTATAATATCGACGGCCCGGCCCTGGAAGAATTCGCTTCCGTGATCATTCTGACCCAGGCCATGGAAAGAGCGGGCAGCGCCGATCCGGCCGCCATCACCGAAGCCCTCAGGAGCGGCGCCTTTGACGCCCCGTATCTCACCATCGGCAAGATCGAGTTCAATGAGAACGGCCAGAACATCCAGATGGCGTCCTTCGTCACCCAGCTGATCGACGGCAAATATCAAGTGGTGTTCCCCATCGACGAATTTGTCACTTCCGAACCTGTCCTGTAATACCGGGCGAGACTTACGGGGCCGCTTTACGCGGCCCCGTAAGCAACATGCCGGGGCGGGGGTTTGAGTTCCCCGGGAGAGTATTTTTAATGAGGAATGAGGGTGGCCTATGTTAGGGCAAATACTCGTCAACGGTTTGATGACCGGTTTTGTCTACGCGCTGGTGGCGGTGGGCTTGACGCTCACCTGGGGCGTGATGGACGTCATCAATTTCTCCCACGGCGAATTCCTGCTGTGGGGCATGTACGCGGCCTTTGGGCTATGGTCGGTCTTCACGATTGATCCTTTATTCGCGCTGCCCATTTGCGCTGTGCTGATTTTTATTTTAGGCGGTTTAACCTACTTTGGCATCATCAAACGCGTGTTGAACGCGCCGGGGCTCACCGCGCTCCTGGCTACTTTCGGCTTGAGCATGATTTTAAAAAATCTGGCTCAATTCTTCTTTACCGCCAATTATAGAAATGTCACCAACACGATCTTTGGCAACGACACCTTCCGGGTACTCGGTTTGCATATCCGCCAGGACTATCTGGTGGCCGCGGCCGGCAGCCTGCTGCTGACCATTCTGGTGATGCTGTTCATCAACAAGACCAAAACCGGCGTGGCGATCAAAGCTACCTCCATCAACCGCCAGACCGCGCAATTGATGGGCATCAATACCGATAAGATCTTTGCCATTACGTTCGGCCTCTCCGGCGCCTGCGTCGGCGCGGCCGCAGCTTTGATGGTATCCTTTACGCCGATTACGCCCAACTCCTGCACTTTATACAGCATACTGGCCTTCGTCATTGTCGCGCTGGGCGGCTTCGGCAATATCAAAGGCGCGCTGCTGGCCGCCCTCATTGTGGGCGTGGTGGAAGCGCTGGGCGGGTTCTGGCTCGATACCACCTTTAAATATGCCATTGTATTCGCAGTCTATCTGATTGTGATGCAAATCCGGCCGAAGGGGTTATTCGGATGGTAAAAGCGAAAAATATCTTTAAAGCCAATCTGTTTGGTTTCGTACTGCTGGCGGCCTTGGTCCTCATCCCCTTTGCGGTGGGCGGCAACGCAGACGTGCACAACATCATCATCTACATTCTCATTTATTCCATGGTGGGCGAAGGCTGGAACCTCATTTCCGGCTTCACCGGGCAGACCAGCTTCGGCCATGCGGCCTATTTCGGCATCGGCGCCTATACCGTGGCGGTGCTGGGCAATTATTACAACGTGGTGCCGTGGATCGGCATGCTGGCGGGCGCCGTCATCGCCACGGTGCTGGCCTTCCTGATCAACTTCAAGCTGTTTAAGCTGAAAGGCCATTATTTTGCCATCGCCACCCTGGCTGTCTGCGAGATTCTGCGCACGCTGTTCAGCGTCTGGAGCTACGTGGGTTCCGGCGACGGCATCAAGCTGATTTTCCGTCAGGAAAACAAGCTGCTGTGGCTGGCGATGGACGTGCGCGACCGCCTGCCCTTCCTCTTCGTGACCCTGGCGGTGTTCGTGGCCATTTTCATCCTCTGCCGCTGGCTGGAAAATTCCAAGATGGGCTTTTACTGGAAGGCGATCCGCGAAAGCCATGAGGTGGCCGAATCCATCGGCGTCAACCCGCAGAAATACAAGGTCTACGCCATGATGATCTCCGCCTTTATCGCGGCGATCGGCGGCGCCTTTTACGTACAGTTCTTCAAATATATCGACAGCTCGGTGTTCGCGCTCAATGTTTCCATGATCTTCGTGCTGGTCACCGTCTTGGGCGGCATCGGCAATGTTTACGGGCCCATTATCGGCTCCATCATCTACTACGGCCTGGAGCTGGTGATGCGGCGCGCCATGAGCGGCACCACCTCCGGCATCAACCTGATCATTTTCGGCGCCCTGCTGGTGATCGTGGTTTGCTATCAGCCCAAGGGCATCGTGGGCATTTATGAGGATATCGTCAACCGCCGGCGCAAACGCAAACTGGACAATGCCGCGGCAAGGGCCGTAAGCGGAGGTGAGCAGCAGTGAGCGCCATACTGGACATCAGCAATGTCACCATGAAATTCGGCGAGCTGGTCGCCAATGAAAACGTCAGCTTTACCATTAACGAGCGGGAAATCGTCAGCCTGATCGGCCCCAACGGCGCCGGAAAGACCACGCTGTTCAACTGCATCACCGGCTTTTACGCGCCCTTCTCCGGCCAGGTCACCTATTATCTGCCCGCCGGCGAAAGCCGGGATATCACGGGCATGCCCTCCTATAAGACCTGCAATATGGGCATCACCCGCACGTTCCAGATCGTCAAGACCTTGAGCGAAATGACGGTGGAGCAGAATGTGATGACCGGCTCCTTCCTGCATGTGCAGCGCACCCGCGAAGCCCGTGAGGAAGCGCGCCGCATCCTGGAAATGACCGGCCTGATGGAGAAAAAGGACGTGCTGGGCCGCAACCTCACCATCGTGGACCGCAAACGGGTGGAGATCGCCCGCGCCCTGGCCACGAAGCCCCGCATCCTGATGCTGGACGAATGCATGGCCGGTTTGAACCAGACCGAGATCAAGGACGTGATGAATCTGGTGATCAGCTTAAGGCGGCAGGGGTTGACGCTGCTGATCGTGGAGCATATCATGGAAGCCATCATGCCCATCTCCGACAAGATCGTGGTGCTGAACGCGGGCAAGAAGATCGCGGAGGGCAAGCCGCAGGAGATCGCCGACAACGAGGAAGTCATCAAAGCGTATCTGGGAGAGAAATACCATGCTAAAAGTCAAAAACATTAATGCCGGTTACGGTAATGTCCCGGTTTTGTTCGATTTTTCCTGCGAGGTGCGCGAAGGCGAGGTCGTTTCCATCGTCGGCAGCAACGGCGCGGGCAAATCCACGCTGATGAAAACCATCTCCGGCATTGTCACGCCCTTTTCCGGCGAGATCGAATTCATGGGCGAGCGCATCGATAAGCTGCCGGCCCATAAGATCGTGGAGCTGGGCATCGCCCATGTGCCCGAGGGCCGGCAGGTCTTCGGCAAGCTCTCGGTCCGGGAAAACCTGATGATGGGCGCGTTCATCGTCAAATCCGAAGCGGAAAAGGCCAAATCCTTAAAAGAGATGTACGAATTGTTTCCCATCCTGGAAACCCGGCAGGAGCAGAAGGCGGAAACCCTGTCCGGCGGCGAGCAGCAGATGATGGCCATCGCCCGGGGCCTGATGTCCCGGCCCAAGCTGCTGCTGGTGGACGAGATGTCCTTGGGGCTGGCTCCGGTGCTGGTGGAAAAGGTGATGGATACGCTGAAACTGGTCAGCAAATCCGTAACCATCCTGCTGGTGGAACAAAAGGTGCAGGAGGCGCTGGAAATCGCCGACCGCGGCTATGTGATTCAGAACGGACGCATGGTCATCACCGGCAGCGGCCAGGAACTGCTGGAAAGCGAGATCGTTAAAAAAGCCTATATGGGTATGTAAAAGACAGCAAGCACAGCTTTCTTCATCTTTCTTCTCCTTTTGCGGACGGCAGCCCTGCCGTCCGCGCCCCTTTTCCGGGGCGGCCGGGCAGCGGCGGCGGGCGGCTTGCAGAAAAAAGAAATTGTGATCTTATCACGGATAAGCCGCCGGGTTTGCGCTACAATAAAGCCAACAAAGGCAAAGGAGGAAACGAACATGTCCGTTATTACGATAACCAAAGATAATTTTCAAAAAGAAGTGATGGAGAGCGCCAAAACGGTACTGTTGGATTTCTGGGCCAGCTGGTGCGGGCCCTGCCGCATGGTCTCGCCCATCGTGGACCAGATCGCGCAGGAAACCCCCGGCGTCAAGGTGGGCAAGGTGAACGTTGACGAGCAGCAGGAGCTGGCCGCGGCCTTCAACGTCATGAGCATTCCCACCCTGGTGGTGATGAAAGAAGGCAAGGTGGTTCAGCAGGCCGTGGGCGCCCGGCCCAAATCCCAGATCATGTCCATGCTGTAAACAAAAACCGTCCGTGCCAACGGACGGTTTTTCTTCCCGGTGCCGGGCAGGGCAGGCCGCTACGCAGCATTACTGCGCCAGCCGCTCCAGCTTGCCCCGGTCGACCAGGCGTATCGCGCCCCGGGACAGCGCCACCCATCCCTCGGCCTGGAAGTAGCGGAGCATGCGCGTCACCACCTCCCGGGCCGTGCCCAGGTGGTTGGCGATTTTCTCATGGGTGATTTTCAGGGCCTCGTTTTGCTCCAGCAGGCTCTCCTCCAGTAAAAACCCGGCCAGGCGCTGGTCGAAGCTTTTCCACATGATTTGCTCGATCAGCCACATCACATCGGAAAAACGGGAGGCAATGAGCTGGTTGGTATAGTTGGCGATCACCACCGAGCTGTCCATCAGCCTGCGGTAGGTTTCCGCCGGAATCACCCACAGCTCGGAATCTTTTTCCGCCTCGATGGTGACGTCGAACTGGATGCTGGACAAGATGCAATGGGCGGAAAAGAGGCAGATATCCCGTTCGAACAGGCGGTAAAGCGTGACTTCCTTGCCCTCGTCCGAGAGGATAAAAGCCCGGAGCTGGCCGGAGCGGATCACGAACAGGCCCACGCAGTCCGCGGAGCCGTTATGCAGCAGCATCCCCTGGGGAGCAAGGCGCAGGGAAGCGGCGTTTTCCAGTACGGCCTGTTCGGAAGCTGTCAGCTTGTCCCAAATGGGAAAATAGTCGGCGATGCCCATACGACACCTCCTTTGGTATGTCTATTGTATATCCTGGTTCAGTCATCCGTCAATTATTTTGCCGTTTTTTCAAAAATCAGCCCATTGGCCGCGGTTTTTCCCTCCCGGCGCTCCGGCTGGCGGCCCGGGCTGCCTGCCCAAGGCCAAGGCCGGGCCCGCCCTTGCGCTTTTCCCGCTTTGTGGCGGAGCGGCCGGGGACTATTTTATTATTGACATATGCCCAAAATGATGTATAATGGCATTGATGGCATATGCCAATAACTTGGCAAGGGGAGGACGGCATGCCGAGGCCGTGCAAAAGCGGCGCGTCTGCTTCCTGCCGGCTTGCGGCCGTTTTGGGGCCGCAGGGCGGCGCAACAACAGAGCGCCTGGCGGCGATCATGACGTTGATCTGCGCAGCTCCATGCCCAGGCCGGCCATACAAACGGGTAAGCGTTTATGGATCAATATATTAAGGGAGGAAAAATCAATGCGGATCGCGGTAGCTTTTGAACAAGGAGAGGTGTTCCAGCATTTCGGCCATACCGAGCGGTTTAAGCTTTACGATGTGGAAAACGGAACAGTCGCCACCACCTATGTGGTAAACACCAACGGCAGCGGGCACGGCGCCCTGGCCGATATCCTGAAAAAGATCGATGTGGACACCCTGATCTGCGGCGGCGTCGGCGCCGGCGCGCGGCGGGCGCTGCAGGAGGCGGGCATCAGGCTGTACGGCGGCGTGACCGGCGGCGCGGACCAGGCGGTGGAGGATCTTCTGTCAGGCCGGCTCAGCTTCGATCCGGAGGCTACCTGCGAACATCACGGGCAGCGCCACGACGCCTCATGCGGAGACGCCGTTTGCGGCGAGCATCGCTGCGGCGAATGAATCCCGGCGGCGCAAGGCCTGATCGACGCCGGCATCATCCGGGATATCGGACAGTGTTTGACCGGGCGGCCTGTGCCGCAAAGGTGACAAAGTTACGGTAAGCCGGCTCTTTTTTGCTATACTCTATTTATAGTGAAAAGGAGGAACAGCCATGAGCTACAAAACAGTGATTATCGGCGGCGTGGCCGGCGGAGCCAGCTGCGCGGCGCGTTTGAGAAGGCTGGACGAAACGGCTGAAATCGTGCTGCTGGAGCGGGGGGAATATATTTCCTACGCCAACTGCGGTTTACCTTATCATGTGGGCGACGTGATCAGATCCCGCCAGGCGCTGCTGCTGCAGACCCCGGAAGCTATGGCTAGGAAATACCGGGTGGACGTGCGGGTGAAAAACGAGGCGCTGTCCATCGACCGGGAGCAAAAAACAGTGACCGTCCGGCGGACGGACAGCGGCGAAACCTATACGGAAAGCTACGATACCCTGGTGATCGCCACCGGTTCCTCGCCCATGCGCCCGCCCATTCCCGGCAGCGGTTCGCCGCGCATCCAGACCCTGTGGACGGTGCCGGACGCGGACCGCATGCGCAGCCTGGTTCAGGAGCGGGGCATTGCCAGCGCGGCGGTGATCGGCGGCGGCTTCATCGGCCTGGAAATGGCGGAAAACCTGCGCCAGGCCGGTTTGGATGTTTCCCTTATCGAAATGCTGGATCAGGTCATGCCAACCCTGGATTTCGAGATGGCGCAGCTTTTGCATGAAAACATCGTGCACAACGGCGTTAAGCTCTATCTGGGCGACGGCGTCGCTTCCTTCGCCGATCAGGGCGAAGGGGTGGAGATCACACTGAACAGCGGCAAAACCCTGTCCGTCCACCTGGTGGTGCTGGCCGTCGGCGTCAGGCCCAACGGCGAGCTGGCCCAAGCCGCCGGTTTGGCCGTGAACAGCCGGGGCGGCATTGTGGTGGACGAGTATCTGCGCACCTCGGATCCGCAGGTCTACGCGGTGGGCGACGTCATCGAAGTGGAGGATCTGATCTTCCGCGACCGCACCATGATCCCCCTGGCCGGGCCAGCCAACAAGCAGGGCCGCATCGCCGCCGACAATATCGCGGGCGGCAAGAGCCGCTACGCCGGCAGCCAGGGCACGGCCGTGGCCAAGGTGTTCGACCTGACCGCCGCGGCCACCGGAGCCAATGAGAAGGCGCTGGTGAAAAGGGGCATGGTCAAAGGACGGGATTACGAGAGCCTGATCATCACCCAGAACTCTCATGCCGGATATTATCCCGGCGCAACCCCCCTCATGCTGAAGCTGCTGTTCTCCATAGACGGGAACAAGATTTTCGGCGCCCAGATCGTGGGCCGGGAGGGCGTGGATAAACGCATCGACACCATCGCCGTCACCATCCGCCTGGGCGGGGGCGTCTGGGACCTGCAGCAATTGGAGCTGGCCTACGCGCCGCCTTATTCTTCAGCCAAGGACCCGGTGAACATGGCTGGCTTCGTGGCTGAGAACGTGCTGGCGGGCAAGGTGAAGTTCTCGGACTGGGACGCGGTGGAAAAGCGCCCGGAAGCGCTGCTGCTGGACGTGCGGGAGGATGCGGAATTGCTGGCCTTCACGCTCCCCGGCGCGGTCCATATCCCCTTGGGGCAGCTCAGGTCCCGCCTGGAGGAGCTGGAGCCCCACCGGCACCGGGAGATCATCGCTTTCTGCGCCATCGGCGTCCGCTCCTACAACGCGGTGCGCATCCTGATGCAGCAGGGCTTTACCAAGGCGCTGCTTTATCCCGCGGGCACCCGGTTTTATCAATCAACGCATTATCAGGAGGATGATCCGACCATGACCGACAACGTATCCGTATCCGATAGCGGCCACACCGTCCTGGCCGGCCCTTCCACTCCTTCCCTGCGCCTGGATTGCAGCGGCATGCAATGCCCCGGCCCGATCATGAAAGTGTTCGAGACCATGAAAGGGATGCAAGAGGGGGAAATGATGGAGGTTTCCGCTTCCGACCCGGGCTTTGCCCGGGATATCGCGGCCTGGTGCAGGCGCACCGGCAATACGCTGCTGGGCAATGAGCGGCGGGGCAACGATTATGTGGCGCTGGTCAAAAAGGGCGGCGACACGGGCGCTCCCCTGGTGCGGGAAACGCGTGAGGGCAAAACCATCGTCGTCTTTTCCGGCGATCTGGATAAAGTGCTGGCCAGCTTCATCATTGCCAACGGCGCCGCCGCTTTGGGCAGGCCGGTGACCATGTTCTTTACCTTCTGGGGCCTGACGGCCCTGCGCAAGCCCGCCAGGCAGAAGCTCAAAAAGAGCTTTATGGAAACCATGTTCGGCGCTATGCTGCCCCGGGGCGCGGCAAAGCTCAGGCTTTCGAAAATGAATATGGCCGGTATGGGCACTGCCATGATGAAAAAGATCATGGACGACAAAAGCGTGGATTCCCTGGAAACGCTGATGCGCATGGCTATGAACAACGGAGTGAAGCTGGTGGCCTGCACCATGAGCATGGATGTGATGGGCATCCGTCCGGAGGAGCTGATCGACGGGGTGGAACTGGGCGGCGTCGGCGCCTATCTGGGCGACGCCGAGGAAGCCAACGTCAACCTGTTTATTTAACGCCGTACCTACCCCGGGCAAACCGCGCGGGGTATTTTTTTGCCTCCCGGCGGCGGGGCGCCGGATTGGCGAAGCGGTTCGGCAATTTGCGCCGCAGCGCGGCAGCCCCGGAGCTTCCTCAGGAATGAAGCTGGCCTTGCATAATACGGCGGCAAGTTGGAGACGATTGATTTATTGAAAGGGAAGCGAAACCTGTTTCAGATTGTCGGCGGGGCGTACGGGAAAAGCCGTGCGTCCGTGATTGCGCCGGGAGGTGGTCCTGTGGACAAGCAACAGCATACGCCCAATCATCTGATCAACGAGAAGTCCCCTTATCTGCTGCAGCACACCCATAACCCGGTGGACTGGTATCCCTGGGGCGGCGAGGCGCTGGAGAAGGCCAAAAGGGAGGATAAGCCGGTATTCCTGTCCATCGGCTATTCCACCTGCCATTGGTGCCATGTGATGGCCGAGCAAAGCTTCGAGGACCAGGAGGTGGCGGAGCGGCTGAACCGGGATTTTGTGTCCGTCAAGGTGGATAAGGAGGAACGGCCGGATATCGACAATGTGTATATGCGGGTCTGCCAGGCCATGACCGGCAACGGCGGCTGGCCTACCAGCATTTTTATGAACGGGGAGGGCCGCCCCTTTTACGCGGGCACCTATTTTCCCCGGCCGCATTTCCTGACGCTGCTGGAGGCTATCGGACAAGCCTGGAAGCAGGACCGGGAAACCCTGTTCAAAAACAGCGGACGCCTGATGGCAGCGCTGAAGCAGGAGCGCCGTTTTCAGTCCGCCCCTGCTGAGCAACTGATCGGGGAGGCGGTGGCCGATTTCCAACAGCGCTTCGACCCGGAATGGGGCGGCTTTGGCCGCGCGCCCAAATTCCCCTCGCCCCATAACTTGATGTTTTTGCTCTATACAGCTCCGGAGCTGGCCGAACAGACTCTGGTCCACATGTACCGGGGCGGCGTTTTCGATCATGTGGGCGGCGGCTTCTGCCGCTATTCCACGGACCGCCAATGGCTGGCGCCCCATTTTGAGAAGATGCTCTATGACAACGCCCTGCTGGTCATGGCTTATGCCCTGGCCTACGAAATGACCGGCCGAGACCTGTACCGGACCGTGATCCGCCGGGTGCTGGCTTATCTGGAACAGGAGATGCAGGAACCGCAAGGCGGTTTTTTCTCCGCCCAGGACGCGGACGCGGAAGGTATCGAGGGCAAATATTACCTGTTCAGCAAAGCCGAGCTCATCCAGGTTCTGGGCCGGGAGGATGGCGAGCTGTTTTGCCGCGCCTACGGCATCAGCGAACAAGGCAACTTCGAGGGGCAAAATATCCCCAACCTGCTGCATGATCCGGAGCCGGACCCGGCCGCGGCGGCGCTGCTGCCCCGGGTATACGCTTACCGCCGCAGCCGCATGCGGCTGGGCACGGACCACAAAATCCTCACCGGCTGGAACGCCCTGGCCGCCGCGGCCTTTGCCTGGGCCGGCCGGGTCTTGGAGGACCGGGACTATCTGCGGCAGGCCGCGCGGTTGCTGGCGCTGCTCCGGGACAGGCTGGGGGAAGGGGATAGATTGTTCAGCGGCGAAACGGACGGCCAGCGCCTGGGCCCGGGCTTCCTGGACGATTACGCCTATACGATCTTCGCTTTATTGCAAATGTACCAGGCGACTTTGGACGACAGCTATGTGGAGCGGGCGGCCCGGCTCACCCGCGCGGTCCGGGAGCTGTTCGGCGACCGGGAGGGCGGCGGCTTTTTCTTCTCCGGCGCGGAGAACGAGCGGCTGCTGCTGCGCCCCAAGGAAAGCTATGACAACGCCCTGCCTTCCGGCAATTCCGTGATGGCGGATAACTTGTCCCGGCTGGCCTTTTTGACCAATGATCCGGAGCTGGCCCAGGCCGCGGAACAGCAGCGGGACTATATGGACGGCCAGGCCGCCCCCTATCCCTCGGCCTTTGCCTTTTATCTCTACTCCCTGCTGCCGAAGCGGGAGATCGTCTGCGCGGTCAGGGACCCGGCGGAGCTGGGCGGGCTGAAGCTGCGCAGCCACTGGCTACTGCGTCAAGGCGATCCCGCTGAATATCCGCCGGTCAACGACAGGACCACCTATTATGTGTGCGAGGACGGCGCCTGCCGTCCCCCTGTCCATCATTTGGCCTGATTCCGGGCAGGCTTGTCCGATCGGCGGAGGCAGTCCGGGACAAAACAGGGCCGGCTATCTGTTGAGCCGGCCCTGTTTTGTCTCAGGCGGCGCGGAATCCCGGGTTGCGGCCGGCTTGGGGGCCGCCGTTCTTTAGGGAGCCGCTTGCAGCGCGGTTCGGAGCGCGGCGGGATTACCTGCCGTTCGTCTGGCGCGTCACGCCGCCTCCGGGCCCGGCGGCATCGCCCGCCCATCCTTCATAACAGCGTGATGTACATTTTGGGGATGTAGCCGATCTGCCCGTGATAATTCATCACATACCATTCGCCGCTTTCGCCGGTGATGATCACATCCGCTCCGTTGGGAACGATGCCGGCGTTGACCGCGCTAAAAGTCGGCCGGTTCCTGAGGAAAATATCAAAGCCTTCCGTATCCACCCGGCCCCGCTGCACGGTGTTGGGCAGCACGAAGGGGATGCCGAAATACTGGGTCAAAGACAGGGCCAGCGCCTTGGCGATGGGGTCGATATTATCGACGATCCATTGCGCGTCCTCCGGATTGTCATGATAAGCCAATTCCACCAGCACAGTGGGAGCTTCCACGTGGATCAATTCGTACAGCGTGCGGTTGGGGACCACATTCACCAGTTCGGCGTGAGGATAGATATTGCGGAGATTGGCGGCGATGAGCTGGGCCAGAGCTTCCCCTTCCGCCGAGCCCTGATAAAAATAGACGTCCGTGCCCTGGATCTGGCCGGCCAATTCCGCGGGCGAGGCGTTGGAATGCAGCGCCAGGTGCGCGTTGTAATCCCCGGCATTGGACAGACGTACCGAGCCGCCCACGGTCAATTCCGGATTGTTGCGGGTGAAGGTAATGCCGGAAGCCGTCAGATAGGGCTCCATGGCGTCAACGATCAGGTTCATGTAGTATTCCTCGCTGTTGCCGGTTGGATATAGGTTAAATTCCTGGGTGGACGGGCTTAAGAAAACGCTGGGCATGATTATACCTCCGTTGCCAGAATAGTATTATCAGCTTATGCGGCCGGCGGCGGAAAGATACGCCGCGCCCTGGAAAAGCGGGAAGGCTGAAAAGGAAACGGGAGCGGGGCGACGAATATTAAACAGGTTATCCATCAACAGCTAGCGAGGGCATATGGACATACTTGAAGGATTGAACGAACAACAGCAGGCCGCCGTCACGGCGCAGGAGCGCCGGGTGCTGGTCATTGCCGGCGCGGGCAGCGGCAAAACGAAGGTGCTGGTCTCCCGCCTGGCCTGGCTCGTCGCGGAGCGGGGAGTCAACCCCTATCAAGTTATGGCCGTCACCTTTACCAACAAGGCTGCCAATGAAATGAAGCAGCGGGTGGAGAGTTTGCTGCATATCAATACCCGCTGGATGTGGATCGGCACCTTTCACGCCCTCTCCGCCCGCCTGCTCAGGCTGAACGCGGCCAGCTTCGGCCTGAACCGGGATTTCCTCATTTATGACGACGGCGACAGCCGCATCCTGGTCAAAAGGGCCCTGGCCGAGCTGAACCTGGCTGAGGATGATAAGAACTATCATCCTGCGGCGGTGCTGAACGCCATCGGCGGCGCCAAAAACCGTTTGCAGACCCCTGCGGATTACGCGCAGCTGGCCGGCAACGACTGGGAAAACAATATCGCCCGGATCTACCGGCGCTATCAGGAACTGCTGCAGATCGCCGGCGCCCTGGATTTCGACGACCTGCTGACCCGCCTTTATTGGGAACTGCAGCGCCGCCCGGAGATCCTTCATCAATACCGGGCCCGCTTCGGCCATATCCTGGTGGACGAATACCAGGATACCAACCGCTGCCAATATCTGCTGATCAAGCTGCTGGCCGGCGCCGACGGCCACGTCTTCGCCGTGGGCGATCCGGACCAGTCCATTTACCGCTGGCGGGGCGCGGATATCTCCAATATCCTGGATTTCTGCCAGGATTATCCCGAAGCCCGGGAAGTGCGGCTGACCCGGAATTACCGCTCCACCCAGAATATCCTGGACGCGGCCAACGCGGTGATCGCCAACAATAAAAACCGCAAGCCCAAGGAGCTGTTCACCGAGACGGGGGCCGGCGAGCAGATCGTGTTTCATCAGGCAGAGAGCGACAAGGAGGAGGCGGCCTATGTGCTGCGCACCATCCGCGCCCTGATCGAGATCGGGCAGTCCCTCTCCGATTGCGCGGTGCTGTACCGCACCCATGGCCAAAGCCGGCTCTTTGAGGACGAATGCATCAAAATGAACATCCCTTACCGGGTCTACGGCGGCATGAAGTTTTACGAGCGTAAAGAAGTCCGGGACACCCTGGCTTATTTGCGGCTGCTGGTCAATCCCCATGACGACGAGGCGCTGCGCCGCATCTATAACGAGCCCCGCCGGGGCATCGGCCGGGCCACCTGGGAGAAACTGCAGACGGAGGCCAGGGAGCAAGGCTGCCCGCTCTGGACCCTGATCCAGCGGTTGGAGCAGCTGGATTTCAGCCCCGCCACCGCCCATAAGCTGACGGGGCTGCGGGAGCTGATCCTGGGGCTGTCCGCTTACGCGGAGCAAACGCCGCAGGTGGCGGACATTATCCGCGAGCTGTGGAAACAGAGCGGTTACGGGGAGATGGTGGCCGCCGGCCCGGACGGGGCGGACAGGCTGGAGGTTTTGGAGCAGCTGATGGACACGGCCGGGGATTTCGATCTGACCTATGACGATATGGCCCTGGCCGCGCCGGAGGATGAGCTGCCGGACCGGCCGCTGGTGGCTTTTTTGAGCCAGGTCTCCCTGGCCACCGATATGGACGCGGTGGAGGCGGAGCAGAATTATCTGACCCTGATGACGCTGCACGCGGCCAAGGGGCTGGAATTTCCCATCATCTATCTGGTGGGCCTGGAGGAGGGCGTGTTCCCCCACCGCAAAGTGCTGTTCAGCTACGACGACAACGAAATGGAGGAGGAACGGCGGCTCTGCTATGTGGGCATCACCCGGGCCAGGGAGCGCCTGATCCTGACCGCCGCCAACCGCCGCCTGGTCTGGGGCAAATACGAGAACAATAAACCCTCCCGCTTTTTGAAGGAAATCCCGGCGGAGCTGCTGGTGAAAACCGGCGTGATCGCCCACAGCCCCTCCCGGCAGCGCCAGGAATTCGCCGCCACCAACAATGTGTTCCAGCCCCGGGTGGCGGTGAAGCAGGAGACGGTCCGACCCGAGGCGGGCATCATGGTCGGCGATAAGCTGCGCCACGGCAAATTCGGCGACGGCGTGGCCGTGGCCGTTTCCGGCAGCGGCGACGATCTGCAGATCACCGTGGCCTTCCCCGACGTGGGCATCAAAAAGCTGATGTGGAAATACGCGCCCATGAAGAAGATTTAACGCATACCCGGGGAGCAGGCGCGGCGGGTTAATTCCCGGGGTTTTTCACATAATATGCTCAGCCGGCCGCTTTGCCGCAGGCCGCAAAGGTCAAAGCGGACGGAGCAACCGGCCGGCGCCCTTCGCCGTTCCGGGGAAAGCATGGATGTAAGGGGTCTTACGCAATGGACAAACAACAGGCTGAACAACGCATCGGGGAGCTCAAACGGGAAATAGCGGGGCATAATGTCGCCTATTACCAGCAGGACGCGCCCCTGATCAGCGATTATGCCTACGATATGCTGCTCAGAGAACTGGCCGGGCTGGAGCGGGCCTGGCCGGAGCTGGCGGCCCCGGATTCGCCCAGCCAAAAAGTGGGGGGCCGGGCGGAAAGCCGTTTCGCCCCCCGGAAGCATGCCCGCCCGCTCTTGTCCCTGGAAAACGCGTTCGGCGAAGCGGATATCGCCGCTTTTCTCCAGCGCCTGAACCGGGCCGGCCTCGTTGACCCGGCGCTGCTGGCCGAGCTGAAAATGGACGGGCTGACCATTGCCGTCACCTACCGGAAGGGCCGTTTCGTTGTCGCCGCCACCCGGGGCGACGGCGTGACCGGCGAGGATGTGACGGAAAATGTGCGGGCCATCACAGCCGTGCCCAAGCGGCTGAAGCGGGACATCCCCCTGCTGACCTTAAGGGGCGAAGCCTATATGCCGAAAAAGGTGTTCGCGGAGCTGAACCGGGAGCGGGAGGAAAATGAGGAAAGCACCTTTGCCAATCCCCGGAACGCCGCGGCGGGCAGCTTGCGCCAGCTGGACCCGCAGGTGACGGCCGGACGCAAGCTGGAGGCCTTTTTCTACGATATCGTCGAGGCGGAAGGGGTCGGTGTCTCCAGCCAGGAAGAACTGCTGCGGACGTTAAGGGAACTGGGCCTGCCGGTAAACCCGCTGAGCCGGGTCTGCCATAACCTGACGGAGATCATGGCCCTGATCGGGGAGATGGCGGAGCGGCGGCATCAGCTGGCCTACGAGATCGACGGACTGGTGCTGAAACTGAATGAACTGGCCCCCCGGGAGGAGCTGGGCGCCACCGGCAAATTCCCCCGCTGGGCCATTGCCTATAAATTCCCGCCGGAACAGGCGGAAACCGTGGTGGAGGATATCATCGTGGGCGTGGGCCGCACCGGCGCTTTGACGCCCGCCGCCATCCTGGCCCCGGTATTTTTGGCCGGCAGCACCATCAGCCGGGCCACTTTGCATAACGAGGACAATGTGCGGGCCAAGGACATCCGCATCGGCGACCATGTGCTGATCCAAAAGGCCGGGGACGTGATACCGGAAGTGGTGCGTTCCCTGCCGGAGCGGCGGGACGGCGGCGAGCGGGTGTTCGTGATGCCGGATCAGTGCCCCTCCTGCGGGGAAGCGACCCTGCGCCCGTCCGGGGAAGCGGCCTGGCGCTGCGTTAATTCCCACTGCCCGGCCCGGCTCTACGAACAATTGGTGCATTTCGGCGGCAAGCAGGCCATGGATATCGACGGCCTGGGACCGGCGGTGATCCGGCAATTGCTGGAGGCCGGGCTGGTGAAGGGCGTGGCGGACCTCTACCGCCTGCGGCCGGAGCAGCTGGCCGCCCTGACCCGCTTCGGCGCCAAATCCGCCGCCAATCTGATCAGCGCCATCGCGGAGAGCAAGCGCCGGCCTTTGTCCCGGCTGCTGTTCGCCCTGGGCATCCGCCACGTGGGCGAGCGGGCCGCCAAGGTGCTGGCCGGGCATTTCCCCGACCTCTATCGCCTGATGGACGCCACGGCGGAGCAATTGACCAACATCGCCGAGATCGGCGGCATCATTGCCCAAAGCGCCGTGGACTGGTTCGGCCGGCCGGAAAACCGGGACCTGATCGGCGAATTGGCCGCCGCCGGCCTCAATCTCCAGGGCGACCAAGGCGAAAAGCGCCGGACCGCCCTAAACGGCAAGAGCTTCGTGATCAGCGGCGCCTTGCCGGATATCGGCCGGGAGGAAGCCAAGGCCCTGCTGGAAGCCGCCGGGGCCAAGGTGGGCAATTCCGTGAGCCGCAACACCGATTATCTGCTGCTGGGAGAGAATCCGGGCAGCAAGGAGGAAAAGGCCCGCGCTTTGGGCGTCGCCATGATCAGCTGGGCCGAAGCCCAGGCCCTGATGGGGGAGGAAGCAACCGATGCATGAGCTGTCGCTGATGCAGGGGGTGCTGGATACGGCCCGCAAGGCGCTGGCCCCTTATCCGGTGGAACGGGTCAACCAACTGACGGTCAGCGCCGGCATGCTGGCCAATCTGCTGCCGGACGCTTTCGATTACGCATTTTTGGCTCTGTCCCCGGGCACCATGTTCGAGGGGGCCCGGCTGATCGTGGAAAAACGGCCCCTCACCGCCTGCTGCCAGGCCTGCGGCAGGGAATACGAAAGCGGGGCGCTGCCGCCCTGCTGCCCCCATTGCGGCAGCCATGAGGCGGAGATCCTGACCGGCAGCGAGGTGCTGCTGGTCAATATCGATTTCGACTGAAAGGGATACGGCATATGAAGCTGGACGTCAACCGGGATATCATGGCAATCAACAACGAATGCGCGGCCCGCAACCGGCAGCTGTTCCGGGACAAGGGCGTGCTGACGCTGAATCTGATCGGCTCCCCCGGCGCGGGCAAAACCATGCTGCTGGAGCGGCTACTGGAAACCATGGCCGATTGCCGGATCGCGGTGATCGAGGGGGATCTGGCCACGGCCCGGGACGCTTCCCGCATCGCCGCCAAGGGCGCCCGGGTGACGCAGATCAATACGGACGGCGGCTGCCATCTGGACGCGGCGATGATCCAGCGGGTGTTGCCCCTGTTCGACCTGGACGCCCTGGATCTGCTGATCATCGAGAACGTGGGCAACCTGGTCTGCCCCACCGGCTTCGATCTGGGCGAGGACCTGCGGCTGGTGCTGCTCTCCGTGGCGGAGGGCGGCGACAAGCCGGTGAAATATCCCGCCACCTTCATCTCCGCCGACGCGGTGGTCCTGAACAAGCTGGATCTGCTGGAACTGACGGATGTTGATTTGGCAGGGGTCCGGGCAGACCTGAACTGGCTGAAACCCGGCCTGAAGATATTTGAAACCGTGTGCCGGCCCGGCAAAGAGCAGGGTTTATCAGCGCTTGCCGCCTGGCTGTGGGAGCTGGCCGCTGCCAAAAGGGGCCGCTCATGACAGCCCGTTACGCCGTGGAGGTGCAGGGCATCGTCCAGGGCGTGGGTTTCCGGCCCTTTGTGTTCCGTCTGGCGGAAGAGCTGCGGCTCACCGGCTGGGTCTATAATTCCGCGGCGGGCGTCAGCCTGGAGATCGAAGGGGAGGAAGAGGCCTGCCGGGACTTGATCCGCCGCCTTTACGACGAGGCCCCGCTGTTGGCCCGGGTGGACCGGGTAGAGGCGAAGCCAATACCGCCCCAGGGCGGCCTGGCCTTTGTTATCCGCCCCAGCCGTCTGGGGGAGAAAAACACCCTGGTTTCGCCGGATATGGGCATTTGCCCGGATTGCCTGGCGGAGCTCAGGGACCCGGCCAACCGCCGTTACCGCTACGCCTTTACCAACTGCACCAACTGCGGGCCCCGCTTCACTATCATCGAAAGCCTGCCCTATGACCGGCCTTTTACCACCATGCGGGATTTCCCCCTCTGCGGGGACTGCGCTGCCGAATACCACGACCCCCGGGACCGCCGCTTCCATGCCCAGCCCAACGCCTGTCCGGCCTGCGGCCCCCGGCTCAGCTTCCGGGACCGGGAGGGGGGTAGCCCGGCGGGAGACCCGCTGGCGCTGACGCAGCAATGGCTGAAAGCGGGCAGGATCATGGCGATCAAGGGACTGGGCGGCTATCATCTGGCCTGCGACGCCCGGAACGGGGCAGCCGTGTCTGAGCTGCGCCGCCGCAAATACCGTTGGGATAAGCCTTTTGCCCTGATGGCGCCGGATCTGGAAACCGCCCGCCGCTTTTGTCAGATTAGCGGGGCGGAAGCTGCGCTGCTGACGAGTCAGCGCCGGCCCATCGTGCTACTGAATAAAGGGCCCGGCAGCCTGGAGTTGGCGGGGGATATTGCCCCGGGCAACGGCCGCCTGGGCATGATGCTGCCTTATACGCCCCTCCATGATCTGCTGCTGGAAGGCTTCGACGCCCTGGTGATGACCAGCGGCAATCTTTCCGAGGAGCCCATTGCCTACGACGACCAGGAGGCTTTCCTCAAGCTGCGCCTGATCGCCGACGGCTTCCTCACCCATGACCGGGCCATTTTCCGCCGCTGCGACGACAGCGTCATGGTTCACGCCGCGGGCCTGCCCCGGCTGGTCCGCCGCTCCCGGGGCTACGCGCCGGAACCGCTCTTCATCCCGGACAGCGGCCGGAATATCCTGGCCACCGGCGGGTCGCAGAAAAACACCTTCTGCCTGACCCGGGGCAATCAGGCTTTTCTCAGCCAGCATATCGGCGATTTGCTCAACCTGCCCACTTTCAAGGGCTATTGCCGGGAGATCGACTATTTCCGCCAGATGTTCAGTAGCGAGCCGCAGATCCTGGCCTACGACCCGCATCCGGAATACTTATCCACCAAATACGCTGTCGCTTACGAGGGGGACGTCATCAAGGCGCCGGTGCAGCACCATCATGCTCATTTGGCCTCGGTGCTGGCCGAACACCGGCTGGATGAACCGGTCGTCGGCCTGATTTTCGACGGCACCGGCTACGGCGCGGACGGACGGCTATGGGGCGGCGAGGTGCTGGTGGGAGACCTGACTTCCTATTGGCGGGCCGCGCATCTGCTGTGTCTGCCCCTGCCCGGCGGCGAGCAGGCCATCCGGGAGCCCTGGCGGCAGGCGCTCTCCGCCCTGCGGCTGGCAGCGGGCCGGGACGCGCTGGAGCGGGCCGCGCCCCCGGGCCTGCTGGCGGAAGGCTGGCGGCTGGTGCTGCAGGCAACGGAGCAGGGGCTCAACGCGCCCTTCAGCTCCGGCATGGGCCGGCTGTTCGACGCGGCGGCGGCCCTGATCGGTATCGGACGCCGGGTCAATTACGAAGGGCAGGCCGCTGTGGAGCTGGAGCAGGTCATCGACGACAGCGCGGCGGGCGCTTATCGCATTGACGTCATCCCGGATAGCGAGGCTGGCGGGGCATCCCGCCTGCTGGACTGGCGCCCGCTCATCATCAGCCTGGCCGGGGACTTGCGGCGGGGGACGCCCCCGGGCGCCCTGGCCGTCCGTTTCCACCGGGCGGTGGTGAACGTCTGCCTGGAGATCTGCGAGAGGCTCCGGGAAGAAACCGGGCTGAACCGGGTGGCGCTGTCCGGCGGCTGCTGGCAGAACGTCTGGCTGCTGGAACATGCCTGGGCCGCGCTGGAACAGGCCGGGTTCAGGGTGTACGGCAACAGCCAGGTGCCGGCCAACGACGGCGGTATCGCCTACGGACAGGCGGCGGTAGCGGCCGCCCTGGCCAGGAAAGGGGAGATTTGAATGTGTCTGGCTATACCGGGCCGGGTGGAAAGCGTGGACCAAGAGGCGCAAACGGCCCTGATCGATTATAACGGCGTGAAAAAGAGCGCTTCCATCCTGCTGCTGCCCGATGTAGCGCCCGGCGTGTTCGCGCTGGTGCACGCGGGCTTCGTCATCCAGGTGCTGGAGGAGGCGGAAGGGGCGGAGTTGCAGAAACTGACGGAGGAATGCGGCCTTGTCTGAACAGGATTACCGGGACCCGGGCCTGGTGGCGGCCCTGGCCGGCCGGATCAAAGCGCGCAACCCCCGGCCGCTGACCATTATGGAAGTGTGCGGCACCCATACCATGAGCATTGCCCGTTACGGCATCCGCAGCCTGCTGCCCCCCGGTCTCCGGCTCATTTCCGGCCCCGGCTGCCCGGTCTGCGTGACGGACAGCGCCCTCATTTCCGCCGCCCTGGCCGTCGCCGGGCTGCCCGGGATCATCTTTACCAGCTTCGGCGACATGCTGCGGGTACCGGCGGGCCGAAACAGCCTGCAGCGCTGCCGGGACCTGGGCGCGGATATCCGCATCGTGCTCTCGCCCTTGGACGCGCTGGAACTGGCGAAACAAAACCCCGGGCAACAGGTGGTGTTTTTCGCCGTGGGCTTTGAGACCACCGCGCCGTTGACCGCCGCCACGCTGGTGCGGGCGGAAGCGGAGGGCGTGGACAATTTCAGCGTCGTCCCCGGACATAAGACCATGCCCGCAGCCTTGCGGGCCTTGCTGGCCCGGACGGACAATATCCACGGCCTGCTGTGTCCGGGCCATGTGTCCGCCATGATAGGGGCGGAAGCCTTCCGTTTCATCCCCGAGGAATTGGGCAAACCCGCGGCGGTGGCCGGCTTTGAGCCCGTGGATATCCTGCTGGCCGTGGAGGCGCTGACAGATATGGCGGCGGAGGGACGGGCGGAGCTGGTCAACTGCTATCCCCGGGCCGTGCGGCAACAGGGCAACCAACGCGCTTTGGACCTGCTGAACCAGGTATTTCAGCCCGCGGAAGCCGTCTGGCGGGGATTGGGCCCGATACCCGGCAGCGGCTTGGCTTTGCGGCCCCGCTACGCACGCTACGACGCGCTGTCCCGCTTCAGCGGGGAGATCGCCGGCCGGGAAGCGGCGGCCGACCATCCCGGCTGCCGCTGCGGCCGGGTGCTCCGGGGCGAGCTCGCCCCGGAGGATTGCCCGCTCTTTGCCAGGGCCTGTACGCCAGGCAGCCCTTGCGGCGCCTGCATGGTTTCCTCCGAGGGCAGCTGCGCGGCGGCTTACAAATACCGTAAGAGGTAAAAGATGAACGATAGCGATAAACTGCCCGAAACTTCCTTATGTGGCATCGCCGGACCGGACGGCAGGGATGAGCGGCAAGGGAGCGTACCAAAACGTACGGGACCGGCGCTGGTCATGCCCGCAACCACGTCCGGCGAGATTTATGGACAGCCTGACGAGATCATCACCATGGCCCACGGCAGCGGCGGCCGCCTGTACCGCCAATTGGTGGAAGAGGTGTTCCTGCCCGCCTTTGACAATAAATATTTGCGGCAGCTTACCGACGCGGCGGTGGTGGGCTGCGGCGGGTTGCAGGCGGCGCTGACTACGGACAGCTTTGTGGTGCGGCCCCGCTTTTTCCCCGGCGGCGATATCGGTCGGCTCTCCGTGTGCGGCACGGTCAACGATCTCTCCATGAGCGGCGCCGTGGCCAGATACCTGACCGTGGGCATGATCCTGGAGGCCGGGCTGCCCTTGGAAGAATTGCGCCGGATCTGCTTTTCCATGGCTGCCGCCGCGGAGGAAGCCGGGGTATATCTGGTCACCGGCGATACCAAGGTGGTGGAACGGGGCGCCGGCGACGGCGTTTATATCAATACCGCGGGCCTGGGCCTGTTTCCGGCAGGGCGGTCACCCTTGCCTCAGCGCCTGGCGGCAGGGGACGCAATTCTGATCTCCGGCGCCTTGGGCGACCATGGCCTGGCGGTGATGGCGGCCCGGGAAAACCTGGGCTTCGACCCGCCGCTGATCAGCGACGTCGCGCCATTGAATTCCCTGGTGGAAGCTTTGCTGGCTGCGGTTCCGGACGTTCACGCCCTCAGGGACCCTACCCGGGGCGGTATCGCGGCCGCGCTCAACGAGTGGGCCGCCGCCGCGGGCAAAGATATACTGCTGGAAGAGGGGGCCCTGCCTGTCGCCCAGCCGGTGCGGGCGGCAGCGGCCCTGCTGGGCCTGGACCCGTTGTATGTGGCCAATGAAGGCAAATTGCTGGCCGCCGTGCCCTCCGCTCAGGCGGAGGCGGCGCTCGCGGCGCTCCGTTCCCATGCTTTGGGCAGGAACGCCGCGATCATCGGCCAGGTGGGGGAGGGCGGAGGCCTGGTATCGCTGCGCACCGCCTACGGCGCGGAACGGCTCATCGACATGCCGGAAGGCGATCAATTGCCGCGCATTTGTTAAAATTTTGAATAATCAAAGAAAGTAAAATTAATTGATTTTCAAGAACGCGTTTCAGCAACTTGACCGCACAAATTGATTGGTATATACTATAACTTGTGATATTTTGTAAAGATGAAAAAGAATTTTGCCGTCTTTACCGTTTCCCGTCACTCTTCGGAAAATAATATAAAATATAAATTTATGGAGGAATTATGGAGGGTCAAGGTATTTTACTTGTTTGTATCTTTGTTCCTTTGCTGGGCGCTTTTCTGCTGCCGCTGTTCGGCCGCGTCAGCGCGGGCTTCAGGAACATCGTCGCCTTGATTTTCGTGCTTACCGCATTCATAGCCGCAGCTCTTTCGCTGCCTTATGTGCTGAACGGTACGCCATTGCTCTTCAAGGTGCAGCTCCCCTTGGGGATGAGCATCGGCTTCCTCGGCGACGGACTGGCGGTCTTCATGGCCATGACTTCGTCTTTGGTCGCGGCAATCATTGTTTTCTATTCTTTCGGCTACATCGAGCATTTCGGTAATCAGAACGAATACTATCTGATGGTCGTGCTGTTTATCGGCGCCATGATGGGCCTGGTGTTCTCCACCAACCTGATCATGATCTACCTGTTCTGGGAGATCGCGGCCCTGTGCTGCTGGCGTTTGATCGGCTTCTACCGGGAAAAGGAGATCGTCGTCAAGGCTGACAAGGCCTTTCTGGTCACCGTGGGCGGCGCTTTGCTGATGCTGGTGGGCTTTATCGGCATCTATATCCAAACCGGCACCTTCGACCTGCTGGAATTGCAGGGCCGCGGCCTGGATAACTGGATCATGGTGCTGATCCTCTTCGGCATCCTCTCCAAATCCGCCACGCTGCCGCTGCATACCTGGCTGCCGGACGCCGGCGTGGCTCCTTCCCCGGTCACGGCTTTGCTTCATGCCGCGGTGCTGGTGAAGATCGGCGTGTATGTATACGCCCGGCTGTTCCTGGCCAATTTCCAGCTGGAAGTGGTTTGGGAAGTGGCCGTGCCGATCATCGCCGCCATATCCGCCCTGGTATCCGCCGGCGCCGCCATGATCGATAACAATATCAAGCGCATTATCGCGTATTCCACCGTCAGCCAGCTGGCTTTCATCTTTCTGGGGCTTTCCTGCGGCACCGAGGTGGGCGCTGCCGGCGGTCTGCTGTACATCCTCATGCACTCCCTGGCCAAAGGCGGTTTGTTCCTCTGCGCCGGTATCGTGGAGCACAGCACCCATACCAAGGATATCCGCGAGATGGGAGGGCTCTATAAACGGCTGCCCATCACCATGGTGGCTTTCGGCATGTGCGCCTTCTCGGTCATGGGCATACCGCCCTTCGGCGGCTTTTTCTCCAAGTACCTGGTGATCAACGGCGCGCTGGAAACCGGATATCCCTGGCTGGCCGGCGTCTTTATCATCGGCGCTGTCATGACCGTTATTTACCTGATGAGGGTTTTCGTCAAGATCTTTTTCGGCGAATTGACCCATCCGGATCTCAAGGAGGGCAGTTGGGAAATGGTCAGTTCCGTCTCGCTGCTGGGCCTGCTTTCGCTGCTGGCCGGTATTTTCATCAATATCCCCTCCAACCTCGCCGTGATGATCGTTGAATCCCTGGGGAGGTGGTAAACATGAATATAATCTCCGCTTTCATCAGTTCCGGCACTGGTCTGAACCTGCTCTATACCATGATCATCGTTCCGTTGATCCTGTCGCTGCTGCTGCTGGTCTTCCCCAAGAACCAGTACGGCGCCCGGGCCACGGTCTTTCTGATCGCCGCCGCCTTGAATCTGATCTTTGCCATCGGCGTGTTCGGCATGGCGGAAATGACGCTGCTCATTCCCTGGGCCGGCTTCGGCATCAACCTGGCCCTCAGGGTCTACGCTTTCTCCAAGTTCATGATCCTGGCCGCCGCCGCCGTCATTTTCCTGGTGGCGCTGTACAGCGTTTCCTATATGAAAAGGAAAGACTACGCGGGTTCGTTCTTCTTTTACTTCCTGCTCACCGTTGTGCTGGCCAACGGCTCCCTGCTGGCCAACAATATGGCCGTGATGCTGTTTTTCTGGGAAGGCCTGATGGTGCTGCTGTTTGCCATCATCATTATCAGCAGCAAACAGAATCCCCGCACCGCGGTGAAGGCCCTGGTGCTGAACGGCGTGGCGGACCTGCTGCTGATGCTGGGCATCATCGCCACCTGCATGCAGGCCGGCACCCTGATGATGGACTCCATCGTGGACGTGCCGCTGGAAGGCCTGGGCCTGCTGGGCTTTGTCTGCATGATGCTGGGCGCCGTGGGCAAGGCCGGCTCCATGCCTTTCCACAGCTGGATCCCGGACGCCGCCACGGACGCGCCCCTGCCCTTCATGGCCTTTATGCCGGCGGCGGTGGAGAAAATACTGGGCCTCTATTTGCTGACCCGCGTGGTGCTGCAATTCTTTGATTTCCAGCCCGGCGGCGCTATGAGCGTCCTGATCATGTCCATCGGCGCCGTCACCCTGGTGCTGGCGGTGAGCATGGCCCTGATCCAAAAGGATATGAAGCGCCTGCTCAGCTTCCATGCCATCAGCCAGGTGGGCTATATGATCTTAGGGATCGGCACCGCGCTGCCCATCGGCATCGTGGGCGGCCTGTTCCACCTGATCAATAATGCCGTGTATAAAAGCTGCCTGTTCATGACCGCGGGCAGCGTGGAGCGGCAGGCCGGCACCACCGACCTGCGCAAGATCAGCGGTTTGGGACGCTATATGCCGTTAACCGCCCTCGGTTATGTGATCGCCGCCCTCTCCATCTCCGGCGTGCCGCCCTTCAACGGCTTTTTCTCCAAGGAGCTGGTGTTTGACGCGGCCCTGGAAAGCGGCAGAATCTTTTATATCGCCGCCGTGGCCGGCGCTTTCATGACCGCCGCCTCCTTCCTGAAAATGGGCCACGCCGCTTTCTTCGGCCCGGTAAGGCTGCCGGAAGGCGTCAGCAGGGAGGAAATCAGGGAAGCCCCCGGCGCCATGGTGCTGCCGGTGCTGGTCCTGGCGGCCATCTGCGTGCTGTTCGGCGTCGGCAACAGCCTGCCCATCCATCAACTCCAGGTAGCGCTGGGCGGCGCCGCGGAAGGCCATTTCTCCGGCTGGCCCCATTCCCTGACCATGGTGCTGATCTCCCTGGCCGTGCTGCTGCTGGCCGTGGTCAATCATATCATCGGCTACAAAGTCACCGGGCAGGCCGTCAAGGCGGTGGATCATATCCATTACGCGCCGGTGCTGCGCAATCTCTACAACTGCGCGGAAAAGCATTACTTTGATCCCTACGATATCCTGATGGTGTTTGTCCGCATGTACGCCTGGATCAGCTACGCCATTGACCGGGGGATCAACTGGATCTACGACAGCCTGATCGTGAACGTGGTCCGCTTCTGCACCGTCGCTTTGCACAGCTTCAATACCGGCAGCCCCACCCGCTATATGGTCTGGTCCTTTATGGGGCTGGGCTTCCTGGTGCTGCTGTTCATGATCTTGGTATGAAAGGGGTGATGTGAATGTCGGCTTCATTTGCTGTGCTAATGTATGCTTTCATGGGATTGCCCCTGCTGGCAATAGTCGTTTTCAATCTGATCGGCAAAAAGCGCGTAGAGCGCTGCTGCATTCCGATCGGCTATATCGTCAGTCTGGTGCAGGTGGCCGTGGCAATCATATCCATGATGCTGCTGGTCCAATATAATAAAGAAGCCATCAATTTCTCCCAGTTCTGGGATATGACCGTTTCCGTGGACGCCGCCTATCTGTCGGTGGATATGTTCTCCCTGGTGGCGCTGTTCTCCGTGGGCATGGTGGCTTTCGTCAGCTTCCTCACCGGCCGCACCATGGTGCGGGGCAAGGTTTTTGCCTTCAGCAATGTGATGCTGATCCTGATGATGGGCATGAACGGCATCGCGCTGGTGACGGATCTGTTTTCCCTCTACGTGTTCCTGGAGGTCACCGGCGTCGCCAGCTTCGTGCTGATCGCGCTGTACCGGGACGGCTTCGGCCTTGAGGGTTCTTTCAAGTATCTGGTGATGAGCGCCATCGCCTCGGCCTTTATCCTCTCCGGCCTGGCCTTTACGTTCATGAATTTCGGCTCCTTGCAATACGCGGCCATCAGTTCCGCGATGGCCGACGGTTTGCATCTGGCTCCCGGGAACGCCATTGTGCAGAACGCGGCCTTTGTGCTGCTGATCGCCGGTTTCTCCATCAAAGCCGGTATCGTGCCCTTCCACGGCTGGCTGCCCGACGCCTATCAAAGCGCGCCGGCTCCCGTGTCCGTGGTTCTGGGCGGCATTGTGACGAAAATGGCCGGCGTGTACGCCATCATCCGGCTGCTGGGCGATCTGTTCGCCAGGGAGAGCGTGGTGGGCACCGCCTTTATGCTGCTGGGCCTGGTCTCCATCGTCATCGGCGCCGTGGCGGCCATCGGCCAGAAAGATTTCAAGCGTATCCTGGCCTATTCCAGCATCAGCCAGATCGGCTATATCGTGCTGGGCGTGAGCACGGGCAGCGCCATCGGCCTGCTTGGCGCGGTGCTGCACTTCTTCAACCACGCTACCTTTAAAACCACCTTATTCGTGAATTCCGCGGCTGTGGAAAAACAGACCGGCACCACGGATATTACCAAGCTGGGCGGTTTACAGCGGCAGATGCCGGTGACCGGCGTTTCCAGCGTGATCGCTTTTCTCTCCACCGCGGGCATACCGCCGCTGGCCGGTTTCTGGAGCAAATTGCTGATCGTGATCGCCGCCTGGCAGGCTGGCGGCGCGCTGGTGGCGGGCGTGGCCCTGATCGCCAGCCTGCTCACCGCCGCCTATTTCCTGCGCTTGCAGCGGAATGTGTTCTTTGGCCCGGCGGAGGAGCATTTGAGCGAAGTCACTGAAGCGAGCGGCGCTTTCAAACTGGCTTCCATCATCCTCACGGTCGTCACTGTCGGCTTTGGCGTGCTGTTCCCGGTGCTGCTGAACTTTATGCAGGCCCAGGGATGGCTGTAAGGAAGGGGTGAGCGTATGCAACAGAGTATTATCATCATCATTTGTCTGGTAGCCATGGTATTGCTGGGGCTGGCCGCGGCCATGTTCCGCAGCATGGTCAAGGCGGCTATTTCCTTGGCCGGTATCAGCGCTGTGCTGGCGGTGGCGCTGTTCCTGATGGGCGCGCCCTGGGCGGCCCTGTTCGAGCTGTCCGTCTGCGCCGGTCTGGTCACCGCCATTTTTATCAGCGCCATCAGCCTGACCTCGCCCGACCGCAAACAGCCGGAAAAAGTCAGCGAGCATAAAAGCCGTTTCGCCTCGCTGCCCTTTATCCTCATTTTTGCCGGCGTATCGTTGATCGCCGTGTTTATCCTGGGCGGTTTTGTCATCGATCCCGTGGCCGGCCAGGTGACCGCAGGGGCCGCCGTCACGTTCCGGGAGGCCTTCTGGAATATGCGCCAGGCGGATATCCTGGGCCAGGTCATCATCATCCTGGCCGGCGCTTTTGCCGTTGTCATTCTGTTTAAGGAGGGTGGTAAGGCATGAATATACTGACCATCGCAATTCTCACCACTGCCTTTTTGCTGATCATCACCGGCCTCTACCTGCTGGCCCGCACCCACAATATGATCCGGATCATCATCGCGGTGGAAATCGTGATGAAAGCCATTACGCTGCTGCTGATCTTTGCCGGTTATCTGAACGGCAATTTCGCCCTGGCCCAGACCTTTGTGGTGACGATGATCGTCATCGAGGTGATCGTGGCCGTGGTGGCCGCCGGTATCGCCATCAACATTTTCCGCATCAACGGCGATATGAACGTGGGCAAACTGAATAAGCTAAACGGATAGGAGGTAAAATGATATGACCAACTTTGTGCTTGCTCCTCCCATCGCCGTTTTGCTGCTGGTCTTCGTGGGCTTGGGCTTATCCTATTTCTCCGCCACCCTGGCCGCACCCGGCAGGCAGAGCGACCGCAAGCTGGAGGCATATTCCTGTGGCCAGCGGAACGTGACCCATAATGTCAGCCCGGATTACGGACAGTTTTTCCCTTTCGCCTTTTTCTTCACCATCATGCATGTGCTGGTGCTGATCGTCGCCACCGCTCCCAAGGGCGCGCTGACCCTGCCGCTGCTCTATGTGGCGGCCGGCGTGCTGGCCCTGCTGATTATTTTCCGCAACTAGGAGGTCCTCCGCTATGACGAAAAATATTATGGAAAGAGCCGTGGACTGGGGCCGGAGGAAATCGCCGTGGATCATCCACTTTAACGCCGGCGCCTGCAACGGCTGCGATATCGAGGTGGTGGACGCGCTGACCCCCCGCTTTGACCTGGAGCGCTTCGGCATGCTGCAGCAGGGCACGCCCCGCCACGCGGATGTGCTGGTCTGCACCGGCGCCGTCACCCTGCAGACCAAAGACCGCATAAAGCAGATCTACGAGCAGATGCCGGAACCCAAATTCGTACTGGCCGTGGGCACCTGCGCCTGCACCGGCGGTATCTTTGACGGCTGCTATTGCGTGAACGGCGGCATCGACTCCGTGATCCCGGTGGACGCCTACCTGCCCGGCTGCGCGGCCCGCCCCGAGGCGATCATCGACGCGGTGGTAAAGCTGCTCACCGCTTTGGAACAGGCCCAGAAGGCCGAATAAGGAGGGAACAGATATGGCTGCTGAAGAACGCGTATTGAACGGCATCATCGAACGCTTTCCCGTCCTGGAAGGCCGGGTGAGGATACAGCGCCGCCAGCGCATGACCATGGAACCGCTGCCCCGCAGGGACTTCGAAAAAGTTTTCGCTTATCTGACCGAGGAGGGCGGTTTCCATACCTTCCATCTGGTGATCGGGGTGGACGACGGCGACGACCTGGGATTTGTGTACGTGATCTCCAACGACGATAAAATCGCGCTGCTGGTCAAGCAGAAAGCGCCCAAGGCCGATCCCCGCATCAAATCCGTGTGCTCCATTTTCCCCAACGCCCTCTGGCATGAGCGGGAACTGGTGGACCTGTTCGGCGCCATCGTGGAAGAACTGCCGCCCGGACCCTCCTATCCGCTGCCCGACGGCTGGCCGGAAGGCAACTATCCCCTGCGCAAGGAATGGAAAGTGGAGTATTTCGACAAGGAAACCATGACCTACAACCCGCCGCCCGCGCCGGAGCCCGCAGCTTCGGAACAGCCGGTTGCCGAATAAGAGGGAGGAGGCATTACCATGAGCAAACGGATCACCATACCAATCGGGCCGCAGCATCCCTCCCTGAAAGAACCGGGCTGCTTTACCATCACCCTGGAAGGCGAGAAGGTGGTCAACGCCGTGGTGGGCGTGGGCTACAATCACCGGGGCCTGGAAAAAGCCTGCGAATCCCGGACCTATATCCAGGACCTGTACATTATCGAACGGGTCTGCGGCATCTGCTCCCATACCCACAGCACCGCGTTTTGCCAGGCCGTGGAAGAGCTGGCCGGCGTCGCCATTCCCCGCCGGGCCGCTTATATCCGCGTGATCATGGCGGAACTGGAGCGCCTGCACAGCCATTTGCTGTGGCTGGGCATCGCCGGCCATGAGATCGGCTTTGACACGCTGCTGATGTATTCCTGGCGCGACCGGGAAAGGGTGCTGGATATCCTGGCCATGCTGGGCGGCAACCGCGTCAACTACGGCATCAACACCTTGGGCGGCGTGCGCCGGGACCTGACGCCGGAAATGATGGCGGAAATCCGCAAGGTTCTGGACTTTATTGAGGAAGAGAATAAATACTATATCGAGCTGGCGCTTTCCGAGACCACCCTGGCCGCGAGGCTCGCCGGCGTGGGCCGGCTTTCCCATGACGACGCCCTCAAATACGGCGCCGTGGGCCCGGTGGCCCGGGCTTCCAATGTGCCGGACGATATCCGCGCCATCGATCCCTATATCGCTTACGACGAGATTTTAGTTCACCCGGTCACCGACGACCATTGCGACGTGTTCGGCCGGGCGGTGGTGCGGGTGCTGGAGATCATGGACAGCATCCGCATGATCCGCGAGGCGCTGGACAATCTTCCCGACGGCGAGCTGACGGCGAAAATGCCCCGCAAGATCCCGGAAGGCGAAGTGTTCAGCCGCACCGAAGCGCCCCGGGGCGAGGATACCCATTATATCCGCAGCAACGGCACGGAAAAGCCGGACCGGGTGCGCGTCCGCGCCGCTTCCGAGGCCAATTGGCACGGCATGGCCCATATGCTGGAAGGCGATTATCTGGCCGATGTCCCGATCATCATCGCGGCCATCGACCCCTGTTATTCCTGCACGGACCGGGCCATCCGCCTCGTCAACCCGGAAGGCGGGGAGGAACAGCTCCTGGATTGGAATCAATTGCGCCGCTACAGCATCGACTTCTATAAAAAACAGGGCTTCGATGCCACAAAGATAAAAATCGCGGAACGGAAAATCATGCTCTGATCCGCCGGAAGGAAGGTAGATTATGCTGCTGGCATTGTTCAATATCCTGATATTTCCCGGCTTTGTCTTTCTGAGTGTTTACGGCCTGCTCTTTGAATACCTGGACCGTAAAATCTACTCCAGGCTGCAAAACCGCATGGGCCCGCCCTGGTTTCAGCCCCTGGCCGACTTTTTGAAGCTGCTGGGCAAAGAAAGCGTGATTCCGGAGGGAGCGGATAAAAGGGTGTTCGCCTTCCTGCCGGTGGCGGCCCTGGCGGCGGCGACCGCGGCTTACCTGTATATCCCGCTGTACAGCGTCACTTCGCTGTTTCCCTTTGAAGGCGACCTGATCGTGGTGCTGTATTTGCTGACCATTCCCACGCTCTGCTTCTTCCTGGCCGGCTGGTACTCCACCAGCGTCTACGCCACCATCGGCGCGGTGCGCGCCTTGACCCAGCTCTTTTCTTACGAAGTGCCGCTGTTCATGGCGCTGCTGGCTCCGGCCCTGCTGGCCGACACCTGGTCCCTGTCGGGTATGACGGCTTATTACGCCGCCCACCCCTGGTACCTGCTGATCAATATCCCCGCTTTCGTGGTGGCCATCGTGGCCTGCGAAGGCAAGCTGGAGCGGGTGCCTTTCGATATTTCGGAAGCCGAGACCGAGATCGTTTCCGGTACGTTCGTAGAGTACAGCGGCCGCCTGTTCGCCATCTTCCGCATGGTCATCGACTGCGAGCTGGTGGTGGTCAGCTCCCTGATCGCCGCGGTGTTCCTGCCCTTCCATCCGGCTTCCGCCGGACTGGGTTTCCTGCTCTACGTGGTCAAGACCCTGGCGATCCTCTTTATTCTGGCCGTGTTTAAATCGGTGATGGCCCGGGTGCGTATCGACCAGATGGTCTCGTTCTGCTGGAAGTACTTAACGCCGTTGGCCTTGATCCAGATCATTGCCAATCTGCTGTTGAAAGGGGTGTTGATCTGATGAAAAAAGGACCGGGCAAAGTCGCCGGCTTCGCTTTGAAGCATCTGTTGAAAAAGCCTGCTACCATCGCTTATCCCAAAGGAGAATTGCAGATCGACCCGCGTTACCGGGGCAGGCTCACCTATACCAGCGACGGCTGCATCGGCTGCCAGCTGTGCGTGCGGGATTGTCCCGCCAACGCCATCGAGATCATCAACGTGGGCACCAAGGAAGATAAAAAATACGAATGCCATCTCAATCTGGGGCATTGCATCTTCTGCGCCCAATGCGTGGACAGCTGCCGCAAAGGCTGCCTGGCCATGTCCACCAATGTGGAGCTGGCCAATTTCAGCCGCGACGCCCTAAAGATCAAATTATGAGCTGGCAAGAGCAATTGGACCGGCGCTTGGCCGGCTGCGCCAAAGTAGCCGTGCTGGGCGCGGGCTCCGAGCTATGCGGCGACGACGCGGCGGGCATGCTGCTGATCCAATGCCTGCTGGAAGCCGGCGTCCCGCCCGCGCTGCTGCCTTTGGCCGGTTCCACGGCTCCGGAAAATTTTACCGGCCAGATCAAGGCTTACGGCCCGGACCTGCTGCTGTTGGTGGACGCCGCTTTTGTGGGCGGGGAAATCGGGGATATTTCCCTGATCGCGGCCGACCAGGTAAAAAGCGTCGGCTTTTCCACCCATCTGCTGCCTTTCTCGGTGCTGATCGATTATCTGCGGCAGGAAACCGGCCTGGAAACGCTGATTTTAGGCATACAGCCGGGGCAAACGGAGTTCGCCACCGAACCCTGCGGCAGGATCTGTGCCGCCGTGGAGGAGTTGGCCGCCTATCTGCTGGACAGGTTTCCTCCCCAAGCGCCAAGCGGCGACGGTTTTTAATCCCGTAGCGCCAATGTCCAAACGGACATTGGCGCTTTTTGGCGGAAAGCGGCCGCGGCGGAACTTTAAGTTGCCGACGCTTTTCTGAACATTAGGGCTTTTTTTGTTTAAAAAGGTAAATAAAATTTTTTGGCCAATTGTGTTCATGTACACGCCTCATAAGTAGCCGTTTTGTTTTGCGAAATATTTGTAATATTCGCTAATGTACCCAATAGCGGACGGTTATGTTATAATCAGCAGGGTAGGTAGGGGATGTTTGCCTTCGTCCCGCACACTATTTCGAGGAGGAATGAGTGTTCTATGGCCAAAAAGAGTTTTAACGTTGTGGTCTTTTCCAAGCTATGCAAGGCCTGCGGCATCTGCGAGAGCCTATGCTTGGGAAAACCGGAAAAAGTGTTTACCCTGGCGCCGGACGGCAAAGCCGTGGTAACGCATCCGGAGAGCTGCGTAGGGTGCCGTAACTGCGAACTGCATTGCCCGGATTTCTGCGTTGAGGTAGAGGAAAAGGAGGGTGAAGCTTAATGCGTAACGTTAGACTGGTGCAAGGTAACGAGGCCTGCGCGCTGGGCGCGCTGAAAGCCGGCGCTACTTTCTACGCGGGCTATCCCATCACTCCCTCCACGGAAATCGCCGAGCATATGGCGGAAATGATGCCGGTACACGGCGGTAAATTCATCCAGATGGAAGACGAGATCGCCTCCGTGGGCGCCATCATCGGCGCTTCGGCCACGGGAGCCAAATCGTTCACCGCCACCTCCGGCCCTGGTTTCTCCCTGATGCAGGAGCTGATCGGCTATGCCGCCATCACCGAGGTTCCCATCGTGATCGTGGATGTGCAGCGGATGGGCCCCTCCACCGGCCTGCCCACCCTGTCTTCCCAGGGCGATATCCAGCAGGCCCGCTGGGGTTCCCACGGCGACCATGCCGTCATCGCCATCGCTCCCAATTCGGTCATGGAAACTTATTATCAGACGATAAAAGCCTTTAACCTGGCGGAAAAATACCGTACGCCCGTGATCTTCCTGCTGGACGAGGAAATCGGCCATCTGCGGGAGCGCTTCGACGTGGACGACGACCAGCCTGTGGAGATCATCGACCGCAAGAAGCCCACCTGCGCTCCGGAAGACTATGTGCCCTTCACCAACCAGGAAGCGGACCAAGTGCCGCCCATGGCCGCTTTCGGCGACGGCTACCGCTATCATCTCACCGGCCTCACCCATAATGAAAAGGGTTTTTACTCCAGCGCCCTCCCGGTGGTGGACGCCTTCAACCGCCGCCTGGTCGGCAAGATCGAGGACGCGGTGGACGATATTTTTGAATACGAGGGAAGCCATCTGGACGATTGCGACGTGCTGCTGATCGCTTACGGCAGCGCCGCCCGTTCCGCTGAGGAAGCCATGGAAGAACTGCGGGAGCAGGGGATCAAGGCCGGTCTGTTCCGCCCCGTCACCATTTGGCCCATCCACGAAGAGAAGATCAGGGCCGCCTGCAGCGGCAAAAAAGCCGTGATCGTGCCGGAGATGAACATGGGCCAGTACGCCCGGGAGGTTCAGCGCATTGCTCCGGACGGTGTGCCGGTGATTTCCCTGGGCCGCGTGGACAGCGAGCTGATCGTTCCCGAGGAGATCATGAACCTGGTCAAGGAGGTGCTGAAGTAATGAAACCGGTATATGAGAAATATTTCCGCGACAACCTGCCCCATATCTGGTGCTCCGGCTGCGGCAACGGCATTGTGATGAGCGCCTGGGCCCGGGCTATGGACGAATTGAATCTGGACAAAAATAAGGTGATCGGCGTCTCCGGCATCGGCTGCAGCTCCCGCATCACCGGCTATCTGGACCTGAACACCCTGCATACCGCCCACGGCCGCGCCCTGCCTTTCGCTACCGGCGCCAAGATGGCCAAGCCGGAAATGGATGTGTTCATTTTCTCCGGCGACGGCGACTGCTCCGCCATCGGCGGCAACCATTTCATCCATGCCTGCCGCCGCAATATGGATATGACCATGATCGTCATCAACAACAATATTTACGGCATGACCGGCGGCCAGTTCTCCCCCTTGACGCCCTTTGGCAAAAAGGCCACCACCGCCCCCTACGGCTCCGTGGACCGGCCTTTCGACCTCTGCGAACTGGCCATGGGCGCCGGCGCCACCTTTGTGGCCCGGGGCGATATCTACCACGCCAAGCAGCTTACGGACCTGATCGTGGCCGGCTACAAGCATAAAGGCTTCTCCATGATCGAGGTGATCGCCAGCTGCCCCATCAGCTACGGCCGCCGCAACAAGATCCCCAAGCCCGCCGATATGATGCAGTATGTGAAGGACCATACCGTCACCAAGGCCGTGGCGGATAAGCTGCCTGCCGAAAACCTGAAGGATAAATATGTCACCGGTATTTTCCGGGATATCGAAGACGTGGAATACAACGAGGCTTATGCGGCCTTGTGCAAGCGCGTTCAGGGAGGTGCTGAATAATGGCTGCGAAATGGAAGATCCGTTTGAGCGGCACCGGCGGTCAGGGTGTGATCAAAGCGGCGGTCATTCTGGCCGAGGCCGCTTTGATCGACGGCAGCAACGCCACCCAGTCCCAGGTGTACGGGCCCGAATCCCGCGGCGGCTCCACCCGGGCCGAGGTGAATATCTCCGACAAAGCCATCCGCTTCCCCAAAGTGGAGAATCCCAATTTCCTGCTGGCGATGTCCCAGCAATCTTATGAGAAATACGCCAATGACCTGTGCGAAGGCGGCATCCTGCTGCTGGACGGCGATATCGCCCTGGGCAACGAGCGGGTTGGCGTGCAGGTCTACCGCTGCCCCATCACCGTGATCGCCCGCGAGCAGGTGGGCAACGAGCTGGCCGCCAACGTGGTGGCGCTGGGCGTGATCAACGGCATTGCCGGCATGGTTTCCAACGAGGCCATGGAAGAATCGCTGAAGCGCAATTTTAAAGCCAAAATCTATGATTTGAACGTCAAGGCGTATCATGCCGGTATGGCCGCTGCCAAAGAGATCCAACCCTTCACCAAATAGCGTTCGCTGTGTCTGAAAAGAGGGCGGCCCCTTGGGGGCCGCCCTCTTTTCCCTGAGGCAATGTATAGAAGGAGAAGGGTAGGGGGTTGACATCGGGAAGCCTTCGGTTGGGTTCAACTGCGGCAATCCGCCGAGGAACCGGCCGGCCTAGGCCGTGAGTACGGACAGCTTTTGCTGCGCTTCATCATGGGGTATGTCCCCGACGCCGTTCAGCGTCAGGCGCGGCCGGTAGGGATACTGCTCCATGCTTTGCCGGGAGGTCACGCCGCTCAAGACCAGGATGGGGTCGAGCCCGCTTTCGATGCCGGCAATGATGTCGGTATCCATTCTGTCGCCGATGATCGCCGCGTCTTCGGAGTGGACGCCCAGGATCTGCAGGCCGGTACGCATCATCAGCGGGTTGGGCTTGCCCACAAAATAGGCGGTCTTGTTCGTGGCGGCCTCGATGGGCGCTACCAGCGCGCGGCAGGCCGGGATGATGCCCTGTTCCGTGGGGCAGGTGATGTCGGTGTTGGTGCCGATCAGCTTGGCGCCGCTTAACACGAACCTCACCGCCTGGCAGATGCTGTCATAGTTATAGTTGCTGCCTTCGCCCACCACCACGTAATCCGGGTTGACGTTGTTGATGGTGATGCCGGCGTCGTACAAAGCGTTGAACAGCCCCGGCCCGCCGATCACAAAGGCGCTGCAGCCGGGATTCTGGCGGCCGAGGAACTTGGCCGTGGCCAGCGCGCTGGTGTAGAAATGGCTTTCATCCACATCCAGCCCCATGCGCCGCAGCTTCTGCTGAAGCTCCTTGGGCGAGCAACCGCTGGCATTGGTCAAAAAGAGGAACTTTTTGCCTTCGCCATACAGCCACTCCACGAACTCCTTGACCCCCGGCAGCAGCCGGTCGCCGTGATAGATCACGCCGTCCATATCGCAAATAAATCCTTTTTTGCTTCTCAGCGATTTCATAAATCTCCTTTCGTTTTCATCACATTCATTCATTGATCCCATTGTAGCCGCAAACTGTAAAATCAGCCACCGTTTTCAGGTTAAATAAAAGTAAAAGCCTCGGGCTGCGCCAGGCCGCGTCCGCCGTCCCCGCTTGCGGAATGCCGCCGCATCCTGTTTCTCTTGGCGCAGATTTGCGGGAAAGTGTTGTTTAATAACACCGTTAATGGTATATTATACGTATGTTGAACGACTCTTCCCCTGACCAAGCAAAACCGGCCTTTTCATTGACCTCCTGTCCCTGGAAGCTGGCGGAGGTGTTTGCCGTCATCGTGACTGCGGTGGTTGTTTCCTCGCTGCCGCAGTTCTGGACTGCCGGCCCCGCCAAGGTTTTTGGCCTGAACCTGCTTTCCTATTTGCTGCAATGCGCCTGTTTTTTCCTGCTGCCCCTGCTGGATGTGGGGTTGCTCCATGACGGACAGCCGGAATGGCTGGGCTTCCGCTCCGGAGCGCTGGGCGGCAGGCGTAAAATCGGCCTGCTGGCGGGCGTGTTGCTGTTCGGCGCGAACTTTCTCACCGCGCTGCTGATCAGCCTGATCCTGCCCGAGCGGCTGATTCAGCCCCAGGCGGTGATCGTGCTGCTGCAAAGCGCCGGCAATTGGTTCGAGCTGCTGCTGCTGACGCTGTTCGTGGTGGTTTTCGCGCCCATTGCCGAGGAAGCGGTGTTCCGGGCTTTCCTCTATCCGCCGCTCAGGACCCGGCTGGGGCGGAAAAAGGCGTTGCTGGTTGCGGGGCTGCTGTTCGGCGCCGTTCACCTGAACCTGGCCGGCTTTTTGCCCCTGGCCTTGTGCGGCCTCATCCTCGCCTGGCTTTATGACCGCTATCAGGATATCCGCGTCAACATCATTGCCCACGGGATCTTGAACGGCATCACCATGCTGCTCTTTTTTGCCCTGGGAGGAATACAATAATCAAAGGAGTGATACGATGGTCATTATCGAAATGGAAAACGGCAAGAAAATCGAACTGGAGATGTATCCGGACAAAGCCCCCAACACGGTGAAGAATTTTTTACATCTGGCTGCCAGCGGCTTTTATAACGGGTTGACCTTTCATCGGGTGATCAAAGGCTTCATGATCCAGGGCGGCTGCCCCGAGGGCACCGGCATGGGCGGTCCCGGCTATCATATCAAGGGCGAATTTGCGGCCAACGGCTTCAACAATACCCTGCGCCACAGCAGGGGCATGATCTCCATGGCCCGGGCCGCCGATCCCAACAGCGCCGGCAGCCAGTTCTTCATCATGCATGAGAACGGCTTTTTCCTGGACGGCCAGTACGCCGCTTTCGGCCATGTGGTTTCCGGCATGGACGTGGTGGATGAGATCGCTACGGTCAAAACCGACGCCAACGACCGTCCCAAAACGCCCCAGGTGATCAAGCGCGTCACGGTGAGCGAAGGCGAAACCGTCGAAGAGCCGGAAAAGCTGCCGGCGGAGTTGCGGTAAGGCAAGCAACCTGGAATATTCACATGGCCTGCGCGTCCCGCTCCGCCCGGACCGGGCGGCTGCGGCCCGCGTTCCCGGCCGCGGCCCGGATGAAGCGGGGCGGCTGCGTTTTGTGACCGCGGCCCTGGGTTTAAGCTCGTTTTGCGTTGCCGGCAACGCTTGACGATAAAGGTTCAAAAAATAATAGGAGTGTGATAAAAATGCCTTTGCAGGGCAACGCCATCGTCGCTCAAAGCGGCGGGCCTTCGGCAGTGATCAACAACAGCGTCTGCGGCGTCATCGAAACCTGGTTCCAGGAGGCGGAGGATTGCGGCGCCATTTTCGCCGGCATCAGCGGCGTCAAGGGCATACTGGACGGGAATATCATCGACCTAAAGGCCCAAAGCCGGGAGGATATCGCGGCGCTGCGTTATACGCCGGGAGCGGGCATCGGCTCCTGCCGCCACAAGGTCAGCCCGGAAGAGCAGCTGAAATTGGTGGAGATCCTGAAAAAGCATCAGATCCGCTATTTCTTTTACAACGGCGGCAACGACAGCATGGACACGGCTTTCAAGACCCTTCAGGCGGCCGCCGCCGCGGGCTGGGAAATGAAAGTGATCGGCGTGCCCAAAACCATTGACAACGATCTGCCGTTCACCGATCACAGCCCCGGTTTCGGCTCCGCCGCCAAATACATAGCCGCTTCGGTGCGGGAGACCGGCATCGATCTGGAAAGCGTCTCCACCAAAAATAAAGTGACGATCATGGAATGCATGGGCCGGGACGCCGGCTGGCTCACCGCCGCCGCCGCCTTGTCCCGCCGCTATGACGACGAAGCGCCCCATCTGATCTATTTGCCGGAAGTGCCCTTCGCCAAACAGAAATTCCTGGCCGATGTGGAGAAAGTCTATCGGGAGCTGGGCTATTGTTATGTGGCGGTTTCCGAGGGCGTCACCGACGAGCACGGCGAATACTGCTTCACCACCGGCGCCAGGGACGCTTTCGGCCATGTGCAGCTCTCCGGGGTGGGCATCGCCCTGAAGGAGCTGGTGGAGGCGGAGATCGGCATCAAGGCCCGCTGCAATACCCTGGGCACCTGCCAGCGTTCCGCCATGCATTTCGCTTCCCAAACCGATGCGGACGAAGCCTATCTGGTGGGCCGTACCGCGGTCCAATATGCCCTCGCGGAGCAAAACGGCGTGATGGTGACCTTGAACCGCGTCAGCGACTCCCCCTATCAATGCGTCTGCGGCGCAATCCCGCTGGACCGGGTGGCCAACGCCGAACAAAGGCTGCCCCTGGAATGGATCACAGCGGAGCAAAACTATGTGACCCAGGATTTCCTCCGCTACGCCCGCCCCCTGATCGAAGGCGAGGTCCGGCCGCCCATGGTGGGCGGTTTGCCCGATTATGTGCGCCTGGATTTCAATAAGGGCAGGCTGTAGCGGCTAGCGCCAAAACCGGGCAATGAAAAAGCAGGCGGGAAGGCCGGGGCGTTTGCCCCAGTCCTCCCGCCGGTTTATTGCGGCTTCTTGTTTTCAGTTGGGGAGACGGCGCTCAGATCAGCACATTGATCCACCGTTTGCTTTTCATCCTGGCCAGGCAGATCCAGAGCTTGACCAACTCGTCGCCTAGGGACATGGCCACGACTCCGTACAGGGGCAGTCCCAGCCGGACGCCCAGAAAAGCCAGGGGCACGCCTATGCACCAGATGCCCAGCACGTCCAGGATCATGCAGAAGCGGGTGTCCCCGCCGGCACGCAGGATGCCGATGAACAGGGTATAGACCAGCATGCGCGGAGTGGTGTAGAGGATGTATACCAGCAGGGTGTTGTGCAGCATGGCGCTGGTGACGGCGTCGTAACCGTACAGGCGGATAATCGGGTTTTTCATTGCCAGGAACAGCAGGGACATCAGGAGGCAGAAGCCCAGCGTCAGCTTGAGGAATACTTTCGAATAATCGTAGGCGGCGTCTTTGTCCCCCTGGCCCAGCTTGTTGCCGATCATCACCGCGCTGGCGTTGCCCAGGCCGAAGAACAGGGCCTGGAACAGGTCGCTGACCACCGAAGCCACCTGCACCACGGCCTGGGCGGCCGGGCCCAGCATACCGTAGGCCACATAGTAGACCGCGTTGCCAAAGCTCCAGGTGGATTCGGAGATCACCACCGGCGCGGTGGTGCGGAGCACGTTTCTCAGCAGTTGCCGGTTCCAGTCCGCCAATTCCCGGAGCCGGGCGGCAAAGGGATGCTGCCGGGCGTGGTAGATATAGAACAGCATGGCCGACATTTCCAGCAGCCGCGCCGCCACCACGGCGATGGCCGCCCCTTCCACGCCCAGCGCCGGAAAGCCGAGATTGCCGTAGATGAGGCAATAGTTAAGTAAGGTTTTGACCGCCAGCGCCAGGCCGTTGATCAGCACCGGTATGGCCAGCCGGTGGATGCAGCGGCAGTTGAAGGCCGCGGCGAAGGTGACGGCGGTGCAGATATAGCTGAATTGGGCGATGCGCAGATAGGTTGCGCCGAAGCCGATCACGGCAGGATCCTTGCTGAAAAAGGAGATCAACTGCGGCGTGTCAAAATAAGCCCAGGCCATGACGGCCAGGGAGACAACGATGCCGAAGCAGTAGTCGACGCCCAGGATGCGGCGGATATTGGGCAGGTCCCGCACGCCCCAATATTGGGAAAGAAGCACGGAAGCGCCGCTGTAAAAACCGAAGCAGACGATGATAAAGACAAAAAACACCCGGTTGGCCGAGCCTACGCCGGCCAGTTGGTTGACGCCCAGTTTGCCGATCATCAGCGTGTCGAGCATGTTCAGGCTGATGCTGATCACATGCTCGATGATGATGGGGATGGCGATACGCAAAACCGTGGCGTAGAAGCTTTTGTCATATTTGAGAAGTGCGGCGGATGAAAGGGACATAAGGACCTCGGCATATGTAGCGGCTGCTGGCGCGGCAGCCCAGATATGATCCAGCCAAAAGAAATGCCCTCTGGCGGGAGGGCATTTCTTTTGGCTGGGGTGGCTGGATTCGAACCAACGAATGACGATTTCAGAGACCGTTGCCTTACCGCTTGGCTACACCCCAATGTTGTATGGCGGGAGCCTTGGTCGGGACGACAGGATTTGAACCTGCGACCCCTTGATCCCAAATCAAGTGCGCTACCAAGCTGCGCTACGTCCCGCCGTTTGTGGCAACGGTGCTATTATACCCAATTACGCTGCCGTTGTCAAATATATTTTTCCGGATTAAGCCATTTTTATGTCAGGTTTTCCTTTTTATTTTTACGTCCCGCCTGTCGTAGTTTGGCAGGTATTCGGCAGGGGCTGGTAGAAATGTACGCTAATAAACGGGGCGCCCGTGGACAAGGCGTTGCCCCGCAAGCCAGGCTTGGATACTCAGGAAATTGGAGGCTACAACCATTATGAAAATCACCTTTTTCGGCGCCGCCCGTACCGTTACCGGTTCCTGCTATCTGGCGGAGCACCAGGGCGTCCGCTTTTTGGTGGATTGCGGTTTGTTTCAGGGAAGCAAAGCCTTAAAAGAACGGAATTACGGCGTTTTTCCTTTTAATCCGGGGGAACTTGATTTTATGCTGCTGACCCATGCTCATATCGACCACAGCGGCCTGCTGCCCAAGTTGGTCAAACAGGGGTTTAAAAATCCCATTTACTGCAGCTCCGCCACGGCGGCGCTCTCCGAGATCATGCTGCCGGATTCCGGCTACATCCAGGAAATGGAGGTGGAGCGGAAAAACCGTAAGCTGGCCCGGTCCGGCCAGCCGCTCATCGAACCCATCTACACCGCGGAAGACGCCCTGGCGGTGCAGCCGCTGATGCGGACCGTGAAATACGGCCGGGAATTCCAGCCCGCTCCCGGCCTGACCGTCATTTACCGGGACGCCGGCCATATTCTGGGCTCGGCCATGGCGGAAATCCACTACCAGGAGGAAGGCGCCCTGCGCAGGCTGGTCTTCACCGGCGATCTGGGCCGCAACGACCAGGCCATCGTCCGGGACCCCTATGTGATCAAAAGCGCTGACTATCTGGTCATGGAATCCACCTACGGCAACCGGGTGCATAAAGGCGGCATGGAGGAGGAAATCCCCCATTTCACCCAGGTGATCAACGACACCTTCCGGCAGGGCGGCAATGTGATCATCCCCGCCTTTACCGTGGACCGCACCCAGGACGTGCTGACGATGCTGTATCTGATGCAGAAAAGGCGGCTGATCCCGGATTGCACGGTCTATGTGGACAGCCCACTGGCCATCAAAGCCACGGATATTTTCGCCAAGTACCCCGATTATTACGACCGCTTTACCATGAAGGTGTTCCACGAGGAGGGGAAGCCCCCCTTCATGCTGGACAATCTGGTCTATACCCATAATACCCAGGAATCCGTCGATCTGAACAAGGTGCGGAAAAACGCCATCATCATTTCGGCCAGCGGCATGGCGGACGCCGGCCGCATCAAGCATCACCTGAAACATAATCTGTGGCGGCCCGAATGCGCGGTGGTGTTTTTCGGCTATCAGGCCGAAGGCACCCTGGGGCGGCGGCTGATCGACGGGGAGAAGAAAGTCACCATCCACGGGGAGAGCGTGGACGTCAAGGCCCAGATCCACAATATGGAAGGCTTTTCCGCCCATGCGGACCGGAACGAGATGCTGGCCTGGCTGGGCGGCTTCGAAACCCTGCCGGTCACGATCTTCCTCGTCCACGGCGAAGAAAGCGCGGCGCTGGATTTTGCCGCGGCCATCAAAGAACGGTTCGGCGTGGCGGCGGAAGTGCCTTACACCGGCGACGCGGTGGAGCTGAAAGGCGGCGTTGCCGTGGTGGAACACGGCAAGGAGTCGCTCCAGCCGGAGCAGGGCCTGCGGGAGAAGATCGATACCAGGCTGGGGCAGCTGCTGGACGGCAAGGACGAGGACCAGCTGGTGCGCATCCTGGATTTTCTGCGCCGGATCAGCTGACCGGGGGCCGCCATGTCCAGCAAATATCAGGAGCTTACCATCGCTTTTTCCCGGCGGCTGCTGACGGATTGCCTGCCGGTGCCCGCCACGCTGCTTAAGCATTACCGCAGCTGGGGCCTGAACGAACAGGATTTGATCGTGTTGCTGCGCATCATCCGGCCCTTAGTCAGTGAGGGGCGGGTGGCCGCTGACCGGATCGCGGCGGAATTCGGCCTGCCGCTTGCCGACGTGCCCCTGCTGGTGCAGCCTTTTACCGATAATCAGATGCTGGTGCAGGAAGGGGATGATTATAACGCCGACGGCCTGATGCGGGATCTGTTCCAGCTGTGGCTGGACGAGCAGAGCCAGGAACCGCCGCCTGCCCCGCCCAAACGGCTCCCCTCCGCCGCCTTGGGGGACAAAGAGCAGATCCGGCAGTTGTCCCGGCTGTACCGCCGTTTCGAAGCGGATCTGGGCCGCAACCTGGGCCAGACGGAAAACGAGCGGCTGCGCTCCTGGCTGAACGACGAGAGGATCGCGCCGGAGTTGATCGAGGAAGCGCTGAAACGGGCCAAGCTGCATAATAAGGCCAGCTTCGCCTATATTGACTCCATACTCGGCGATTGGCGGGCCAAGGGCTTCACCAGCCTGGAGATGGTGCGGCGGCTGGATGCCAAAACCGAGCCGTCAGCGCCCAAAAAACCCCGGGCGGCTGCGAAAAAAACGGAAAAAAGCGAATTTGACCTCGTCTACGAGGAAATGCTGAAACCATAAGAGGAACTATGGAACGTATCGCCAACAACATCAACGAATTCAATAAGCTGCTGGATCAATGGGAAGACCGGCTCATTGCGGAAGATAAAGATCTTTACCGCTGCCCGGTGTGCCGGGATACCGGCTGGGTCAGCGACGGCGTCAACGCCTATCCCTGCGGCTGTAACCGGGAACAGGCGGTGGGGGCGCGGAAAGCGGCGGCGGGGCTCAGCCCTAAGCTGGCCCGCAGTACCTTCGCCACCTTTTCCCTGGATTATTACAGCAAAGCCCGCCGGGAGGATCTGCCGCTCAGCTACCGCCAGCTGGCGGAAAAAGCGCTTTCTTCCTGCCGGGACTTTGTGGAATCCTATGCGGCGGGGCGGCGGCGCAGGGGGCTGATGCTGATCGGCGAGACCGGCTGCGGCAAAACCCATCTGGCGGCGGCGGTAGCCAACGAGCTGGTTGCAAGGGGCGTTGACCCGTTGTTTCTGGTGGTGCCGGAATTCCTGGACCAATTGCGGGGCAGTTACCGCCGGGAAAACGAGGGTTTGGACGAAACGGAGCTGGTGCGGCGGGCTTATGCGGCGCCGGTGCTGGTCCTGGACGATCTGGGCGCTCATAATTTCAGCGAATGGGTGCAAAATAAGTTGTTCACCATTGTCAACTACCGGCTCAACAACGAGCTGCCCTGCGTCATCACCACCAATCTGCCCCCGGAAGAGCTGAACGACTGCATCGGCATCCGCACTACCTCCCGGCTGCTGGAAGGCTGCGTGCTGCGGCTGCTGGCGGCGGAGCGGGATATACGCAAAGAGCTGTATAAACGGGGTTTCGCATGAACCTGGACGCGGTGATCTGCGATTTTGACGATACGTTGGTGGAATCCTACGCGGAATTCCTGGCGGCGGAGCAGGAATTCCTCACGGCTTTGGCGGCTTTGGGCGTGGGCGGCGACGGGCGGGAGGTCGTCGAATGGCTGCACGCCCAGGATATCGCCAATGTGGAGCAGCGGGGTTATCTGGCCCCGGATTGCTTCCCCCGGGCGCTGCATCAGACCTACGTGTACTTTTCCCGGCAATGCGGCCTGGAACCCAGGGCGGAGATCGGGGCGGAGCTGGAGCGGATCGGCTGGCGCATCTTTGACCGTAAGCCCCGTATCGTGGAGGGCGCCGAGGATTTGCTGCGCTGGCTGCAGGGCCGGGCCAGGCTGTTCCTGCTGACCCAGGGCGATCCGGCCATCCAGCAACGGCGCATCGGAGAGAGCGGCCTGGCCGGATATTTCCGGGAATGCGTCATCCTGCGCAAAAAAACGCCGGAAGCCTACCGGCAGGTGCTGGCGGATTGGCGCATCGACCCGGCCCGCTCCTGGATGCTGGGGGACAGCCTCAAATCCGATATCGCGCCGGCGCTGCAGGCAGGGCTGAACGCGGCGTATCTGCAAATGGAGGGCTGGGCTTATGAGCTGGCCCGGCCGGTCGAGGGCAGTTATTCCCTCATCACCAGGCTCAGGGATTTCAAGGAGTTGATCGGTCATGAAGATCAAGGCGGCGGCGCTGCAGTTCGGCGTCCGGGTGCATGAAAAAGCCTATAATACCGGCAAGGCCCGGCAGTTGCTGGAGCAGGCGGCCGAAGCGGGCGCCCGCTTGGTGGTGCTGCCGGAATTGTGGAATTGCGGCTTCGACACCGCGCATCTGGAAGAATCCGCGGAAGAACTGTCCGGCCCCAGCATAACCATGCTCAGGGAATACGCGGCGGCCCGGCGGATCGCCGTGGTGGGCGGCAGCGTCATTGAAAAAAAGCAGGGCCGTTTCTACAATACGTCGGTGCTGCTGGACCAAAGCGGCGCCATGGCGGCCAAATACCGCAAGGCCCATTTGTTCACCTACGGCTGGCGGGAACAGGAATATTTCAGCCCCGGCGACGAATGGACGCTTTGCCCCACACCGGGCGCGGAGGGATTAACGCTGGGCATGAGCATTTGTTATGACCTGCGTTTCCCGGAGTTTTACCGCAATATGGCGCTACGGGGAGCCAAGCTGTTCAGCGTGCCCGTAGCCTGGCCGCAGGCGCGGGCTGATGAATACGAGCTGTTCTGCCGTGCCCGGGCCGCGGAGAACCGGGCTTACCTGATTGCCGCCAATTACAGCGATAACGGCGACGGGGAATACTGCGGGCATTCGCTGATCGTGGACCCCTATGGCCGGGTGCTGGCCCGGGGGGATGAAGGCGAGGGCGTTGTCTGGGCGGAGCTGGATACGGAAGTTTTCCACAGCCAGCGCATCTTCAATCCGCTGGCGGACCGCAGGCAGTTTCTGGACGAAATCGACAATAACCTGATCTGAAAACGAGAAAGGAGCGCGCCGCCATGACAAGGCTGCTGCTGACGCTGTTGCTGATCTGTTTATGCTGTTTAACGGCTTGCGGCGGCGCGGGCGAGCCCACGCCGGGCCCGGCCGGGGAAGCGGCCGCCGGAGCGGCGGAGGAAGAGAGGGCAACCCTGCGCGTGGGCATGGTGTCCCATGGCGAGGTGGTGAATATCCGCCAGCAGCCCACCACCGAAAGCCGGATTTTGGATACCGCCCGCCGGGGCGACCTGTTCCAGGTGCAGGAATCCGGCATCGCGGGCGGCGACGGCAATACCTGGGCGCTGATCAACTACCGGGGCGCCAACGCCTATATCAGCGAGAGCTATCTTTATATTTCCGAATGGCAGGATCAGCAGCCGCTGACCATCGCTGTGATCGCCAATACGGAAGCAAAGGTGTATATCCGCGGCTCCGCCCGGGCTGACGGCGAAGTGCTGTACAGCGCGTTCAGGGGGGAGCAGATGATCGTCACGGACCAAGAAACCAGCCCCGGCTGGTATCAGATCTTCTATCCGGACGGCGCCGCCTACGTGGAGGCGCAATATGCGGAGCTGACCGAGACCACCATCAACGACGCTTTGTTTGAATGATGACCCGTACTCCCGCGATAGGCTCAGATATCTCGCGGCTTGCCGCTTAGGCTGTTGTGCTCAGCCCAGGCGGTTGGGTTTAAATCTATCTCCGAAACAGTATTTGAACAGGGCCTTCAGCGTGGGGATCATCTCCGGGGGGATATCTCTTTTGGGGAGGATGATTGCGGTGAATTGATCCTGGTAGAGATAAAAATAGTGGCCTGCTTCGCAGACTTCGAGCAATGTATCATGCTGATATTTTTTCTGGCTTCCGTCCTCTTTAATATCTACGCTGGTGGCCTGTGTGTTGATTGAGATATGATAATGCTTGCCTGTCTCGCTCTCCGCCGCGGCACGAAAATTCTTCCAGGCGTTATACCTGGTATAGACGTACCAGATTAGGCAAAGTACCAGCACGGAGCCTAAAGCTATCCATATCCCTCCCTGGCCCATCATCAGCACGCCCAAGCCGGCGCACATGATCAGGAAGGTCATGACCGCCTTTTGCTTGATCCACACGGTAAAGTTGAAAAATGCTCTTATATCGGCAAACGTAAGTTGTGTTTCGATGATGATCGGACCTTCCATCATGCGATTCCTCCCATATGTCGCTTTGTGATGATTCCCGCCGCTTTTATGACGGGATATTTAGTTGCCGTTATCCATATTAGCATAAGCCGGTTTTATTGACAAGGGCATCGGCCCGCCACAATCAGGTTTTTGCCCGGGTTGGGCAGCAAGGCGAGGAATAAATAATTTTGGTGTAAAAGAAGGAAATGAAATCATCAGAGCGAACTTTTCTTTTTATAAAAGCAGAATGCTGTTTTGACTAGCGGAACAGCAAGAAGGACCCCCCTGATTATTTGATCAGCCTGTGATACTTACGGTGATACGGCAATAACTTGCGGAAATGATCGCGTGATCATATTGAAGAGGTGGCGCCGTTTTGGGGATGAAGGGCAGAGCCTTCGTTTACGGCAGCCATATCAATACCGGCCTGACCATTGCGGGAGATTACACCGTGGCTCAGGAAGGGGGACTTGGCTGCGTTCGATGATGAAACGGACTTGATCAAAATCAGCAAGGGCCGGCAACTGATAACCTGCCAAGAATGCCTACGGTGACGCAGGATATCCTCATAAGCGGCGGATTGACCGCTTATCTGAAGGAGAAGGCCGACTTTTCCGCGCAGGTCCGGGAATCTATAAAGGAGAATCTATAAATTATAATACTATGGCAAATAAAGAGAAGAAAACAGATGATATAGGAATCCGCTCCATAACGCGGGCTGTGATGGTTTTGAAATGTTTTTCTTTTCAAAATCCGGAATGGTCTTTAGGAGAGCTCAGTAGGATGATAGGTTTACCAAAGAGCACTGTTTTTCGTATCCTGCACACGCTGGAAGCGGAAAATATGATTTTTCAGGACCCGGAAAGCGGGAAGTACCTCCTCTCATATGAAATAACCCACCTGGGAGAGGTAGCTGGCAGCAGCCATCTGCTGACCAGAGTTGCCGCCCCTATTATGACAGAGCTGGCGGAACAGGTTGGACAGACCAGCAATCTCCATATCATCGAAGGATTTCAACGCCGTTGCATACACCAGGTCATCGGTCCAAATTTTGTCCGGCGCTTTAGCTACACGGGCGCCATTGCTCCCCTATGCTATGGTTCGGCGGGAAAGGTCCTGTTAGCCTTTTCTTCTGATGAATTCCAGAAGAACTACTTCCAATATTTACGCACGAACTCGGATTTTGAAGCAGTGAACTCCATTGCTAAGTTGCAGGATAATCTGTGCTTGATCAAGGAAAAAGGATATGCCATCTCCAAAGAGGAAAGAGAGGTCGGAGCAGCTTCGATCTCAGCGCCGATCTTTGACTTCCATCTGGATAAGATCACGGCTTGCATCACGATCTCCGGCCCCAGCACCATGTTTACCAAGGAATATGAACTAACAAGCACTCCCCTCGTCAAAAAAGCCGCGAAGAATATTTCGGTCAAGCTGGGCTATTAATGGAGGATAGTGCAGGGTCCGATCTGTTTGCGTCTATCTGGCAGCGGCATTATCTACCGAATAGTAATAAACATTGAGTATAATTAAATCTTATATATAGAAAATCATGTACTCGTATGTTGGTACTTAAATCATTTTTCTAAAATAACAGAACATTGTTCCGCTACGCGGGACGGAATAGGTTATAATGAGCAGATGCCTATCGAAAAAGCGCTTGTTTCCTCGCAGAGGTGCGGCATTTCGGTGAGAGCGCCGCCGACCTGCCTCCCTAGTGCCCAAAACGGTTTACTGTTCCCTGGAGGATCAATAATATATTAGGTTAGGAGATTGTCAAATGGCCATTAAAATTGCCCCAAGCCTTTATAACAAAACAGCTTTGCCAATATTTGACGGCAGCAAATTCATCATAAACGATACCACGTTGAGAGAAGGGGAGCAGGCGGCGAACGTGAGCCTGAGCCTTGAACAGAAAACGCAGATAGCGCGCAAACTGGCCGAGGTAGGCATACAGCAGGTGCAGGGCGGATATCCTGGGCGTTCGGAAATAGACAAGAAGTTCATCCAGCAGGTATCCAAAGAAAAGCTCAATATCCAGACAGAAGCCTTGGTGCAGGTCTTTACTCCTGACTGGCAGGCGCAGATCGATGCGGCGGAGGAAAGCGGCGCGGATGTGATCGGGATGATGCACCCCAGCTCTGATCTGAGGCTGGACTATCAGAAGATGACCCAACAGGATATGTTGGACCGGGTCCGGCAATCGGTGAGCTATGCCAAGGGCAAGTTTCCTGTCCTCCGTTTCTCCACCACCGATTCCACCCGCACCGAGATGGCCTTCCTCAAGGAGGTCTATACCGTAGCCATCGAAGCGGGAGCGCAACGTATCCTTTTGGCCGATACTGCCGGCAGCACCGTACCGGAGGGTATTTATGCCATGGTCCTGGAGATCGTTAACGAATTCCACCTCCCTACCGGCATACACTGCCATAACGATTTTGGCTTAGCGGTGGCGAATACCTTGGCCGGCGTCCGTGCCGGCGCCACTTTGATCGACGTTTCCATCAATGGTCTGGGCGAAAGAGCCGGCAACGCTCCCTTGGCCGAGGTTTTAGCCTGCATGAAATTCCTCTATATGATCGATCTGCCCTTTGCCTTTGATAAGCTGTATGAGCTGTCCAGGCTGGCCGAGGAGATCACCGGTGTCGTGATGCCGGAATCCTGCCCGCTTGTGGGTGAATACGCCTTTGCGCATAAGTTAGACGCCCATGTACGGGGAATGTATTATAACAGCGCCTTATATGAGACGATCAGCCCCGAATTGGTCGGCAATCAAAGGCGTATCCCCATCGGTAAATACAGCGGCCCGTTCATCGTAGGACAAAAGCTTAAGGAGTTGGGCTTTGAGGGGTTCAGCGATGAAGCGGTCCGCCGCATCGTCAAGGAGATCGAACAATACTCGATCAGCGTCCGCCGCGCTTTGACCGACGATGAGGTGATCTCAATCGTAAAGTCATTCGAAGAGGCTTAACATAATACCCTGCCGGAAGCAAATATAGCTTCCCGCCCCGGGGCTCTTTTGCCCCGCTCCGCCTTCATCTTCCGCCTAAAAAGTTTTCTGAAAACGGCACGATGTTACATGACGAGAAACAGGAAGCATGGGAGCGGGGCGGACCAGGAGCGGCGCAGCGCCTGTGCTGAACCGGGCCCCCCCAAGCGGCTGATGATTCCCATTAAGCAGAGGAGGCTTATGGGAGAACCACTTTACTGAAAAAATGATCAGCGTTCCGGTGGCCCCTTGTTCGCCGCCTGCAAGTTGCAAGTTGATGGAAAGAGCGTTTCGCCATATCCCTGCCCACGGCGGGCCGGCCGGGCTTCACGATGATTCCTATTCCCTTGACAGATACAATGCCCTGGTCGGTCTGCCGGCGGCCCGGGGGCTGGAAAAAATATCTCAACCCCGGCTGGCTTTGTTCGCGTTATTCTGCCTATTGTTTTCCCAATCATCATATAAACAGGAGGTTATTTAATTATGACTGGAAAGAGGATTTATTGTGTTGTCATGCGGGGAGGAACCAGCAAGGCGCTGTTCTTCAAGGACAACGATCTGCCCAAGGAACTGGAGGAGCGGGAGAAAGTGATCCTGCGGGCTTTCGGCAGCCCGGATCTGCGCCAGATCGACGGCCTGGGCGGCGCCAACTCCTCCACCAGCAAATGCGCGATCATCAGTGTCAGCAATCGGGAGGACGCTGATATCGACTATAACTTTGCCCAGGTCAGCGTGGATATGCCCGTCGTTGGCTGGAAGACAAACTGCGGTAATATCTCCTCCGCCGTGGGGCCGTACGCGGTGGACGAAGGTTTGGTCAAGGCTGTGGAGCCAGTCACCAAGGTTCGTATCTACAATATCAACACCAAGAAGCACATCAACGCTTACGTCCCTGTTAAAAACGGTAAGGCCGATTATGCCGGCGATTATGAAATTAACGGTGTGCCCGGAACCGCTAACCGCATCAACCTGGAATTCGTCGATCCCGGCGGCGCTTACAGCGGGAAGCTCCTGCCTACCGGAAACGTGATGGACGAAGTGACCCTGGCCGACGGCAGAGTATTCCATGTGTCCCTGGTGGACGCCGCCAATCCGTTCGTGTTCTGCAAACCGGATGAGCTGGGCCTCAAAGGAACGGAGCTGCCCTGGGAATATGAAGCTCTGCCGGATCACTGCGCGATCAACGATACCGTTGAGCAGATTCGGGGCTGGGCCGCCGTGCAGCTGGGCATGGTGGACGATCCCGGGAAAGCGAAGAAGGGCAGCCCCGACGCGCCGAAGATCGGCCTGGTCACCGCGCCGGTGGGGTATAAAGACGCCACCGGTCGCCTCTGGGAGCCGAACTCCTATGATCTCACCGGCCGCCTGTTCTCCATGGGCAAGATCATCCACGCTTATATGGGTACCGGCACGGTCTGCACCATGGTGGCCGCCAATATCAAAGGCTCCGTGGTCAACCAGGTGGTGGCGCCCAGGCTGGGCCATGAGATCGCCAAGCTCCACATCGGCCATCCCTTCGGCATCATCGACGTTGCCTCCAGGATCGAGGAGGGCAAAGTGGTGAGCGCCACCATTGGCCGGACAGCCCGCCGCATTATGGAAGGCTGGGTCTATGTAGACTGATATTCCCGGCTTAGCTCTATGCAGGCTGCGGAGCGGATTGCCGGCGTACATGATATGGGCCAGCCATTTGCGGAAAAGCTCTTATCCCGGAAGACCGGGCGTAAAACCCGCGATGGTAGCCGCGGTTGCCCTGAAGGGCCATATCTGAGATCCGCGGGGAGGTGATTGGACCCCCGGTATGACGGGGAGGATCCCGAAGAGCGGCGGATGGCTGATCGCTTTTAGGATCAAGGCAAATTTCTTTTGATTCATAATAGCTCGAGTGAGGTGTTTTCATGATTGTAAAGGATTTGGCCCGATTTGTAGGATCGCTAAGCGATGGCAGCATACCTCAGCCGGTACAGATAAAAGCCAAGCAGACCATTCTGGATTGCCTGGGCAATGCACTTTCCGGAAGATACTGCGAGGAGGGAGAGATGATCAAGAGCTTGGCCGACTGCTCCTCTCCCACAAGCGAGGCGAGCGTGATTTGCTATGGTACCTCTTCCCTGGAAAAAGCCGCTATGGTCAATGCCGTAATGTGCCGGGTCGTCGATTTGGACGACGGCCATAAATATAGTAATGGCCATCCCAGCACCGTTATGGTGCCGACCGCCTTAGCTGTCGGAGAGTATCTTGGTTCTTCGGGCCGGGAGGTCGTCACGGCGGTGGTAGCGGGATACGAGGTCTTTGTTCGCATCGCCCGCGGGATCCGTTATTCCGCGGTCAAGGAAAAGGGCTTTGATATGACCGGCTTGGCCGGTTCTCTCGCCGCTGCGGCTACGGCCGGCAAGTTGATGGACTTTACGGAAGAGCAGCTGACCTCCGCCATGGGGATCGCCGGCTCCTTTACAGGAGGACTCTATGAATGTCTGTCTGATAACAGCTCGCCCAAATTACTGGTATCGGGCTGGGCGGCGCGCACCGGTATCGTGGCCGCCAAGTTAGTGCAGCTTGGCTTCACCGGTCCCGCCTCGATCCTTGAGGGGAGAAAAGGCCTGGCCCAGGCGGTGACCAACAGCTATGATCTCACGAATGTCCTCGATGGGCTGGGCGAGCATTTTGAGATCATGGGGACCTATTTCAAGAAATATGCCTGTATGCGTGGTCTCCACGGGGGCGTGGACGCAGTCCTCGAAATCCGCGACCAATATGGTCTGCGGCCGGAGGATATCAAACATATCACCATCTATACCTCGAATTTTGTCAAGCAGTATGATAAACCCTTTCCCATAAGCCATATCGCCGCCCAGAGCAATCTGCCCTATTGCATAAGCGTGGGCCTGTACAATCAAGCCATAGGCCCTGACGAGATGATAGCTGGGTTGAATGACGGGCGGGTCAACGAGATGTTCCGGAAAATAACCGTGGTGCTTGACGACGAAATGGAAAGATACAATGAGCGGCATTTTGATCAGATGTCAGCGGTAAAAGCCGTAGTGGAAACAACGGGCGCCAGCTATAAACAGGACCTATACGTTTTATCCGGCGAACCGGAAAAACCGCTCTCACAGCAGGAACTTGAAGATAAGTTTGTTTTTCTTGCCGGTAAGGCTCTATCGGCGGAACGCTCCGGATTGGTGTATGACAGGGTTATGGAACTCGATACAGGCGATGATATCAATTCCTTGATGAAGTTGATCGGAAAACCGGAATAGACCCATTTCAACCTGCCGAAAATCTTCTATAAGTACAAGCGGCCCGTTTCTCCGGAAGCAGTAAAGTTCCCAAGGGTACATGAATGGCGATCAAAAAACTTTTAGGAGGTAGTAACATGAAAAGGTTTCAACTGTTCTTACTGTGCGTCAGCATCATTTTCGCGCTATGTGCCTGCGCGACCGGCACAGATGAACCCGTAACGGAAAATCCGGCTGCGGAAAATCCGGCTGCGGGAGATACGGCCCAGGCAGAGCCGGCCCAGACCTATCTGTTGTCCTTTACCACCGGTTCCAGCGGCGGCTCGTTCTATTCCATCGGCGCCGGCATTGCCAGCCTCGTTACCGAGAAATCCGAAATGCTGACCATCACCGCTGAGGCGGGCGGCGGCAGCCATGAGAATTGCAATCTCGTAGGTACCGGCGAAGCTGATTTTGGTTTCGCCGCGAACGACGTCGTCCTGGAGGCCTATGAAGGGGCCGAGACCTTTGATGGGGTGGCTTATACGGATCTCCGCTTTGTTATGGCCACCTTCAACCAGCCCTATCAGGTCGTCACCCTGGCTGATTCCCCCATCACCAATATCACCGATTTCGTTGGCAGGAGCATCCATATGGGTACCGAAGGCGCTCCGACCACCTCTCAGAAATTCATCACGACCGCTTGCGGTCTGGTGATGAATGTTGATTTCAAAGGTCAGCATATGCCTCATACCCAGGGTGCGCAGGCTTTGGTCGACGGCAAGGTCGAGGCTGAGGTGGTGCAGCTGGGCATTCCGTCCTCCGCTATCGCGGAAATGGCTGTCACCCACGACATCAAGCTGATTCAGTTGACGGATGAGCAGTTGAACAATCTGTTCGAACTCTCTGATCTGTATGTGCCCTTCACGATCCCTGCCGGCACCTATAGCGGCGTGGATTATGACGTGTATACCGCCGCTTCTCCGGTGCTGATCATAGCCAATGTCAATGTTCCCGACGAGGCCGTCTATGAATTCATCGATAGGATCCTGGCTAACACGGATGAATTGGCCGCCATCAACGCCTCTGCCGCCGGCATCTCTTTGGAGACCGCCACCGAGAGTATGGTCATCCCTCTGCATAGCGGCGCGCAGAAGTATTACGAGGATAAGGGAATCCTGTAAATTGGTTCAGCGTATCTTCCCGCCAGTGTATCCGCAAACTTCGTTTTATGGCCAAAACGTTTGGAAACAAGCAAGATAAGGTGGAGGGCATCCCCCGCTAGGGGAGCGTATCCAAATTACGTGACCCACGCGGGGTATGCCCGAAACGCCGTCTTGTGTGCAGTTTATGGACGCTCTGCCGCATCTTTCATCTCCATCCATGATTGACGGGGATCCGTATCCAACTCAGACCCTTCTGTTCCAAACAGATTATGGATGATCGTTCATAAGCGTTAACATTTTAATGTTCCATAGACAACCTTGATTTTCCTGATTATTTAGTAAATGGCATAATAGCTTTTGCTACCAGAATAAATTAAGGAGAATGAGCATGGAAATTGATGGGATCAAAATAGATCTTAATTCAAAAGATGATACTCTGACATCATTGAAAGAAAGGCTTCTCAAAACAGCAGGTTTAGCAGCGGACGCCCCCAGATTGCTGCGTGTTATGCAGTGGGTTATCATTGTCCTGTCCTGTATTGTCACGCTGTCGATACTATACATGCTGTTTAATGGCACCGTTTCGGAAACGCGGACCCGTACTTTCACGCTGGGCGTGTTCATGTTTATCGGCTATTTATGGGATCCTATTAAAAGACATAAAAAGAAGGGGAAATATTCCCTGATCTATACTCTCATTGCCATTGCCCTGGGGCTGTTTGGCGCTTTCGTTAATGCCTATCTTTTTTTTATGGACATCAGACTGGTATCCTTCTTAGGAATCCCCACGACTTTTCAGATCGTGATCGGCACTGGCCTGCTGATCGTCGTTATGGATCTGACCAGGCGTTACTGCGGCCCTGCCCTGCCGATCGTGGCTCTGATTGCGATTTTTTACACGCTCTTCGGCGAGTATATGCCTGCCGGGATCATGCATAAGGGCTATGGGTTCAACCGTATCGTCAGCACCATGGTCATCTCCAAAAACGGCGTTTATGGCGACCCGATGTCCATCGCTTCAACATATGTGGTCCTGTTCGTCATTTTCGGCGCGGCCTTACAATCGAGCGGCGCCGGGCAGACCTTCATCAAGGTGGTTACCGGCCTGTGCGGCCAGTATCGCGGCGGGCCCGCCAAGATGGCTGTTGTGGCCAGCTGCCTTTTTGGCACCATCTCCGGCAGCCCGGTGGCCAATGTCGTCAGCACCGGCTCCTTCACCATCCCTCTGATGATTGCCAGCGGTTATAAGAACCATTTTGCCGGGGCGGTCGAAGCAGTCGCTTCCACGGGCGGGCAGGTGATGCCCCCTGTCATGGGCGCGGTGGCTTTCCTGATCGCGGAGTTTTTGGGCATCACTTACGCGGAAGTGATCGTCGCCGCCATTGTCCCTGCGCTGCTGTATTATTTCTCCCTCTTCATGATGGTGGACTTTGAGGCCTGGCGGCTAAATTTGCCCAGCTTGCGTAAGGATCAGCTGCCGATCGTAAGAGAAATCATGCGCAAGGAGGGACAGCTGCTATTGCCCCTGTTGGTCCTTCTCCTTTGCCTGCTTGTCTTCAAGGTCTCCGCCGCTTCCTCCGCGCTGTATGCGATCGTATCGGTCATGGTGGTCGCCATGTTCAGCAAAAAGACCTGGTGGACAGTTGAAAAGCTGATCGATATCGGCATAGACACAGGTAACAATATGGTGCAGATCACCTTGGCCTGCGGTACCGCCGGTATCGTGATCGGCGCCTTCGGCTTGACCGGGCTGGGGATCAAATTCTCCTCCTTCCTGGTAGGGTTAGCGGGCGGCAATCTCTTTATCCTGCTGGTTCTTGCCGCCGTGGCCTGTATCATCCTGGGCATGGGCATGCCGTCCGTCGGCGTATATGTGATCCTTTCCGTATTGGTCGCGCCGGCTATCATCAATATGGGCGTGGATAAGATGCCTGCGCATATGTTCATTTTGTTCTACGGAAACCTGGCCTGCATCACCCCGCCGGTGGCGATGGCCGCCTACGCGGGAGCGGTGATATCGCAAAGTTCGCCAATGAAGGTAGGCTTCACCGCCTGCCGCATCGGTATCGTGGCCTTCATCACGCCCTTCTGCTTTGTATACCAGCCGGCTATCCTCTTGATGGGCGACAGCGTTTTTAGCATGATCGCTTGCATCACCACCGCTGCTATCGGCTGCGTCTGCTTAGCTGTCGCCTTTGAGGGGTACAAGATCCGCGGTAAATTATGGTTCTTGGTCCGCCTGCTCTTTGGCGCGGCAGGCATCATGCTGCTCATGCCGGATCATCTGACCGATCTGTTCGCGCTAGCCTGCATCGTCCTGGGCCTCTTCCTGGAAAAATTGTTCAAGGGCAAATCCTCTCCCCCCAGCGACGCTAAGAAAGATGACAAAGAGATAGAGGCGCCGCCCATCCTCGCGGCTAAGCTGGGTGAGACAAGTTAGGAGCCTTACCGGATGACAGACTGAGGCTGCAAACCGCATAGTGGCCGGTCATCCAAACACGATCCCCGCCAAAGCTCCGGAGCTCCGCCCGGGAAGGATCACCATGATCGAATAGGCAAGGCGCTCCGGAGCTTTGGCGGGGATCGGGGATTATGACAGATTCGGATTATTCTGGAGGCGATATTGAGCATGACCAAGCAAGGAAAGACCATCGTGGAAAAGATCATGTCCAGTCACAGCGGCGTCAACGCTTATGCCGGCGATATCGTAACGGCAGCAGTTGACCTGATGTTTTGCCACGACGGCAACCGTCCCCTGGGAGCCCAGGTATTTGACAGCTACGGCGTGGAAAAGGTCTGCGATTCGAAGCGGGTGATTCAGGTCATCGACCACGCCCCCTCCTGCCCCACGGAGAGCGTGGCGCGCATGCACGCCTATATGCATGCTTTTGCACAGCGGCAGGGCACGCTTATCTATGAACGCGGCGATGGCAGCTGCCATCAGATCATACCGGAACAAGGCCATGTGAAACCGGGGCAGATCATCATCGCCACGGATTCCCATACCTGCACCCTCGGCGCGCTGAACGCTTTCGCCAGCGGCGTGGGCGTCAGCGATCTGGCCAGCGCCATGATCACCGGACAGCTGTGGTTCCTGGTGCCGGAAACCATCAAAGTCGTTCTCAACGGCGCCTTGCCCTCCGGCGTGTATGCCAAGGACGTCATTCTTTATCTGGCTGGCCTGATCGGGGCGAACGGCGCCAATTATCAATCCATCGAGTTCACCGGCCCCGGCATTGACCGGCTCGGCGTGGGTCAGCGCATGACCATCACCAACATGGTGATCGAGCTGGGCGCCAAATGCGGGATCATGCCCTTTGACGAGAAATTGCGGCAGTGGCTCTGTGGGCGCGTTGACGGCGATTACCAACCGGTATTTGCCGACGCGGACGCCGCATACTGCCGGACGATCGAAATTACCCTGAACGGCCTGACGCCGCAGATCGCCAAACCGCACCAGGTCGATCATGTAACGCCGGTGGCGGGGGCGAAGGGCACGCCGATTCAGCACGCTATCATCGGCACCTGCACCAACGGCCGCATGGAGGATCTGGAAATCGCCGCGGCGATCCTGCGCGGCAAAAAGATCAAGAAAGGCGTATCGCTGATCGTGGCGCCGGCCTCGCGCTCCATCTATCTGGAAGCGATGGAACAGGGACTGCTCAGGGTATTTATCGAGGCTGGCGCGGTTATCGCGATCCCCGGCTGCTCTGCCTGCTCCGGCGGCTCTTATGTGGGCGTGCCGGGGGACGGCGAAGCGGTGATCACCACGGCGAACCGCAACTTTAAGGGCCGGCTGGGCAACCCGAACGCTTTCATATATCTGGCGTCTCCGGCAACGGTGGCCGCGTCCGCGCTGACCGGCCGCATCGAGGACTGCCGCGAATTCATGTGAGGTGAGCAATATGACTGAAAGCAAATTCCATGGCCGGATCTTCCGTTTCGGCGACGATATCAATACCGACTACATTATTTCCGCCAAGCATAAATCTTTGATCCTGGATCACCAGCAGTTGGCCAAACACCTGATGGAGGATATCCGCCCCGGATTCTATGACGAATTGCAAGGCGGGGATATCCTGGCAGCCGGGGAGAATTTCGGCTGCGGCTCTTCCCGTGAAACAGCGCCCATCGTGATCAAGGAAGCTGGCGTAGCGGCGGTGGTTGCCAAATCCTTCGGCCGCATCTTCTACCGCAACGCCATCAATATCGGCCTGCCGCTGGTGATCTGCAATACGGACGGCATGCGGGAGGGGGACGGGCTGGAAATCGATCTAGAAGAAGGCTATGTCCAGATGGACGGCTGCCAAGAGCGCATCGCCATCGCCCCCTACCCGGAACAGGTCAAGCAAATCATGGCTTTAGGCGGCGTCAAGGAATGGCTGATCGCCGCCGGTTATGTGCCGGCCAAAACGGAATAACGGAATAAAAGAATGAGAGGGGTCTGCCATTTATGAAACTGTTTACACCGGTGACGATCAATTCGATGCAGATGCGAAACCGGGTCGTCATGGCGCCGGTCTCCACCAATTTACCTTCGGCAAGCGGGGAGATAACACCGGAAATGACCGCGTTTTATCTGGAGAGAGCGAAAGGGGGTACGGGGCTGATTATTCTCGAGGCCTGCTGTCTCGATTACCCGGTGGGGAAATCCGGCTATACGCAGATCCGCATGGATTCGGACAGCTATTTGCCCGGGATGTACCAATTCGTGGAAACGATACATGAAACAGGCTGCAAGATCGCCTTTCAGATCGCCCACTGCGGCGGGATGCTGGGCGACCGGGAGCATAGCGAAATCCAGCCGATCGCGCCGTCACCCATGTCCTTCGGGAAAAACAAACGCCTTGCCAGAGCGGCCACGGTGGAGGAGATCCATACCTTCCAGAAAAAGTTCATCGCGGCCGGGGAGCGGGTCAAGCATTGCGGCGCGGACGCCGTCGAGGTCCATGGCGGCAGCGGATATCTCATCGCCGAGTTCCTTTCCCCCTGGCTCAACCTCCGCACAGATGAATACGGCGGCTCCGTGGAGAACCGGAGCCGTTTTGCGGTAGAGATTGTGGCCGGCCTGCGCAAGGTCGTCGGCCCCGATTTTCCGATCATTTTCCGGATCAATGGCGACGAACTCACGCCGAGCGGCAGGCGCTTGGATGAAACGGTGGAAGTGGCGCGTCTGCTCAAAGAAGCCGGCGTTGATTGTTTCCATGTTACGGCAGGCTCCTGCCGCAATCCGTGGATCCCTGCCCGGCGCGGCCATGTGGAGCCAATGTCCTATCAGCAGGGATGGAAAAGTTATATGGCTAAGGAAATCCGCGAGAAATGCGATGTGATGACGATCGCCGTGGGCAGCATCCGCGATCCCGAGGTCGCGGAACGCATCGTGAACGAGGATGCGGATTGCGTCGCCATGGGCCGCCAGCTGATCGCCGATCCGCAATGGGTGTATAAGGCACAAAACCGCGGGCATATCCGCAAATGCGTCAGCTGCAATAGCTGCGTGATGTTCCGCAGCTATTATGGCGGGAAGGTGCGTTGTGCGATAAACCCGCTGTGCGGCAAGGAATACCGCCTGGCCCCGCCGGAGAAATGTCTGGCGGAGCAGCCAAAAAAAGTCGCTGTTATCGGCGGCGGGCCCGGCGGAATGGAGGCGGCCTACATCGCCAAGATCCGCGGCCATCAGGTAACTCTTTTTGAGGCTGCCGACCATTTGGGCGGAAATCTCCACCCTGCGTGCAGGATCGATCTGAAATACAAGTTGAACTGGCTGACCGAATGGCTGTCCGAGGAATTGGCCGCCAAGCGGGTGGATGTCCGCTTAGGCGTCAAGGCTACCGCCTGCATGCTCAAGGACGGCGATTATGATACGATCATCCTTGCTACGGGCAGCAAGCCCTTTGTGAGCCCCCTCCTTGCCGATGATCTCAAGAAGCCGGAAGTAAAGAACGTTTTTCAGGCGATCGATTTTCTCAGCGGGCGCTGCGACCTGCCGGCCGGGGCCAAAGAGGCGGTGGTTCTGGGCGCCGGGTTGGTGGGTCTCGAAGCAGGCTATCAGCTGGCCAGGGACGGCTTGCAGGTCAAGATCTTGGAAGGCTACCGTACCAAGAGGACCCTGCTCCGCGACGCGGAGCAGATCAATGGCTGCGAGTTGCTTTATCGCTTGGGGCAAAACAAGGCGCTCATCTGGGATCATACCCAGCCTCTGGCCATAAGAGAACATACAATCCTCATAAACCGCAACGGCGAGGAGACGGAGCTTCCCTATGACGTTTTGATCCTGGCTCAAGGACAGACCGCAGATAACACGCTAGCGGCGGAGCTGAAGGATTGTGGGAAGGAAGTTATCGAGATCGGCGACTGCGTCGGCGCCCGCATAGTTTTTTTTGCCGTTCAGGAAGGATTCCTGGCAGCTTATCAATTGTAATAAGAACTGTTTATCCGGCAAAGGAGGGATTCAGATGCAGCTTGTTCGCCAGTTAGCGCAGTTTATTGCTGCGACGAATTATGAGAGTATTCCCCAAGAAACCGTCGATGTGGCCAAGGAGCGTTTGCTCGATACGCTCGGAGCCATGTATGCCGGCTGTTCGGGCTGGGATTTTACCCGGCAGCTGTATGAGGCTTGTTCACAGCTCGGTACGGGGGAGGCGAGGATCCTTGGTATCGCCGGGAGAGGCTTTCCTTATGCCACGGCCGCGCTGGCCAACAGCGCCCTTGCTCATTCCGTGGAACTGGATGACGGCCATCGCAACGCGGGCTGCCATGCCGGCGCCGCGGTCGTTCCCACCGCGCTGATGATAGGCGCGGCACAGCGCAGCACGCCCCGGGAGATGATCGCCGCCATTGTTTTGGGATACGATATCGAATACCGGATAGCAACGAATGTCACGCCGGCGCTGATTTATAAGTCTTTCCATCCTTCCACTGCCTGCGGTATGTTTGGCGCGATGGCCGCGGCCGGCAAGCTGTTGGGGCTGGATGAGGAGCAGCTGGCGAACGGCTTGGGTCTGGCCGGCGCTTTTACGGGAGGTCTGAAGCAGACCACAAAAAGTGCGCCGCAGGTAAAGGGTATTATGGTCGGCAATTCTGCTGCCGGAGGCGTCAACGCCGCCTTTCTGGCTAGGTCCGGACTGACCGGGCCGCTGGAGATCTTAGAGGGGCCGGCGGGTATTTTCAAGGTTATGTCGGAGAATGTGGACGAGAGCAAGGTGGTCAGCGATTTTGGCCGGCATTTTCTCATTCACGATACCTATACCAAGCTGTATCCGACCTGCCGCCATACCCATCCGGCGATCGAAGGCTCCCTCGAGCTTATGGCCGAAGGCGTAAGAACGGAGGATATCGAGACAGTGGAGATCGGCGGCTACCGCATCTGTTATGAGACCACCGGCAAGATATATGAGCCGCGGAATGCGGGCGAGGCAAAATTCAGCACGCCGTTTTGCGTTTCTGTAGCCCTGCGCGAAGGTTGCATGGGTACCAGCCATCTGGCGGAGGAGTTCCTGCGTGATCCCCAGCTGCTGGAGATGGCGCGGAGGGTGAAGGTCGTGATCGATCCGGATATCGAGAGAATGTTCCCCAAGATTCGCGGCTCCCGGATCACCTTCAACCTGAAAAATGGCGAAAGCAAGACCACCTCGGTTTTTGACCTGAAGGGATCACCGGCCAAGCCTGCCTCCTGGCCTGATCTGACCAGTAAATTCCGGGCGAATGCGGCTGGTTCGATTTCAAAGGGAGCCATCGAATCCTGTATCGCTTTGATCGAAGGTTTTGACAAGACGGATACGGCAGACGAACTTTTTCAACTGATTTTTCCAAAATAAAAGGGTATCACAACATTTATGTAAACAGGCCTGCCGCCCCGCAGTTCAAAGAGGACTGCGGGGTTTTCCATTCAGGTTCCCACCTGACAAAACAGATGCGTTGCTTGATAAATCTATGGCATCATATAACATGATAAGAGGAAAAACCGTCTGAATTGGCTATTGAAAACAGTCAAGGGTTTTTATTTCACTTTATGACGCAACATGGGTAGATGTCATGGATAAAAAAGAGGGGCAACCCTGCTCTTGGCAAAGCTGTCCCTTGTGCGGTAGGGGTACAATTCTTGTCCCTATCATTACCCCGTCTAAGGCGGGGCTGCTATTTGGTATGCCCGATTGGAATCGAACCAACGCACCCGGCTCCGGAGGCCGGTGCTCTATCCACTGAGCTACGGGCACCTGACGTCTATTAATTATAGGGCAAAGCTTCCGGGAAGTCAATGAAATTTTCTCTGCACGAGGAATATTTTTCACCGGTTACACAGCGGTTGAAGGTCAACATTTTGTGTCTTCCGGTAAAATGGCGCGAATATTGTGAACTTTTTTTATTGTTGCCGGGAAAAAGGTTTTATGCTATGATATGTTAGTGTCAATATGTGAGGAATTACGTTCTTATTTTATTTTTATTATCAGTTTTGGATAAATTATAATTCTGATGAGAGGAGTTGCGTTTCATGACAGTGCTAAAGGTTGACCATATCGGTATCGCGGTAAAAGATATCGATGAAGCGGCGAAATTTTGGGAGGACGTTCTGGGCCTGCAGATCGTCGCCCGGGAGGAAGTCGCTTCGCAGAAGGTCATCACTGCGTTCATTCCCTGCGGGGACAGTGAGATTGAATTGCTGCAGGCCACCGCAGAAGACAGCCCCATCGCCAAATATATTGAAAACAAAGGCGAAGGCATTCAGCATATCGCGTTGAAGGTGGACAATGTGGAAGCAGCCCTGGCCGCTTTGAAGGAACAGGGCGTACGGCTCATCGACGAACAGCCCCGCCCCGGCGCCGGCGGCGCCGCCATCGCTTTCCTGCATCCCAAGGCCACCGGCGGCGTGTTGCTGGAACTGTGCCAGAGGGATTATCAAGATTAAACATTCATTTGATATTTTTAGTATTAGGAGGTATGCAGATGTCGAAAGAAGCTAAGCTGGAAAAGCTGGCGGCCAAAAGGGAAGAAGTCCTGCTGGGCGGTGGTGCGCAGAAGATTGAGAAACAGCATCAGAGCGGTAAGCTGACCGCCCGCGAACGCATCAACGCGCTGCTGGACGAGGGCAGCTTCGTGGAGTTGGATCAGTTTGTGGTTCATCGCGGCACCTATTTCGGTATGGATAAGACCGTGGCGCCGGGCGAAGGCGTGGTCACCGGTTACGGTTCCGTGGACGGCCGTTTGGTTTATGTTTTTTCTCAGGATTTCACCGTGCTGGGCGGCTCCCTGGGCGAGATGCACGCGGCTAAGATCTGCAAGGTCATGGACCTGGCGGTCAAGGTCGGCGCTCCCTGCATCGGGATTAACGACAGCGGCGGCGCACGTATTCAGGAAGGCGTGGACGCCCTGAACGGCTACGGAGAGATTTTCCGGCGCAATACCCACGCTTCCGGCGTGATCCCGCAAATATCCGTGATCATGGGCCCCTGCGCCGGCGGCGCCGTTTATTCTCCGGCCCTCACCGATTTTGTGTTCATGGTCAATAATGCCAATATGTTCATCACCGGCCCCCAGGTGATCAAGGCCGTCACCGGCGAAGAAGTTTCCGCCGAGGAACTGGGCGGTGCCATGACCCATAACCGCATCAGCGGCAACGCTCATTTCTATGCCGACGACGAACGGGAATGCATCGCTCAGATCCGCCGTTTGCTGAGCTTCCTGCCCAGCAATAATCTGGAAGGCGTTCCGGTCATCCACTGCGACGATCCTGCCGAACGGATGGACGAGATGCTGAAAGACGTGGTCCCGGACAATCCCAACCAGGCCTATGATATGCACGACGTGATCATGGCCCTGGCCGACCATCATGATTTCTTCGAAGTCCAGCAGTACTGGGCGCAAAATATTATTACCGGCTTTATCCGCCTGAACGGCATGAGCGTGGGCGTCATCGCCAACCAGCCCAAATCCATGGCAGGCTGCCTGGATATCAACGCCTCCGATAAGGCGGCCCGTTTCATCCGCTTCTGCGACAGCATGGGCATTCCCATGGTCACGTTCGTCGATACCCCCGGCTACCTGCCCGGCGTGGCCCAGGAGCACGGCGGCATCATCCGTCACGGCGCCAAGCTGCTTTACGCTTATTCCGAAGCCAGCGTGCCGCTGCTGGCGGTCATTACCCGCAAAGCCTACGGCGGCGCCTATTTGGCCATGTGCGCTAAGGCTTTGGGCGCGGATATGGCCATTGCCTGGCCTTCCGCTCAGATCGCCGTGATGGGCGCCCAGGGCGCTGCCAATATCGTTTTCCGTAAAGAAATCGACTCCGCGGACGATCCGCAGGCCAAGCGCCAGGAGAAGATCGCCGAATATGAGGAGGAATTCTCCAATCCCTATTGCGCGGCTGCCCGCGGTCTGGTGGACCTGGTGATCGAGCCGGAATACACCCGCTACTATCTGATCAAATCCCTGGATTCCCTCATCACCAAGCAAGAATCCCGTCCCGGCAAGAAGCACGGCAATTTCCCCAGCTAAGGGATAAGGAGGTTGTCAAATGACTGTTGAATCCATAGAAATTGGCGTCATTACCACGGTGGTAGGCATGGGCGTGGTATTTTGCGTCCTGATCATCCTGTTTCTCTGCGTTACGTTGCTGGCCAAGGTTACGGAAAAATCCGCAGCCGGCAAGCGGCCCAAGCCTGCCGCCGCCGTCCCGGTTGCTCCCACGGTTCCTGCCGCGCCCGCGCCCGTCAAGGATAAAGCCCTGGACGCCAAGACCGTGGCCGTCATCATGGCCGCTGTGTCCGCCGCCCTGGGGCGCCCTGCCGAACAATTGCGTTTTCGCGCGGTCAGGCATGAAGGCGGCCAGCGCAGCGCTTGGGCCAGCGAAGGCACGAACGAAATCATCCGTACCAGACAACAATACCTTTAATAATTGAGGAGGATAACAAGTATGAAGAAATTTAACGTAACCGTCAATGGCGAAACCTATTCCGTTGAAGTGGAAGAAATCGGCGCTCCTGCCATTGCCGCTCCCGTTCCCGCCGTTCCGGCTCCCGCCGTTCCGGCTCCCGCCGCTCCGGCTCCCGCCCCCGCTCCGGCTCCCGCCGCTCCCGTGTGCTCCGCTCCCGCCGGCTCCACCGCGGTGGAAAGCCCGCTGCCCGGCACGGTGCTGCGGATCAACGTTGCCGTGGGCCAGGCGGTGAAAAAGAACGACGTGCTGATCGTTCTGGAAGCCATGAAGATGGAAAACGATATCACTGCTCCGGTTGACGGCGCCGTTCAAAGTATTCATGTCAATGTGGGCGCTACCGTTCAGACCGGCGATTTGCTGATCTCCCTGTAACAGCGAGGTAGAAAAAGATTGGGGGTTAGTAAATGGATATCGGTCAGGCTTTAATCGATTTTATTAAAAATACCGGCTGGCTTAATTTTGAATGGCGGCAGCTGGTGATGATCTGCATTTCCTTTATCTTGCTTTATCTGGCGGTCAAAAAAGGCTTTGAGCCGCTGTTGCTGGTGCCGATCGCTTTTGGCATGATGCTGGCCAACATTCCGCTGGGCGACGTGATGAAGGCGCCGGTATATGAAGCGGTAAGCAGCCTGCCGGTGCTGAAAGAAGTGGGCGGCCTGCTTTATTATATGTATCAGGGCGATCATTTAGGCATATTCCCGCCCTTGATCTTCATGGGCATCGGCGCGATGACGGATTTCGGTCCGCTGATCGCCAATCCCAAGACGCTGCTGTTGGGCGCGGCCGCCCAGTTGGGCGTGTTCATCACCTTCTGGGGCGCGCTGATGCTCAACGACGTGGTGCCCGGCGTATATTTTACGCCCGGCCAGGCCGCTTCCATTGGCATCATCGGCGGCGCGGACGGACCCACCGCTATTTACCTGGCGACCAAGCTGGCGCCGGAATTATTAGGGCCCATCGCCGTGGCGGCCTATTCTTATATGGCCTTGGTGCCGGTGATCATCCCGCCGGTTGCCAGGCTGTTCACCACCAAGAAAGAGCGGATGATCCGCATGGCCCAGTTGAAGCCGGTCAGCAAGCGTACCAAGATCTTATTCCCCATTATCAGCACGATCGTTGTCTCGCTGTTCGTGCCAGCTGCCACGCCTTTGATCGGCATGCTGATGCTGGGTAACCTGTTCCGGGAATGCGGCGTCACAGACCGCCTCTCCGACACCGCCCAGAACGCGATGATCAATATCGTCACCATTCTGCTGGGCGTTTCCGTGGGCGCTACAGCCAACGGAAATGTGTTCCTCACCGCTCAGACGCTGTCCATTTTTGCTCTGGGCATCGTGGCCTTTGCCGTCAGCGCGGCGGGCGGCGTGTGGATCGGCAAACTGATGAACGTGTTCCTGAAGCAGAAGATCAATCCCCTGATCGGCGCGGCCGGCGTGTCCGCCGTTCCCATGGCGGCCCGGGTGGTACACAAGATGGGCCAGGAAGAGGATCCTACCAACTGGCTGCTGATGCATGCCATGGGTCCCAATGTGGCCGGCGTGATCGGTACCGCTACCGCCGCAGGCATTTTGCTGACGCTGTTTGGTTGAACCTCGGTTGCTGCCAATTAGCTCTTGTCAGCAAAAGACCCATCCCCGAGGATGGGTCTTTTGCTTTATGGGAGATAGGTGGCGGTTGATGCCGTTACGGCAGGGCAGGGATCAAAGCCGCGGCTCCGGCTGGCCGGCCGTCGCCTATATGGTGCAGAACGAATTGCTCAAAGACGCGGCCGTCACCGCCCCATGAATAAACGAAGCGCCGCTCCCTGATCATCGGGAGCGGCGCTTCGCGGCCGGGAGTGCTGTCAGGCTCCCGGCCGGGGGATGTTTAGGGTGGGATTCTCTGGTTAACACTTTACAAATCAGGACGTTTAAGGTAATATAGAAAGAGATTACCCAACAACCTGCTTACGGGTATATTATACTTGCCAAATACCGCCTGGTACATGAAATTGTTCAGGTATTTGTGCGGCGGTTCCTGAAAAAATAAGCTTTTACCGCGCATTGACTTATGAAATTTTAACCGGGGGTTTCCGCTTTGATTTTAGACGCTACCGATGCCAAAATAATCCGTATCCTTCAGGAAAACGGCCGTATTTCCATGCAGCGCTTATCGGAAATGATCAATATGAGCAGCCCCGCGGCTACCGAACGGGTCAAAAAACTGGAGGATGCCGGGATCATCCGGGGCTACGCGGCGCTGGTGGATCCGCAAAAGCTGGGATTGGCCGTGCACGCCTTTATGCATATCCTCACCATTGGCGAGCATAACCGGCAAAGGCTGCTGCACTATATCGACAGTACGCCGGAGATCGTCGGCACCTATTACGGCATGTCCGGCGGCCTGGAGGTGCTGCTGGAAATCTATTGCGAAAGCAACAACCGGCTCGCCGCTATCCAAAACGAGCTGGCGGAGATGGTCAAGACGGTGACCTATATCCTGAACAATCAGACCGGCAAGCGCATCCCCTTTGCGGTACCGGCCGTCAAATAGGGCGCCGGCTATGGGGAAAGCGCCGGAATATGTGATCGTGGACCTGGAAACCACCGGCCTGGACACTGCTAAAGACGAGATTATCGAGCTGGCGGCGGTGAAGGTACGGCGGGGGCTGGTGGTGGATGAATTCTCTTCCCTGATCAAGCCCAACCAGGGGGTGGGGCCGGAGATCGAGGCCCTGACCGGTATCAGCAACGCCATGCTGGAAGGACAGCCCGCCATCGGCGAGGTGCTGCCCGCCTTTGCCGATTTTGTGGGCCGGGCGGAACTGCTGGCCCATAACGCCGCTTTTGACAGCGGCTTTTTACATAAATACTGGCCCGATCCCCGGATCTGGCTGGATACCCTGGTGCTGGCGCAGGTCGTTTGGCCTTGCGCCTCTTCCTACGCGCTGGCCAATCTCACCGCCATGCTGGATATTGACAATACCAGCGCCCACCGGGCTTTAAGCGACGCCCTGGCCACGGCGGAGCTGTTTATCCGCATTGAAAAGGAGCTCGAGGCCCTGCCCCAGCCGGCCCGGGAGGATATCCTGGCGCTTGCGGAAGGGGACGATACCCCCACCGGCGAGTTGCTGCGGCGCAAATGCCGCCCCGCTACAGCTCCTCCCGCCACCCAGGAGCCGGAAGCCAAAAGCGAGCGCCCGCCCCGCCGTACCGCGGATGAGACGTACCAGGTGGATATCGACGGGCTGGCCGATTATCTGGGCCAGGACAGCCGTTTCCGGGACCGTCTGGACGCCTTTGAGGAGCGGCCCCAGCAGCTCAGGCTGGCCCAGGCCGTGGCCTGGTCCCTCAACCAGCGGGGCTGCCTGCTGGCGGAAGCCGGCACCGGCGTTGGCAAATCCCTGGCCTATCTGCTGCCCGCGGCCCTGTTCGCTTGCGGCGGCGGCGCGCAGGTGGCCGTTTCCACCTATACCCGCAATCTGCAGGAGCAATTGCTGAACAAGGATATCCCCATGCTCAACCGTTTGCTGGACCGGCAGGTCAAAGCCGCGGTGGTGAAGGGGAGAAGCAATTATCTGTGCCGCCGTTTGTACCGCTATTACCGGAGCAACCCGCCGGACAACCTGCGCTATTTTCTGATGCGGGTGGCGGTCTGGCAGGCTCAAAGTAGGGGCGGGGACAGCGCCGAACTGACGCTGAACGCCGCCGAGAAATGGAAATGGCAGCGTGTTTCCGCGGCTAAGGAGAACTGCGCGCCTTTCTGCTCCTTTGCCCGCCGCAACAGCTGCCTGGTGCAGCGGGCCCGGGCCGCCGCCGCTGCCGCGGATATCGTGATCCTCAACCATTCGCTGCTCATCGCCAACGCCGCCGTGGAAAAGGGCTTTCTGCCGCCGCTGCCCCATCTGATCGTGGATGAGGCCCAGCATCTGGAGCATGCGGCCGAGGACCAGCTCAGCTCCTCGGTGGATATGTTCGAGCTGCTTAACCTGCTCTCCCGGCTGAAGCGGCGGGAGCGGGGCCGGGTCACGGGGGCCATGGCGGCGATCGCCAAATACCTGGAAGGCTTAAGCGACGCCGGCGACGCCGCGGCCGCCCACAGCTGCCTGGACAGGCTGGACCCGCTGTTGGATCAGGTGGTGGCGGGTGCGGAGCGCTTCTTCGATCTGCTGGCGGCGCTGTTCGGCGCTGAAAAGCAGCGGGAGGCCTTTTTCCCGGCCAAGATCCGCGTTACCGGCGGCCACCGGGAACAGGCGGATTGGGAGTTGCTGCTGCAATGCGGCCACGGCCTGGCCGCCGATGTGAAAAAGCTGGCCGAGCAGTGTTTCAAGCTGATGGATATCGTCAACGGGTCGTGCGGGCGGGACGATGGGGAAGGCCGTCCCCCCGGCGCCGACGAATTGCAGGCCGCCGGAGCCGCGGCCCGGGAAGCGGCGGCTACCTTGGAGGCCTGTCTGGAAGAGGACGACAATTACGTGGTGTGGGTGGAATTTGCCGACGCCCTGAAAAGACCTTCCCTGAACATGGCGCCGGTGCTGATCAATCAGCTGCTCCACGATTGCCTGTATCAGAACACGGAGACCATGGTCTTTACCTCCGCCACCCTGGCGGCCGGCCGGGATTTCAGCTTTTTCAAACAGCGCCTGGGCCTGGACCTGCTGCCGGAGAAACCCCGGGAGCTGGTGTTGAATTCGCCCTTTTTCTACCGGGACCAGGCTTTGTTCGCCATTGTCAACGATTTGCCGGATTGGAGCAGCTGCGGAGAGATCGCGGCAGCGGAAGCGGTCGGCCAGTGCCTGATCAAACTGCTTACCGCTTCGGCGGGCCGGGCCATCGTGCTGTTCACCTCCCACCATCAGCTGAAAACGGTTTATCAGCAGATCCGCCAGCCCTTAAAGGAGCAGGGCGTCACCGTGCTGGCCCACGGCGTCAGCGGCGATCCCGGCGCTTTGCTGCGGCGGCTGCGCAAGGAACCCCGCTGCTGCATCCTGGGGGCCAACAGCTTTTGGGAAGGCGTGGACGTGGCGGGCGACGCTTTGTCCCTCATCGTGGTGGTGCGCCTGCCCTTCTGGCCGCCCAATACCCCTTTGGCAGCCTCCCGGTCGGAACGCATCGAAGCGGAGGGCGGCTCCTCGTTTTACGCGTACAGCCTGCCCCAGGCGCTGATCCGTTTCAAGCAGGGCTTCGGCAGGCTGATCCGTTCGGACCGGGACAGCGGCGTCTTCTGCGTGCTGGACCGGCGCATTCTGGAAAAGAGCTACGGCCGCAGTTTCATCGCCTGCCTGCCCGAGATGCGGCGGATTGCCGGCGGCAGCGACGAAGTGGCGGAGTTGCTGCGACGGCACTTGGGATAAAGAGTGTACAGACACCAAAAGAGCGCCCCCGCATACTATGAAGAAAAAACGGAGGCGGAAACGATGAGAATATATTTTGTCAGGCTGCCTAAGTTCATTCGCGCTAAATTACTGAACGCAGGCAGGAAAGAGGCCAAATAAGCGGGACTGCGGCCTAAGCCGGCGACGCCCCGGGGGCCCCTAAGCTAGCGCGGCAAAGCGTAGCCGGATTGGGGTTTGGGTGCCGCAACGACGTATGGCGAAGTTTATCGACACGCCGGCGTCAGCGTACCCCGAAAATGCCTCCTACCATACCGGACAGAGAGCAATAAACGATCTTCAGCGGCATCCCGTCGTCAAAGCCGCCGCCCAACAGTATCATCAGCGCCAAAGCAGCAGCCGCTACGGTCAGACCGGACAGCAGTCCTTTGGCGCCATTGATCTGGCCGGCAATGAAGCCGCCCGCCAGCAGCGCCAGCACGTTGACCAGCACCGCCGCTCCGGCGAGCGCGGTTTGGGACAGCGGGCTGAAATGGACAATCAGTGTGGCGACGCCGGATAAGCCCAGCATCAGCAGGAGCGCGACGGCCAGGCCCATCAGCGTGGCTTTGAGGCTGCCGCCATGTGTCATATTATTCTTCATCACCAATACCCCCGGCCCTGTTTTCTACTAAAACATATGCCGGGGGCGTTTTAATATGACAGGCTTGACGGGAGATCGAAAAAGGAATAAAATATTGATCTGGGTTATCGAAGCGGCTTGACTGCGCGGAAAGAAGGAACGGATAATGACGGAGCAGATGATCGATCAGGAACGCATTCGCGCCGCGGTGCGGGAGATCCTCCTGGCTTTGGGGGAAAACCCGGAGCGGGAGGGATTGCAGAAAACACCGGAACGGGTGGCCCGGATGTACGCGGAGATTTTCGACGGCGTCAATACGGACCCCAGGCAGTACCTGACCGCGCAATTCACCGAGGACAAGCATGGCGAGATGGTCATTGTCAAGGATATTCCCTTTTCCTCCGTCTGCGAGCATCATATGATGCCCTTCATCGGCAGGGCCCATGTGGCCTATATCCCGGCGGACGGGCGCATCACCGGCTTGTCCAAGATCGCCCGGGTGGTGGAAGGCTACTCCCACCGCTTGCAGCTGCAGGAACGCCTGACCTCGGAAATCGCCAACGCGCTGATGGAGGCGCTGCAGCCCCAGGGCGTGCTGGTGATCCTGGAGGCCGAGCATATGTGCATGACGGTGCGGGGCGTCAAAAAGCCCGGTTCTTTGACCGTTACCTCGGCGGTGAGGGGCGTTTTCCACAAAAACGTCACCCGCTCCGAGGCCTTGCGGTTGATTAAATCCGGGATCTAGTGAAAAGGAGCGATTATGTCGGCAAATAAAGGAAAAAAGAATCAGGGAAAGCATAAAAACAGCGGCAAATCCGCTAAAAAGGGCTCTTTCCTCAAGGATACGCTAATGATCGTCATTACCGCCGTGGCCCTGGCGATGTTTTTGAAAGCCTTTATCGTGGATACCCGCTGGGTGCCCAGCACCTCCATGGTTCCCACCATCGAGGTGGACGACCGCCTGATCGTGGTCAAACTGGGCTACCTCCTGGGCCAGCAGCCGGAGCGGGGGGATATCGTGGTGTTCAAACCCCCGGCGGAGCTGAATGAAAGATCCAAGCTGATCAAGCGGGTGATCGGCCTGCCCGGCGAGACGCTGGAGGTGAAGGACGGTTTCGTCTATATCAACGGCGAGCCTTTGGCCGAGGATTATCTGGCCGAGCGCCCAAACTATCAGTACGGCCCGGTCACGGTGCCGGAGGGCTGCTATTTTATGATGGGCGATAACCGCAATACCAGCTATGACAGCCACCGCTGGCTGAACCCCTTTATTCCCGAGAACGATATCAAGTCCAAGGCCGTCTGGCGTTATTGGCCTTTGGACAGAATAGGCGGCATCTATGGCGATGAAGATACTGCTGACCAATGACGACGGCGTGGAGGCCCTGGGCCTGACCGTGCTGGCCCATAAACTGAAGGAGGTCGGCGAGATCTATGTGGCCGCGCCCTGCCAGGAGCAAAGCGGCGTGGGGCATGGGTTGACCGTACATATGCCGCTGCGGGCCAAGGAACTGTCCTGGCCGGATATTGCCGAGAAAGTCTGGGCGGTCAGCGGCACGCCGGCGGACTGCGTGAAGCTGGCCATCGAGATGCTGATGCCCTGCCGCCCGGATTTGGTGGTGTCCGGCATCAATCACGGGCCCAATCTGGGCACGGACATCATTTATTCCGGCACCGTGGCCGGGGCCATGGAGGGCTATCTGAACGGCGTGACCTCTATCGCCATTTCCGTCACCGGCACCCACCGGCGGCAGAAATCCGGCAATTTCCCCCTGGCCGCCCGGGTGGCGGCCGATTACTGCCAAAAGCTGTACGACGCCCAACTGCCCGGGCGGATGCTGCTGAATATCAATGTGCCCGGATCCCGGGACGATCAGGTGAAGGGCATCGTCAACGCCCCCATGGGCTGGCGCTGGTATACCGACGCCTACGATCACCGGATCGACCCCATGGGCCGGGATTATTACTGGCTCCAGGGCCAGCTGGAAGATGCGGACAACGGCCAGCATACGGATGTGGCCATGTCCAACGCCGGGTTCATCACCGTGACGCCGCTGCAGTTCAACCTGACCGACCGGGAGGCTTTGCGCAAGCTGGACGAAGGAGAGCTGTTTTAAGGCGCTCTTTTATGCCCGGAGCTTCAAGCCGCCGCTCAACCCTAAGATGAGGAAATAGACCGCCGCCGTTACAGCCATCCGCTGCAGGGCGGCGGTCATGGTAATGGCCGGATCCAGCATCCGGAAGCCGGGCAGCGCCAGGGCAACGACAGCGGCCGCCAGCCCGGCCAGAAGCGGCCGCAGCACCAGCCTCTTCCAGGGCAGGCTGAAACGGGCGGCTTTCAGCAGGCTGTGCAGATTGAGGAGGAAGCCGGCCAGCCAGCCCAGATCCGCGGCCAGCGCCGCGCCTAAGATGCCGAAGGCGGGCAGGGGAGTCAGCAGCCAGATGCCGGCCAGCATGATCAGCCCGGCAATGATATTGTTGGCCAGCAGCTCCCGCACCCGTCCCATGCCCTGCAGCACGCCGGTCAGGGTTACCTGCAGATAGAGGAAGCAGCCGCCCAGGGTGAGGATGCGCAGGATCGGCGCTGCCGGGGCGTTGTCGAAGATCAGCGTGCATAAGCTGCCGGCTTCGGCGAACAATAGCAGCATGCCGGGCAGCGTGAAGACAATGGTGGCGTACAGGGATTGGGTGACCCTTTTTTTGAGCAGCGTACGTCCGGTATGTTCCTGGTGCATGCTTTCCGCCACCGTGGGCAGCACCGATACGGTCAGGGCGGCGGTAAACACCCCGGGCAGATGCAGCAGGGACAGGGCCACGCCGGAAAAGCGGCCGTAGATCTCCGTGGCGGCCCGCATCTCCCAGCCCGCCTGCTGCAGGCAGATGGGGATCAGGAAAGCCTGCAGCATCATGATGCCGCTGGTGGCCAGCCGGCCCATGGTCAGGGGCAGTCCGTAAGCCAGCAGCTCCCGGGCCGGCCGCAGCAGTTCTTGCCAGGGCCGGCGGGGCGGCGGCGGTTCCTGGCGCCGCAGCCGCCCCCAGGTGAACAGCAAATAGGCGAATCCCGCGCCTTCCCCGGCCACCGTAGCCAGGGCCACGGCGCTGGCGGCGTGTTCCAGGCCCAAGGGCAGCAGGCGCAGGGCCAGCCACAGGCCGGTCAGCACCCGCACCACCTGCTCGATATTCTGGCTCATGCCGATGGCGGAGATGATGCGGCGGCCCTGGAAGAGGCCGCGGAAAGCCGAGGCCACGCTGATGATCAGCACCGCGGGCAGCACGGATTGGAAGCAGAGCAGGATGCGGTGATCCGGCACCAGGTGCTCCACCAGCAGCGGCGCCAAGAGATAGGCAAAGCCGGTGACCAGGCAGCCGCTCAAACCAAGCATGAGCAGCCCGGCCCGGAAATAGGCGTGGGCCTGCCCTTTTCCCGCGGCGGTGAGCTGGGCCAGGGCAGTCTGGATGCCGCAGCCCGCCAGCACCAGCAGGAAGCTGAACAGCGGCGACACCATTTCCGTGAGGCCCACGCCTTCCGTGCCCAGCAGCCGCACCAGGACCACCCGGTAGGCGAAGCCCAGGCCCTTGACGAAGATATTGGAGATCAGGAGCGTCACCGTGCCCCAAAAAAGGCTTTGTCTTTTCATATTATCAATCCTATGCGGCAGGGCAAAAATTTTTTCCGCAAAAAAGGGTTTTGGCAGGGAACATGTAATATATGTTAGTTGGTAAATAAGGTTCGGCTTGCCTTACCTTAAGCTATTAATGCTGTTAAGGAGGACAACAAATGAAGCTTTATCCGTCTGCAAAGATCCGTAACGTTGGCATTGTCGGTCACCAGGGCTCCGGCAAGACTTCTCTCACCGAGGCTCTGGTTTTCAATACCGGCGTCACCACCCGTTTGGGTAAGGTCGAAGACGGCAATACCGTTGCCGATTACCATCCTGAGGAATTGAAACGCAAAAGCACGGTCAATACTTCCCTGGTGGCCTGCGAATGGCGGGAGCATAAAATCAACGTGCTGGACGTGCCGGGTTTCTCCGATTTCTTCGGCGAGGTGGCGAGCACGCTCCGGGTGGCCGATTCCCTGGTCATGGTCTTGGACGCGGTAGGCGGCGTGGAAGTCAGCACCGAGCTCATTTGGGAGCAGGCGGACAATCAGGAAATTCCTTTGATCGGCTTCATCAATAAACTGGACCGGGAAAACGCCGATTTTTCCCGCACCCTCGACAATATGCAGTCTAAGCTGACCCGCCAGATCGTGCCGGTGCAATTGCCCATCGGCAAGGAAGCGGGCTTCAGCGGCCTGGTGGACCTGATCTCCTTGAAAGCCTATAAATACGAAAACGGCAAAAGCGCGGAAATCCCCATCCCCGGCGATATCCAGGCCGAGGTGGAGCATTACCGGGAAATGATGATCGAAGCCGCCGCCGAGGGCGACGACGAGATCACCCTGAAATATCTGGACGGCGAAGCCCTTACCGACGAGGAGATCATTCGCGGCCTCAAAGAAGGCGTCAAGCAGGCCAAGGTGGTGCCGGTGCTGGCCGGTTCCGCGACCAGAAATATCGGCGCGGACAAGCTGTTCGACCTGCTGGTGGACTATGCCCCGGATCCCTTGGCCAAACTGCCTGCCGACGCCGCCAAAGCGCCCACCGCGGTGCTGGTGTTCAAGACCCTGGCGGACCAGTTCGTGGGCCGCATCAGTTTGTTTAAGGTGTTCTCCGGCAGCATTAAGGGAGATTGTACGCTCTATAACGCCAATAAAGAAGTGGACGAAAAGGTGGCGCAGCTCTCCACGCTGCAGGGCAAAACCGCCATCCCGCTGCCTGAGTTCCAGCTGGGCGATATCGGCACCGTCAGCAAACTGACCGCAACCGTGACCGGCGATACCCTGACCACCAAGGACAGCGGCATCGTCCTAGACGGCATTGATTTTCCAGAGCCCACCCTGACCGTGGCCATCGTGCCCCGCACCAAGGCGGACGAGGACAAACTGGGCAACGCCATCAACCGCATCCTGGAGGAAGATCCCTGCCTGCGCTATGAGAAGAAGGCCGAGACCCGCCAGACCCTGATCACCGGCGTGGGCGAAGCGCATCTGAATATCGTCATTGACCGCCTGTCCCGCAAATACGGCGCGGAAGTGGACCAGGTGGAGATGAAGGTGCCCTACCGCGAATCCATCCGCGGCGCCGCCAAGGACGTGGAAGGCAAGCATAAGAAGCAGTCCGGCGGCCACGGCCAGTACGGCCATGTGAAGATCGACATCGCTTACGATCCGGACAATGAATTCCTCTTCGAGGAGAAGATTTTCGGCGGCGCGGTGCCCAAGCAGTATATCCCCGCCGTGGAAAAAGGCATGCGGGAATCCATGGCAGAGGGCGTGCTGGCCGGTTTCCCCGCCACCAATATCCATATCACCCTGGTGGACGGCTCCTACCACGAGGTGGACTCCAGCGAAATGGCCTTCAAGATCGCGGCCAACCTGGCGTTCAAAAGAGCCTGCGAGCAGGCCAAACCCATCCTGCTGGAACCGGTGATGGACGTGGATATCCTGGTGCCCGACCAGTTCATGGGCGACATCATGGGCGATATGAACACGAAGCGGGGCCGCATTATGGGCATGGAGAAGCAGGGCAGCCGCCAGTTGATCCACGCGCAGGCGCCGCTTTCGGAAATGAACCGCTACAGCATCGATCTGAAATCCATCACCCAGGGCCGGGGCAAATTCACCATGAAGTTTGCCCGCTACGAGGAAGTGCCGGCCAATATCGCGGAAAAAGTGATCGCCGCCGCCAAAGCGGAAAAGGAAAGCGAGTAACCAGTACTGCCGGGGGCGGAAGCGTTGCTTTCGCCCTCTTTTTATGTCCGAAGCCGGAGAGGAGGCGGGACGGTGCTGACCTATTGTCTGAAAAGGATCGCTTTGGCGATCCTGACCGTGCTGGCAACGGCTTTCCTGACTTTCTGGCTGATGAACGCCGTTCCCGGCAGCCCTTTTTACAGCGACAAATACCAGGACCCTCAGATCGTGGCGGAGCTGGAGGCCAAATACGGGCTGGACCAGCCGCTGCTCAAGCAGTTCGGTACATATATATTCGGTTTTATCCAAGGCGAGATGGGCGTGTCCTTGAAAATGCAGAAGAACCGGCAGGTTGCGGAGATCATCACGGAGAAATTCCCGGTTTCCGCCGGCGTGGGCCTGGCGGCGCTGGGCTGGGCAATGCCGGCCGGATTGCTGCTGGGCATGCTGGCGGCCTGGAAACGGGGGGCCTGGCCCGACGGCCTGCTGCGCGCTTTGGCCGCCCTGGGCGTGGCTGTGCCCGGTTTTGTACTGGCCGCTTTGCTGCTGCTGCTGTTCGGCGTGGCGCTGAAAATACTGCCCACTTGGGGCCTGGACAGCTGGCGCGCTTATATCCTGCCCTGTCTGGCCTTGGGCTTGTATCCCATGTGTTATATCCTGCGGCTGACCCGCGCCGCCATGCTGGAAATCTTAAGCCAGGAATATATCCGGGCCGCCCGGCTGCGGGGCGCGGGCACGGGCAGGCTGCTGTTCAAGCATGCTCTGCGCGGGGCAATACTGCCGGTGCTGACCTATGCGGGGCCTTTGGCCGCTTATCTGATCACCGGCGGCTTTGTGGTGGAGAGCGTGTTCAGCATTCCCGGCCTGGGCCGCTATTTTGTCCAGAGCGTGCTGGCCCGGGATTATCCGCTGATCATGGCCACCACCATCCTGCTGGCTCTGCTGCTGGTGGCCCTGATCCTGCTGGTGGATATTCTCTACCATCTGGTGGACCCCCGCATCCGCCTGGCCAAGGAGGCGCGCGATGAATAAAGGGCGGCCCTGGTCTTTTCAGGTGGATACGGAGCGGTTCCGCTACGCCGGTTACCGGGAGGACGATTTCCTGCCCGCCGGGCCGGAGCAATTGGCCGCCGTCATTCAGGCGGCTGAGCCGGCGCGGGCGGGCCGGATTGCCGGGCGCCTGCTCCGCAGCAGGCAGGCCCTGTCCGGCCTGATCATCCTCGGGCTGCTGCTGCTGTTCGCTGTGGTGGGGCCGATGGCCATTCCTTACGGTTACGATCAGCAGATCCGCGGGGGCAATCATCTGCGCCCCCTGGAATATACCGCGGCGGAGGAGCAGTTGCTGGCCGCGGGAGACCCGGTCTGCCCCCATTGGCTGGGATGCGACGGCCTGGGCCGGGACTATCTGGTGCGTCTGATGTACGGTGCGCGCATTTCCCTGCTGGTGGGATTAAGCGCTGCCCTGGTGGCGCTGGCCGTCGGCGCGGCAATGGGCGCGCTTGCCGGCTGGCTGGGCGGCAGGGCGGACCTAATACTGATGCGGGTGGCGGAAGTGTTTTCCGCCGTGCCCGACGTGCTGGTGGTGCTGCTGCTCCAGGTGTCGCTGGAAGAACCTTTGCGGCAGCTGCTGGGCCGGGGCGGTTCCTTTGTTGCCCTGGGTCCGGGGCTGATCAGCATGTTCATGGCGTTCGCCCTGCTGTACTGGGTAGGCATGGCGCGGGTGGTGCGGGGCCAGGTGCTGCGACTGAAGGGGCAGGATTTTGTGCTGGCGGCCCGGGCTTTGGGCGGCGGCAGCGGCCGCATCATCCGCCGGCATCTGCTGCCCCATTGCGCCGGCGAGATCATTGCCGTGACTTGCCTGCAGATACCCGGCGCCATCTTTTTGGAATCCTTTTTGAGCTTCCTCGGTCTGGGGGTGGCGGCGCCCCTCGCTTCTCTGGGCTCCCTGGCGGCCGACGGGCTGGGGGGCGTTTACAGCTACCCTGACCGGCTGGTTTGGCCCGCGCTGCTGCTGACCCTGATGATCCTGGCCTTCAACCTGCTGGGCGACGGCTTGAGGGATGCCTTGGATCCCCGGACGGAACAGGAGGCCAGGCCATGAACGTGCTGCAGCAACCGCTGCTGCTGGAAATCGACCGTTTGACCGTGGCTTTCGACGGCTCTGCCGGGAGCAATCCGGCGGTGGATAACGTCAGCCTGCACCTGGAGGAAAACCAGGTGCTGGCGCTGGTGGGGGAGAGCGGCTGCGGCAAAAGCACCCTGGCAGGCGCTGTTCTCGGCTTATTGCCCCGGGGCGGGCGGCCGGTCCAGGGAACCGTGCTGTACCGGGAGGAAAATGTCTGGGCCATGAACCCTGCCCGGTTGCGCGCGCTGCGCCGCCGCCATCTGGCCTTGGTCGGGGCGAACGGTCTCGACAGCCTGGACCCCCTGTACAGCGTGGGCAATCAACTCCGGGAAGCCCTGGCGCAGCAGGGCAACAGGCTGAAGGCGGCGGCCCGCGCCCGCGCGCTGACGCTGCTGGAGCAGGTGGGGTTAAGCCCGGCAGAGGAGCTGCTGGGCAAATATCCCCATCAGCTGTCCGGCGGCCAGCGGCAGCGGCTGCTGATCGCCCTGGCCCTGGCCGGAACGCCGCGCTTGCTGATCGCCGACGAACCCACCAACGCCTTGGATGTGACGGTACAGGCCGGGGTCGTCCAGTTGCTGCGGCAGCTCAGGCAGGAGCGGCGCATGTCCATGCTCCTGATCAGCCATGACCTGGCCTCCGTGGCGGCCTTGGCGGAGCGGGTGGCGGTGATGTACGGGGGCCGCATCCTGGAGCAGGGCAGCGCGGAAGAAATGTTTTACCGGCCGTTGCACCCTTATACCAAAGGTCTGCTGGCCGCTGCGCCCCGGCGGGCCGCTCCGGCAGGCGCGCGGCTGCAACCCATACCCGGGCAGCCGGGAGAACGTCCCGCCCCGGGCGACAGCTGCTGTTTTGCCCTGCGCTGTCCTTGCTGTATGAATATCTGCCTGCGCCGCCGCCCGGAGGAAACCGTGGCCGGCCCGGCGCATCAGGTGGCCTGCTGGCTGACGGAACTTGGATGAACAGGGATTTTGTCTGCGGTTATTGATCTCAAGCGGGGTGACGGCATGAAAATCGTTTATGTCATACTGTTGATCGTTTTGGGGGCGGCAATGGTTTTCAAACCCGAACTGTTATGGAAAATAGAGCATTTCTTGACAACCAGGGGCGGAGAACCGTCGGAGCTTTATCTCGCCCTGATGCGGCTGGGGGGAACGCTGTTCGCACTCTGCGGTATTGGCATGATCATCTATTCGCTGATTAAGTGAAACCGATTTGCCTGGTCCGCAAAGGCCAATACCCTTTTGTCAGCCCGGCGGCGGCAAAACAGCCTCTATCGGAAATGAAGTCCCCAAAAGCGCCCCCGGCGCTTTTTTGTTTCCCCCGCTTGACAGCGGCGGCAGCATATGCTATATTGCATTTAGGATATCAAAATTATTTTTGGATGTTAAGGAGCCCGTATGGAACAGCCCCTTTTTATGCCGAAAAACACTCCCGCCAAAGAGGAATCCCTGACGGAACAGGCCTACCGCAGGATCAAGCTGAATATCCTCAACCTGACCTATCCGCCGGGTTCCGACCTGACCGAGGCCCGGCTGTCCCAGGAGCTGGCAATGAGCCGCATGCCGGTAAGAATGGCCATGCAGCAGCTGGAGCACGAGGGCTGGCTGGCGGCGGATTTCCGCAAGAAGACCAAGGTGCGGGCCATCACTCGTCAGGATGTGGTGGATATTTACGAGTTCCGTCGCCTGATCGAGCTTCCGGCTATGGGCCGCGTCTTTGCCGAACGGAAAACCTGGGAGTATTCCTTCCTGATGGAGCAGGGCCTGCTCAGGATCAGGGCTTACCGCCACGACCTCTACCAGCGGGAGCGGGCGGAAACCGACCTGCATATGGCCATCGTGGGCGCGCTGAACAACCAGCGCATCAACCGTATCTACCAGCAGGCCCAGGATGAGCTGATCCGCATCGGTTTGCTGTTCGTCACGCCGGAGGACCGGGCGGACAACTATATCGACCAGATCATCGCCGGCTGGGAACGGATTATCCTGGCGGTGCGGGAAAACAGGGAAGAAGAGGCATTGGCAATTTTCGATCACGATCATATTTCCGGCGCGCTGGCGCTGGCACTGAAACAATTCAAGGAGGAATAAGCATGGCCGACTATCTGGACCGTATCGCAAGGCTGAAGCGGCGCCTGTTGGAGATCAGGCCGGAAATGGACCTGGAGAACGCCCGCATTCTCACGGAAGGCTTTATCGAATATGAGAATATGCCCCTGATCCTGAAAAAAGCCTACGCTTTCCGCAAGCAGTGCATGGAAAAGACCATTTTCATCCAGGACGACGAGCTGATCGTGGGCAATGCCGGCTCCAAGGTGCGGGGCGGCATCCTCAGCGCCGATTGCTGCTGGTCCGTGCTGGACAATGAGCTGGAGACCATCAGCCATCGCCGCTACGACCCCTTTTACCTCCGGGAAGAGGATCAGGAGCTGTTCACCGCCGTGATCAAGCCCTATTGGCGGGGCCGCTCCAATTTCGAGCAGTGGCGGCGGCAGATCCCGGAGGATTTGCGGCTGCTCCGGGATAACGGCGTGGTGTTCATCGACCGCAAAGGGGTGCGGGGCTTCGGCGAGACCACCGCCGGGTACAGATGGCTGATCAACGCCGGCGTGTCCGGCATCCGTCGGCTGATCGAGGAACGCCGCGCCCGCCTGGATCTGGCGGAGCCCGGCGATCTGGAAAAGGACGAATTCCTGCGGGCGCTGCTGATGGTGGCCGAAGGCATGGTGATCCTGGCCAACCGTTACGCGGAGCTGGCGGAGCGGATGGCGGCGGAGGAGCGCGACGCCCAACGCAAACAGGAGCTGCTGCAAATTGCCGCCACCTGCCGCCGGGTGCCGGAGTATCCGGCCAGCTCTTTCCGGGAAGCCCTGCAAGCGTTTTATTTCTATCAGACCTGTATTTTCATGGAGCAAAACGCCGCCTCCTACAATCCTGGCCGTATGGACCAATACCTCTGGCCTTATTATCAGGCGGACCAAGACGCCGGCAGGCTGACTCGGGAGGAAGCCCAGGAGCTGCTGGACTGCCTGTGGATCAAATTCTCCGAGCCCTGCCTGTTCCAGGACGCGGTCACCGCCGAATACGCCGCCGGCTACCCCATGTTCCAGAACGTCAGCGTGGGCGGCATCGACCAATACGGCAGGGACGCGGTGAACGAGCTTTCCTACATGATACTCCAGGCTACCATGGAGGTGCAGCTGTACCAGCCCTCCCTGTCCGTGCGCTACAATATGGCCAAGAACCCGGCCGGCTTCCTGCGCAAGGTGGTGGAGTTGATCGCCATGGGCACCGGCTTTCCGGCTTTCCATAACGACGAGGTGGGCATCCGCATGCTGCTGAACAAGGGCGTGCCCCTTTCCGAAGCCTGGGACTGGAATCCCTGCGGCTGCGTGGAGACCAATCTGGAAGGCAGGCTCCGCCACTACACGGATCTGGCCGACATCAACCTGGGCTCCGTGATCGAGCTCACGCTGACCGACGGCTATTGCCGCAAGAGCGGGGAGAAAATTTCCGTGCAGACCGGGGACCCCTTGCGCTTCGCCACGTACGAGGACTTTAAGGAAGCGGTCAAGCAGCAGCTCCGCCATATCATCCACGCCACGGTGGCAGGCAGCCACCTGCTGGACGAGATCGGCAGGGAGCGGCCGGTGCCGGCGTTGTCGTTAACGTTCAAGGAATGCATCGAGAAGGGCCTGGATTATTCGGTGGGCGGGGCCAAATACAATTGCGGCAACGGCATCATCATGATCGGCGTGGCCGACCTGGTCAACAGCATGGCCGCTGTGCGGCAGCTGGTCTACGAGGAGCAAAGCGTCTCCATGCGGCAGCTTTTGGCGGCCCTGGCAGCGGATTTTGAGGGCTACGGGCAGGTCAAGGCCCTCTGCGACGCCGCGCCCAAATACGGCAACGACGATCCCAAAGTGGACGATATCGTGGGCGAGATGTTCACGTTTATCGCCGACGAGGTGGAGCGTTACCGGAGCAAATTCGGGAAAATGACCCCGGGCATCCTGCCCGTATCCGGCAACACGCCCTTCGGCCTGGAAGTGGGGGCCCTGCCCTCGGGCCGCCGGGCCTGGAAGCCCCTGGCCGACGGCGTCAGCCCCAACGGCGGCACCGATTTCGGCGGGCCCACGGCGGTGCTGAAATCCGTGGCCAATCTGCCCCACGACCGTTTCGTCCAGGGCACGCTGCTCAATATGAAGGTGGAAGACAGCCTGCTGACCACGGAAAACGGCATCCAGCAGATGATGGCCCTGCTGAAGAGCATGTGCAGCCTGGGCGTCTACCATGTGCAGTTCAATGTCATCGACCAGCAGAAGCTGATCAAAGCCCAGCAGCATCCGGAGCAATACAAGGGCCTGCTGGTACGGGTGGCCGGCTATACCGCCTATTTCGTGGAGCTGGGCAAGGACGTGCAGGACGAGATCATCGCCCGCACCGTGCAGCGCCGTTTGGGAGCCTGATATGAGCGCGACAGCCACCATCCTGCGTTTGGAGCGCTCGTCCATCCATGACGGCGCGGGCCTGCGCACCGTGATCTTTTTCAAAGGCTGCCCGCTGGCCTGCGCCTGGTGCTCCACGCCGGAAAGCCAGGCCCCGGAGATCGAAAGCGGGGAGGGCTACCAATACGGCCGGGTCATGACCGTGCCGGAGCTGATGCGGGAGATCATCAAGGACGAGGTGTTCTTCTTCCATTCCAGCGGCGGCGTGACGCTCTCCGGGGGCGAACCGCTGCTGCAGGCGGATTTTGCCGGGTTGCTGCTGCGGGAGTGCCGGCGGCTGAATATCGACACCGCTATGGAAACCAGCCTCATCCTGCCCTGGAGCGAGACGGTGAAAACGCTGCCTTTCCTGAACACCCTGTTCGCCGATCTGAAGCTGATGGACCCGCGACGGCACCGCCGCTGGTGCGGCCGGGACAACCGGCTGATCCTGGAAAATCTGCGCCGCATAGCGGCCTGGGAATGGCCGCTCACGCTGATCGTGCGCACGCCCCTGATCCCCGGGATCAATGACGACGATGAGAATATCATTGCCATCGCCCGCTTCTGCCAGGACCTGGGAAGGGTGGAGCGCCTGGAATTGCTGCCGTATCACCGGCTGGGCGTGCATACCTATGCCAGGCTGGGGCGGGAATATCCCCTGGCGGACATCAAACCGCCGTCCCCCGCAGCTGTGGCGGAACGGCGGCAGCTGGCCGGGCAATATGTCAAATGCCTGTAAGCCCGGAAAGCGGTTCGGCAGGGATCATAGTGATGAGCAGGGCCTAGCCCTGCTCATAGATTTTCCGCAGCTCCTGAACGACCTCGGTGAAATCGTCCCGGGTCACCGGACGGTCGAAATCCGGCTCGTCGCCCATCAGGTTCTGCATGATGGCATAGCAGCCCTTGCCGCTGCCGGGCAGCAGGCCGGAGAAGAAAAAGCCCAGGCTTTTCAAGACCTCATAAGCGTCCGCCACGCCGGGGTCGGTCAGGCTGAGCCAGACTTCCACCAGCTGCAAACGCTGTTTGGCGGCGGTGCGGAGCATGGACGAAAGCTCCTGCCGGAAATCCCGGCCCGCTTTCATGGCCACGATTTTGCCGCTTTGAAGCCGGCTGTTGATATCCATACGCAGCCGGCTTTCCCCTTCCGCCGTTTCCGGCGGCAGCAACTGGAAGGAGCCGCCCAGCCGGCCGTAGACGGCGCGGATAAAAGCGGCCAGCTGCCGGGGAGCGTACACCCTGTCCTCTCCGGTTTTGTCCAGCAGTTTGACGCAGATGGCGATGGGCAGGCGCTCGCCGCCCCGGTTATAGGGGCTTTGCAGGTCGGAGTTCATGAAATTGAAATGGATGCCTGTGGCGGTGAAGCCGCAGTTCTTGAAATTGGTCTGGGCGCCGGTATGGAAGGCCACCGGCTCGCCCCACACGGCGGGCAGCCCCATGCGCTCCGCTTCCGTGAGCCGGTGGTCCAGGAGCATGCGGCTTAAGTGCTGGCCGCGGAAGCGGCGCTTGACCACCAGGCCGCACAGCTCCGGCATATTGGGCAGATCGGCGGTGAAGCCGAGCGCGCCGTGGCCGCCGATCTCGTTATGTTCGTTGGCCGCCAGATAAGAGCAATAGAGATTAGCCCGTGACAGCTCCTTGAAGGTGTCGGGATAGTAGATGCCCTCAAAACCGTAGGAATAGCCGTATTCGTGATAGAGGCAGCTGATGGCGTTGATCACATCCCGGTCGTCGTCAATGACCCGGCGGACGGAGAAATTGTTGTCCAGCGGCGGCTGTTCCTCCGCTTCCTCGCGGCCGGTTTGCAGCTGGAAATCATTGGGCAGTTCGATGCGCAGATAGAGGCGCTGGCCGTCCCGGCCCAGCTTTTCGCTGCCGAACACATCCACCATTTTCGTAACCAGAAAGGTTTCCAGCCCTTCGGCGCTTTCGCCGATTCTCCGCGGGTCGTATTCCGGTTCTCCCAGCCAATAGGGCTCGCCCTTGTCTTTTAAGCCCAGCTCCAGATAACTGCCGGTCAGATTGATCTCCAGCGTCAGCAGGCCGCCGTTTTTATAGGCCTTGGCCATGCGCTCTTTGAGTATTTCCTCGAAGGCCAGGCGCAGGCGGGAGCTTTTGGCGGCGCCGATGCCCAACTCCCGGCAGATGCTCTCCGCGAAATCCAGCAGGGGAGACAACAGCTTTTCATGGTCGGCAAAATCAACGGCAGCAATCAACATAACCATACCTCCATCCTTAAAATCGTCACGCTATCATTCAGTATAGCATCACTAGGGCAGTGAAATCAAACTTTTCATTTTTTATAGTAGAATTTTCTGGTTTTTTCTTGTATAATTAATACCGTTATTATATAAGGGTAAAGGGGGATCTATATGAAATCCGATATTATCGCCATCAGGGAATTGCCTGCCGACGCTGCCAACGCTCTGGCTGAAACCGAGCGCGCGGCTGCTTATAACCACCTCCAGCCTCAGAGCGTCAATACGCTGCGCCTCCTGGCGGAAGAGGCCATCGCCGTCACCGCCGATGTGCTGAAAAGCTTTGTCGGCCAGTTCTGGCTGGAAAACGACGGCCCCCATTACGAGCTGCATCTGCTGGCGGCCGCTTCCATCGGCCTGGACGAATTGGACACTTTCGTGGACCTGTCCACCGCGAAGAACAATACGTATCCCAAAGGCTTGAAGGGCAAGCTCAGCTCCGTGATCGACGCTTTTCTGATCGCTCAGGGCGAGACCGCCGCCATGGGCGTGGGCATTAGCGGCATGTTGGGCGGTATCAGCGCTTCTCCGGACAGCATGGTCTGGACCATGAGCCGCTACCAGCAGGAAACCCCGGCGGAGGAGCCGAAGGACGAGGAGCTGGAGGGTATTGAACGGTCCATCATCGAGCGTTACGCCGACGATATCGTGGTCACGGTACGCAGCAACCGGGTGGAGCTGGTGGTCAAAAAGACCCTGCGCGAGTAGCGGCGCTGGCAAAGGTCTCCGCCGGGCCGGAAATACGCGCCCCCGCGCGGCCGTCCGCAACGGACCGCGGAGTTGATGGGCCGCTAAAAATAAGACCCCGCTTTAGCGGGGTCTTATTTTTAGCGCTATTTCGCGTTACAGCTCGAAGCCCAGGTCCAGTATGGCTTCTTTTGCCTTGGCCAGGTCGGCTTCCTCATGCAGCAGCAGGGATACCGCGCCCAGCTTAAAATCGGCGGTGGCGTGGATGCCCGGCAGGGCGTTGAGGGCCCTTTCGATATTGGCGGCGCAATGCTCGCAAGCCATGCCCTTGACCGGCAGCATCAGATGCAGGTGATCATGATCGGGCTGTCCGCAGCCGCAGGTTTCACACATCGTTATCCTCCTTTCGGATCGCGGCAGGCTGTCCATAAACCGCGCCATCGGTTGTGGCTGGTCCGGTCCTGCTCAGCGTGATAATGACGCAGGGATTACACTTAGTATACTACCATATCCGCCCGGATAATTCAAGCTGTACCGCCAGCTCAAAATATGCTAGAATAAAGCGGTATAAAATCACTGTCCGCGAGGTTGCTATGAAATTCACCACCATTGTTTCCGGGTCCTCGGGCAACTGCGTTTATGTGGAGGGGGGCCGCACCGGCCTGCTGATCGACGCCGGCTGCAGCATCCGCGCGCTGCGCGCCGCTTTGGCCGGGCTACATATCGAAGAAAGCCGTCTGGCCGGCATCCTCATCACCCATGAGCATACGGACCATATCAGCGGCGCCGCCCGCATCAGCCGCCGCCTGTCCGTCCCCCTGTTCGCCAGCGGACTGACTTGGGAAAATCTGCCTTTCCGGGAGGACTTTTTCGGCTGGGAGCGTCATATATTCGATTATGGTATGGAAATAGGCGGGATCGGGCTGGACTTTTTTCGCCTCTCCCATGACGCGGCGCAGCCGGTGGGCTTTGTTTTTGAGCATCAGGGCCAGCGTATCGGCCTGGCCACAGATACCGGGACCGTCACTCCTTCCATGCATCGGCTGCTGAAGGATGCGGACGCGCTGGTCTTCGAGGCCAATCATGACCGCCCCATGCTGATGAACGGTCCTTATCCCCGCTATCTCAAGCAGCGGGTGGCTTCGGAGCGCGGCCATCTCTCCAACGAGCAGACCGCCGCGGCTTTGGCGGAGCTGGCCGGCCCCCGCACCAGGGCGGTGCTGCTGGCGCATTTGTCGGCGACCAACAACACGCCGGAACTGGCCCTGGCCTCCGCCTCCGCGGCCTTGGCGCCCCGTCTTGACGCCGGCGGACTGTATCTGGACATCGCCCCCCGCTACGCGCCCCATGCGCTCATTGATCTGGATCTGCTGTGACGCGGCCTTGACCGGCAATGTTGCGCCCGTCCGGACGCCTCTGGAATGGCACAGAAAGGAGAGATCTCTTGATTGGCAACCGTACGCCCGGCCGGCCCTCGCGCCGCTGGCTGCTGCTGCCGCTGGCGGCAGCGGTGATCCTCGTTGTGCAGGCCTTGTCGCCTTCCGGCGCCCAGGCTACCTGGCGGCCCGGAGGTTTACGGGAAGCTGACAGAAGCAAGGAGGGTTTTTCTTTTATCAAAGAGGTTTTTCAGCAGGTCTCCCCGGCCGTGGTGTATATCAGCAGCGCCACCCAGGTCAACGGTGAAAACGGCGCCAAAGAGCTGCGGGTGGGCAGCGGCTCCGGGGTCATTTGCTCCGAGGAAGGCTATATCATCACCAACCATCATGTGATCGCCAACGCCCAGGAGATCGAGGTGGCCCTGGCCGACGGGCGCTCCGCCGTGGGCAAAGTGGTGGCCGCCGCCCCTGCCGGCGATCTGGCGCTGCTGAAAATAGATTTACCGGACCTGACCGTGGCGAAGCTGGGGGACAGCTCCAAGGTGGAAGTAGGGGACCTGGTCTTTCCCATCGGCAATCCCGGCGGCGCGCAATTTGCCCGTTCCATGACCATGGGCATCATCTCCGGGCTGGACCGGCAGATCGTGCTCAACGACGGCAACCTCTATAGCCTGCTGCAAACGGACGCGGCCATCAATCCCGGCAACAGCGGCGGCCCACTGGTGGATACCTCCGGGCAAGTGGTGGGCATCAGCAGCGTCAAAATCGTGGACGCCGAGTTTGAGGGCATGGGTTTCGCCATCCCCATCAATACCGTGGTCAGTATCCTCTCCGAGCTGCAGCCGGACCTGTTCGACGAACCGGACAAATAATGGCATAATCTACTAGAGATAGGCAGGAAAGGCTGCCCGGGAGAGAGAATAACACAAAATATGGATAAATTTCGGCGCAAAACCAACCGGCTGCTGCTTTGCATCATTCTGGCCGCCCTGTTTTGGCTGGCAGACAGTCTGCTGCTGGCTATCAGCGGCGGCCGGCCTTTTTCCGCCGCTCTGTGGAGCGGCGTGGCGCCGGCCAGGCAATTGCTGCGCTTAAGCGTGCTGATGGCCCTGCTGTTGTGGGGTTTCATCTGCGTGCTGATGAACAGCTGGCGCTGCCGGGAATACCACCGGATGCCGCCCTCCCGCCGTTGCCAGATCTACGGTTCCCCGGATAGCCCGGTGCGGGGGGACCGGCTGCACTATTATTCCTCCCGTTTGGCCGCGCTGATGCGGATGCGCCCCCGGGAGCGGGAAAACCTGCGCCTGCTCTGCTATTGCCATGACCTGGGCCTGATCGGCGTTCCCGAACGGCTGCTGGACCGGGCGGGGGACTGGGGTCTGCGTATGGCGCCGCCGCCTCCGGGCGCGGTGCGGTTCAGCGGTGCGGAGCAGCGCCTTTATGACCGCCATGTGGACCTGGGCGCGGAGATCGCCGCCGCCATCCCCAGACTGGCCAGGGCGGCCCGGCTGATTTGCTGCCATGAGGAGCATTATGACGGCGGCGGGCCTAAATCCCTGTACGGACGGAGCATCCCCCTGGCCTGCCGCATTTTTGCCGTGGTGCGGATGTATGACTTTTTTACCAATCCCCATGCGGGCGGGCGGGTGATGGACAGCAGCCAGGCCCTGGATGAGCTGGAATTATACGCCGGCGGCCTGCTGGACCCGGATGTGGTGGCCGCTTTCCGCCAGCTGCTGACCGACCGGCGGTTCTCCGCCACAGCGTTGCAGGAAATTTATGTACCGCAATAAAATAGCCTGTTGAAGCAGGCCGCAAATATTGACATTCTTCCCCGAAAAACATATAATTATTAGATAGGTGATTTGGGGGAGGATACTTTGACCAGCTTTTACGCTTATTTATCCCGCATGAAGCTGATCCGCCGCTGGAGTTTGATGCGCAGCGTGCAGCCGGAGAATATCCAGGAGCACAGCCATCAGGTGGCGGTGATTGCCCATGCCCTGGCGGAGATCGACAACCGCTATTGCGGCGGCGGCAGTGACCCGGGCCTAGCGGTTCTGCTGGCCCTTTATCATGACGTGGGCGAAGTGATCATCGGCGACCTGCCTACGCCGGTCAAGTATTTCAACCCGGAAATCAAAAGCAGCTACGGCATCATCGAGGACGTGGCCAGGGACAAGCTGCTCTCCCTGTTGCCGGAGCCGTTGCTGCCCGCTTACCGGCCTTTGTTTTTCCCGGACAAAGACCGGCCGGAATACCGGCTGGTCAAGGCTGCGGATAAATTAGCCGCCTATATTAAATGCCTGGAAGAGGGCAGCGCCGGCAACGGCGAATTCGCCAGGGCGGAAAAAAGTATCGAAAAAGAACTGGACAAATTCAACGATCTGCCGGCGGTGCGCTGGTTCCGGGCCCATTGCCTGGCGGATTATGCCAAAACCCTGGACGAGCTGGGCTGAGATTCACTGGAAGCCCAGGATGGTTCTGACCAGATACAGCGCCGGGATATGCAGGCAATAAAAAGCGTAGAAGAACCAGCGCCAGCCCCGGCCCTTTTGGCCGTTGTAGAGGAACAGCAAGGGCAGGGACAGCAGGGCCCAGCTCTGCATGACCCCCAACTGCGCTGCGGGTATGAAACTGAGGCTGCTTAAAGCCAGCCAGGCGGAGCATAACAGCGCCGGCCGCCCCCAAAATACGTAGGCGGTAAAGACCAGCCCCACGCCGTAGCCGCCGTAATCCGCCCCGACGGCATAGGCTGCCAGGGCGATCAGCAGCGCCGTTGCCAGGCCCGCCAGCAGTCCCGCCCTTCCGTCCAGCTTGAGCCGCAGTCCCTGATAAGCGCGGATGGACAGCAAGCCCAGGAACAGGGTGGCGAAGATGTTCAGCCTGTCGGTGGACATACAGAAAGCGTACAGGGGCTGGAACAACAGGGCGAACAGGGCCAGCCGCAGCAGATAGCGGTTGAGGCTGGCGGTATGGCGATAGCCGTTGGCCGCCATAAAGGCGAACAGGGGAAAGCTGAGCCGCCCCACCAGCCTTAAGAGCGGCAGTTCCGGCAGCAGCAGATAGCCGATATGGTCGACGAGCATCAAAGCTGCGGCCAGCATCTTCAGTTGAAAAGCGTTGAGAGAGATTTTATTCTGCATACGAATCGTTTCCGGAGCGGGTATGAGGTCACATAACCGGTATTTTTATTTTGCTTTGCTGTTAACGGCCGCCATGTTTTGGGGCAGCGCTTATCCGGCCGTACGCTTTCTGGTGCTGGACGGCGTGGATCCGTATCTGATAGCGGCGTTGCGCCTGACCGTTACGTTCCTCTTTTCAACAGCCATGTTATTGTTTTCGCGGGAGCGGTTCGATTTTCCCGCTTTTCGCGCTCATTTTTGGCCGTTTTTTTTCATGTCCCTGACCGGCGGCTGCGGTTTTTTATGCTTTATGTGCCTGGGGCTGCAATTTGCCAGCGCCGGCAAAAGCGCGCTGATCGTGGGCTGCAATCCCATTTTCATTGTGCTGCTGTCCTATTTTTATCTCCAGGAACCGCTGCCCAGGGCCAAGCTGATCGGTATTGTCATTGCCATGGCGGGCGTGGTTTTCACGGTAACCGGCGCGGAGGTCGCGGCCGGAAAGCGGCTGGTCCTGACCCCCGGGGATCTGCTGCTGTTCGCGGCTTGTTTGTGCTGGGTC
>Ga0228535_1000419_pt1 | contig 122124 bp, 107 predicted proteins | sample SJ1metagenome_FD_168457 | JGI IMG/M metagenome (GOLD analysis project Ga0228535, IMG submission 168457) | Enriched culture of PCE-dechlorinating microbial communities from Ithaca, New York, USA - SJ1 | ecosystem: Engineered > Modeled > Simulated communities (microbial... > Unclassified... | reverse complement strand
TCAAGATATCCAACGCCCAGATGAGAGCAATCCGGCTTCAGCGACACGAGGTCTGCCCAGACTGGAACTACACGATTGATCCCAATACCTCATAACATCCGAATCTTTTTCTTTACGAGTCCTAAGATTCCACACAGAGCAAGATCGTGCTATTATACAACAAGAACAGGAGAAAGAGCACGGCTGAACGACAAATCGATCGCGCCAAGGGGCACGTGGCGACCACTGAGCCCGAAGATTACGCACGTCGCGTTGTCGAGGTCGTCGACAAGCGCGATGAGTACCGGCGCGACAAGCATCTGGCAACCGCGCGGCGTATCGCCACGCCGGCGTAACGTAAGGTGCTGCGAGAGATGTCGTAAACGGTGAGACGGCGTACGCATCGGAGGTTCAGAGGAATGAGTGAGTACCAGTACTACGAGTTTCAGGCCATCGACCGACCGCTGACCGACAAGCAGATGGAGGAATTGCGGTCGTACTCGACTCGCGCCCGCATCACCCGAACGAGCTTCGTGAACGACTACTCCTGGGGCAACTTCAAGGGCGATCCGGATGGCTGGATGGAGAGGTACTTCGATGCGTTCCTCTATCTCGCCAACTGGGGCACGCACGTGTTGAAGCTGCGACTGCCCGCGCGGCTGCTGGACCTCAAGACGGCCCGGCAGTACTGCGTCGGCGACAGCGCCGGTGCCTGGGAGAACCGGGGAAATGTCATTCTGTCCTTCGGCTCCGACGACGAGGGGAACTGGGATTGGATCGAGGGCGAAGGAAATCTCTCGTCGTTGATCCCCGTCCGGGCGGAACTGGCGCGCGGCAACCTGCGGGCCCTGTATCTGGGCTGGCTGTTGTGCGTGCAGAACCATGAGGTGGATGACGAGGACTTGGAGCCGCCCGTCCCGCCGGGACTCGGACAACTCGGCGCGTCCCTGGATGCATTTGCCGACTTCCTGCGAATCGACGGCGATCTGCTCGATGTCGCCGCCGAGGCCAGCGAGATCATGGGGGAGACAGGACTGTCCCGTGAGGAAGTCCATGTCTGGGTGGCAGGTCTGCCGGCCGGGGAGAAAGACGACATGCTCACCGGCCTCGTAGTCGATGAGGACCTGTCCGTAGCGACGGAATTGCTTCAGCGTTTTCTCGAACAGAGCCGCGGTACGCGTGCCGGCTCGGGAACGCAGGCCGCTCGACGGACCGTAGCCGAATTGCTCGAAGCCGCGGAGTCCCGGGCCGAGGAACGACGGCAGGCCGAGGCCAGGAAACGCGCCGAGGAGGCAGAACGCCGCCGGCGCGAGGCCGAGATCGCTCGCGCCGAATATCTCGACAAGATCGCCTCCCAACAATCGAAGCTATGGGCTCGGGTCGAGGTTCTGATTGCGACGAAGCAGCCGAAACGTTATGACGAAGCCGTGAGGCTGCTCCTCGACCTGCGGGACCTGGCTCAGCGGGAGGGAAGAGACGACAAGTTCCACATGAGGACAGAGACGATCCACGCCGTCCATGCCCGCAAGCCCAGCCTCTTGGAACGCCTCCGCAAAGCGGGTCTGTGAGCGGCCTGTTCGTGATGTGAACGTGACTCGCCCCCCAATGTGCGACACTCCTCTTTGGCGGAGAATCCGGCCCCCTCGTCTTTACACGGACTATTCCCTGGGAACGAGCTTGCCCTCGCGGTAGATGCCCCCGCGCGGCCGGGGCGTGTCACTCCGGCGGTTCCGATACCCGCCGAACGAAGGAGCGGGGGTGGACTTGGCGGGGGATCGGGCGTATCATGGGGGCTCCCACCAAGGGTGGGCACACGACGAAAGGAGCAATCTGGACCATGCGCAATCTGCGAATCTCCCTGATCTTCCTGGCGGCGATGATGCTTTGCGGCCCGTGCCTGGCGGCCGATCTGTTTTCCAGCGAGGGCCGTCGGCAGGCGTTTCTGCGGGCCCTGGCCCGCTTGGATGCTCAGTACGACCCCGCTCAGCGGATGCTTGCGGGCGAATTCTCCTCGCCCGGCTACCACACGACCCTGACCGGCGGAACCGTCCACCGCACCCGCGACTCGCTCAAGTACGCGGTGGCGCTGCTGGACAGTGGCCAGGCCGACCGCCTGGAGCGGGCCGAGGCGATCCTGACCCGCGTGATCGCCCTGCAGGACCAGGACCCCAACAGCGCCACGTACGGGATCTGGCCGTGGTTCCTCGAAGAGCCGCTGGACAAGATGTCGCCGCCGGACTGGAACTGGGCGGACTTCTGCGGCGTGCAGCTCCTGCAGGTCGCAATCGATCACATGGACCGTCTGTCGGAGGACCTGCGACCGAGTGTCCGCGCCTCGATCCTCCACGCGGCCCGTTCGATCCGTCGGCGGGACGTGGGCCCTGGCTACACGAACATCGCCCTGATGGGCACGTATGTCACGCTGGTGGCGGGCGAGCGGCTGGACGCGCGCGACCTGTTCGACTACGGCAGAGGGCGTCTGCAACGCTTCTACGACTACACCCGCCAGAAGGGCTCGTTCACCGAGTACAACAGCCCGACGTACACCCCTGTGGCCATCGAGGAGATCTCGCGGATGCTCAAGCACGTCCGCGACGAGCCATCGCGGGAAATGCTCGACTGGCTGAACAACTTCGCCTGGAGCCACGTCGCCCGACGGTTCCATCCGTCGAGCGTGCAGTGGGCGGGCCCGCACAGCCGGAGCTATTCGACCCTGCTGTCACGGGCGACCCTGGCCTTCCTCCAGCGAGGTCTGGGCGATTCCATCCGATTGATGCCTGAAACGGAGGCATGGGAAAGCCTCGACGCGCACCGTCTGGGCATTCGATGTCCCGACGATCTGATCGTGGGCTTCCGATCTTCAGGCGCCGAGCATGTGGCGGTCGAGAGCTTCGTCACCAACTCCTCGGGCGAGCACGACATCGTCGGCAGGACGTACCTGCATCCGAACTTCACCCTGGGCAGCGTCAATCTGGGCGATTTCTGGAACCAGCGTCGTCCCCTCGTGGGGTACTGGAAAGACACGGGCGGACCGATCAGCGTGCGGGTCCGCATGCTGCACGACGGCTACGACTACGCCTCCGCGAGCCTGATGACGGTCCAGGACAAGGGCGACGTGCTCGGCGCGGTGCTGTTCGTCACCGACCGGGGCGACACGCACATCTCGCTGGACAAGATCGCCAACGGCACGATCCACGCCCGCGACCTGCGCTTGCGGCTCCAGTTCGAAGGCGCGGTGACCGGCCTGACCCTCTCCGAGCGGCTGGACCTGGAGGAACCCGTCTACTTCGCTTCGGGTCCCGTCGCAGGCGTCTTCGCTTTGCACGCGGTGAAATTCGACGGCCTGACCGCGAGCCTGGAGGCCGGACGCGAATCGAACCAGGCCTGGGTCGATGTCGTCCTCTATCGCGGCTCTGGGCGTTCGTTCGATTTTCGCAAGATCGAGCAGGCCGCGATCGTCTTCACGCTCTCGATGGCCCCGACGGGCGCGATCTCGAAGTTCGTTGCGCCTTCCGTCTACTCCAGCGTCGCGCTCGACGCGGTGGCCGCCGGGATCGAGTCGCCGCGGGAATCGTGGAGTCTCCAGCGACGCAGCGAATCGCCGTTGTCCCTGACGATCCCGATAAGACCACTGACGACCAGGCAGCAGCAGGTCGGCGCCGCAGCCAAGATCGGCCGGGAAAACCCGTGGAAGGCCGCCTACTGACCGGGTCGGGCGCTTCGCTCAGGACAGGCTCGTCACTTCGTTGCGCTGCGTTCAGGACGACAAGTCCCTCCCTCGCGCGGATCGTCCCTGATGCCTGTCACGGACTTTTTTCCGGAAAAGTCTTGCATTCGTCTGACCGATAGGTATACTTGTGACAACTATGGATACGGCAAGCACAATCCATCTCCTTCCCATCCACGGCCTGATCGGCCGGCTGGCCCTGCTGCTGCGCCGCTAGGCGCAAAGAACCGAATCACCACAACTCATTCAAGTTCCTGTAGTTACGCAAAACGGTAGCGTTTCGGCCCCACTTGCGGCATAATGGCCCGCTACGAAATCTTGTTTGGAGAGCCAACAATGTCTGGTGAGAAAGTATTGATTTTCGATACGACGCTCCGCGACGGCGAGCAGTCGCCCGGGGCGGCCATGTCGATTCCGCAGAAGCTCGAGATCGCCCGGCAACTGGCGGTGCTCGGGGTCGACATCATCGAGGCGGGATTCCCCGTTTCCTCGCCCGCCCAGTTCGAGGCGACCAGGCTCGTGGCCGAGCAGGTCAAAGGCCCGACGATCGCCGGCCTGGCCCGCGCCAACGCCAACGACATCGAGTCGGCGGGCAAGGCCCTGGCCCCGGCCAAGAAGAAGCGAATCCACACGTTCATCGCGACTTCGCCGATTCACATGAAGCACAAGCTCAAGAAAGAGCCCGACCAGGTCCTCAAGATGGCGGTCGAGGCGATCAAGTGCTGCAAGAACTTCACCGACGACATCGAGTTCTCGCCGGAAGACGCCTGCCGGAGTGAGATCCCGTTCCTCATCGAGGTCCTCGCGGCGGTGATCGAAGCCGGCGCGACCACGCTCAATATCCCGGACACCGTCGGTTACGTGCTGCCCTACGAGTACGGCCAGATCATCGCCAGGCTCAAAAGCGACGTCAAAGGCATCGACAAGTGCGTGATCAGCACCCACTGCCACAACGATCTCGGCATGGCGGCCGCCAACTCCCTGGCCGGCGTTCGCAACGGCGCCCGGCAGATCGAATGCACCATCAACGGCCTGGGCGAGCGGGCGGGCAACGCCGCGATGGAAGAGGTCGTCATGGCGATCCGCACCCGCCAGGACTTCTTCGGCAGCGGCTTGTCCACGAACATCAACACGAAGGAGATCTACCGCACGAGCCAGCTCGTCTCGCAGCTCACGGGCTTCGTGATCCAGCCCAACAAGGCGATCGTCGGCGCCAACGCCTTCGCGCACGAGTCGGGCATCCACGTGGACGGCATCCTCAAGGAGCGGTCGACGTACGAGATCATGACGCCCGAGACGATCGGTCTGGGCGGCTCGCGAATGGTGCTCGGCCGCCACACAGGCCGCGCGGGCTTCGCCGACCGCTGCAAGCAGCTCGGCTACAAGCTCAACAAGGACGAGTTGGAGCAGGCGTACCAGCGGTTCATCGAGATCGCGGACAAGAAGAAGGAAGTCTTCGACGAGGACGTCGCGGCGATCGTCAACGCCGAGATGCGGGTGATCGAGCAGACGTACACGCTCGATTATCTGCATGTCGCCAGCGGCACCGGGACGCTCCCGACCGCCAGCGTGAAGATCGGCGTCAAGGGCGAAACGAAGATCGCGGTGGCGTTCGGCGATGGCCCGGTCGATGCGGCCTACGAAGCCATCCGTCAGGCGATGGCGCTGCGGCCCAAACTGGTGGAGTATTCGATCCGCGCGATCACCGCGGGCACCGAGGCTCTGGGCGAGGCGACCGTCCGCATCAGCGAGAACGGCCGGACCTTCATCGGTCGCGGCGTCTCGACGGACATCATCGAAGCCAGCGCCAAGGCGTACGTGGACGCGGTCAACCGGATGGTGGCGGCGCAGAAGGCGACGGACCAGCCGCAGGTGAAGGTGCAACTGTAGACGGAAGAAAGATAATTTGAGATTTGAGATCTCAGATCTGAGATCCGAGATGCGAAGAGGCATAGAACGATGGGAATGACGATAACGGAAAAGATCCTCGCGAGAGCGGCCGGGCAAAAGTCGGTCGTTCCGGGGCAGTTGGTGGACGCCAGGATCGACATGGTGATGTGTCACGATGTGACGACGCCGCCGGCGATCTCGATGCTCAAGGAGAAGGGACTGGATCGCGTGTTCGACCCGAACAAGATCGTGGTGACGCCGGACCACTTCCAGCCGCCCAAGGACATCAAGAGCGCCGAGTTGCACAAGAGGCTCGATGAGTGGGCCAAGCGCCACAAGATCAAGCACTACTACAAGCTGGGCCGCGCGGGCGTCTGCCACGCGATCCTGCCCGAACAGGGGCACATCCGGCCGGGCGAGGTGATCGTCGGCGGCGACTCGCACACCTGCACCTACGGCGCCCTGGCGGCCTTCAGCACCGGCATCGGCTCGACCGACCTGGCGGCCTCGGTCGCCACCGGCAAGCTCTGGTTCAAGGTGCCTGCGTCGATGAAGTTCGTGCTCAACGGCTCGCTGCCACACGGGGTCTACAGCAAGGACGTGATGCTCAACGTGATCGGGCGGATCGGCACCGACGGCGCGCTCTATCGGGCGATGGAGTTCGTGGGTCCTGCGCTCAAGGAAATGTCGATGGAGGCCCGCATGACGATGACCAACATGGCCATCGAGGCCGGCGCCAAGAACGGCATCATCGGGTTCGACGAGGTGACCAAGACCTACCTGGATTCGCACCTCAAGGACGTCAAGGACTACACGGTGTTCGAGTCCGACCCGGACGCCCAGTACTTTACGACCGAGGTGTTCGACTGCTCGAAGCTGGAGCCCACGGTGGCCCTGCCGCACCTGCCGAGCAACGCGGTTCCGATCGGCGAGTGCCAGGGCAAGGCGATGGATCAGGCCTACCTCGGCAGTTGCACCAACGGCCGGATCGAGGACCTCCGCATCGCCGCCAAGGTCATGAAGGGCAAAGAGGCCGCGATCCGCACGATCGTGGTGCCCGCGACGCCGGAGATCTGGAAGCAGGCGAAGGACGAAGGTCTGTTCGACGTGTTCTACGAAGCCGGCTGCGTGATCTCCGCTCCGACCTGCGGCGCGTGCCTGGGCGGCTTCATGGGCATTCTGGCCGCGGGCGAAAAGTGCATCAGCTCGACGAACCGCAACTTCGTCGGCCGGATGGGCAGTCCCAAGAGCGAAGTCTACCTGGCGAGCCCGGCGACGGTGGCCGCCAGCGCGATCGAAGGGAAGTTGGCTGATCCCAGGAAGTATCTGTAAGAAAGCACGAATATCGAAATCCGAAATCCGAAACAAATTCAAAACGAGGAAAACTCAAGGACAGAAACGCTGGCGCACTTCGGATGGCCCGTTTTGGATTTTGGGTTTTGATCATTCGTGCTTGTTTCGAATTTCGAAATTCGAATTTCGGATTTGGTTTCAGAAATGAGGATCTCATGGCAAGAGCACACGTCTACAAGCGTGATCACATCAATACCGACGAGATCATCCCCGCTCGGTACTTGAATACCGACAACGAGGCCGAGCTGGCCAAGTACTGCATGGAGGACCTGGACAAGGACTTCGTGAAGAAGTCCAAGCCCGGCGACGTGATCGTCGCAGGCGACGACTTCGGATGCGGGTCCAGCCGCGAGCACGCGGTCTGGGCGATCCGCGGGGCGAAGGTCCAGACCGTCATCGCCAGGTCGTTCGCGCGGATCTTCTATCGCAACGCGATCGACTGCGGATTCTACCTGATCGAGTCGGCCGAGGCGGTGGACCAGATCGCCGACGGCGACGAGGTCGAGATCGACTACAATGCCGGCGTGATCCGGGACAAGACCAGCGGCAAGAAGATCCAGTTCATGCCGCTGCCGGACTTCGCACTGGAGATCATCCGCGACGGCGGTCTGCTCAATCACATCATGAAGGCAGGCGTCTGAGTTCACAAGGGCCGAACCGATGAGCGGGAGAGTTCTCAACAGACGAGAGTTCCTTAAGGCCGCCGGCACCACGGCGATCCTGGGGTTCTGCGCCCGCGCGGGTCTCGGCCGTCAGAGTACGACGCGCCGCAAGCCGAACTTTGTGTTCTTCCTGATCGACGACCTCGGCTGGAAGGACTTGGGATGCTATGGAAGCACGTTTTACGAAACGCCCAGTATCGATCGGCTTGCGGCGCAGTCCATGCGATTCACGAACGCGTACGCGGCCTGTCCCGTCTGCTCGCCCACGCGGGCCAGCATCATGACAGGCAAGCACCCCGCCCGCCTGGGCATCACAGACTGGATCGGCGCCCCACAGACGCCCGCGGGGTATCGCGAGCACCTGCCCTTGGAGGAGGGGACGGTCGCCGAGGCCCTGAAAGAAGTGGGCTACGCGACCGGCTACGTGGGCAAATGGCATTTGGCGACGCGGGATGCGGACCGCGCCAAATACTACCCCGACCGGCAGGGCTTCGACGTCAACGTCGGGGGAGACCATTCCGGCTCGCCGCCAACCTATTTTCATCCGTACAGCAAAGGCAATCGCAGTCTGGATACGATGCCGGCGGGCGGTCGGGACGGGGAGTATCTGACCGACCGACTCACGGATGAATCGCTCAAGTTCATCGAGGCGAGCAGGGATCGGCCGTTTTTGTTGTATCTGGCGCACTACGCGGTGCACACGCCGCTCGAATCGAAGAAGGAACTGGCCGAGAGGTACCAGGCCAAGGCCAAGGAGCCTCCCCAGCACGAGGGCCCGCACGCCGAGAAGGTCTACGGTCCCTACGAAACCCGTCTCGTTCAGGACCATGCGGTCTACGCCGGGATGATCCAGAGCGTCGACGACAGCGTCGGACGGGTGCTGGACAAGCTGCAGGAACTGGAGCTCGAACAGGACACGATCGTGATCTTCATGTCCGACAACGGCGGGCTCTCGACGGTCGGGCGCGAAGGCCCGACGTGCAATCTGCCATTGAGGGCGGGCAAGGGCTGGCTCTACGAAGGCGGCATCCGCGTGCCGATGATCATCCAGTGGCCCGGCGTCGCCAAGCCGGGCAGCGTCTGTCACGAGCCGGTCGTCAGCACCGATTTCTATCCTACGATGCTGGAGATGGCGGGTCTGCCGCTCAAGCCCGAGCGGCACGTCGATGGCCTCAGCCTCGTCCCGCTGCTGCGGGGCACGGGCACGCTCGATCGCGATGCGATCTACTGGCACTATCCGCACTATCACGGCAGCGGCAACCGCCCCAGCGGCGCAGTCCGCGCGGGCGACTACAAGCTGATCGAGTGGTACGAGGACGGCAAGGTCGAGCTGTACAACCTCAAAGACGACCTGAGCGAAAGGAACGATCTGGCTGTGAAGATGTCCGCCAAGGCGGACGAACTGAAACGGATGCTCCACGCCTGGCGAACCGAGGTGGGAGCGAGGATGCCCCAGGGCGAGCCTCGCAACGACTTCGAGATCTGGCGGCGGGCACGCGATGGAAAGGAGACCTCATGAGGCGTCGGGATTTTCTCAGGGCAGCGGGGGCCGGAGCGGCCCTGTGGTTCTCCGGTTGCGGCACAGCGGCCAGGCTCTTCGGGCAGACGCGGAAGAGACCGAACTTCGTGTTCTTCCTGGTGGACGATCTGGGCTGGAAGGACCTGGGCTGCTATGGCAGCACATTCTATGAGACGCCGAACGTGGACAAGCTGGCCGCGAGCGGCATGCGGTTCACGAGCGCCTACGCCGCGTGTCCCGTCTGCTCGCCCACGCGGGCCAGCATCATGACAGGCAAGTACCCCGCTCGCCTGGCGACGACCGATTACTTCGGCGCTCCGCAACCCGACACGGTCGGCAAGCATTGGACGAAAGACAAGTCCCTGTTGCCGGCCCGATACGAGGACCGGCTGCCTCTGGCGGAAGTGACGGTCGCGGAGGCTCTCAAGGAAGGCGGCTACGCGACCTTCTTCGCAGGCAAGTGGCACTTGGGGCCCGAGGGGTTCTGGCCGGAGGATCAGGGCTTCGATGTCAACAAAGGCGGCATCGATCGAGGCGGCCCCTACGGCGGCAAGCGGTACTTCTCGCCTTACGGCAACCCGCGACTCTCGGATGGTCCGGATGGCGAGCATCTGCCCGACCGGCTGGCGACGGAGACCTGCCGGTTTGTCGAGGCCAACAAGGATAAGCCGTTCCTGGCGTACCTGTCTTTCTACTCCGTCCACACGCCACTGATGGCGCGCGAGGACCTCAAAGCCAAGTACGAAGAGAAGGCAAAGCAGGTCAGGCACGAAGGGCCCGACTGGGGCCAGGAGGGCGACCGGAAGGTTCGGCTCGTCCAGGATCACGCCGTCTACGCGGGAATGGTCGAGGCGATGGACCAGGCCGTGGGCAAGGTCCTCGATGCGCTGGATCGGCTGGGCCTGGCGAAGGACACCATCATATTCTTCATGTCGGACAACGGCGGGCTCTCGACCTCGGAAGGGCACCCCACGTGCAATCTGCCGCTGCGGGCGGGCAAAGGCTGGCTCTACGAAGGCGGCATTCGCGAGCCGATGATCGTCCGCTGGCCCGGCGTGACGCAGCCCGGCAGCGTGTGCGAGGAGCCGGTGATCAGCACGGACTTCTATCCGACGATGCTGGACATGGCGGGCCTGCCGGCCAAGCCCGATCAGCACCTGGACGGCCGGAGCATGAGGCCATTCTTGCAGCAGACCAACCGGCCGGACCGTCGGGCCTTCTACTGGCACTACCCGCACTATGGCAATCAGGGCGGTTCGCCCGGCGGGGCCGTCCGCGTGGGCGACTACAAACTGATCGAATTCTATGAAGACAATCGCGTCGAACTGTATAATCTCCGCGACGATCTGAGTGAACGAAACGATCTGGCGATGAAGATGCCGGAAAAGGCCGCCGAGTTGAGGCAGATTCTGCATCGATGGCGCAGCGAAGTGGGGGCCCGGATGCCCACGGTGAACCCGAATCGGAAGTGAAAATCCGAAACTCAAACTTCGAAATCCGAAACAAGTACGAATGACCAAAACTCAAAATCCAAAACGGAGCGTCCGACGCGGCGTCAGCGTTTTGGTCATTTGGATTTCGGTCCTTTGAATTTGTTTCGGATTTCGAGCTTCGAACTTCGAATTTGGCGTCATGTGACACGGCAGGGTGTGCTCAGCGCATCCGTTCGAAAGAGTGCATGAGAGAGTGACTAAGAAAGGAAAATCGTTCGATGGCAAAGACGTATAAGATCGCGGTGGTTCCCGGAGACGGGACCGGGCCGGAAGTGGTCGCCGAGGCGGTCAAGGTCCTCAAGGCGACGGCGGACAAATTCAAGTTCAAGGTGGACCTGACGAACTTCGATTTCGGCGGCGAGCGGTACAAGCGCACGGGCGAGACGCTGCCCGACAGCGCGGTCGAGGAGTTTCGCAAGTTCGACGCGATCCTGCTCGGCGCGATCGGCCATCCCGATGTGGCGCCGGGCATCCTCGAGAAGGGCATTTTGCTCAAGGCCCGGTTCGAGCTGGATCAGTACATCAACCTGCGTCCGGTCCGGCTCTATCCCGGCGTCGAGACGCCGATCAAGAACAAGGGACCCGAGGACATCGACTTCGTCGTGATCCGCGAGAACTCCGGCGACGCCTACACCGGCACCGGCGGCGTCACGATGAAAGGCACTGCCCACGAGGTGGCCGTGCAGTCGGCCGTCTACTCGCGGTTCCAGGTGGATCGCTGCCTGAAGTACGCCTTCGAGTACGCCAGGAAGCACGGCAAGAAGGCTCGCGGACGTGGCGACAAGAACACGCTGGCCCTCAGCGGCAAGACCAACGTCCTGACGTACATCTACGGCCTGTGGGAGCGGGCCTTCCACGAGATGGGCCAGGCCCAGTATCCCGACATCGCCCGCGACTATTATCATGTGGACGCGACGACGATGTGGTTCGTGAAGAACCCCGAGTGGTTCGACGTGATCGTCACCGGCAACATGTTCGGCGACATCATCACGGACCTGGGCGCCATGATCCAGGGCGGCATGGGCATCGCCGCCGGCGGCAACATCAACCCCGACGCCGGCGGCGTCAGCATGTTCGAGCCCATCGGCGGCAGCGCCCCCAAGTACACGGGCAAGAACGTCATCAACCCGCTGGCGGCGATCTGCGCGGCGGGCATGATGATGGCCCACCTCGGCCAGGAGAAGGCGGCCGACGCCATCGAGCAGTCGGTCATGTGGGCCACGGCCAACAAGCTGAAGTCCCTCGCGGCCGGCAAGATGGGCTACTCGACCACCCAGGTCGGCGACCTCATCGCAACCAAGGTCGCGGAGTAACCGAACGAAGGAATTGATCCTGGATGGCAGGGCGGTTTGTACAAACGAGCCTGCCATCCAGCTTCCTGGGAGGCACGTTCTCTTATGATTCGCATATTCCTGGCAAGCCTCTGGGTCGTCGCTTCCCTTCTTTCTCTCGGCTGTCGGAGCAAGCCTCAGACTGAAGAGCCCCCGACCGTGACGACTGACGACCTTGCTTCCCCCGACGCGAATTCTGTGCTGTTTGGGGACGAGGACAAGATCACCGACCGGCGGATTGTTCAGTCGAAGTATGAGTCTCTCGGCGGCAAACGGACCCTGTGGGTGAAGACGGAACTGGTTACGATCACAATCAACGTCGAGGACGCCATCGCATACTTCGACAGGCGGATCATAGAGCTTCCTCATCTGACGGACGAGAAGGCCCTGGCCGACAAGTTCCGCAGCGAACGTGACGTTCGCGAGTACGCCTTCGACGACTTCCTGCCGGGCGAGCGGGATCGGGTGTACTTCTGCGTGGCGACCCTCCTGGAGGAAGGGAGCTTTCTGATGACGTTGAACGACACGGGAGCCAGGGTCCCGCGGATCATCGCCTGCAAGTACTCGCAGATCCGCGGCCCGATGGACGGCTACGCCGGCCGATTGTTTCTCCTGGAGGATGGCACGGAACTCTTCCGGACGATGGATCAGATCTACTGAGGCTCCGTGCGGTCCAGCAGGGTGACTATGCTGCCGTCGCCGTCGACGCGGAGGAACTGGCCGGTCCGGGTGAATCTCGATGCGGGGCCGACGTGGACGACCGCCGGGACCGTCTGACAGAAGAGATGCACCAGGGCACAGTGGCCGCTAAGGCTACGCCGGAGGCAGTCGCGCCGATTGCGGCGCCGTTCGGTAGGGTGATCTTCCGATAGTCTTCGGGGATTTCGGGAAGGAACTTCGCTGGGTCGATTGGAAGACCCCATGTGAAAGTGTCGTCTACGATTCTGAGATGCGCCTTTTCGAAGAGACTCACGACGCAAGGCGCGATTTCGCCTTCCACTTCATTGCGGATGGGCAGCTTGGTTTCCGGATCGATCCAGGCTCGCGCGGTCATGTCGCCCGCGCTCAGGAAGAACGAAGCGGCTTTCGCGTTGAGCGCTTTCGGCATTCGCTTGCTCCAATCCGTTGCCTCGAAGCCGATCGCGTTGATGCCATCGATCTGTTTGGGACCGATCTTCCGGTAGTCGCCGGACTGATAGAGCATCCGGATGAACCCTTGAATCGTGAACCCGGCCATTGCGTCCCGATAGTCTTGCGACAACGGGAAACGAACGTACATCCTGGCAAGCGGAAACAGGAAGGTCGCGACGCCTTGACTGTCGGCACAGGCATGTGCGAACAATTCGCCGTCTTGCGTGTACACCAGGTTGGCGTAACCCTGGGGTGACACATAGGTCTCCGAAATGAGCGTCCAGGTATAAGAACCATCTTCCCGGGCAACGAGGTTCTTCCTGAACAATTCTTCGAATCCCGGCGGCACGAAAGCCGGTTTCCGGCCGAAACAGAGCGTTCTCTTCCCGGTCGCCAAGACGGTCTCTTGTGCCTGAACCGCTTTCTGAACATCCGCCAAGACAACGCTCTCGGGCACGATTCCATGACCGCCCGGGAACAGAAAAGAAACCGCTGCCAGAACCACGACCGTCACGCCAGCCAACCTTGTATATTGACTTGTCATAATACACCTCCCTATCTGCATCAGTTGCATTCTTCGATTCGGCGCCGGCCGGGCGAATCCCGTCTGCACGAGCTTCGCGTCCTCGGGGAACTTGCGGGCCCACTGGTCGAAGTCGAACGAGGCCGGCTCGCGGCGCAGATGCCCGGCGAGCATTTCGTCCAGCCGATCCATGTCACCTTCCCGTTTCATAAGTGCTCACAGCCTACAATTCGAACCCGTTTGCCTTCAGGAACGCCGCGATTTGTTTCTTGGCCCGCCGAAGTCGGCCGTCGATGGACTGTGGCGTCGCGCCGAGGGTATTGCCCATTTGTTCGTAGCTCATTCCGTCGTAGAACCGCAGGAAGACCACCTCGCGCAGACGCGGCGGCAACCGTCGCACGGCTTCGGTCAGGGCTTCGTTTTCCCCGTCTTGGCGCGGGTCCGATCCCGGCGGCGGACGGTCTTCCGCAGACGCCCGGCGCCGGATGCGGTCTCGAAGCATGTCCTTCGCCACGTTTCGGCAGATCGCCGCCGCCCAGGCGCCAAATCGTCCAGGCTCTTTGAGCCTTGGAAGCTGCCGGCAGGCATGCGCGAGGGCCTCCTGCGCGGCATCCTCCGCCAAGTGCCGGTCCAGAAGAATCGAGTCTGCCACCGCGATCAGCGGCGAGTAGTACCGCAGACACAACTGCTCGAAGCTCGCTGGGTCTGCCTGCAAGGCTCGCCGGACCAAGATGTCATCCTCAGCGTTCGTCATGCGTCCATCACTACGTTCTCAGAGCTGCTCTGAACTTCTGCTATTATGTCCGCGGTCGCCCCGGAGAATCGGCGCACAAAATCCGGAATTTGATGAAAACGCCCTGCGGAATGCCACTGGCGTCCTGCTTCCGCGAGCGGGGCATTCAAAGGAGTCCGCTTCATTGGCTTCTGTGACGACCGGATTCCGCTTGCTCGAGCAGAGTGACGACGCCGCGGTCGCCGTCGACGCGGAGGAGCTGGCCGGTCTTGATGATTCTCGATGCGGGACCGACGTTGACGACCGCCGGGATGCCGTACTCGCGGGCGATGATCGCGCCGTGCGAGAGGATGCCGCCCTGGTCCATGACGACGCCTGCCGCCGGGAGGAAGTAGGGCGTCCAGGCGGGGTCGGTGAACGGCGCCACGAGAATCTCCCCGGCCTCGACGTGCTCATGGTCGTCGGTCCGAAGAATGACCCGAGCCTTGCCTGTCACGACGCCGGGCGACACGGCGATTCCCTTCAGCTCCTTCTCGGCCGCGTCGATCCGGGGCAGCACGTGTTTCCGCGGATCGAACCGGCCCACCACCACCGGCGGCGGCGTGCAGGCCTTGTTTTTTTCGTGCTCCGCCCGGCGGTCGGCTATTCGGGGTTTGGGGTCGAAGTCGGCCCGGCCCGCCGCCAGAGCCTCGATCTCGCCCAAATCCAGAAAGAAGACGTCGTCTGCGGCAAGCAGGACGCCGGTCTTGTGCAGTCTGTCGCCGAGTGTCAGGAGCACTTGCCGCAGCATGGCCAACTGGCGGACGATCTCGTTCTTCCAGTTCTCCCGATCGACGGCGAGCTTGCGTACCTTCCGGAGCGACCGGGTGAAGATCGCCCGCTGGATCGGGTTCTTCAGACGGGCGCGGCATTGCTCGACCAATTCGTCGCGCTGGGCGGCGATCCGGCGGCGGTTCTCCAGCGGGTTCAGGCTCTCGATGGAACGCAGGTAGTTGCGCACCATGTCCAGGACGTAGTCGGGCCTCTCGGACCAGCGGGCGTTGAAGAACTCCAACTCGCCCCGGCAGTGGTGCCCGTGTTCGGTCATGAACCGGCTCCAGGCATCGAGGAATTGCCGGCCGGACTCCATTGCGCAAAGCCTCTCACGCACCAGATCCCAGGAGTCGCCGGACAGCAGCGTCGTTTCCGTCTGCGCATCGCCATGCGCCAGTTCCGCGAGGCGCCAGAGGTCCAGACCCGCCTCGGTGTCGGCCATGCCGCCTTGTGCGGCCAGGAGCCGATATCCCAGGGTGAAATCCTGATCGCCCAGCCAACGTCGGCAGGCAATGTCGAAGAACAGGAGAGCCGGCGCGCTGGTGATCAGGTACAGCAGATCCAGGTCGCCTACGTTCTGCCACAGGCTTGTCGTCAAGAGTCGGGCCAGATCCACCGTGCTTGTGGCTGTCAGGTCAGTCGCGATGAGCTTATTGTCGCGTTCCTTGATTCGGGCGCGGGCCCGGTCCCCACGCCTGGGGGAATGGCGGATCAGGCTCCAGATGATCTGAGGCCAGGAGAGGATGTAGCGGGGCCAACTGAAGCCGAGATCCGGCAGATCCTCGTCGGGGATATCGAGCTCGCCGAGGAGGAACTTCTTCGTGTGTCCGCCGCCGAAGACTGTCTCGGACCTTGCGGCTTTGTCGGGAGTGAGGCCGAACGGCCGACCTGCAGCCATGGCCGCATTGACGTTGAAATACACCCGGCCCGCCACCAGGCCGGCAACCGGGTGCTTGCGGATATCCGCGCCCACCAGCCGGCAGACAGAGCGAAAGAGCGGATAGAACAGCAGTTGAATCATCGACCAGGTGACGGGAGTCGTGACGTCCGGCATGACTTCCCCGGTGTTTGTGTTGGCCCAGGCCTGCCGGTCTTCCCAGGACTTGAGCTGAGGGATCGCCGTGATGGGCCGGGCCTGGAGGAACCAGAGCTCGCCGTCGCAGATCGCCCATTCGACGTCTTGCGGCGAGCCGAGCTTCTGCTCGATGCGTCGAACGGCTCGACCGAGCCTTCGGGCGGACTGGAGGTCGAGCGAAGGCTCGTCGGCCACGACGCTCTGTCGGATCAGCGAGAGGTTCTTCTTTCGCAGCAGGATGCGGTCGGGCTGGACCTTGCCCGAAACCAGCGCCTCGCCCAGACCGCGGCACGACTCGATCACGATCCGGCTGCGACTGCCCGTGATCGGATCGAGCGTGAAGGCGACGCCGGCCGCATCGGGTTCGATCTGCCGTTGTACGATCACCGCCATTTCGACCTGGCGGTGGTCGATGCCGTTGCGCTTGCGGTACTCGAAAGCCCGCTCGGTCCACAGCGATGCCCAGCACCGCTTGATTGCCGCGATGCACTCTTCAAGGGACCTCACGCCCAGAATGGTCTCATACTGCCCCGCGAACGAATGTCCCGGCAGATCCTCCGCGGTAGCCGAAGAACGCACGGCAACTGCTGTGGCGCCCAGTCGCTCGTATGCCGCCGCGACATGTTCACGCAGGTCCTCGGCGAGGGGAGCGCGAGTCATGAGTTCGCGGATTTCGGCGAGCGTTTGTTGCGAACGGTCCGCGAGACGATCCAGGAGCAATGCGATCTGAGAGCCAAGGTCGTCGGCCTCCATCTGCTTTCGAAAGGCCGCGGTGGTCACGACGAAGCACGAAGGAACTCTCATCCCGACCCGGACCAGCGTGCAAAGACTCGCCGCCTTCGGGCCGATGAGATTCCTGCTCCGATCCGCCGTCCGCCTGCTCAGCCATTGAATCGTCTTGTCGGGCATATCCAATCTCGACCGGGGCCGACCTTCACTCTGCGTTCACGCTTTCGTCATCATCCCGTTGTCGTCCCCTCTTGTCAAATTGCAGCACGTATTGAAGGTTCTCCGGCCAGTACTTGTGCATGTCCCTGTGTCCCTCGCCTGCCTTGAGGACGAATCGAGAGTCGGGATTGTCGGCTTCGATCGTCCTGCCGGTTCTCGTGTCCGCCGCAAGGTCGCGCGGGAGAGCGTCGTCTGCTTCGCCTCGGACCCAGACCGTGACGACCTGCTTCCCGGCCTCCAGATTCTCCTGAAGCTGCCGGGGATAGGACGTGGCGGACATCGGCACGACGCCGGCGTACCATTCAGGCCGGTCATAGGCCAGCATCCACGCGTACACGCCGGCAAAGGAGTACCCGGTCAGATAGATCCGGCTTTCGTCCACGCGGAGCTTTGCCTTGTAGTCGTCGAGCAGTCTGGGGAACAGCTCTCTCTTGCTCGCCCAGACCGCTTCGTCGTCGACGACGCAACTCTCCCCGAGGTCGCGCAGCAGGCCCGACCAGATCAGCAGCACCGGTTCGTCGAACCGGTCCTTGAAGGTGGCCAGATCCTTGAACGGCGAGGACAACAAATGACCGACAAAGATGATCGTGGGCAGCTTCTCTTTGCGATCGGCGTCGGGACCCGAATACACGTAGTACGATGTGATCCCATTCGTGCGGATTCGGCCCACGGCCAGTCGCGGCGCCAGCCAGAGGGCCGCCCCGGCGAGACCGCCGACCGCGATCAGGCACAGAATCGCAGCGAAGCGCCGCTTGTTGGACATCTTCTTCATGGGCATTCTCCTTCCCGTGGCTGTCTGAGCGAAATTCCGTCGTCGCGGGTTGTATTCTACCGAGAACCCCATGTCGCTGCAACAGATCCTCCGGCCTGCGAGATCGAGCAACTCCCGAGTGCGAGGATCGGGCAACTCGATCACTTCGTCGTGCCGGACGCCTGACCCACGGGTTCCAAACCTCGCCGGGCTCCGAACGGGCCGGGGACCTCTTCTTGGGCAGAAGATCGAACAGCCCCATCAGGAGCACAATGGCTATCGACTGGTATGCCTCCCGGAAGAGGGCCCAGGCGATCATCGAGAAGATCGGCAAGGCGAGGACCATGACGTGCATTCGCAGGATTTCACTCTCAAAGGGCAGCAGAACCCGCCGCCAGGGATTCTGCCGGGACAGGTCCTCCCGGTTGGCGATCAGGACGCCGACCGCCATGGGCCAGAACCGGACCGCCAGGTGCATCACCGGCGTGAAGAAATCCGAGTTGATGAAGCCGTCGCGTCCGACCCCGCATCCCTGCGCGATTCCCTTCCGCTTTCTCCGCGTCCTCTGTGTCTTCGTGGTGAAGAGTTCTTCGAGGTATGTCGTAACCAGGGGACGCCATGCTCATCCCGCGGGGAAGCTGCCACCGGCCAATTGCGGGATCTTACCCTCCGTCCAGCCGGGCTCATAGGGATCTCGGCGAGAAGCCGGGGTCGGACCTACACATTTCACAAACGGCTTTCGTCCGCTTCCGAAGGGGGCCAGGACCATCGTCAAGCTGCGATTGACAACGCCACACGGAGTTGAATCCTTGCGATAGGAACGTGGTGTGCGCGGCACGCCCTACAAGATTGATGACTTCACCACAGAGGCACAGAGGTCACAGAGAAGAGGAGCCCAGAGAAGGGGGTCGAGTGCCTATTCCCTCGCTCTGATCGGCGTTCATCTGCGGTTCCCTGAAGCAGTGACCCGTGACCCGTGACCCGTGGCTCGAAGATATGCCCCTTCGGCAGGCTCTTACGGGCACACCACAAACAGCTTTCTCTGTGTCCTCTGTGTCTCTGTGGTGAACATCGCCTTTGTCCGGTGACTGGCCGTCCCGCCCGACTGCCATTGTGGCAGTCCCAGGGGAGCGTCACGCCGGAATTCCACGCCGTCTGCGAATCACCGCCTGTAACCCCTTGTGCCGCAAGGGCCTGCCGTCGCTCCCCGCCGGGATGCAGAAGGGTCTCGTGGTGGCACGGAGTTTGCTGTGTTTTGAACTAGCCTATCCGTATGATAGGTACGTAATGCGAGATGTATCGTTCAATAGCAACTCACAAGTATGGAGGGCTGCTCATGGCGAGTGTTGCTCAGATCCAGGCGAATCGTTCGAATGCGCAGAAGTCCACCGGGCCGCGGACGGTCCAAGGCAAGGCGGTGGCTTCGCAGAATGCCGTCAAACATGGGCTCCTGGCCGAGCAGGTGGTCATTCATGGAGAAGACCCCGCCCAGTTCGAGCTCTACCGCGAGGGGATGCTCGCGGATCTGGCGCCGGTGGGCGGGATCGAAATGATGCTGGCGGAGCGGGCGGTGAGTCTGGCCTGGCGACTTCGGCGGGCCGAGCGGCTGCACAGCGCGGTCTTCGCGACCGTCTACCGCGAGAATGCCGGCGATATCGTGCTCTGGCCCAGGCACGGATTGCCGATCGAACCGAAGCCCGACGAGGAAGCGGTGATCCTGGGCCAGGTGGTGATGACCGACTTCGCCCGCGCCCAGGTGCTGGACCGGCTGCTGGTCCACGAGCGGCGGATCGAAAACAGCCTCTACCGAACGATGCGCGAACTGCGAAAGGAACGGGAGGCCCGCATGGCAGCCGGGCCGGAACCGAGCCTCGGCGAAGAGCCAAGAAGTTATGCCACAGAGGGCACAGAGGGACACAGAGAAAAGCCAGGGCAGGAGGGGAAGAACGCTGCGACCTGTGGACCTCTCGTCTGTTCGCCTGGTTCTTGCCTTCCCGCCTCTGTGCCCTCTGTGACCTCTGTGGCCAAAACTCCCCTCTTTGCCTCGGATTCACAGAGCGGCCCTGCGGCGGAATTGGCTTCGTTTGGCGAAGGAGTTTCAAGTGTGAAGTGTCAAGTTTCAAGTGAGGAGGGGCCGGTCTCCGGTGACGGCTCTGACTTGAAACTTCAAACTTCACACTTCAAACTCGCGCCAGCGTCGTGCGAAACGAACCCAATTCCGGGAGGGCCGGATGAGCGATACGTTTGACTTTTTGCCCTTTACTCCTTACTTTCTTGATCTATGGCAGCCAACCTGACACCAGCTTATCGGGACGCGGACGAGCGGTTCCGCAACGCGACGACCAACGAGGAGAAGATCGCGGCGCTGGAGGAGATGATCGCGACTGTCCCCAAGCACAAGGGGACCGAGGGCCTCCAGGCGGACCTCAAGCGCAAGCTCAGCAAGCTCAAGGAGGCGGCCACCCAGCAGAAGAAGGGCAGCGGCGGCCACGTCGACATCTTCCACGTCCCGCGGTCGGGGGCCGGACAGGTGGTCCTGCTGGGCATGCCCAACACCGGCAAGAGCAGCATCCTGGCGACGACGACCAAGGCCAAGGTCGTCGTCGCGGACTTCCCGTTCGCGACCCAGGTCCCTGTGCCGGGGATGCTCCGGTTCGAGGACGTGCAGATCCAGCTAGTGGACATGCCTCCGATCACGGCCGACTACAGCGCGCCCGGCCAGGTGGGCACCTATCGCAACGGCGACCTGATCGCCGTGGTGATCGACCTGTCGCAGGACGTCGAGGAGCAGATCCTCGTCCTGATGGAGTATCTCGAATCGCGAAAGCTCGTGCAGGACGAGAAAACGCCCGTCGTGGACGAGCAGGGCAACACGCTGGCCAGGAAGGCGGTGTGCCTGTGCACGAAGGCGGACCTCGCTCCCGACGGGGCGTTCGAGCTGGTCCAGAGTTCGTGCGACAAGATGGCGGAGTTCCTGACGCTCTCGACGCAGACGGGCGAGGGCTACGACAAGCTGGGCGAGATGCTGTTTCGCCAGTTGAGCATTCTGCGGGTCTACGCCAAGCCGCCGGGAAAGCCGGCGGACATGGAGGACCCGTTCACGGTGCCGACCGGCTCGACGGTCCAGGACCTGGCCCGCGTGATCCATCGCGAACTGGCGGAGAAGCTCAAGAGCGCCCGCATCTGGGGGACCGGCGTCTACGACGGCCAGAGCGTCCACCTCACCCACGTTTTGCACGACAAGGACATCGTCGAGCTGCACTTCGGATAGGAGCAAGGACCATGATGAGAATCGCTGCGGGTGCAATCCTGATTGCGGCTTTTGCGGTTTGCGGAGGCGCAGGCGGCATCGGCGTCCAAGGCGCCGTGGTGACGTATCCCGCTCCGGCGGGCGACTTCCTGTCGAACGCATACCAGGTGCTGGCGGGCGGACAGAAGGTGGACGTGTACGGGGCCCGCGTGCTCGATCCGCCCTTCGCGGGCAAGGAATACGACTACGGCGGCTCCTACTCCTTCGCCAGTTTCGATATGTCCGGCCCGGTCGTGGTCCGCGTGACGTCCGAGCGGTCGCTGGGCAAGACGGTGATCCGGCCCCGATCGGCGGACGTGCGGATGACCGTCGTGGACGACCACACCCTCGAACTGGCGATGGATCGCCCGTGCAAGATCAGCGTCGAGCCCGAGGGCAGAAAGGGACCGCTGTTGTTGTTCGCCAATCCGCTCGAAACGAACGCGCCGAAGGAGGGCGATCCGAACGTCGTCTACTTCGGTCCCGGCGTGCACAAGCCCGAGAAGATCGTGCTGGGAAGCAACCAGACTCTGTACCTGGCCGGGGGCTCGTTCGTCAAGGCCGAGGTCCTCGCGGAGGGCTCGAACATCCGAATCCTCGGGCGGGGAATTCTGGATGGGTCCGATTGGGAATGGCGCAAGGGCCCCGTCGGCAGCCTGATCTCGATTCGCAACAGCGCCAACGTCGAGGTCAGCGGCGTCACGCTTCGCGGCTCGTCTCACTGGACGATCGTGCCCAGGAGCAGCCGGGACGTGACGATCCGCAACGTCAAGCTCTGCAACTCCCGCGTCCAGAACGACGACGGGATCAATCCGTGCAACTCGCAGAACGTGCTGATCACCGACTGCTTCATCCGCAGCGACGACGACTGCGTGGCCCTCAAGGGTCTCGATTTCCGAGGCGACAACAGCAACGTCGAGAACATCACGGTCGAGAACTCGATCCTCTGGTGCGACCGCGCGAGGATCTTCCTGCTCGGCCACGAGAGCCGCGCGGCCTTCATGCGGAACATCACGCTGCGGAACCTCGACATCATCCACTTCACGATGACGCCGTTCCTGCTGGAGCCCGGCGAGGACATGCGCCTGGAGGCTGTCACGATCGAGGACATCCGCATCCATGGCGAAGGCCAGCGGGAGCTCGTCCGCCTGCGTCCGGTGGTCAACCAGTACATGCGGAACAAGGTGCCCGGCTTCATCCGCGACGTGCGCTTCCGCAACGTGACGCTCGACGGCTCGCCCGGCGAGTATCTGATCCAGATCCAAGGCGCCGACGCGGAGCACGACGTGCGGGACGTGACATTCGAGAACGTCTCGATCCTGGGCTCGCCCCTGATGAAGGAATCGGCCCGACTCCGCGTCGGCGAGTGGACGAGCGGTGTCCGTTTCTCGGCAGGGGATCGGAGGGACTGATTAGCCTGCCGAGCGGAGGTTGTCGCCATCCCGGCGGGCGTGCAGGTCCGCCCAGAAGGAGTAGCCGTCGGCGTTCCAGAAGATGCTGGGCTTGCCCTGATCCCGCAGTCGGCTGTAGTGGCGGTATGCGTCGCGGACCCGTTCTGCGGTGAGCCAGGTCCCGAGGGTGTCCTCTCCGAAGGGGCCCGAACTGCCGTTGTTGAAGACCCAGCCTTCGTGACATCGAGTGCGCGTGTACCGTCTGTCGAGCCATCTTCGCCCCCGACGGCCGATCGCCTTGCGGATCACCCGCAGGGGAAGGGGCCGCTGCACGAGGATGCGGCGCCAGAACTCCGCTCGTTCCTGGGCCGCGGTGGGAGGCAACTGCAAGGGCACGAAGGTGAACTGGCTGATGCACTTGAACGACGTATAGCCCAGGTCGGCCATCGCGCGCAGCGATGCGTCGATATCGTCGATATCGTCGATCTCGATCGATACGTACTTGGGCCGGTTGCTCACCGTCCGCAGTGCGTCCACGCACTGCAAGTCGTGTCCCTCGATGTCCACCTTGAGGTAGTAGGGGATGCCATGGTCGGAGAGGATGGAATCCAATGTGCGACACGGAACCTGGATGCAGTGGTGGGGCGAACCGTCGCGGGACGCGATCCGTCGGTCGAAAGAACTCCACTCGGAGTGGGGTTCGCAGATCCAGAAATCCAAGGTTCCCGGCTCGGCGGCGATGCCGACGTTCAGGATGGTCAGCCGGCCGCGGCTCACCTGGTCCTGGAATCGCAGTCGGGCTTTGTCGCAGGCCTGCGGGTCGGCGTCGATGGCGACCACGCGGTAGCCGCGATGCAGATAATAGGCCGTGTCGTCTCCGTTGTTCATGCCGACGTCGTAGATCAGGTCATCGATCATCGCCAAGTCCTCTGCTTACGCTCCTGGCAGGCTGTGGACGCCATTTCGCTCCGGCGGATGTCTGGAACTCCCGTTCCTTCTTCTATCGTCCAAAGGGCATAGGCACTTGAGGAAAGGGCCAACGACCGCGGCGTTGTTTACCGAGCATCGACGCATCAGAATCCGCTTGACATTCGGCGCTTTCGATCGTATACCGCACTGTGTCGTGGAGGATGCCTGAGGGTAGAGGGATTTGCCTGGGGAGGCGCGCTGCGTTTCCTCGGGCACGAGCCGAACAGGACCGGGTCGGCGCGTCAGGACGACGCGAAGACGAACCGTGCCGTGCAGGCGGCGAACAGGGAGTCGCATCATGGCCAGGAAGTCGAATCGCGAAGCAACCGAGGGCTCGCCCAAGTCACGACGTTCCTACGAGCGTCTGACGATCCATCCCCTGCGGGACGAGCCGGCCTGCGAGGGTCTGGTCGAAGGGGAGCTGCGCGGACGCCCTGAGATGTTCGAAGCGTTCTTCCAGCACACGATCACGCCTCTGGCGTTTCTGGATCGATCCTTCAACTTCATTCGGGTCAATGATGCGTATGCGAAAGCCGACGGCAAGATGCCGGAAGACTTCGTCGGCCGCAACCATTTCACGCTCCATCCGGACACGGACATGCGGGAACTCTTCCTGCACGTCGTGCGGACCCGTCGGCCGTACCGGGCGCACGCCAGGCCGTTCACCTATCCGGACGGGCCCCAGCGCGTGCGGTACTGGAACTGGCAGCTCACGCCGCTGCTCGACGACGCCGGGGAGGTGCAGTTCCTGGTCTTCAGTCTCGAAGACGTCACCAGCCAGCAGGGGGCCCTGCAGGAGCTTCGCCATCGCGCCGCTCAACTCCAGAAGCTCACGATGGAGCTGTCGCAGGCCGAGGACCGCGAGCGCAGGCGACTGGCGGAGATTCTCCACGACGACCTCCAGCAGGTCCTGGCGGCCGCGAAGTTTCACCTGGGAATCCTGAACTCGCGCCTTCGGGACAACGAGGAGCTGCGGAACCTCGCGTCGCAGATCGTCAATCTGCTTCGGGAGGCGATCGCGAAATCCCGCAGTCTGTCGCACGAGCTGAGCCCGATGGTGCTCTACCAGAGCGACCTGGGCGAGACGTTCGAGTGGCTGGCCCGGCAAGTGCGCGCCAAGCACGGGCTCACCGTTCACGTCGAGGTCCGCGGTCGGATCGAGCCGCAGTCCGAGCCCTTGCGGGCCTTTCTTTACCGGGCCGCGCAGGAGATGCTGTTCAACGTGGTCAAGCACGCGGGCGTGGACGAGGCCCGCCTTCGCCTGCAGTGCGTGCGGGATCGCGTCTGGCTGACGATCGCCGACCGCGGGCGAGGGTTCGACGTGAAGGGGGTTCATGCCGCCGGGGGATTCGGCCTGATGAGTATTCGCGAACGGGTGGAGATGCTGGGCGGTCGGGTGAGGATCCGCAGCGCCGCCGGACGGGGCAGCGTGTTCCTGCTCTCGGTCCCGGATCGCCAGGTGAATCGACCGGATGCTCCTGATGGGGCCGAGCGTTAGGGTTCTTCGAGCCAATGCCGGCTCAGGATCGCCAGGTCCAGCAGGTCCACCACTCCGTCGGCATTGAGGTCGCCTGCCTGCGGTCCGGACCAGCCGGCGAGGCGGGCGAAGAGCCACCACGCCGCGTAGGCCTTCTGATTGGCGTTCAGCGGCTCGCTGTGCGCCGAGTCGCAGGCGTACCACTCCACGTTGATCGCGTGGCGGTTCTGCCAGGCCTGTGCCCAGTTGCCCAACTTCGCTCCGGTACGCGAGGCGTAGTAGTCGCAGTTGTCGTTGGGGAACGCGTAGTAGACGCCGTCGGGATCGTGGCTCTCGATGTCGGCGAAGTCGTAGAGCGTCTTGCCGTTGGCCCGGCAGTAGTCGCGAATCACCTGGTTGGCGGCCTTGTTGTTCGCGTCGTCGGAGTGATCGACGTGCCCGGTCATGTAGACGAACGTGACATGGGGGTAGTCCTTCTCCAACTGGTTCATGGGATCGAGGTACTCGGTGAAGAGCCTGTTGTTCGCGTACTTGCCGCTGACCTGGCCGCACCAGGACCAGAGGATCACGTTCACCCGCGCGTTCTGCGGATTGTTCAGATAGGCGCGCGTGTAGTTGACCCAGTCGGGATAGTATCCGACGTCGCCGGTCATGGCGTAGTCGTGCAGATCGAGAGCGCCGCCCAAGCCGCCACGGTTCCAGGCGAAGAGGTTCGCGGGCAAGGTCAGCCCCTTGCCGCCGCGGTTGGCGAAGGCGACCAGGCCGGTCATGCCGCTGGTGAGCTGCGAGCCGTGAGAGGTGTGGCCGTAGGCGATGTGGAGCGTCGCCTTCGCCTGCACGATCGCGGACTCGGGGATCTTCGTGATGTCCGTGCAGGCGTGGTCGATGAGGATCGGCCCGCCGAACGTTGCAGGGGGACCGAACAGGACGAGGACCGCGACGACCGCGATCCCTTGCAGGCTGTGTTTCATGACCGCTCTCCTTCTTGTCTGACGACAGATTGGGCGCCTCCGCGGGAAAACGCCGTCGAACGCCGCATGTCTCTGTCGTCATTGTAGCAGGTCGCCGGGACGTTGCCAACAGAAAGACGGCTAACCAGTTCTGGCCGAGAGGATGATCGACCTGCTGGGCCGGGTCAGCGAGCGGAGGGGGGCGACCATCTCGACGCGGACTACGATCTACCTGCTCCACTTCGATTCGCGGCGGCCGGGGAGGGCGAAGATGAGTGACGACCGCATCGGCAATCGCATCCGCCGGCTGCGGTTCGATCACGGCGAAATGACCCAGCAGCAGCTCGCGGACAAGGTCGGCGTCACGCGCCAGACGATCATCGCCATCGAGGCCGGCAAGTACGCCCCCTCGCTACCCTTGGCCTTCCGCATCGCCCGCGCCTTCAACGCGTCCGTCGAGGATGTGTTCCAGTACGGCGGCAGGATACCTTCAGATGCCGACCAGTAGCATGCTGTGAATCGCGCCCCCGGCCGTACACATGCTGCAGGGGATGCCTTTCGCCCATAGAACGACAGGAGTCGGCCTCGGGGTTTGTACTGTCCCCGGCTTGGGTGTGCATGACCGTTCTTGCGGTGTCTTCCGGGCAGGGTGTTCCGACGAGTCCGAGGGGTGCGTTTATCGCTCTGGGATACCAGCGGGGAGGGGGTACAGGAGAATCATCGAACGGTTGTTCTTATGAAGCTCGGCACGTCGGAAACCTCATGAGGTATCCCACCGCGAGCCTCAAGGTCTCCAAACGCATTGCTTCGCGTTTGGTGCGGCTCCCGGCCGCGTTCTTCCGTGGCGGGGGACCCCGGTCCCCTCACCGAGGGACGGTCCACACTCTGTGTCAGGCCTGCTCCCTCTCCCCGCTGGTATCCGCCAAGCGCCAAACGCACGCCGTGAACGCGACCGGCTCACGATACGCGGGACCACCACGGTCATGCCCCCCTTGGTCTTCCCAATCGCGAAAACCTTTGACGTGTGCGTGGAGGATGTGTTTCAATACCAGGGCGGGTCGGAAGAGTCATGAGCAACTCCAGCAGTCGGAGCGGATGCCGTGCGTCCTGAGACATTCAGACGATTGATGTGGTGCACTATCGCGTGCTGTCTGGCGATTGTCGTGGCGCCCCAACTCGTACGCCACACCGTCCGAACCGTTTACGTGCGCGATCCGCCGTTGGCGACCGTCCCGGGGATTCGCCTGCTGGACCCCAATTCCGAGCTCTTCGAGATCGTGTCACGCGAGCCGAACCGTCCCGTCATCAATTGGAGAAAAATGGGCGTGCATGTGACGGGCCGCGGACGGGCCCGGATACGGGAAGGCGCCAAGACCATCGAGGTCATGGGTGAACTGCAGGGCGGCAAGATGTATCCGGTCCTGATCGACACCGGGAATCCCGGCGTGGCGGCCGTCACGAGTCTCGTTGTACTGGACGCCGGTCTCGGGGTGTACCCTATCGGGAACCCGGGCGACTTCAGGTGCGGCGTAGGTCATATCCCCGAATTGAAGATGGGCGAGGTGACGATTGCAGATCTGGCCTGCGAGTGCTGGCTCGGTCACATCGAGAATCGCGTATTCGGTCGAACCGTCTGGATCGAACGCCGGATCAACATCGGATTGGGCCTGCTGAAACGGTTCGGGTACGTTCGCATCGACAGTGTCGGCGGGGAAGTGGAGTTCTCCACCGGTCATTTCCGGCCCCAGGACCCGAACGATTGGCGCTGCTATCCGATGTCCATCGACTGTGACCAGAATGGAGAGGATCGACTGCTCGTCCGCGTTCCGGTCGACGGGCGGATCGTGACCGCGAAATTCGACACCGGCGCCGACCCGGGATTGATCCTGACGGAGAAGAGAAAGGGGGAGATCCTGCCCCAGGCCCGCATCCTCGGAGAAGAGAGGGACGAAATGGCCACACCCGGCCATGGTCTCTTCCCTTGTCGAAAGATCACCATGGAGACGCTGTCCATCGCGGATATGGCACTGACGCGGGCGGTGGTTCATGTGACCGGGGACGACAATCCCCACGGCCCGGACGACCTGACGCTGGGCATGGGCTATCTCCGCGACACCGCGATCGTGCTGGATTTTCAGCACAGCCTGCTGTGGATACGCAGCCGCCCACCGGCCGATCCATAGGGTCGCGCCACGCTTACGCGAATTCATGCAGCAGGGAGAGCAGCTTGCGGTCGAGCTTGTGGCCGTGGAAGTCCTCGTAGGCGACGTCGGTCCGGCCGGAATCGAGGATGCCGAACGAGCCGCGGAAGTTCCACAGGGCCAGGCCGATGTTGTGGCTCGTGAGGATCTCCAGAACGTCGCGAAGCCAGCGGAGCGTCACTTCGTGCGGCGTCTTGTTGAAGGTGCCGCCTTCGCCGCAGTGGACGCCGACGCCTTTGCGGGCCAGGTCCGCCCACCGGGCGTAGAACTCCTCCAGCCGCTTGCGGTCCCAGCCGTGACCGGGCCAGGCGGGTTCGGGATAGTCCTTGTAGTTCACCCACGAGGCTCCCGCGTGGCTGACGAACATGGGCTGATAGGCCCGTGTGCTCTGGGCGATGCCCAGGTCCGCCAGTTCCGGCGCAGGGTCGTTGCCCCAGCTCATGCCGTCGGCGACGACGAGGCGGTCGGGACTGATCTGGCGAATCGCGGCCACCGTCGCGCGGACCACCCGCTCGTGGTCCGCCCGGCTCATCTGCGGGCCGATCGAAGGCGGCTCGTTGATCAGGTCGAAGCTGAGCTTGTCCTTCGAGATGCCCTTGTATCGCTTGGCCATGAGCTGCCAGTGGAAGCAGAAGGCGTCGAGCGCGGACTGGTCCTTCCAGAGGCTGTGCGGCTCGGTGAACTCGCGGTTGACCGAATAGCCCGGCCCGCGATGGAAGTTCAGGCTCACGTGCAGGCCGTACTGGTTCGCCAGGTCGATCCCGCGGTCGAGCTTCTGGAGCATGGACTCCTTGATCTTGTAGTCGTCGCCGTCCTCGATCCAGAGCCGATAGACCGTGGGGAAGCGCACGAAGTCGAACCCGAAGTCCCGAATCCACTTGAAGTCGTCCTCGGGGAACTCCGCCTGGCTGCGCATCGTGAACATGTCCAGCAGGTTGAACCCCCGCCAGCGGGGGATCGCGGTCTGCGCCTTGCCCTGAGGATTCGATTGACTCTGCTGCTGCCCCAGCGCAGGCAACCCGATCGCGGCCGAACCCACCACTGCCTGTTTCAGAAACTCCCGGCGAGTACTCCTCATTCCGACACCTCCCGTTCGTAGTGACGCCGTAAAGCGTTGTTTTACGCGGTTTCCAGTGTGAAGTTCGAAGTGTCAAGTCGGAGACTTCGATGTCGGGCTTTAGTGGCCCGACGAGCGAGACTTCAAACTCACCACTGTGGTCCCATTCTCTCGCATAATCGCCTGCCTGGCAACCGCTTGATTTCGATTTCACGCTTGCCTCCAAGGGAGAATGGAGCGGAAACGCCGGACCGATTGACGGCGTCTTCCGCTTTGGGGATACCAGCGGAGAGAAAGAAGAAACGCCTCGTCAGAAGAATTTGTGGGCGGTGTCTGGCTCCGGTAGTGCCCCGAGGTTGTGATGGAGGGCCAATTCCAGCGTCTTCATTTGACCGAGGCCAAGGTCAAGTACGCCGTATCGGACGGAGCCGAGTGGATTGCCAACCAGTACCGCCAGCAATTGCCGATGCTCGATGAGCACATCCTGGACGACTTTCACCTGCGGGAGCATGTGATCGAGGCCGGCCACGTGCTCTACGGGGAAGGCACGAAAAAGGCCGAGCACTGGCGGGAGGAGATGATGGGCTGTGTGTGGGAGCAGGGCTCGCTGGTGCTGCTGGATCGGCTGGGTTCGTACCTGCGAGTTCATCGCCGCGGCCCCAAGCACGAGGCCCTGGAATCTCTGCGGGATTACCTGGCCAAACGGGTGTCGATGACGGACTACCCCCGTTTCCGCGCGTTGGGCTACGACTGTGGTTCCGGCCCGACCGAATCGCTGTGTGGCCGGCTGACCGACCGGCTTAAAGGCCCCGGCATGAGGTGGGACCAGTCCAACGCCGAGGCGACGATGGCCTTGGCCAGTCTCTATCACAGCAGCCAGTGGGACCTCTACTGGAAATCCGAACGGGCAGCGGCATGAACGCTGCCAGGATTTCTCCTCGCACACCCGACGCGGCAAATGCGGTTGATGTTCGCACGCCGAATCGTACAATGGAAGCGTGCGAGGCTTCGGGCCTCGACGCAGAGTGCATCCCCGGCATACCTCTGTGGATTGGTAGGAAATCCGTTGGAGATTCAGTGGTGCGTATCGCGTTAGGGCAGTTCAACGCCACGGTCGGCGACCTGGCCGGCAATGTGGCGAAGATGAAGAAGATTTGGACCCAGGCTGTCCAGGCCGGGGCGGACCTGGTGGCGTTTCCGGAGATGGCGATCTGCGGGTATCCGCCGGAGGACCTGGTGTACAACCGCCAGTTCGTCCGCGATGGTCGGGCGGCTCTGGAGGATTTGGCTTCGTTTTGCAGGAAGGGGACCGTCGTCGCGGGCTTCGTCGAGAGCGGCGCCCACAGCCTGTACAACGCCGCCGCGGTGATTCAGAAGGGCCGGATCGTCCACACCTACCACAAGGCCAACCTGCCCAACTACAGCGTCTTCGACGAACAGCGCTATTTCCGGGCAGGCGAGCGGCCGGTGGTCTTCAACGTCAACGGTCTGCGCGTCGCGGTGACCATCTGCGAGGACCTGTGGAACCCGCAACGACTGACCGATCTGCTGATGGGCGTCAGCCGGTTCCACGTGCTGCTGAACATCTCCGCCTCGCCGTTCGACGTGGGCAAGATCTCCCGTCGGGAGGACGTCATCCGAAAGTGTACCGACGTGTTCGACTGCGCCGTCGCCTACTGCAATCTGCTGGGCGGCCAGGACGAGCTGGTCTTCGACGGTCGGAGCATCCTCATGGACTCGTCGGGCCGGGTGGCGGGCAAGGCGAAGGCTTTCGACGAGGATCTGCTCATCGCCGACGTCCAGGAGGGCGCCGAAGGGGTCACGTTCGCACCGACGCAGCCGGCGGCGGTTCAGCCGGCCGACAAGGTCGAGGAAGTCTACGAGGCCCTGGTGCTGGCGACCCGCGACTACGTAATCAAGAACGGGTTCAAGCAGACGATCCTGGGCATCAGCGGCGGCATCGACTCGGCGGTCACAGCGGCCATCGCCGCCGCGGCGCTGGGACCCGAGAACGTCCAGTGCGTGACGATGCCCTCGCGATTCAACAGTCCTGAGACGATCGCCGACTCCAAGCTCGTCGCGGACAACCTGGGGTGTCCCTTGCTCGCGATCCCGATCGAGCCGATCCTGACGCAGTTCAGTCGGTCTCTCCAGGCGGACCCGCGGTGGACCGAGAGCGGCATCGCCTACGAGAATCTCCAGGCCCGCATCCGCGGCATGATCCTGATGTCCCTGAGCAACCAGGTGGGTTCGCTCGTTCTGACCACAGGCAACAAGAGCGAAGTCTCCGTCGGCTACAGCACGCTGTATGGCGACTCCGCGGGCGGCTTCGGCATCATCAAGGACCTGCTCAAGACGATGGTCTACCAACTGGCCGAGTACATCAACCGGCGCGCCGGGCGCGAGGTCATCCCGGCGGCCGTGATCCGGCGGATTCCCAGCGCGGAGCTCCGACCCGACCAGAAGGACACGGATTCGCTGCCCGACTACGATCTGCTCGACCGGATCATCACCGGTTACGTCGAAGAGGACAAATCCGCACGGGAACTGGTGGAGTCGGGCTTGCCCGCCGAGACGGTGGAGCGGGTGATCCGCATGATCGATCGGAATGAGTACAAGCGAAGACAGTCGGCCCCCGGCGTGCGGATCACGCCCAAGGCCTTCGGCAAAGACCGCCGACTGCCCATCACCAATCGCTACACGACCACAGTGAACCCCCAAGGCCGGCAAGGGCGACCCTAGCTGTCCGAATGCTCCAGACGACATCACGCTCGTTCTGCTCCTGTGCCGGCCAGGGCTGTCATCGATATGGATCGTACAGGATCGTGAGCTCTGGGTTCTCCGCACGAAGTCGTGGAATGTGCACCTCGTAGGCCTCCAAGTCCAGGAGAGTGCCTCGAAGATCGACAAAGGCCAGGGACGTCAACCCCACCAGCGGAGAAATGTCGCGGACCGCGGTCTTGTGAAGGTTCAACCATGACAACCTGCGAAGGACCGACAGCGGCGAGAGATCTCGAACAGGACACCCACGCAGGTCAAGAGATTCCAGGTTGGTCATACCCCACAGCGGCGACAGAAAACGAACCTCATGGAACGGAAGAGACAGCGTTCGAAGATTCACGGCATGCTCGATACCCGTCAGGTCGGCGATTTTCGCCTTCGGACACAACCATCCACTGTTGGAGAGTTCGACGAGACTGAGCATGTCGTCAGCGGTCGGGCGGCAGACGCACAGTTCATTCTCCACTGCGGCCTCGAGATTCTTGTCGACGAAAACGACCGCGCCCTCGCGAGAGGCGGGGCATAACGTTCTGCACTCCCAGACCAGGCGGGGATAATCACGATCTTCAGCAATCGTCCAGGCGGTTTCGGCGTCGTCGCTGTTCTCGACGAGATCCCAACCGGCATCGAGGAACGTGCGGCGGGTCCGCATTTGGGCCGTGGTCAAGCCGCAGCCGCCCGGACTGGTGGTTTGGCCGGAAGTGTCGATATCCCAGAAGGAGCGATCCACAACGCTTTCCCACCCGGCCGTCCCCACGAGTCCCCCCACCTTGGAGGCGCCCCAGACCCAGCCGCTGCTGTAGCATGCGGCGATGCTCCCCTGGTTTTCACCGACCAGACCGCCCACATAGAAGTCTGCGCCAATTGCCGAGCCGCGGCTGTAACTGGCAAGGATGGTCCCCTCGTTGTCGCCCGACAGGCCGGCGACGTAGTATCGGCCGCTGACCGAGCCTGTGGCAAAACACGAAGTGACGCTGCCTTCATTGTCGCCCACGAGCCCTCCGACGCCGGATGCGGTTCCACTGACCGCGCCGGTGCTGCAACTGGAGGCGACGTCCTGATAATTGATGCCGACCAGGCCGCCCGCGCCCCAGCCGAAGCCGCTGACTGAAGCGTGGCTGTGGCATGCGACAACGGAGCCGTAGCTGTTGCACCCGACGAGACCGCCCACGTTGGAGTCGCCCCGTATCCGACCGCTGCTGTGGGCGGCAAGGACATGGGCGTGCTCGTTGCGGCCGACGAGACCGCCCACGAAAGAGCCTGTCCCATCGATTGCGACCGATGTCAGGTACAGACGGCGGATCTGCGCCGAGGAGTCCGTCCATCCGAACAGGGCCAGGTACTGCCCCCCGATGATCGTCAGATTGGCGAGGGTGTGACCGCCTCCGTCAAACACGCCGGTGAAAGGAGTCCCCTCGTAAAGCAGGGTCGATAGGTTCGTGTCCGGCGCAATGATGGCCCTGTCGAACACCTTCCGGCCGGGGAGGTTGGGATCGAGGTCGATATCGGCCGTCAGGACGAAGTGCTTGTCGTAGTCTTCGGAAGCATCGCCCAGAGCGATCAGCTCGGCGGCCGTGGCGATCTGGTAGGGATCCTCCGCTGTCCCCGTCCCGCCGCTGTATCGCGCGCCGGCGGAGTTGACGAGCAAGAACAGAATCAGCATCATACACGATGTCTGCATCGGTCGTCCTTTCATCCGCCTTCTCGCCACTGCCATCACGACTGCGGTCGGATACAACGCGTGTCTGTACCCCCCAGAAAGGGTCATTCGTGTCCCGTTCATCTCATGTCTCCTTGCCCGTGGGGCCGGCGACTGTCGGAGCGAATGACTATTCGCCCCCTGCTGGCTTGGCATGTGCCGGCGTATGCTCTGCAATTGACGACTCCTGCATTGGGAGCTGGTTCCTCACCGACCGGACAGATCGGGTCGGGGATCGCGCAAGACTCGTCGCTCTCGGCCGGCAGGACTCTGGCAGAGAACGACAGCAGCTCCGGGGTGGTAATCCGACGGCAGATTGACCGTCTCATGACCGTTCACCTCCCAAGACTGTCAGTAATCCCGGAATCCCTGCATCCACTTGGGCCAGTCCTCCGGCCGGACTCCACCAGCGCGTGTCCAGGCATTCTGCGGGTCAAACACGACAGACCAGTCCAGCGTCCAGAGTCCCTTGAGGCCGATTCTCCCAGCCGACCAGTCCAGAAAAAGACCGTTGACGGCGCCATTGTGGCGGTCGATGCAGGGCAACTTGAGACCCCCTCCGTCCAGATCGCCGTCGTGGCAAGGAGGTTCCGTATCCAGAGGATCCCCCGTATACCAGGAAGCGCAGTCCACGACAATCGGTCTGCGTGACGGTTCGAACCTCCGGCTGCCGCTTTGTATAGGCGTATCCAACAGGGCATGGCCGTTGAAGCCGTAGTTGCCCAGGGTGAACTCCGGCTCGGCATTCGGCGGTCTGTTGAGGCGCATCTTCCATGCCGTGAACTTGCTGCCCGGCCCAGCGCCAATGACCTCCCATGGGGCCCAATCGCGAACCTCGGGATTGGGCTCGTATCGCCGGGCCATCGGGCAGAGAAACCGGTGGCTGCGCCGATCGAAATAGAGACGCCAGAACGGATCGAATACGTGAACAGGCTTGGCGGAAAAGTCCCGATTCTCTTCGTTCACGAAAGCCGACAGCTCGATGCTCCACTGGTGCAATTGGCCCCGGCAAACCACCGCGCGGGCATGCTTCTGGGCTCGCTGAGCCGCGGGCATCAGGATGGATGTCAACAGCGAGACGATCCCAATGACGACCAGGAATTCCACGAGAGTGAGAGCCTTCCTCTTCCGCCGGCCATGGCGCCGACGGACTTTGGGAATGGCCGCGCCCCGGTTCGTCGCATTCATCTTGTCACCTCTCTCGGTTCGCGGCCAAAATGGCGAAACTCTGTTTTGGGACGCGCAAACCAACCGTCCGAAGACAAGCTCGGGCCGACGCTCCGTTTCCCGCCGGCCCGTTCCGAAGTGTGTGTGTGTGTCGCCTGTCTCCAGAAGATTCAAGTTTGAAGTGTCAAGTTTGAAGCAAGAAGCGACGGACGTTGGATCTTCGTCCTCCTCACTTGACACTTCACACTTCCAACTTCTCCTTCCCAACGCCCTAAGGCCGCACGACCCGATTGTAGATCCGCACGTCGTCGATCAGGCCGGACCAGAGGTTCCCCGGCTTCATGCCGGCACCGATCATGATCTGTCCATCCGAAACGGTGATATCAGGCTGTACATCTCTGAGTACCTCTCTGCCGTCCGTGTACAGGATTTGGTCCATTCCGTCGCAGACCAACGCGATGCGGTGCCATTTCCCGTCGGTGATGACCGCCCCCGAGGACCCTTCGGCAAGAGGTTGCCTGCGAATCGTCAGCTTGCTCATCAGGCGGCCGTCGAGCGGATCGGCCAGAAGCCAGTCTGTCGTGCCGTTGTGGCTGAGGATGATCTGCCCAGGCGCGCCGCCCTTGACCCAGGCAATCACGCTGAAAGGCCCCGTCCCCAAGTTCGGGATCGTCTTGGTGACCACGCAACCGGTCACGCCATCGCATTTCAGCGCCCCTCCGACCATTCCGCCTTGAGGCTGCCAGGTGCTCCCGCCGGTCAGCGTGCCCTCACAGTCCCCGGCGCTATCCATGGCAACTGAACCCTCCGTCTCATCGAACGCCCAGTGGGCCACGAGGGTCGGATCCTCGATCTCCTTGCCGATGTACCCGGCAAGCACTGTCAGGTCCTTCGCATCCACCATACCATCGCCCCAGGGATCGTCCGGGATCGCACGGGTACAGACGTAGAGATCGTTGCCGCCGTAGCCGCCGTCGCGGCTCGACTGCAAATACAGCTCCAAACCATCGGGAGACACCGCAGGCGTGTATTCATCTTGCGAACCGTTCACCTTCGGCCCCAGATTGATCGCCGCCTCCCAAGGGCTGGTCCGGGTCGCACGCCGGGTAACATAGAGATCCATGCCGCCGTACCCGTCGGGCCGGTTCGACTGGAAATAGAGCGCCAGACCATCGGCGGAGAGGAACGCAAAGCCATCCCAATTCTCGGTGTTGACGAGAGGCCCGAGATTTTCGGGAGGACCCCAGTCGTCCTCGACCGAGGCCCGTTTGCATGCGCAGGTGTCGGCCTGGCCATATCCGCCAGGTCGGTCGCCGGACGCGGTGAAGTACATCTCCAACCCATCCACAGAGAAACAGGTGACAAAATCGGTCGCGGGATCGACGAACGGGAAATCCGACTGGATGTTCACCGGTTCGCCGAAGGTGAAATCGGCATGGGCCTCCTGCACCCCCAGACCGCCGATCAACCACAGGCCCACGAAGGACGTTGCCACCATCGGAATCTCGAACCGTTTCATCTCACGCCCTCCCTTCTGCCCGCAGGCAACCAACATTGCTGCAATCACATTGATGAACCCCACAATCTCCAACGGCCACGCCTACGGCTGCGCCGGCGGGTTCTGCTTCTCCCACTGGCCGACGAAAGCCTTCAGATCCTGGATGTCCACCTTCCCGTCGCCCCAGGCGTAGGGGCCGATGTCGTAGAGCGTGTTGTCCGTGCCCCAGTGGTCGATGAGTGCCACCAGATCCGCGAGATCCACCTTGCCGTCGGCATTGAAGTCCACTACCGGGAGAATCGACGCCCGCCAAATATCGTCAAGCTCGGCGGGCGGATAGCCGCCAACCCGATCGGACATGAAGTAGAGCAGAGAACCGTCGAAGGAGATTTTCGGAGCCCAGGCGTACAACGCGCTGTTGATAATGGGTCCCGCATTAATGGCTGGGCCCCATGGCTCCGTCTTCGTGGTCCTTCTGGCCACATACACGTCGAAATCGCCCAATCCGCCGGGGCGTGTGGAACCGAAGGAGAGCAGGAGACCATCAGGCGAGATGCTAGGACTGTTGTCCCAGGCCGGAGAGTTGACGGTTGGGCCGAGATTGACCGGAGCCCCCCACTCGTCGTTCACGCTCGCGCGGGTGGTTACGTACAGGTCCGATTCCCCATGTCCACCGGGGCGGTCGGAATGGAAGTACAACTCCAGTTCGTCCGCAGAGATGTACGGCTGCCAGGCGGCCTCAGCGTTCACCGCCATCCCCACGCTGACGGGAGTCCCCCAGTTGTCCTGCTTGGTTGCCCGTTTCGCCACGTATATACGACCCGCTTCACCTGCATCGTGCGTGAAGTACAGCGACAACCCATTCGCGGAAATGCAAGGCAGCCAATTTGCGGCATACAGCATATCCGGATCGGTGGCATTGACGGACTCGCCGAGACTGACGGGCACATCCCACTCGCCGTCCAGCGTGGCCCGGCGGGCCACGTAGATGTCGGCCCCGACCCAGTCGTTGCCCACAAACCTATCGTGGGTAAGATACAATTCCAGACCATCCGCAGAAGAGCATGGTGAGCTGAACTCTCCCGTATTGATCGTTGCTCCCAGATTGACCAGCTCGCCGAAGGTGAAGTCGGCCTGTGCTACCGCCACACCGAAGCCGGCGAGAGAACCCAAAGCCACCAGGGACGTTACCACGGAAACTTCGAACACTCTCATTGTATCCCTTCCTTTCTGCCCCAAGGCAACGGACGAGGGAGGGGACCGGCGGCTCCATTGTCCGCCGGCCCGTTCCCAAGTGTGTGTGTCTCGGTTGTCGCGTGCCTGCCCGGGTAGAGACGAAAGTCCGGAGTCGCAGGTGTGAAGTTCCAACAGCCGGGAAACGCCCCTGAGCATTTCCCACTCCGCGTTTCAAGCATCACGCTTCAGACAATACCACCTTATGGCATCGCTCTGGCCCATCCTCGTCGGCCGTGTGCTCGATCCTAATTGAGGCGCAGCTCCTGACCCTCGGTGGACGCGCGACTACACGCCCTCCCATGCGTTATCACCGTACCAGTCCCATCTTCCCTTCGCCCCAGAAGCTGTAGATCAGCTTGATCGGATTGCCTTCGTCGTCCAGTTCGCTGACGAGCGGGGTGTAGTCCAGCTCGTACTGACTGTGGGCCCCCTCGAATTGCCCCGTGCCACCGACAAGCTTGACGGTCACATGGTTCGAACCAAAGTGCTCGGTCGACTCCCAGGCGAGAGTGTCTCCGTTGCATTCACAGCATTCCCCGCTTCCCTCGGCAATGAGGGTGTCCAGGTACAAGACCCCGGCTCCGCTGTCCTTGAACCAGCCCTCCGTGCAGACCCTCAAGCCCGTCGTTGTCCACGTTACAAAAGCCCGGCCATCCGCATCGGTTTGCGGGTTCGCCCAGTCAATGAGCACCGTGGCGTCGCCGTGAACCCGGAACGGACGCTCCTCATACATCTTGAGCACGGCCCCCATAACCGTCGCCAGCAACACAGTGGACAGACAGACCAGTCCCACAAACAGAACCTTCTTTCCGGTACCCATATCCATATCTCCATTCTTGTTTCTCTGTGGGGTTTGCGATAGAATGGAAGGATCCTTCCCAGGCGCGCAAACCAAGCGCCCGGGCTGGACCGGGCCGGTGAGTGCTCTGCTTGGCCGCGAAGGACTCACCGGCTGCTTTTTGTCCTCAAATCCATCTACATGCGTGCTGATCCTCTGTGCATTCTTGTCTGTTGCCTCCTTTCTGCGGCCCTCTTGCTCGGAAACCGCCAACGCCCTCAGCCATATGCTGACAACGGCCTGTGGTCGGCGCAGACCGCCTGCCCCGCGGCCTTCTACAATACAATGCGAGATTTGCGCCTGTAATGGACCAGGAATTCCTGGAACTCCGAAGATTTTCTGTGCAGCGCGGGCGAATCATAGTTGTGAGCCAGGAATCAAGGCGATCTGCCATAGGCCGAGGCGCTCTCGGAGACAATCCCCCAGGATCTGTGTGCGGCGTGCATCTCACAGCCTCCCGATTCAAGAGCCTGGCGTGAACCGCGGCTCGGCATGAAACCAGCCGGCGACTATTCAGAGCAGCCCCTACTACCAGCCGCCGACGATGATCCGATTATATCCATCTCGGTCGACGCGAGTATATACGTAGAACTACGTAATTTCGAGGTGGATCTACGATAACCTCGGTGTTTCCGGTTCCAAGAGCAGGCCGGACCAGAAGTCGCTGACGATTGTAATGATGCCCATTCCGCGGGATCCGTTCGCCGATTCGGGGTGTGACTGATTCTTCTGGCACAGGGCTGGTCTCTCCGGAAGGACGGAGGAAGGAACGGACCGATTCGGAATCCGCCGTTGCACGGCGGGAGTCTCTCGCGTTTGTTGGGGGGCGACGATCTGCCGGAGTATCTGGGCACACCCCCGATTCGCCCGATCCCGGTTTGGAATTGCCGTCGGGGCAGTTGGCGGTTACACTGGGGATTTGGCAACCGACGGATTTTTGAGGTTCAGATGAAGATTGCTTTGGGCACGGATCACGCAGGATACGAATACAAGGAACGCATCAAGAAGCACCTGACCGGGAAGGGGCACGAGGTGATGGATTTCGGGGCCCATTCGAGCGAGTCGTGCGACTACCCCGATTTCATCTATCCGGCGGCCCTGGCGGTCGCGAAAGGGCAGTGCGACCGGGCGATCGTCATGGGCGGCAGCGGCAACGGCGAAACGATCGTCGCCAACAAGGTCCGCGGCGTCCGCTGCGCCGTGGTCTGGACCGAAGAGCTGGCGCGCCTGAGCCGGGCCCACAACGACGCCAACGTCATTTCGATCGGCGCCCGCACGGTATCCATCGAGCTGGCCCTCAAGATGGTCGACATCTGGCTTTCGACCCCCTTCGACGGCGGCCGCCACACAGAGCGAGTCCGCAAGATCGCGGAACTCGACCGCTGCTCGCTGTAAGAGATTTCACCACAGAGACACAGAGTACACTGAGAAGAGAAGGAGAATTGGCGATGTGGGATGCGCGAACTACCAATCACCGGTCAACCATCAACAATCACCCCTCTCTTCTCCGTGTCCTCTGTGCCTCTGTGGTGAAAGTGGTTTTTCTCTTCTGCTGCGTCGCGTCCGCCGCCGGCGGGGTCCTGATCGAGGCCGAGAGCTTCGACAACCCCGGCGGGTGGGTCGTCGATCAGCAGTTCATGGGCCAGATGGGCTCGTCCATGCTCCTGGCGCACGGAATGGGAGTTCCGGTGCCCAACGCTGTGACGAACGTCGCAATCCCGGCGGGCCAGTACCGCGTCTGGGTCCGCACGCGGAACTGGGTCCCGACGAGCGAAGGACCCGATGCGCCCGGCCGGTTCCAGGTCCTGATCGACGGCGCGCCGCTGCAGACCACCTTCGGCACGGAAGGGGCCGACTGGCACTGGCAGAACGGTGGCGAGGTCGAGATCAAGAAGGACAAGATCAAGCTGGCGATCCGCGACCTGACCGGCTTCGACGGCCGATGCGACGCTATCGTGTTCATGAGCGATCCGACGGCACGGCCGCCTGAAGACGACGCCTATTCCTTGACCACATTGCGGCGCTGGCAGAAGCCGCAGGAGGCGGGCCAATTCGATCTCGTCGTGGTCGGAGGCGGAATGGCAGGGACCTGCACCGCGATCTCCGCCGCGAGACTGGGGCTCAAAGTCGCCCTCGTCCACGACCGGCCCGTCCTGGGCGGCAACAACAGCTCGGAGGTCCGCGTCCACCTCAACGGCCAGATCAACCTGCCGCCGTATCCTCGGATCGGCGACGTCGTCCGCGAGCTGGACCCGGCCAATTATGGCAACGCCCAGGCCGCGGCCTTCTACAACGATGAGAAGAAGCTCCGCATCGTGAAGAACGAACCCAATCTCCGCCTGTTCCTCAATATGCACGCCTATGCAGTCGAGAAGCAGGGCGACCGGATCACCGCGGTCGTCGCCAAGGACATCCGGACCTCGAAGGACCTTCGTTTCGTCGCGCCGTTGTTCGCCGACTGCACAGGCGACGGGACCGTCGGCTTCCTGGCGGGCGCGGATTTCCGCATGGGACGCGAGGGCTGGCAGGAGACGGGCGAAACGCTCGCGCCGCCGGAGCCGGACAAGATGACGATGGGCGCCTCGACGCAGTGGTACACGGTCGAGACGCTCAAACCCGCGCCGTTCCCCGAGTGCCCCTGGGCGCTGCCCTTCAACGAGGCAAGCTGCGAGCACGCGACTCGCGGCGACTGGAACTGGGAGACCGGCCTGAACAAGGACCAGATCGAGGACTTCGAGTCGATCCGCGACCACGCGCTGCGGGCCGTCTACGGCAACTGGTCCTTCCTCAAGAACCACAGCAAGGACAAGGCGAAATACACCCACCGCCAGCTCTCCTGGGTCGCGTACATCGCAGGCAAGCGCGAGAGCCGCAGGCTGCTGGGCGATGTGATCCTCACGCAGCAGGACGTGCAGGAGCAGCGGGAATACCCCGACGCGATGGTCACGACGACCTGGTCGATCGACCTGCACTATCCCGATCCGAAGAACACCGAGCACTTCCCCGGCCAGGAGTTCAAGACGATCTGCAAGACCCCTGCGATCAAGCCCTACGCGATCCCGTACCGATGCCTCTACTCGCGCAACGTGGAGAACCTGTTCATGGCCGGACGCGACATCAGCGTCACGCACGTGGCGCTGGGCACCGTCCGCGTCATGCGGACCGGCGGCATGATGGGCGAGGTCGTCGGCATGGCCGCGTCGATCTGCAAGAACCGCGACACGACCCCGCGAGGCGTCTTCGTGGAGCACCTTCCCGAGCTGAAGGAACTCGCCACCCGCGGCGTGGGGAAGAAGAAGTAGCATTCACCACAGAGACACGGAGGACACGGAGAACAGAAGAAGGGAGGGGAGATGGATAGGAATGAGATTACCGAACGGGTAATTGGGGCCGCGATTGAAGTGCACCGCGCGCTGGGGCCTGGATTGCTGGAATCCGCCTATGAGGAATGTCTCGCGCATGAGCTTGCGCTGGGGGGCGTGACGTTCGACCGGCAGCGGCCGTTGCCGGTGCAGTACAAGGGAGTCATGCTCGATTGCGGATATCGTTTGGATCTGCTTGTCGAGAATACGGCCGTCGTAGAAATCAAGGCGGTCTCGGAGATCGAGCCTGTGCATGAGGCACAGTTGCTCACCTACCTGCGTCTGGGTGGCGGGAAGACCGGCCTCCTGATCAACTTCAACGTCCCTGTCCTGAAAAACGGCATTCGTCGGAGGGTTTTATGATTCCCTTTCTTCTCCGTGTCCTCTGTGTCTCCGTGGTGAACACTCTTCCCGTCCCTCCGGCCGCGGTCGAGCAGGCAACCGATTCGGCGCGGATCGCCGGCTATGCCATGAGCAAGGTCCAGCGATGGCTGCATGAGACCGCGCTGCCTGTCATCGATCCGAACACCGGGCTCTATCCCGCCGACGGGCTCTGGAACTACCGCGACACCGCGGCGGACTGCTATCCCTTCCTGTGCTGGGCGGCCTTCGTCACGGATCTCGATGCGCTCAACGGGCCCGTGCGGAACGTCCTGCGCGCCGAGCAGAAACTCTGCAACCACCTCGACCGCATCCCGGTCCCGTACGATTGGAGGAAGGGCCGAAAGCTCGTCCCCGAATACGACGAGCTGATCTTCCAGGCCTCCGAGTACGTCAAGGACGGCCTGATCGCCATCGTCGAGGTCACCGGCCGCGACGAGTGGTTCGATCGGATGCTCGCCATCGAGGAAGACATCTGGAAGCACGCGAGGATCGACACGCCCTTCGGCAAGATCCCCTCGCTGAACGTCGAAGTCAACGGCGAGCAGCTCCAGGCCCTGGCCCGCCTGTACACCATGACCGGACGCGAAGAGTTCGTCACGTGGGCCGAGCGTCTCGCGGACTACTACTTCGCCCAGCCGGACTTCGTCCCCGAGCGGCTCCGCGATCACGGCTGCGAGATCATCGGCGGCCTAGGCCTGCTCCTGGCAGTCGAGACCCAGAACAACCGGCCCAAGGCCAGGGAGTACCAGGCCAGGCTCCAACACGTCTTCGACACGATCCTGGCCCAGGGCTGCAACGAGGACGGCCTGATGTTCAACCACATCACCAAACGCGACGGCGGCAACGGCGCCCTGAGCGATGGCTGGGGCTACAACTACGTCGGCTATCTCTGCTACGACCTGGCGGTCGGCCGGCCCCTCTATCGCGAGCAGGTCCGTCGAACACTGGCCAACCTCCGCAAGCCCGCCTACGACCACTACAACTGGGAGGGCAACTACTCGATCGACGGCTTCGCCGACTCGATCGAAGGGGCGATCTACCTGCTCAACCGCGTCCCGGTCGAGGAAGGCTTCCAATGGGTGGACCGCGAGATGGCCCGCAGCGTCACGCGGTCGAGCGAGCCGCTGGAGACCGCCAAGCTCTGGGGCACGATGAAGCTGGAATCCAACGGCGTCCGCACCGTCCTGATGCACGCTTTGATGCACACGCAAGGCGTGATCGCGCGGCCCTGGCAGAAAGGTCTCGAACTCGGCGCGACCCGCACGAACGAGGGGCTCGTCCTCGTGATCCGGTCGGACAAGCCCTGGTCCGGCAAGCTCTGCTTCGACATCCCCCGCCACAGAGAGTACATGGGCTTTGAGAAGGACTGGCCCCGCATGAACACGCTGCCCGAGTGGTTCACGGTCGAGCCCGCGAGGCAATACACGATCCGCGACCTCGACACCGGTTCCCAGACCCCCCGCACCGGCAGGCAACTCCGCGAAGGCTGGGACCTCGTCCTCGCCCCCAACGTCGCCCAACGCCTGGCGATCCGATGACAGGCAAGGAAACGGACTGAAACCGACAGGGTCTCTTGGAGATTCCGTCGCGTGCGGCGCAGGTTTTCCTTGACAAGAACGGTCGAAACAGGTATACTGATTGCAGCGTTTCAGGGAAGGACGGCGTTTCCGGTTGTCTGGGTGCGTTCGCGCAACAAGTCACTTTATCATTGGAGGTGGGTCGTGAAACAATGGGCAGTTGTTCTGGCGGTTCTTGCGGTTCTTCCGACGGCATCCTGGGCGGGCTTGCACTCCTTCCCGTCCGAGACTTCCACGGTCGTCGGCTCGGTCGGAGCCATTGACGGTGAGCAGATCGGGTACTTCTGGAGCGTCGATAGAGGCGATCGGGTCGTGCAGACGTTCGCCGATCCGCTGGCCTCGGTAGACCGGGCGATCTTCGATTTCGCGGTGCCGTACAATGTTCTCGGCGTGGCACTTGCGGTGGAATGGGACATCCTGATCAACTCCACGTCGGTCGGGGATTTCACCATCGCGTCGGGATTCACGGGTCCTGTGCATTTGGACCTGTCGTTCGCCCCGATCGCCAACATCGGCGGCGACTATACCGTGGCCTTCGTCGTCACGAACGAAGTCCCCGGCGGCGGCGGCTCCCACACGCTGGGCTACGCGGGCAACTGGTTGCACTCGGTGGAATTGCTCAGCACCGGCGCCGCCGTCCCGGTTCCTGGGGCTGTGGTTCTGGCCGGTCTGGGTTCGGGCCTGGTGGGCTGGCTCCGCAGACGCCGCTCGCTCTAGACAACCGCTGTCCCTGTCGCAAGACTTCAAGGCTGCAAGCTCCGGCTCGCAGCCTTTTTTGTTGTTCCCGTTCGTGGGCGGCGAGGATTTGTCGTCCTGAGGCGCAGCCGAAGAGCCTGCCCTGAGCAACGCGAAGGGATGACAAGACCCGCGCACGAATCATTCCGAATCCGGATGATCGGTGTCTTTGATGCGTATCAGTTCACGCGCCGCGCGCGTGGACCACGATCCAGTTGCCGCCGTAGAGGCGGTTGAAGGCACGACGCATCGAGTCGGCGCAGGCGGCGACGTAGTCGGGGTCGCCCTGACGCGAGAGAGGCCGGACGTAGACGGGCTTTCGCACGCCCGCCAGGTGGGGTTTGTCCCTGGGCGGCTGGAGGCATTCGAGAAAGACGTTCGTCTCCGGCACGTCGCGGGTCCTGCGGTCCTGTCCCGCCGAGGGTTCCGCCAGGGCGCGGGCCTTGGCCAGGAACCGGCCCAGCACCGGGCGGTGCGCGTTGACCGTCAGCTCGGCAAAGCACGCCTGCGCCGCGCGTCGGGCCAGGCCGTAGTCGAGCGTCGCCAGCTCGGCCATCCAGACCCGGACCTCCGCCTCCGTGGGGTCCCACCGGGACCAAAGGGTCTTGATCTCGGACTCGATGAACTGCATCCGTTCGTCGCGATTCACAGTGTGCCCTCCCGTTCCATGCGTGCGACCATCTCCCGGACGGTCTCCCTGTGGGCCGGAGCCGAGCCTCGCATCGCCAGCTCCAGACGGTCGAAGTGCTTTCGCAGCGAGGCGGGAGTCAGGATATTCGCGGACCAGAAGGGATCGCGTTCGTTCCAGATGAACGAGACTTCCCTGTGACAGGCCCGCAGGAGCAGGTGTACCCAGAGGTGGCAGTACGCGGGCCTGCGGGCCAGGGGATTCTCCAGCAGTTTGCGGTGCAGCATGATCCAGCCGGTGTTCATGGGGCTCTTTCCCTTGGCGTACGATGGATCATCCTTTCATTGTGGTCACGAGCCTGCGGGTTTCGGGCGACTGGTTCTCCTGGGCGGCCTTGAACGCGGCCACCTGGTCGGCGTGCTGGCTCTTGAACCGCTCGTTGCCCTGGATGATCTCCCGCAGGGCTTTGCTCTTGTCGCGGGCCTCCTGGAGCAAGCGGACGGCGCGGGCGCCCAGGACCCCGCCGAACAGGGCGGACACGCCGATCCCGATATCGAGCGCCGAGTCGGCGACCTCCCACGGATCGGGCCGCTCGGCGGACCGGGCCAGCGCCGCGGTGGCGATCTGCACGTTCGACTCGGCCAGGATGTCGTCCACGGTCTCGGCCTGCGGGTACTCCCTCGGCAGGCCGCAATAGGCGGTGAACGAACGGCTCTGCAGTTCCGAGAGCTTCGTGAGCGCCTGGAGCTGCTGCGAGGAGCCCTCCTCCCGCGCGGTCTGTGCGGCGACCGTCGCAGTGCGGTTGTGCAGCCAGGCGTTCTGCTTCTGCGTCTCGTCCGGCGCAAGGCGCAGACCATTGCAGCCTGCGGCCAGCAGCAGCAGGGCCGCCGGCAACAGAGGGGTTCGAGGGCTTGCGTGTCGGATGGATCGAATCTCTTGTGTCATGGCTTTTCTCCCAAGGTTCGGATGCGCCGACGTCGGCGCGGACTATCGAATCGCGTTGGCGGAATCGGCAAGCTGCTTCTCGACCGCCTGGAGGCGGTAGTCGCCGGCCAGGCTTCGGGCCGCGAGCATTTCGAGCTTCTGCTGGAACTCCTTGTGGCTCTGCAGGAGGGCCGCGACGTCGTGCTGGAGCAGGCCGAGCTGGCGCTGGAGGTTCACCCAGCTACCGAGGATCAGCGAGGCCAGCACCATCAGTTGCAGCAGGACCGAGAGGTTGACCCTGCGGTCCAGGCGCCAGTGGGCGTTGTGGTCTGAGGTCATGGGAACTCCTATTGATTGTTGAGGGTTGATTGTCGATCGTTGATTTGCGGGTGATCTGGGTCTTCTATACGGTCGTGGTCTTTGGGGACGCTGTCCCCAAACCCCTGAGATCGTCGCGTCCTTGGCTCAGGGCTTGGCGTAGAAGACGTTGGTTTCGCCCAGGCGGATCAGAATCGCGCAGGCGCCGGGCGGGAGCATGCCTGGTTCTTGGTGCGACTCGGCCAGGTTGGTCGCTTCGACCGGATCACCGATCTCGACGGGGATCGAGCCTGCGTCTCCGACGACGACCGCGCGGACGAGGTAGACGTTGCGGCGGACCAGGCTCTTGATCGTGACGGCGCAGGCCCAGGCGCCGCCGCCGGAGGCGACCAGCGCGGAGGTCTCCTGCCGGTGGGCGGGCCCGCCGCGAGCGAGGTCGGCAAGGACCTGCTGTTGATCGGTCGTGTATCGATTGTCCATGAGGGTCTCCTTGGCGGCGTGCCGCTTGAAACTTCACACTTCACACTTGAAACTCCCTGCGGCGGACGAGCCGCAGGTCCGTGCACTGGTTTCGGAAATCGATGCGGACCCGCTCGATTCGCACGACGCTGCGCGGGTCGCGCCGGCAGGCGAAGAGGTCCCGGCTCTCCGGACCCGATGTCACGCGGTCGCCCGGTTGCAGGTGCGGCCGCAGCGTGGGCGTCCGCATGTCGATCGTCTCGATGAGCGCAGGCGATGACTGGGCCTGTCGGCGGACGAACTGTCGCAGCGCCGCGGAATCGTCGGCTTCATCGGGCGCGCCCAGTCCAGGCTGCGAGTTGTTCGCAAAGAGGCTCTGCGAGGAGACTTTGCGGTACGCGAACCGACGGGGCAGCGTGAGCACGTGGTCCACGACCGGCGCGGTCGAACCGACGGGTCCGTCCGCGACGACGCAGGCGAGCCGTTCGTCGCTGACGACCGACGCGGTGATCCTCATTCGCAGCAGACCCTTGAGGGCCGCGACCCACGTGTCCAGGTCGAGCTCGTCGCTCGCCAGCCACACGCCGCACTCGTCGAGCAGATTGGTGAACGCGTGGCGGTAGTTCCACCAGCGCAGGCCGTCGTAGGAGACCTGCAGGAAGTAGCCCAGCGAGCGGCCCTGGGCGTCGGCGCTCAACGCGGGCCAGAACCGCCTTCGGCGCGGAATCCAGTCGGCGCCCTCGAAGAGACGCGAGAAGTCGTAGGGCTCGCCTCGGTCGAAGGGCGGACCGCTGTAGTCGCCCGCTTCGTTGAGGCACCACTTGCGGTAGACGTCCTTGACCTGGTGGAACTGGGGGTTGCCACTGATCGAGAAGCGACTGAGGCTCGTGCCCTCCAACGCAGGGTCCCAGGCTTTGACCAGCTCGAAGGTCGCTTCGTAGACCTTGAAGTCGCCCAGGCCCAGCGTGCGGTGCGTGACGGGGTAGAACGCTCGCTCGCTGTGGAACGCTGCGACGCTCGTTCGTGAGATGCTCAGGGGCTCTCCCGACCGCTGGCAGTTCAGCTCGACGGTTCGCCCCTGGTCGCGACGACGGAAGACGACCGCCTGGGCGGGTCCCGTTTCGACGAGTCGCGGCTCGAAGTGGAATTCCAGGCCTGCCGATTCGCAGCAGGCGTGCAGGGCGTCCAGCAGGTTCATGCCGGTGACGTCGAGGTCCCGCAGGGGCTGGCAGTCGGTCAGGGCCAGCAGTTGCGCCAGGGGGGGCCAGGCGAGCGCCCCTGCAGGAGCGTGCTCCTTCAGGAGATAGAGGATCGCATCGGCGCAGGTCCAGGTCCTGTCGTGGGGGCCCCCTGGCGAGAAGAGCGTGTGAGCGAAGCCTTCGACCTGTACGGCGTTGCCTTGCCCGAGCGGATTGAAGGCGGTCTCCAGGCCGGGCAGCAGAATCGTCGAGCCATCGCTGCGAAGGACTCGCCGGCAGTAGACGGTGACGCGCCGCAGACTCTCGCTGAAGTCCCTGGCGAGGATCTCGACCGTCTCGCGGTCCGAGCGGATCGTGGTGGAAAGACCGTCGATCTGTCCGACGAAGAGGGTCAGAGTCGTCGTGTGCGACGCAGGCGGTCGGGCGTTGTAGAGCTGGTGCAGACGGATCGTGCGGCCGAACGCGAAGCGGTCTTCGATGTCCTCGACCAGCATGGCGGCGGCGTCCTGGCCCGATGGTTTCCAGGCCAGCTTCGCCCAACCGAACTCGGGCCAGCCGCTGCGGACGATCTCGATCGGTTCGAGGTCGTCGCACAGGACGCCGTCGAGAGAGGCGAGCATCGTGCCTGCGGGCAGGGCCAGTCGGCGGCATTCGGGCTGATATAGTTGCGCGGTGTTGGTCATATGCGTGTCTCCGGATCATCAAACAGCTCGTGCGACGAGGATCGTCGGCGGTGCGGGTGGCGCATCCGAACTCGGATGCACGGACACGATGGCGGGTCTGCCTTCGACGCCTGCGACGCTTGCGGCTCGCACGACAAATGCGCTGGGGCCATCCGTCGCGGCTTCGGCGTCGTATTGATGGAAGCCTTGGCCTTCGCAGGAGACGGACCCGATCGGGATTGCGGCGCGGTAGAGATTGAACCGGCTCGGCGCGGTTTCCTGGTCCAGCGGGCAGTAGAACCACGTCAGTCGGACCCGACCTGCGCCGATCCACTGCGCGGCCAGTGTGGTCACCGCGTTGGGTCGGGGCAGAGCCTGTCGCCCGTTCGAGTCGATGCGAAGGAGCGTCGAGGCGGTCGTCGTCTTCTCCTGGCGTCCGCGAGCGTCGAAGCGGCGCAGGACGTAGCACTCGGTCGAGCCCGGCCGATGGGACAGATGCGAGGGCAACGTGACCTCCTGCGCCCCAGGCCTGACGACGCACAGGATTCGACTCCAGTCCACGTCGCCAAGGGTGGTCCCTCGATAGATCGCGGCGTATCCTGCCCGACGGACCCAGAACCAACCTCGCGTCAGCGCGGTCCCCAGTGCGAAGGCGTCGCGCGATCTGCCGCGAAAGAGCGCCTCCAATTGCCAGGCGGGCTCGGTCTTCAATCGGCCCTGGAAGGCCGGTCGCGGCGCGCGGATCGAGAGGCTCGCGTGCAGATGCGAGGAGCCTCGCACGGTCCCGGCCAGCGGGACTGGGCCGGGGACGTGAAGGCTGCCACGGACCGAGGACGATGCGTGGATCGCGCCGGCGCAGGGGACGACAGTCCCGGCGGGTTGAAGTCTCGTCGCGATGCGGCGGGGCGAGAGCATCTCGAACGGGTTCCGGCAGAGCCGGTGGATCTCCGCTTCCGAAAGGACGCGTTTCCACACGCAGGCCAGCGCCACGCTGCCTGCGAAGTCCCAGAACCACGTGCCGGAGGTCTCTTGTCGCGATCCGATGGCGAAGGCCCTCGACCCGCTCAGGTCGATCCCGTTGAGGCTCGTCGCGTCGGCGGCGACGCTCTGTCGGACGCCGTCGATGTAGAGCCGCAGACCCGAAGGGTCGTCGCGGTCGCACACGCCGATCGCCAGATGCCAGCGGTTGTCGTTCAGAGCGTTGTCGGAGCCGGTTGCGAACGCGGTCGCCTGGTTGCGGACCTGCCAGGATAGGCGGTTGTCGGTTTCGACGAGCAGGCCATAGCCTTTGCCCGCGCCGTCGAGATAGCCTTTACCCAGGACTGCGCCAATCCGCGTTCCACTCCAGTTGTCGGGCTGGTTGGCGGCGCTGTACTTGAGGATCGCCAGCACCGAGACATCGTCGGCGCCCAGGCTCAGGCAGTCGCCCATGCTGATCCAGTCGTCGGCGCCGTCGAAGTCGAGCGACGATCCGAACGAACCTGCGGACCAGGCGGGATTGCCCGAGAAGGTCCCATCGCGTCGAAAGCCCGCGATGTCCTTCGCGATTTTTCCTGCACTTTCGTTGAGGAGCCAGCAAGCCGCCAGGCCGCGAGCGAGCGGATGGGCGGGATCGACCGACGCCCAGACCGGCGGCTTGATCTGCGATTGGGTTCGGGTCAGCATGGTTCAGCTCGACTGTGCACAAAGACCCTGGTAGATGGCCGAGCAGTCGCTGGTCTTGAGCGTCTGGCCGGTCTTGTTGTGGACGATGATCCCCCACCGCTGGGGCAGGAGCCCGCCGAACGCGGAGGCGACGCTCATCAGGTCCGACTCGTAGACCTTGTTCTGCGTGGGGGCGTAGATCACGCCGATGAGTCGGCAGTTGGCGAGCTGTTGCGGGTCCGTCCCGAAGGCGGCGTCGCTGCCGGAGGCGTTGCCTGAGCAGGTGGCGCCGCCGTCGGAGGTGCCGTAGGCGTAGACGTAGAGGGCCTTGTCGCCGGTGGAGTCGGCGCTGGCGTTGGTCGCGATCTTCACCTGGACCAGGGCGTCGAGAAAACAACTGGTCGAGTTGTCGATGGATGCGGACTCGCGTTTCGCGTCGTTGGCCAGGCCGTTGAGAGTGATGGACAGCGACTGGTTGGCGCTGCCGTACTGGGTCTTGATGTCGCTCATGATCGGGCTCCTTTATGAATCGTTCATCGTCAATCCAACGTCACTTGCAGATCGCTCGGAGGAAACACGGGGGCGTCCGACGCGTTGACGGTCCTGGACTGCGTCAGCGAGCCGTGGGCGAGCAGATTGCCTCCGGTGGCTGCGTCGAACAGCGCGAAGTGCGTCAGCGTGCCCCAGGCGCCGGTGGCGGCGTTGAACTCGATGGCTTGGACGTTGTCGACGAGGCCGCTGTCGGCGCTGCTCCAATCGCTCGCCTGCGTCACAGCGCGGGCGTATCCGCCGCCCTCGGGCTCGTCGAGGCCCGAGCCGTCTTCGCCAGGGTCGGCGGCCGAGAGAGCCACGTGGATCGTCGGGGGCGCGTACGCCCCTTTGCCGAAGAGGTGGTCGAGAACTTCGTTCTCCCAGTAGTTCGAGAAACTGCCCATGGTCTGTGCTCCTGTTGAGGGGGGTGGATTGGTCGCTCACGATTGCGGCGTCAGCGAGCAGGTGTCCTCGTCGTCGCGCGGGGTCAGGGTGAGCAGGACGGTTTGACCGTCGTCATCGTAGTAGTCGATGTCACGGGTGATCGTGTCCTGGACGGCGCGGTTGGCCAGCATCTTGATCACGGTCAGTTCGCCCGCGCCGGTCCAGAGGATGTCCCGGCTGCACACCAGAAGGTCCGTATCCGCAGGGCTCGCGCCGACTTGTCGCAGGACCTGGATGCAATACGAACCGCCGGGAATGTTCGAGTCGAAGTCGCCCACGTATCGGTTGCCGCTTCGGTCGATCAGCGAGATGGCGTAGTCGCTGAGTGCGTGGCCGCTCGCGCCCCATTCCTCGAAAGCGCGTCCCGCGGGATGCCACACTTGCCCGGCGGGATTGCGAATGATCGCGTAGAGAACGCTGCCTGATGCGTAGTCCGCCTGAATCTCGTATGCCATGATTCTGTGCCTTTCTTCATCCGAGGGGGATGTCTTACGGTTCTTCTGTCCACGTGCCTGTTTTGGCGGTCACCGCCCAGTTTCCGTTGGAGTCTGCGACGATGGTCAAAGCGGCTCCGATCGCAGAGGCGGCCTTGTACTTTCCTGCGGCCTGTCCGCTGCTGTCGCGGATCGCGGCGTCGCCTGGCTCGATTCGCAGTTCGCAGGCCGCCTGAACTGCGAAGGTGAATTCCGTCCCTGCCGGCGGAGCATCGGGAAGTGTCAACGTCACGGCGCCGGTGGCTCCGAGGTTTGTATGGACGCTGCCCGACTCGGCCGCGTCCAGGAGGTCGTTGGCCGTGTGGGTTTCGACAGTTCTACGAACGCCCCCTGCTGCGCAGGGAACGACGACGTTGTGTGCGTCTCGACAGTCGGTGATCGAGACGATGTCCCCATCGGCGGTGCTCACGACCGCCAGACGCACGTGAGGCGTCGCCGCCATGCTCGGAAACGCGGAGTATTCGTTCGTGACGAGGTTGCCCTGCCTGTCGAGGTAAACGTAGATCGCGTCCTTGTCGTCGGCCAGGGCGTTGCCGGTCGAGCCGGCGAAGGTCACGAGGTCGGCGTTCAACCAGAACTTGCCGGGCTTGACGCCGATATCGAGTCCTCCCTCGTCGTAGACTCGCAGGTCGTTCGCGCGGCGCGCGGCCAGCAGGAGCCGGTGCAGCAGCTTGCGGAAATGCAGGTAATAGGGCGCGGCGCCGGTCGGGATATATTCGACGCCGGTCTCGGGGTCCGATTGAAGGTTCAGTAGTTCGTTGTCCGATGGATAAGCCTCGGCCATGATGGTCTCCTTGTCACGAGTCGCCAATGCGAAGGGTGAGTTGATGGGTCTGTGGGTCGAACGATGCGACGTGCAGCGCCGCCGCAGGTTTGGGCAAAGGAACGACCGCGACAAGCGAGGTCTCGCAGGCGGGGCCTTCGTTGCCCGATGCGTCGAGCGCCTTGACGCCGAAGCGATGCCGTCCCAGCGGCAACAACGGGCTGATCCACTCGATCGCTCCGGCGTCCATGCCGAACGGTCCCTCTGCGAAGCGCCCCCTGCCGAATCCGACGCAGGCCGGGGAGTCGTATCCGAAGTCGCTCGCGCCGAAGGCGGCCATGCAGAAGCCTGCCTTGTCCTGGGGACACGGCCAGACGGGAATCGGTGACGCGTTCAGCGGCGCGGCGTAGTCGATCGTTCCTGCGCCGTGGTCGGAGTACACGTTGAAGCGCGCCCTGGGAGGCAGGGTCTGGCTTTGCAGAAGGACCAGTCGGACGCGACCGGTCGCGGAAGGCGGGTCGAGTTCGCTGCCGAGATCGAGATGGGCGTCCTGCGGTCGGACCGCCGCCACCTCGACGCGCACCGCCGCGAGAAACGATGAAGGCGGCTGCACCACCAGTTGCCGCTGGTCGACGTCGAGGGTCGTTCCCGCGAAGCGGCCGTCGAGGTACACCTGGTGGAGCATGCCCATATGGGACGAGCGCCAAGTCACCTGCACCGCACCGCTCACGGCGGTCCCGCATCCATCGGTCGCAATCGCCTCAGGCAGAGGAACCGCCAAGACGTCTCTGATTCCGTCACGATGAAACCGCATCGCGGTGGCCTCCCAATTGCGTGTAGGTGATTTCGTACTCCGCAACGACGCCGGGGCCGGCGGGGTATTCCGCGAGCTTCTTGAAGCTGTCCATGCGAAGCCTGCCAAACGTCTGGCCGTCAGCCGCGACGAGAGTGTGTTCGCGCCCGTCGATGAACTGCGCGATGGCCTGGATGCGAGCCCGCATCGCGGCCCGACCGGCGGCGAGGAGAGTCCCGGCTTGTCGGATCTGTCGGGCGCGGGTGCCCAGGTCGATGCTCAGCATGCCGTCCAATCCTGCGACCGCCCGCTCGATCGAGGCACGCGCGGGACTGTCGACCGAGATCGTCAGTCCTTGCTCATCGAAGATCGTCTGTCCGTCGAGTGTCACGCTCATGACTGGTCCTTTCTTCTGCGAGGGGGCCTCAATCGCGAACAAGCCGGACGACGCCGCCGATGCGATGGACGTCCGCGACGCGGTCGGAGCCGAGATCGACGCTCACGCGGCATCGCTGCCAGGCTTTCTCGAAGAGCTGCTGGTAGTGCTGGCTCTTGTCTGCGAAGCACTTGCCTTGGCCTTGTCCCGCCCACGTTGTGTAGATGTTGGCGATGACCAGGAGCGTCGAGGCCCTGCGAAGACCTTCGATCTCGATGAGGTCGTCGGGGGAAATCGAGCTGGACGGGTCGCCGGGCCGGATGCCGAAGAGCTGCGTCAGTTGGAGAGCCGCATCGACAGCCTGGGGACCCAGCGTGCTGATTCGATAGGAGACTTCGCCTCCGACGGGAGGAGCGACCGGCGGGCTCGTCGGATCGGCCCTCACGACGGAGACCGTCAGTTGCGTCGCAGAATCGACCGAGACGATCTCGTAGGCGCCGTCGAGCGATCCGTCCGCGGACCTCAAGTGCACGACGCCGCCGGCTTCGACGCTTGACTTGATGAAGTCCGCCTGGGATGCGGTCAGAGTGGTTCCGTTCAGAACCGCGCCGTTTCCGCTGGTCTGCACCTGCGACGGCAGATGCAACTCGCCAAACAGCGCCGGCTCGTATTTCAGAACATCCACATCGTTCGAGAACTTTGCCATGTTCGTTCATCCTCATGCCGATGGTTCGATTCCGTCATCCTGAGCGAGAGCGAAGGATCTGGCCTGGGAGTCGAATGCGCCTGGGAATGCGATGCCAACTTCCCATCCGCAGGCCAGATGCTTCACTTCGTTCAGCATGACAAGAAACGCCCCGACGGGGGGGGTGACGACCGCCGGGGCGTTGTCGTCGTCAACTCGCGGTCAGATCACGGATCAGGCCGTGGGCGGCCTCGTTCTTGAACTCCAGGGTGTACTCGCCGATCAGCTCGCCGCACTCGTAATCGCCGGAGCTGGCCAGCGGCTTGAAGTGGAAGCTGCGACCGCTCAGCGGCAGCACGCTCACGCGGGACGAGTCCAGGAACAGGACCGCATCCTGCGGGATGTGCCGGGTCGTCACGATCCGACAGACGCCGAAATCGCTTTCGTACAGGCTCACCATGTCGGTGAACGTCGTGTCGTCTGCGCCGTAGCTGCGACTGTCGGAGCAGAAGGCGTTGATCTTTCGCTTCTGGAAGCCGCCGACGACGATCAGATCCACGTTGCCGCTGCTGTTCTCCCAGATCTTCCGCAGGACGTAGTTGACCTTGGCTTCGTCGAGGTCGGCGCCGGAGGGAAAACCGCTGTCGCCGGCGCGGAAGACGTTGGTGGCCAGGTGCTGCAGGATGCCCTTCATCGTTCGTCGGACGGCGCCGCTGCCCTGCGGATCGGCGACGGGTTTGCCGCCGTTGAGGACGGTGTTCTCCAGGTCGCGGACCATCTCGCGCAGGCGGACCTGCTTTGCATAGTCCATTTCGTTGGCCAAGCCGAGCTGGCTGGCGGCCATGTCGCTGCCGCTGACCTCGACCGCCGAGGTGAAGATCTGCGTGTAGTTGCCGCAGCGGACGCGGTTGGTGAATCGAGCGTTGGGCCGGGTGTCGCCCTCGAGGGCCGCGTTGCCCAGAATGTTGATGACCTGGTCGTTGGCGAGACTCTCGGGCGTCGTGTTCGCGTACCCTCGCTGCACGGTGAGCGTGTTGCCGGCGACCGATGCGACGAGCATCAGCTCCTCGCTGCCTTCGACCTGGATCTGATCGCCTGTGCGGAACCGGCCTCCATGGTCCACGTCGAACGTCGTGTCGGAGGCGGAGTTGGTCCACGTCGAGTCATTGACCGCGTCCTTGTTGGGCAGCAGCTCGTCCTCCAGCCACTCGTGGTGCGTGCTGGTCGCCTCGCGCAGCGGGTCGCCCAGGGCGTCCAGCAGAGGCGTCTCGGCGGGCGTGATGAGACCGATGAGGTCCGCCACGTCCTCAGCCAGCTCGGGCAGAGCGATCCCTGCGCTGTACGTCGCTTTTCCGGTGAATGCCATGCGTGTGTCTCCTTGAAAAAAGTGTGAAGTTTGAAGTGTGAAGCCGGAAGTCGGATAGACCCAACGTCCGTCACATCATGCTTCTTCGCAGCATCAGATACCGCTGGAGGTCCACGCGGCTGCCGGTTCTGGCGGCTCGCCTGGCGGCCTGTTCGAGCACCGCCTGGTTGCGTGTGACGCGGTCCTTGGCGCTTGCGGTCTTTCGGGGCATCACCACTGGGTTCGATCCCCCGAAGAGGTATGCCTTCTCCTTTCTCAGGCGGGTCACGCACTCGTCGATATCCGCTTCGGTCCGGCCTTCGATCCTCGCTCGCGCCAGCAGGAGCGCCGCTTCGAGGTCGATTGCCCCGGCCCCTGCCAGCTTGTGCGTGAGCTTCTGCTCGATCGCAAGGCCGCTGAGTTCCTCGGACATCTGTGCGATCCGCTCGTTCGCCTGGGCCAGTTGCTCGGCCAGGTTCTCCGTGTTGGTCCCGTCGTTGTCGCTCATACTGACTCCATATTTCATTGATGATGGATGATTGGTGATGGATGATGGAAGAGAGGCCCCCGCGGGTCTCCGGTCAGCCATCGTCACTTCGTTTCGTAACCCAACTCCTTGAGGATCTGGTCCTGGGGGACGCCCAGGTCGCGTTTGATCTGCGCTTCCTGGAGCTTCTCCATGAGGTTCTCCGGCAGAGGGCTGGCAAACGCGATCTCGACGTCCCGATCCGAGTCGCTGGTCGCGTAGACGCCTGCGGTGTCGAGCATGCTCAGGACCATCCGACAGATCTTGCGGATTCCCTCGCCGTAGGTGTGGCGCTTTCGTTCGTTCCGGCTGAGCATGCCCATGAACGTCAGACGCAGCGCCACGGCGCTGGTGAGATTGCCCAGTCGGTCCTGGAGGATGCCTGCAACGACAGGCGTCACGCCGCTGGCTTTGTCCATCGCTTCGCGGATCTGGGCGATGTGCGCGTGCTCGCTGGGGGCCGCGAGGTCGCCGCCGAACTCCTGGATGGAGGCGTCGGGATTGTCGGTGCACCACATCCGGCCCGGCGCGACGGGCTTGTTCTCGAAGCCCTCGATGCCCTTGCCCAGGTACATCTTGAACGACTGGAACGTGATCCTGCTGGCCCGGTCGCTCAGACGCGTGTTGAGCTCGTCCTGCAGCGGGATCAGCGGCTCGACATCGCTGACGCCTTCATAGTAATAGGGCTGCGCGACGTTCTGGATGTGCACGATCGGCAGGAAGCCCCAGGGCAGCGGGCCTTCCGCGACGAGTTCCTTGTCCTCGTACCGCTGCCAGTAGTCGGGCGACGTGATCTCCGTCACCGCGACGACCTGCCGTGTGTCGCTTCGACAGCCTGCGGCGCCGAGGATCCGCGAGAGGAACGAGCCCTTGCCGCTGATCGTGTTGGTCTTCTGGTGGAAGTGCTGCACGTACAGTCGGATGGTTCGATAGTCGTCTTCGTCCAGGACAGGCAGCGCTCGGGGCGCCTCGATCAGTTCCAGATCGATCGCTTGTGCCCATTGCAGCACAGGGGAGAGTGGGTCCCCGGTTGTGTCGCTGGGCCGGGGACCCTGGGAGGGAGGTGGAGGGCAAGCGAGGGAAGAGGTCTCGGGGAGGGGTTGCCGAGACCGCGGATTCCCAAACGCATCTTGCGTCTGGGGCGCTCGGATGAGGCAATCGACGAACCCGTAGACGCTTCCGAGCACTGCCATGTCCTGGAAGAAGCCGGGACCGCCATTGGCCGCGAACAGCGCCTTGAGGATCGCTTCGATGTCTTTGCGCTTGCGGTCGTCGGAGGCCCGGGAGATCAGAGTGACCGGTTTACCGAACAGAAAGTCCGCTGCGGCGTTCACGCGCCAGGCGATGTCGTTCTCGATCACGACTTCCTTGCGCTGGATGTCCCGCACGGGCTGGGCGCCGAATGCGCCGCCGTGGGGCGAGCGGGCCAGGCCGGTGATCCGCGAGGGCAGACCGACCTCCTGCGCCTGGACGTAGCAGCGTCCCGACTCGCTGACTTTGCGATCGGCCGCGGCGGCGCCGCAGGCGTCGGACATCGGGTTGGCGTAGTAGTCCCACAGTCGCGAGAAGTGCTGTTGGATACTCGCGGCGTGCACGTCCACCAGCCAGTCGAGGTAGTCCGCGTCGAGAGTTCCCGGACGCGATGTGCCGCGTTTGGGGTCCCCCGTTCGCCCGTCGAAAGCTTCAAGCTCGAATGCCATGTCCTGTCGCCCTTTCCGCTGTGTCGTTTTCATCTCGTTTTCGGGTCGCTCGGACTGACGCGTCCCTCTACCCTTGCTCGATGTTGCACGAATTTGTCGAAAAATTCGTGTTTTGAGGAAGGTTGAAATGCACTTAACTCCAGGCCCGGCGAGGAATAAAAAAAATTGTGCGACAGGGGCGTTTTAGGTTCTGAGATGTTGCACGAATTTTGCTATTCCGAGGCGTTCAGTAGGGATATTCAGGAGATTGCTGTGCCCCAAAGTGCGGACGAACCGCAGAGTGAAGCAAATCGCCCTTCTCGGTGGCGAAGACCGCGTTTTGCGGGCAACCTCCCCGACGGAATCGAACTCCGCAGGCCGGCTCTGGGCAAAATGGGAGCGGTCCGTTAGAATGATCGGGTGACGTGACGTGTCGAATCAGACCTGGTTGAAGGGAGTGTGCGAATGCTCGGCGCCCTGGCGCGTTTGGGTCGGTGTCTTCCCCCCTCGTGGCGACGGCGCCTCAGACGAGGGATTCTCCTGCGGTTTCCCTCGCTCTACGCCACGAGGCGCGTGCAATACGAGGGAAGCCTGGTGCCGGATGAAGTGGAAGCTCTGATCGCGCGTCTGGAGGCTTCGCTCGATCTTGAGGGCGACGTCATCGAATGCGGGAGTTTCCTCTGCGGCACGACCGTCAGCATGGCCCGCTTGTTGAAGATGCGGCAGCTTCCCAAACGCATCTACGCGTGCGACACGTTCGCGGGCTTCGATCCCGAGGAGATCCGGCGGGAGCAGGAAGCCGGCGACGCCACACGACGCCATTCCTTCAAAGAAACCGATCTCCACTATGTCCGCCGCAAGCTGGAGCGTCTCGGCGTGGCCGATCGGGTCGTCCTGGTCCAGGGGTTGTTCCAGACGACGCTGGATACGCTCCAGGGCCCCTTCTGCTTCGCTTTCATCGACTGCGACCTGCACGACAGCATGCTCTATGCGGCCAGAACCGTATGGCCCCGGTTGTCGCCGGGCGGATGCTGCGTCTTCGACGACTACGACAACCAGGAGTACCGCGGCGCAACCCGCGCCATCGATACGTTCATCGCCGAGCGACGCCAGGACATCCGCGAGCACGGCCGGCTCCTGCGGAAGCTGTACTACGCCATAAAGACCTGACCGGGCGACAGGCCGTACTGGCCATCATGCCCCGCGAAACAGGGTCTCCCCGGCGAGAAATCTGCGGTCTATCGCTTGCATCACAACGCAGGGAGTGGGTAGAATTGATGCAGGTCTATTGGCAGGGAGAAACCATGAGCGGTAAAGGGATATTCCGGCCGTGCCTTCCTCGAAACCTCTCTCGCAGGGCGTTCACCCTCATCGAACTGCTGGTCGTGATCTCGATTTTGGCTCTGCTGATGGCAATCCTGCTGCCGACGCTCCAGCGGGTGCGCAAACAGGCGAAAGGCGTTGTCTGCCAGTCGAGGCTGCGCGAGCTGGGTCTACAGTCGGCAATCTACATACAGGAACACATTGGTTCGACAGGAGCCGGGCCATGGCCTGATTGGTATGTTCCCTTCTGGTACAAGGGACCTCGCCTGGATCCCAGATTGCTGCTCTGTCCTTCCGCTTCGACGCCGCTGGCCGGGCCTCCTGTTCCTTGGGGGGATGCGTTTCATGCGTATGCCTTCGGACGAGTGGACCCTGCGACGCCGGCGGAGAAACGCAGTGCATTGGGTTACGCCAGCTACGGTTGGAATGGGTGGTTGCGTTACAACGACTCAAGCCCATGGAAGGACTACATGTGGCGCACGCTGGACGTCAAGGGGCCTTGGCAGGTGCCGGTGCTCTTCGATTGCGCCCAGCGGGTGGCGGGACTTCTTCACTCGGACCCGCCGCCCAAGCAGCCTTTCACGCCGCCCCCCGAGACGGATTCCAGCTCCTTGTATTACGGAAATCGTGTGCCGCCTGTCTGCATACAGCGTCATGGCGAGGGAATCAAGATGTTGTTCCTCGACTGGTCGGCGCGCAGGGTGGGTCTGAAGGAGCTCTGGACGCTCAAATGGCACAAGGAATACAACACGGGCGGACCGTGGACCAAAGCCGGTAACGTGAAGGCGGAAGACTGGCCGGCGTGGATGCGGAAGCTCAAGGACTATTGAGCGGAATCAGAGAAGATGGTGTGTGGTACGCACCTTGCGGAGGTCCCAAGCGGGTCACGAGCCACGGGGCACAGGTCACTGGTTGTGATGGAGCAGGTCGATGTCTTCGTTCTGGAGGAGCTGGATGATGTCGGCTTTGGAGGGCAGAGACTCGATCGCGCCGAATTTCGTGCAGGCCAGGGCGCCCGCCGCGGAGGCGAACTTGACCGCGGCGCGAAGATCGTGCTTGACGCCGCAATAGGCGGCCAGCGCCCCGGCGAAGGCGTCTCCGCTGCCGGTTCGGTCCACCCAATCGACCTCGAAGCCTTGGACGTGGTCGGCGCCGTTGCGGTCCACGACCACGCAGCCGCGACGACCCATCGTGATGACCGCGCTGTGGGCGCCGCGTGCGATGAGGTCCGAGCCGATCATCTTGGCGGTGCGGACATGGGCTGCCGCCTGTTCGGCAATCTCCGCGGCCTTCTCCAGGTTGGCCACCAGGACGTCGGCCGTGAAGTACTCCGAAGGCAGGTCCACGCGGTGTTGGTCCGTCTGCTCGATCGGTCGGGCAGGGTTGAGGATCACGCGGGTCCCGTGGAGGTTGGCGCAGTGGATGGCCGCCGCGATCGCGTCCTGAGGCAGGCAGCCGTGGATGAGGCAGACGTCCGCCTGGGCGATGCGTTCCTCAGCCAGTTGGATGTCCGCAGGCTGCAGGGCGCAGTTGGCGCCGGTGTAGTGGCAGATGGCGTTCTCGCCTTCGCAGTTGACCAGGGTGACGATGACGCCGGTGGTCTTGGACTCCGCGAAGAACACGTACTCGGTGTCCACCTTGTATTCCGCCAGGCTCTTGAGGGCCATCTGTGCGAAGGCGTCGCCTCCGACCTTGCTGATCAGAGAGACCTCGCATCGGCACAAAGCCGCCTGCACCGCCTGGATCGGGCCGGGACCCGCGAGGGTGCACGCCAGGGAAGAACCGCTGACGGCCTGGCTGGGGGTGGGGATATTGCTGCACTTGACCGCAAGGTCGATGTACGTGCTTCCGATGACTACGATTTTCGGATTCCGTTCCGTCATGTTGCTACCTGTTCGTGTACCTGATTGACCTTCGATGATCGGACTCCACTATAGTGCCGCAACTTCATTGCGGCAACGGGTTTTTCCCGACGCAGGGGTCGGAACTGCCCTATTGCGGCTGCTGTGAACTAAGCCACCGTCGGATAACAGCCACCACGTACAGGACTTCTCGGTCGGATAACGCGTGACCTTTAGGAATCCTGTGCCATTTCTCCAGGCAGCCGCGACAGCAGGTGGCGGTCGCGTGCTGGGCGACGAAGACCGGGTGATTCCTCATCGGCGTCTGCTTGCCGTCGTTGGCGATCCTCGCGGGCGCGAGCCTCTTCACGACAAAATCCCTCGCGTGCTCCAGGACGGTCTCCAGGCCTTTCTCCCGCAGGTACTCCATCTCCCGGTTGCCAAGCCGGAACCGGCTGCGGAACTGGGACCCCTTCAACGCCTCGAACAGCTCATCCAGGGAGCTCTGTGGTGGTGCGACGTGGTCCATAGGGCATCCGGCCGTTATTTCGTTTGTTGCTGGAACCGGTCCCCGACATCATTCATCGGATTTTCTTTCCCAAATGCCTCTTGAAGAACTCGGTGACCAAGGGGTCCACCTGGGGATCTTTGAACCCGCCGTGACCGCCGCCTTGGACTGTGTGGAACGTGACGCTCACGCCGACGGCCTTGAGAGCGTCGCGGAGGAGCTCGCTCTGGTTGTGCGGGACGAGCGGGTCCTTGTCGCCGTGGACGATCAGGAAGGGCGGGTCGTCCTTGGTCACGTAGGTGATCGGGTTGGCTCGCTGGGCTTTGTCCTTGTTCTGCGGGATGGGCCCGCCGATCAGCTTCGCCTCGGGGGCATCGGCCGCGTCGTGATCCATCGAACTGGGGAACTTGCTCATCTGCGTGAAGTCGGTGGGCCCGAAGAAATCGCACACCGCCTGCACCCGACTGGAGACGCCTGCGTTGGGCCCGACGTCGAAATCGTTCACGTCGCCTGCGGTCCCGAGCAGAGCGACCAGGTGTCCGCCCGCCGAGGCGCCCCAGACGCCGATGCGGTTGGGGTCGATGCCGTGCGTGTCGGCGTTGGCACGCAGCCAGCGGATCGCGGCTTTGCAGTCCTGGATCTGGGCTGGGAAGATCGCATGCTGGCTGAGCCGATAGTTGATGCTCGCAACCGCGTAGCCGTCGCTGGTGAAGCGCACCGCAGGACAGTTGTCCTTGCTGCCGCCCAGCCAGGCTCCGCCGTGGACCCAGACGATCAGCGGCCTCTTGCCGCCTGCCTGGGCGTCTTTCGGCAGATACAGGTCCAGCTTCTGTCGTGCGTGCCCGCCGGGGACGTATTCGATATCCCGCAACACGGTGAGCTTCGACAAGTCCGGCTGCGCCATCGCAGCGGTTGCGATCAGCAGCGTCGCCGCGGCGGCGCCGATCCAATTCCTCTCGCAAGCATCGTTTCGCATCGTAGTTCCTCCCGAAATCTCCGAAGTTGCATACCGACCGGTTCCATACCCGCGTCCATCATACCGCGGACTTGCGCCGCCGGACAGCGTCAACCCAATCCGAGCCGTTCCAGAAGATTGCGAAACCAGGGAGGACGGGATTCGTGCATCGCCATGTAGATCGTGTGGGAATCGTCGTCGATCGCCAGCCAGACGCTGGCGCTTCGCCTTCGAAGATTGTAGATGCGTCCGTGGATCGGGTCGGACCAGTGCATCCAGGACGGGGCCTTGGGTCCAAAGCGAATGGTCTGCATCGGTCCAGGTTCCTGATTGGGATCGTTGGGATCGATGCCGCTGCGATGGAAGAACGACTTTGCCTCCGCGGGGGTCGTCTGGAATCGAAGGTATAGACTCTGCGTCGTGAAAGGCGGACCCCGGCGTTCGATGTGCAGATCCCGCGCTGAGGGGGGCAGACCGCCGAACCCTGCGTCGCGACAGAAGCGGTTGGCCTGAGCGGTCGGCCGCATGAACACCGCGTGCAGCAGCACAATAAGGAGAACGCTCGCTGCGACGGCGGCCAACAGGATATTCCGCGGCGGTTTCATTGTGGGCATGTCACGACTGTTGCGGCTTGCCCGAGCCCGCGTCGCGCCGGGGAAAGAGCAGGCCGATCAGCAACACCGGCGCGTTCAGAACGATCATGACCAGCCGCAGGAACCAGCCCGGGCCGGACACCCTGGGTGAACCGAGCTGACGCCACATCTGGCCCCAGATGCCGGTATACCAGGGGATGCTCTCGAAGGGCAGATACGGCGTCAGTTGCCCCGTCGCGTATCCGCAATTGGCGCAGAAGTGCGAAACCGGGTCCACGGGTTTGAGGCACCGCAGGCACAACGGCGTCGCGGGCCCCTCGTCTTCGGACTCATTCGTCTCGACGTTGTCATCAGCCATCGCTTCGACCTCCCTCGCAGGGATTCGTCGGTCGTCATTCAGTCCATTCGAATGCGATCGGCTCGCTGTCGCCCTGGCTGACCAGAAGCCTGCCCTGGTCGTCGAGCCGGGCGGTCATGGATTCCTGATCGGTGGTGATCTTGATCTGATTGTCCGCCGTCTCCCATTTGCCCTCGGACTTCTGATCGCCCAGGGTCAGGACCGCTCGTCCGCCCGCGAGGATCTGGATGCCGAACTCGCCCTCGGTCGGGTGCTTCAGGACCCACTTGCCGACGAAGCCCGTCGGGCGGGGAGTCGTCCTGGGGATCTCGAAGACAGGGGTCCTGGCCGCGGGTGAACTGGACGCCACAGGGTCCTGGGCGGTCGGAGCCGGCGCCGTCGGGCTGGGAAGGATCGGGCTCCTGGCGCTCGGAGTCTCGACCGCGGTCGCAGGTCGCAGCTTGGGCGGTCGGAACTCCCGCTCGCTGCTGAGCCAGACCTGCCCGGTGATCGTATCGACGAGATAGGCGGTGTTCTGAGAAGAACAGGCCTGATATCGCCCGACCGGACCGAGCAATTCGTTCCTGGCCGCTCCGACCAGCACGCACAACCCTGCTCCGAGCACGACGCCCAACACCACGCTCTTGGTATCCATACGCCACGTCATTGCGAGAATCCTCCACTGTCAAATGCCTGCGTCTTCAAGGGCATGCGGCGCACGCCCCGCTTTGACATCATCATACTCGATTCCGCTCCTGAAGTGCTATGTTTCCTCCGCTGGCGATCATCGGAAGTGAGGACGCAGAATACGTAGTTTGCGCAATTGGCGTCTCCCCTATTTGCGTGGATACTTTGTGATAGCCGGGGTGTGCGACGAGCCAGGAGGGGCTCTCAAACAGGTTCCCGCCTGACCGATGCTCGCGGCGCCTCGGTGGATTCCCGAACCGAACGTGTGTCTCCGGGATAGAAGTGTTTTCGACAATCGAGGGGGGTCGAATGATGAATCGGATGGAGTTGATGATCGGGGCGGTCGTAATAACGATCGGGACGAGCGTGATCCTGTGCCTCCTGTCGTCCATGTAGGCCGGCCAGACCGTGGGACGCCGGAGGCGCCCGGAAACCTGTTGCAGGCAAGGCGGTCCTGCCAAGCGATGGAATCACCTCATGGCGGATGACTCGTGGCAGGGCTGCGCGGCGCGGGTCGCGCAGCCCTGTGCTTTGGGCAACAACAAGGACGTGCTCTCCCCCTTTCACGCGAACTCGCGCGACGCCGGAGATTGACCGTGACACAAGACAGATTCCAGGGGTCGGAGGGTGGTTGCTCCCGGCCCCCTTCTCATGCATGCCTTTTGTCACCCGTGCGCAGGGGACAGCGTAAGAAGGGCAGAGGGTCACGAATCTCGCGTGGTCGCTTCATTTCGTGCCTGGTCCGCTCAGAGGCCGGCCGCAGTGGTCGCAGAATCTGGCGTCGGGATCGTTCAGCTCGTTGCAGGCGGGACAGGCCTTCGCCTTGCCCAGCGAGGTTCCGCACCCGCTGCAGAACTTCGCGCTCGCGTCGTTGGCCTGGTTGCACTTGTGACAGCGAATCCGTTCGACGGGCGCCGGCGCACCCGACCGCAGGCCTTCACCGACCGCGGAAGCCAGCGTCTTGACCGAGTCCTTCGTGCCTTGCGCCATGTAGTTGAAAGTGTCCTTGCCGACCGGGGCCATTTCCTGGGCGGAATACCGCATGACCGTGCCCATGAAGCCATAGGACGTCAGGACCCCTCCCGCAAAGAGGATCGGCATGCCGACGAACGCGCACCAGAAGAATCGCGGCGGCTCCATCCCCCCGAACGCCGCGAAGAAACTGGCGATGCCGACGACCAGGAAAGTCCCGCCGACAAGAATCAGGAGAATCCCCACCGCGCGAAGAACCCGGCGCGTCTGTTCGTGCCTCGGATCGATCTTGTCCATCTTCACTCCTTCGTCGCTCATCGTACGGCTGCGGTTCGATCGAGTGGTCAACTCTCTAGTCTACAAGACGCATCAAGCCTTCCGAAAAATCAAGCAAAAACCTCTGGCCAAGCTGCCTGCAGGGTGCATGACCGTAGTCGCAGGGCCTCAGACAAACCCTTTGCAGGGCTGAAGGGAAACCGGTCTCGCCCATGGACGGAAATCGCAGCTCGTCGGCGCCACGAGACCACCGGCAGACTCCAGGAGAGCACGCCCGAGGCGGTCGTGCGAAGGAGATTTGACGCTTTGGGCCAGCAGCATAGAGGATGTGCCGGGCACATCCCAACGACACTTGGTGGCTCATTGATCATGCTGCTGGCCCAACGCGCAAAGTCTCCGGCCGAAGGCCGGAATCCGGATCGGTCCGTCCCTTTCCTTGGACGTCCTGGGCAATCGTCTGAGCCCCGGCGTTCGGCTCGCTGCCGGGCCGTGCAACTGCGGTCCTGCACCCGAGACCGCGTTTGCGGACAGATCGATTTGACAAAGACAAGCTCCTCAAGCACAATGGTGCTTTGCTGTTGAGCAATGGATCCTGTCTTTCTAATGCTAAGGAGAGTGAGAATGAAAACCATCGGTCGAATCGGCTTGGCGGTCGCGTTGTTGACGGTTCTAGCCGGCGCGGCGCAGGCGGTCCCCCTGACAGTGGATGGCGGTTGGCAGGACTTCTGGTGGGGCTTCGATCAGGACGCCTGGAACGATGAGGGAGCCTTCACGTTCCTTTCAGACTCCTGGACCACTCTGAAGGTGACGGACATCGGCACGGACTTCGACCGATTCGAAGTCTACGATCTCGGTGTCCTGATCGGGACGACTTCCGTTCCCGCCGGCACCGACACATGGACGGACAACTTCGACCAGGCATTTGCGAGCCCCCTCTGGAGCTCGGGCGAGTTTCGCCTGGAGCCCGGCGAGCATTCCATCACGTTGTTCGCTTCCGTCAACCCGTTCCAGATGGGCAGAGGAGGACTGCGGGTGGACGTCGCGGCGGTGCCTGCCCCTGGCGCGATTCTGCTTGGAACGCTCGGCGCAGGCCTGGTCGGCTGGCTTCGCAGACGAAAGTCGATCTGACAAGCGATCGACTGCATATAGCAGGGGCTTCCCAAGGGGTGGTCGATCTCGATTCGACCGCCCCTTTTCCATGCGCCCTGGGGATCGTCAGCCGATCCGGGCCGTGAGCTTGCGGGTGAGGTCCTCCAGGAGGTCTTTGGTGACCCGGTCGGCTCCTTCGACGGTGATCCGAACCACGAACCGCCCGGGCACAATCGGCACGATATCGATCAGCACCTGTCGTCCTGCGAGGGATTTGCCCAGCAGCCAGAACCCCTCCTGAGGTTCCCAGGCCGCGGTCGGCTCGACTCCTGTGTCCTTGAAGACCCGAAGCGCGCCCGCGAGGATCTTCTCCTGCCGTCGCGGAACGACCAGTTCCCGGTGGGGTCCGGCCACCGTCGGCCTGGCCATCTCCGGCCGCATCACCGTCCTGAGCGCCTGGGCCGACTGGGAACTCGGTCCCTGACATCCACCCGCCAGCAGGCACCCCAGGACGACCCAACCGATCCGACCGCCGATTCGATCATTCATGCTGCGACTCCACGATATCCAAGCCCGGCTCCGACGGGTGATCCATAACCCAAAGGTCACCGCCAAACCGCCGAAGGCTGTACACCATGACTACGTCCATCGCACAGCCAAGGATCGCAAGACCCGCGAGCAGCGCCAACAACGAGAGCATGGCGGGGATCCCCAGCGCAAAGACGATCAGACAGACCGCACGCTGGTTCGGTCGAATCTCGGCGATCTTGGCGCCGGTCTTCAGAAGAGTCGTTTCCGGTTCCCGCATATTCTCCACCCTACAGAACCACGCCACGCCTCAAGGATAAAGGACGACCCCCTGATCCGTCAATCGCGGCGGGTTTCCGAGCAGGCGTCTGGGAAAGCGATCCTGCCCTTTTCTTTGAATTTCGGGACGTTTTTTTCTTGTCCCAAACCCCTGAGGGATAGGGGGTTATGATAAATGAACCATAAAAGTTCAGTCAGTATACAACAATTTATGTTGACAGAGTCCGGTTGTCTGTTAAACTTGTACTCCAGTTGGTTCTGCACAGAACAGAACCAGGGGGTCTGAGCGAGACCCTCACGAGATTCGGCATCCTTGTTGAAGACTGGCGCAACCACGGTATTGTTAGGAGATGGGAGTATGCGACGCCTCAGCAAGCAGCCGGCGGAACGGGATCTGCATCGCGCCCCCGTGCAACGGGACGGCGTGGACCTCCTCCGGCGACAAGCGGATTGGCTCATCGGCGTGGACCGAACCCTGTTGGCCCTGTACATCCAGGCCGGATGCAGTTTTCAGCAGCTCGGCCGACTGACCGGGATGAACCGATCCTCCATTTCCCGGCGGATTCGGAAGATCCTCCGCAGGCTCTCCGACCGCACGTACCTGGCGTGCCTGGCGAGCCGGGACCGGTTCAGCGATCAGGAGATGGATGTTCTTCGGGACCACCTGATCCGAGGCCTGTCTCTCGCGAGGATCGCGCGGGACTCCGGCCTGCGCTATTACCGCGTCCGCGCGATCGTCGACAAAGCGAGAGACCTCTCGCAACCGGCGCAGTCCTGACCTGCGTCTCCGATCGGTCGCAGAACTGATACGAGCAGGAGGAATTCCGCATGACAACGTACACGGTTTCGAAACGATTCACCTGGCAGGGCCCCTTGAGCGAACGGGCGGTGCGGATCTGTCGCATGTTCGGGCTCACCGTCGATCGACTCACCGCAGGAGCCCCCGAGCACAGGTGCAGGGTCCGAATCGCGCCGGGGGACATCGTCTACATCACCGGTCCTTCCGGCGCGGGCAAGAGCGTCCTGCTCCACGAACTTCAGCGCTGCGTGCCTGCTGAAAACGCGGTCGATCTGGACGAGATCGAGTTGCCCGACGACCGCGCGGTGATCGATTGCTTCTGTGACGACCTCGTCGCCAGCCTCCAGACGCTCAGCGCGGTCGGTCTGGCGGACGTGTTCTCCATCCTGAACCGTCCGTCGCATCTGAGCGAGGGACAGAAGCACCGCTTTCGCCTGGCGAAGGCTCTGGCCTCAGGGCGGCCCTTCGTCTTTGCGGACGAGTTCTGCAGCGAGCTGGACCGCATCACCGCCGCGACGGTCGCGTTCAACGTGCATCGCTTCGCCAAGCGGGCCAGGCTCACGCTGATCCTGGCCTCCGGTCGGGACGACATCCTGATCGACCTGGCGCCCGACGTGCTGATCCGCAAGGACTTCACGGGACCCGCCCAGGTCGTCTACAAGGAGAACCCATGCACACATGTTCCATCATGCGATCGCTGAAACTTGTCTGTGGGGACATGAGCGACTACACGCAACTGGCCGTGCATCACTACCGCCAGGAGCGCCCGGTCGCGGTCAAGGCGGTGTATGCGCTGCGTCCCGTCGAACCGCTGGGCTCGTTCGGGCGAAAGACCGCGGGCGTGATCGTCTACACGATGCCCAACCCGCGCGTGGAACTGCGAGCCCTTGCCACCGGCGGCCTCTTCGCGGGCCTGGACCGCCAGACGGAACTGGCGATGCTCAACCGCAGCGTCCGCTGCATCGCGAGGGTGATCGTCGAGCCGCGGCTGCGCGGCATCGGCCTGGCGACGCGACTGGTGCGCGAGACGATGCCCGCGATGAACGTGCCGATCGTCGAGGCGCTGGGCGTCATGCCCTTGGCGAATCCATTCCTCGAACGGGCCGGCATGAAGGTCTGCGAGCCGCGGGTCCCGGTCGAGCACGTCAAGCTGATCGAAGCGTTCAGCGCGGCGGGTGTGGAGGAACGGGATCTCGTGTCGCCGGCGACCGTGCAAGAGCGTCTCGATCGCCTGACCGGCTCGCGCAAGGCGTTCATCGAGCACCACATCGCGGATTTTCTCAGGAGCCACGGCACACGCCGAACCATGCCCCGCGGCATCGAGCGGACTCGCTATCTGCTGGGCAAGCTGACCCACCGCCCCTCGTACTATATCTGGTTCAACCCATCGATGACGGAGGCCAAACCATGAGAAGGACAACGATCGAGCACATCCCTCTGGACCGGCTCGTGCCCCATCCGGACAGCCCCAACCGCATGAGCCGGGCGAACGCCGACAAGCTGCTGCACAACATCGAGCGGACCGGGCGGTACGAGCCGCTCGTGGTCCGCCCCTGCCCCGGCCGGGACGGTTTCTACCAGATCCTCAACGGTCGGCACCGCTGCGAAGCGATTCGCAAGCTCGGGCTCCCCGCCGCGGAGGCGGTCGTCTGGGACGTCGATGACGAGCAGGCGGACATCCTGCTGGGCACTCTGAACCGTCTCGGCGGTCGGGACTGCCTCGACAAGAAGCTCGCGCTGCTGCGACGCCTGGTCCGTCGGATTCCCATCCGCAAGCTGGCCCGGCTGCTGCCTGCCACGCTCGGCCAGATCGAACGGCTCACAAGTTCCCAGCCGCTCGGCCGCGCGACGGCACAGAAGGCCTCCGCGTTCGCCAAAGCGATGGTGTTCTTCGTGGACGACGGACAGCAGCAACAGATCGAAGAGGCCCTCCTCGCTGCGGACCCGTCTGCCCAAGAACGCAGTCGCGCCGCCGGAAGGGCTGCGGCTTTGACGCAGATCGCAGGGCAGTTCCTCACGCAGACACGCGTCGAGACGACTGGCCGACGGTCATAGGTGCCTGCGAGCGCGCTCTGTGACAACTTCATAAAGAGTCTTTCACATTCTCGCAAATGTGAGATCCCTGCTGTATCACCGATCAGACAGAGTATGAACTCGTCTTTATCTTGATTCGATGGCGGTGGGACCGGACGATGAACAAATGTGCAGGCTGCGTCTGTCTCAGGAACAGAATGAGGTCGAATCGTCGGTGGGGTGGGTGGTGCCGTTGAATTCGGAATGTCCGTTGGGCTCTCCGTCGTCGATCAGGCCCATGCTCAGGGCCTGCCTGATAAGGTCCACAAGGCTGCGCGCCTGGAGCTTTCGCATGATGTTCTTGCGGTGGACGTCGACGGTTCGTTTGGAGCGGTGCAGGTGAACTGCGATGTCCTGGCTGGTCTTGCCGGCCAGGATCAACTGCAGGATCTGGATCTCCATCTGGGTCAGGGCCCGCTGAGTACGGGACGATGAGGCGATCCGCACCAGTTGGGTTTCGATCGCTTCGCACAAGCGGTCGGCCACGACGGGTTTCTCAAGGCACTCACAAGCCCCGGCCTTGACAGCCTTTACGGCCATTGGCACCGCGGCCCGCTCGACGATCGCCACAGTGGATACCCACGGCGCCATTCGACGGACCTGCGACAGCAACTCCAACCCTTCTCCCTCGGCCCCCTCCAGATCCACGATGAGAATGTCACAGGGTTTGGCGGACAGTTTCTCCAGGCAATCCCGGCACTGGGAGAAGTAGCCGAGCAGCTTGTCCGCGCGTCCCAGCGCCGTTTCCACCATGTGGCGGACCTGAGGTTCCTTTCCGTAGCAATAGATACGCCTTCGCGATTCGCTTTTCATGGCGCCACGTTGCTGAAAAGGTGTCTACCGCACTGTTCCACTATCTCTCCGCCCTTCGAGACATACGAGAATGCGTTGATTCGTTGCACGCGGAAACCTTGTTGGCGACGCCTAGGACTACACCGAAGTCACTGCGGCCACAGACACCATATGCCGTCGGACTGCCACTCAATCAAGGCGTCTGTCGCTTGCCGGATGTAGATGAAAAAACAGGAAATTTAAGTAGAATAAGAAAACAAGAGATGGACCCCTGTATCCCTGCGCCATAGTTGCAGAGCCATTCATGGCGAAGGAACGGCTTCGCGAGCTCGCGCTGTTATGATTCTGGCACGCATAAGCCTTTCTCCTATATTGATCCTGCAAACTAACCTCATTTGACTCCAGCCACTCCGAACAGAGTCAGAATATCCGCCCTGCGAGGGGCCTGCTATCCGTACAAGTAGGTATTTTTGCCAGGAGAACGCAATTTTTGCATACCTCCGGCACGTCCAAGCGGGCCGTTTTGCGAGGTTGTCCCATGGGAATCATGGCTCATCCGGTCTTCGCGTACTTCGATCCCGCCCGAAGCGGGCGGGCCTGGGAGATTTTGCGCTTCTCGCCGGCAGCATGGACGGCGTGCCACGTACGCCTGGCTGGTGGTCCGTGGCTGGTGTCTCGGATCACCGGTCACGGATCGCCCCTCCATGCTATTGGCTCAAAGCGGAAAATCTCCTCCGCACGCCGCTTGGGGCGTGCCGAAACCACAAGAGTGCGCGAGAATCGGATGAGCCTTATTTCTTATCTCGCCAGACCATCCAAAGCACAGTGCCGAAGGACAGGAGAAGCTGCGTACAAGGCTCTTCTGCAAAAGGCAAAACCGGACTATCGCGGAAGCCCAGTCAGAAGCGATAGTACAACGTGAAGGACAGGACCGGGTAGAGCCGCACAACGTCCAGGTCGTCTTCGATCTCTTCCTCTTCGAGAGCCAGATCCGCCAGCAAGGCAGGGTCGTTCGCAAAAGGGCCAGTCGCACGCAATGTGACGTTTGGCGAGCCGATGAACGCGATTCCCGCGTCGGTTCTGAACCCCCACCGGCCGTCCGAGGAGAACGGGTTGCCGAACCCGATGCCGATGTAGGGCGCGATGGCGTCGAAATCCGACTTGCCGCGGATGCTGCCCAGGTCCGCCGGGTCGTAGGTTGAGCCGCCGATCTCAATGGGTTGGCTCGACGTCGCCTCCAGGCTGATGTCGCTGTTGTTGAATACGACGCCCGCGCTGACGCGGAAGCTGCCCGAGAAGGGATACCAGTCCAGGACGAGCATGGGGTTGAGCAGGTCGACGTCCACGTCGTAGTCGATGTCGTCGAATTCCGCTTCGAAGTCGAAGCCCAGCCACTGGACCCCGGCGCGAAGGTGCACGTCCGGCGCGAGGTTCGTCGTCAGTTCGCCTCCGATGCCCAGCGTCCCGGCCTTGGCCCCGATCGCCCAGTCATCCAGCGCCGCTCCCGCCAAGCCGGTCAGCGAAAGCGTCGTCGCGATCGCCACCAGAACCACGCACATCGTCCTGTGTCTCATGACCCGTCTCCCTATGCAAAGTGAAAGAAGTGGTCTGGCGGGACCAGCCGAGCCGCCCCCGCGGACCTCTGGAAACCTGAACATACGATAGAGGCGCGGTCCCCCCGCGTCAACCGGCAAATCCCCACGTCCCTGCCGCTGCCGATCCCTGGGGACGCTGTCCCCAGACCCCTGGGATTTTCCGCTTTGAGCCGGCAACAGGCTCACGTCAAGCAGGCGACGCGCCATTCGCGGCGCGTCGCCCTGTCACCGGCCCGCCACAGCGCTCGGGTTGCCTCCCGGCAGAGCCCTACCCTCTGTGACGGCACGGTTCACGATATCATATGACCTCTATCTCTGCAAGAGGGCTCTTCCACCCCGACGATAGAACGGTACCAGGTACGCACCCTGCAAACCCCGATGGACATCTCGGACCCCACTCATCGAGCGGCGCGTATCCCCAACCATTCCTCATCAACCTGTTACTGGCGCAAAGCGCAAAATCCCAGGGGTCTGGGGACAGCGTCCCCAGGTACGCGCCCTACATCGTGTCGGCGTTCCTGATTCTGCGCCGCAGCCTCTCGCGGTCCACCGCCCAGGCGACCAGCAGCAATCCGACGACAACGCACGACATCCCCAGCGTGTAGTGAAACGCCAATACGTCGTGATTGCGCTGGCGGATCAGATTGTCCGTCCAGCCATAGAGCTCCCGGTACGTCGCCGACGGTCGCTCGGCCGCCGGGATGTTCGGATCGTAGTCTCTCGCCAGCAAGTAGAAATCGTTCTGCACGGCCCACCGGATCCCCACGGTCGTGAAGACCAGCACCGCGACGCCGAAGAGCACAGCTATGATCGAAAGACCCATTACGGCTACCGAGTTTGTCGTCATAGAACTTCATCCCGTGAAATGGCAGGAACACTCATCACTGCCATCATTCTACCACGTCCACGACAAGACAGAACCCCAATTTGGAGGCCCTCCCCATGACTGAGACGAATCTGCTTTCTGAAGAATCCATGATGAATCAAGAGTCCCTCGCCGGGGCCCGTCATCGCGAGACCCTGCGTCACGCCCGGCCCCGCACCCGCGAAGAGCTCAAGACCTACGTCAAGACCTTCCTCGACCTCGACGTTCCCGACGTGCGGCTCTGCCCCGACCACAGCAGCCCGATGGACTACCTGTGGAACAGCTTTTCCATTGATAATCCATCATCCATAATCCATCATCAATCGTCGGTCATCCATCCTCCATGCTCCGACTCCATCGTTTGGGCCAACCGCGCGGGCGGCAAGACCGAGCTGGCCGCGATCGCGACGCTGCTCGACGCCTTCTTCAAGCCCAACTGTCACGTCCGCATCCTGGGCGGTTCGGGCGAGCAGTCCTCGCGCCTGTACGACTACCTCGTGCGCTTCCTGCGCCGCGGGTTCGAGGAGTCGCTGGCCGGACCGGTCCGCAAAGGAGGCTGCCGATTCGCCAACGGCTCATCCGTCGAGGTCCTCACGCAGTCGGCCACCAGCGTCCGCGGCACGCACGTGCAGAAGCTCCGCTGCGACGAGGTCGAGCTCTTCGACGAGGACGTCTTCGCGGCCGCCAAGTTCACCACCCTCAGCACCGACGTCTGCGTCGGGTCGATGGAGCTGATCAGCACGATGCACAAGCCCTATGGGATCATGCAGCGCGAGGTCGCAGCGGCCAAGGAGCTGGGCGTCCCCGTTTTCAAGTGGTGCCTGTGGGAGACGATCCAAAAGTGCGTCGGCCGCGACTGCTCGCGCTGCCCCCTCTGGTCCGATTGCGGCGGACGGGCGAAACACGCCGCAGGCTACCTGCGAATCGACGACTGCATCGCGCAGATGCGACGCAGCAGCCGGGCCGCGTGGGAATCCGAGATGCTCTGCATCCGTCCCTCGTCGGAGAACGTCGTCTTCAGCGAGTTCGACGCGAGCGTGCACGTGCGACCGGTCGACTACGATCCGAACCTGCCGCTCTATCGGACGCTGGACTTCGGGTTCGTGAACCCGTTCGTGTGCCTGTGGGTCCAGGTCGATGGCGAAGGCAAGGTCCGCGTGATCGACGAGTACGTCCGCAGCCGCGCGACGATCGACGTGCATGCCAAAGAAATGAAGGCCCGCACGCCCTGCCCCGAGGAGCAGGTGGCGGCCACCTACTGCGATCCCGCGGGCTCCGGCTCCAACGACGTCACCGGCACCAGCAGCGTCCGCGAACTGCGAAGCCTGGGCATCGCGGTCAAGTACCGACGCAGCGCGATCCTCGAAGGCATCGAGCTGATCCGCCGATCCGTGCGGGCGGGCGACGGCTCGACCTCGCTGGCGATCTCGCCCCGCTGCGTGCGCCTGATCGAAGCGATGGAATGCTACCACTACCCCGACGACGCCCGCGCCGTATCGGGCGAACTGCCCTTCAAAGACGGCGTCCACGACCATCCGATCGACGCGCTGCGCTACTTCTTCATCCACCGCAAGCGACCGACGCAGCCCGCTTGCAGAAGATACTGAAAACATGCACCACAGAGACACAGAGGACACTGAGAAGAAGGGGTTGGGCAGGGGTGAGGGTCGCTTTGGATAACGTCTCCCCGCCCATCCCTTTCTATCCTTCTTCCTGTCTTCTCTGTGTCCTCTGTGCCTCTGTGGTGAACCCTCTTCTCTTCCAGGAGACCCGACCATGACTCAAGGATTCATCAAGCTCAACCGCTCCAACGAGACGCTGGAGCTGCTCAACGACGCGAACGCCTTTGCCCTGCTGACGGTCATCGCCCTGCGGGCCCGACGCACCGACGAGTTCAACATTCACAACCTCAAGACCGGCCAGGCCCTCATCGGCGACTACCGTCGGTACGGCCTGACGCACCAACAATACCGCACTGCGCAGAAACATCTCGCCATGTGGGGGCTTGCCGCGTTCAAGCCAACAAGCCGGGGAACAGTCGCAACGCTCCTGGACCACAGGATTTACGACATCAACGACACCCCTGCCCAACAAACAACCAACCAACAGACAACAAACGACCAACAAACAGGTAACAAACAGCCAACCACTAACAAGAATGAGAAGAAAGAAAAGAATGAAAAGAAGGAGAAAGGGGAGCTCCTCTGTGAGTTGCTTTCGCAGGAGATCCGCCAGAGGAAGAGCGATTTCTGCGAGCCGCCCAGGGAGCAGTGGCTGGAGCCGATGGCCGCGATGCTGGAACTCGACGGGCGCAGTCCCGAGCGGGTCGAGGCGGTGATCCGGTGGTCGCAGCGGGACCCGTTCTGGTCGATGAACATCCTCAGTCCCGCGGCGTTGCGAAAGCACTTCGACCGCCTGGAGCTGGAGATGGCCCGCGTCGCGGCAGGCGCCCGATCCGAGAGCATCGCCGACCAGCTGGCGCGCCTGGAGCGCGAGGAGGGCCTGTGAACGCGACCGAACGAACGAGGTTCTTCAACGAGGACCTCAAGGGCCTCTGGCCCCAGTGGCAGCCCACCGACGCCGAGCTGCGGGTCTGGATGGCCGAGCTGGCGACGCTCGACTATGCCCTGGCCCGACGCGCGGCGCAGGCGTGCTTTGCCGAGCTGACGGTCAACGCGAACCGCCCGGTGCTGGGCCGCTTCCTGGCCAAGGCCCGCGCCCTGGCGGAATCCTCGGCAGGGCACGACCGCAGGACCCGCGACGTGCCGGAGACGACCGTCTTTCTCGAATGTCTCCAGCCGCCCAGGGACAAACCCCACCTGGCGGGCGTGCGAAAGCCCCTCAACGTCCGGCCCCTCTCCCGTCTGAACGACCGCAAGTACGTCGACGCTTGCACCGACTCGATGCGCCTGGCCTTCAACCGCCTCTACGGCGGCAACTGGATCGTGGTCCGCCGCATCGCGGTCCGCGAAACGGTAGTGGGTCAGTTTGGAGCCGCAGGCTGTGACGCGTCATCGAAATTGTGACGAGATCCAGCGGGTGTGTTTCTTGACAAATGAATGACTCCGAACCATAATCCCGACCGTGCGTAATGCCTGAGCGGTCAAGAAGATTCAAGTTGCGTGTATTATCGGTCGATGGTATAATATGGCGACGAAAAAACGGTCAAGGAAGAGTGGATTGGACCTTAACCGTCTTGCCAAGTCTATTGTCGATCAAGCTACCACGGACGAGCAGTTGTTGGCGAAAGTCCTTGACGAGGGCAAGAACCCTGCCGCTGTATCGTTGGGACGGCTTGGTGGACTGAAGGGCGGCAAGGCAAGAGCGGAGAAACTATCTCCTGAACAGAGAAGGGAAATAGCGATAAAAGCCGCAAGTGTGCGGTGGCAGAAGGGGGATTAGCGTCTGATGTAGGGGATCGCGAAAATGGCAGAGGAGCAGGAAAGGAATGTATTGGAGGACGACCATAGTTACGCGTCAATCTTGAAGGAACATAATGTCGGTGAGGCGCAAAGAAAGAAGCGAGTAGACCTGCTGAAGCAACTGGCGCGACCGCAATTCAACCACGGCAAGAAAGTGAATGCGGTAATCGCCCATCTATCTGAGGGAGCACTGGAGCCGTCTGACATTCAGGCTTTAGTAAACGTGCTTCTGAAGGTCGGAGAGGTCGATACACTGAGCGTCATTCTTCATAGCCCCGGTGGGGATGGTACGGTTGTCGAGAGATTCGTGTCCTTGTGCCGTGTACAATGCAAGCGGTTTTGTGTGATTATCCCACACCAGGCAAAGAGCGCTGCTACATTGATTTCTCTTGGGGCCGACGAGATTGTAATGGGTCCGTCGTCGGAACTCGGTCCAATTGATGCTCAAGTGCGCGTAACCTCTGGGGGTGTGCGGAGGTATATTTCGGCCCAGTCTTTTATTGATGCAAGAGATGGCCTTATCAAGAAATATGATGAACTGAAAGCCAAGGGAGGAGATGTAACACCCACACTCCAAATGCTTGCATCGCTGGATCTACCGTTTACGGCTCAATGCGAATCGCTCATGGGGTTCGGCAGAGATGTCGCCAGGAAACTGTTATCTGCCCACATGATGAAGAAATGTAGGAACAAGAGGGCAAAGGTCAACAAGGTTGTCCGTGAGCTATCTTCAGTTGAACGATTCAAAGTACACGGTCGCGAGGTGAACGGGAATACAGCCAAAGACGAATTCGGCCTCAACGTGAAGCTCCTCGGTCTGAATGACCCGCACTGGAAACTGATTTGGGAGTATTACAACAGGGCTCACATTGCTTACCGGCGCATGGGTGCTGAGAAGCTATTTGAGAGTGAACACGAAATGCTTAGTGCTGTCAAGCCCCAGCCCGGGGAAGGAGAGTAGACAGAATGAAGACTATAAAAGAGAGACTACAGAAGCCATCAAAGCAGCAAACATGCGCTGAGAGCTTAGCGAATGAACGCATAACCGAGGCAGAAAAGATAGCGTCGCAGGCAGTCAAGAGGGCAAGATTAGTCCAGAACAAGTTGTTTCAGGAGGAACGCTCGCCTGTGTACAGAAAGGTGTTTTGAGGTTCCCTGAAGAATCCCATTGACTTTTCTTGACCGCTCAAGCATAATGGTCAGTATGAATAAGCTGGCCAAGCAAGAGCGTGTTCGAGTCATATCAGCCCTCGTTGAGGGCAATTCAGTCCGGGCCACCGTGCGAATGACTGGCGCAGCCAAGAACACGGTGGCCCGAATTGTTCGCCGACGACGGCAAGGCGTGTGAAGCATATCACGACCGGATCATGGTCAAAATGGGCAAAGCCATCGTCGGCCTGACCGTGCGTGACATCCTCAATGAACAGATCGTCTTGAAGCTGGCGTGAGACTCTCTGGGGTTCGCAGGAGTTGCTGCCCCACCCGCAGGCGCGTCTCAAGATGGTCAAGGTGGCCAAGATGGCCACAGGGGTATTCTTGACCCTCTTGACCTTCTTGAGAACCGACTGTGCAGTTCCCGTCGCGGATGGCGCAGGCACCGCCGGCACTAACAGACCCCACGACATCGAGTCGCACACCGTCCGGCGCGGGCGCGAGATTCCTGTTGTTCGCGCGAGGCGGTGCGTTTATCATGGGCCCGCCATGACAAGCTGATTTCCCTGTTCAGTGAGGTGACGTATCATGATGCAGCCCCTTCCAGCGAAAAGTGTCTTATCCCTGCGGTCCCTGGTTCCCCTGTGTCTGGCGGCGGTCGTCTGCCTGGCCGCGGCGAGTCCGGCTCGGGCTGTGGACTCCGCGAAACTGCGGAACACGTTCGATCAGCCGCCTCGCGAGTACGCCTCCGCGCCGTTGTGGGTGTGGAACGACCGGCTCACCGAGGAGCAGATCGCCAATACGATGCGCGACCTGGCGAGCCAGGGAGTCAAGCAGGTGTTCGTGCACCCCAGGCCGGGATTGATGACGCCGTACCTGTCGGACGAGTGGTTCGACCTGTGGCGGGTCGCGCTGCGCGAGGCGGAGCGGCTCGATATGAACGTGTGGATCTACGACGAGAACTCGTATCCCTCGGGCTTCGCAGGCGGGCTGGTGCCCAAGGCGATGCCGGAGTCGCGAGGCATGGGCCTGGCCATCGAGGAGAAGGATTCGCCGATCCAGGCGAACGCGGATCTCGTCGCGGTCTTCAAGCCGACGGCCGACGGCTATGCCAACGTCACCGAGCAGGCCAAGGCCGGTTCCCTGGAGGCGGGCAAATACCTCGTCGCGTCGCTGCGCTGGGCTGGCACCTCGCCCTGGTATGGCGGGACGTTCTACGTGAACCTGCTCACGCCCGGCGTGACGGAGAAGTTCCTGGAACTGACGATGGAGCCCTACGTCAAGAACATCGGCTCGCAGTTCGGCAATCGCGTGCCCGGCGTGTTCACCGATGAGCCGCACCTGTCGCCGGCGGGCGGTCTGCCCTGGTCGAAGGACCTGGCGGAGGTATTCAAGAAGCGATGGGGCTACGACCTGATCGACAGCCTGCCCAGCCTGGCCAGGCCGGTAGGGGACTGGCGGCGCGTGCGTCACAACTTCGTGCAGACCCTGCTGGACCTGTTCATCGAGCGGTGGGGCAAGCCCTACTACGAGTATTGCGCCAAGCACAATCTGGAATTCACCGGCCACTACTGGGAGCACGAGTGGCCCAACTGCATGATGGCGCCGGACAACATGGCGATGTACGCCTGGTTCCAGAGGCCCGCGATCGACAACCTGATGAACCAGTACAGCGAGGACGTGCACGGCCAGTTCGGCAACACGCGGACGGTCAAGGAGCTGTCCAGCGTCGCCAATCAGCTCGGCATCGGGCGGACGCTCTGCGAGGCCTACGGCGCCGGCGGCTGGGACCTTCGGTTCGAGGACATGAAACGGATCGGCGACTGGCTCTACGTCCTGGGCGTCAACACGCTCAACGAGCACCTCTCGTACATCACGATCCGCGGCGCGAGAAAGCGGGACCATCCGCAGTCGTTCTCGTATCACGAGCCGTGGTGGAAGAGCTACCACGTGATGGCCAACTACTTCACGAGGCTGTCGATGATCCTGTCGGCGGGCGAGCAGGTGAACCACATTCTCGTGCTGGAGCCGACGACGAGCGCCTGGATGTACCAGGGCGACGGCGGCAAGCTGGGCCCGCTGGGCAACGGGTTCCAGAAGTTCGTCATGGACCTGGAGCGCGAGCAGGTCGAGTACGACCTGGGCTGCGAGGACATCATGGCGCGTCACGGCTCGGTCGAAGGCGCGACGTTCAAAGTGGGCAAGCGGTCGTACGACGTGGTGGTCCTTCCGCCGGGGACGGAGAACCTCAACGCCAGGACGATGGACCTGCTGGCTGCGTATGTCGAAGCCGGCGGCGAAGTGCTCTGCTGCGGGGAAGCGCCCGCTTACGTCGACGGCAGCGCATCGGACCGTGGTCGGACGGCGTCGAAACTCGCCGGTTGGCAGCGGGTCGAGACCGCTGAAGTCCCCAGGAAACTCGCGGCACAGATGAAGGCGAAAGACGGATTCGCCATCGAGCGGCGATCCGACGACAAGGGCAATCTGTTCCATCACCGGCGCGTGGTCGAGGACGGCGAGTTTCTCTTCCTGGTCAATACGAGCATCGAAGCCCCGTCGGTCGGTTCGTTCGTCGCCAGGGCCGCGAGCGTCGAGCGGTGGGACCTGGATAGCGCCGAAGTGTCGCCGTATCGCTGCGGGAACGTCGAAGGCGAGGCCAGGGCTCTGTTCGAGCTTCCGCCGTGCGGCAGTCTGCTGCTGTTCCTGTCGAAGAAACCGCAGGCGCCTCTGCCGGCAGTCAAGCAGACGATCAGTCTGATCGAAGCCAAGGGAGAACTTCAGATCGCGCCGCTGGAGGAGAACGTCCTGACGCTGGACTTCGTCGATGTCACCGCAGGCGGCGAGTCGAAGAAGAACGCGTACTTCTACGCGGCCAATCGCTTCGCCTTCGCCAAGAACGGGATGCCCCAGAACCCGTGGGACAGCTCGGTGCAGTTCAAAGACGAGCTGATCACCAGGACCTTCGCCGCCGACAGCGGGGTCGAGGCCTCGTACCGGTTCACGATCGAGGGTTCCGTGCCCGAGCGGCTGTGGATCGTCATCGAGCGGCCCGACCTGTATAGAGTCACCTGCAACGGCACACCGGTCTCGGCTCCCAAGGGCCAGTGGTGGCTGGACAAATCGTTCGGCAGGATCGAGATCGCCAAGACCGCCAAACTGGGCGAGAACGTCGTGACGATCCAGGCGTCGCCCTTTACGATCTATCACGAGCTGGAGTCCGCGTATCTGCTGGGCTCGTTCACGCTCAAGGCGGCGCAATCGGGTTTCACCGTCGTCGGCCAGAAAAAGCCTGCGATGGCGATGGGAAGCTGGAAGGCACAGGGCTATCCTTTCTACGCGGCGGGCGTCTCGTACAGCCGCACGTACGACATTCGCGACATGAAGGCACAATACGCTGTGGGCCTGGACAAATGGCATGGCAGCGTCGCGGAGGTCCTGGTCAACGGCAAGTCCGCAGGGCACATCGTCAGTCAGCCCTGGACGTGCGACGTGACGAAGGCCCTCAAGCGAGGGACCAACACGATCGAGGTCCGCGTGATCGGCACGCTGAAGAACACGCTGGGCCCGCACCACGCCGGGACGGGGCTTGGCAGCGCGTGGCCGGGCATGTTCCAACGAGGACCCGAGACCGGCCCGCCCGCGGGCGACCAGTACCACACGGTCGATTACGGCCTCTTCGAGCCGTTCGCTCTGAGGCAGACCGTGACGGACTGATCGATGCGGTTCGCGCCACTCGCGCCATACGCGCCACATTCTGGAACTTGGCGCGTGTGGCGCGTTCGTAGTGACGCCGTAAGGCGATATCTTCTCTTGCTTGTCTGACGACGCGTCGTCAGGAAGATATACCCTCACGGGCACACTACAAACAGGTTCGCGCCACTCGCGCCACATTCTGGAACTTGGCGCGTGTGGCGCGTACGCGACGCGTCAGGCGCCGCCTTCGATGGCCGCCGGTTCGGCGCCGGGGGCCTCGATGCCCCGACGCGAGAGCAGCGAGCCCTCCAGGCGATAGAGCGAGACCAGGGCCTTGAAGTAGTTCGTGATCGCCTGGATCTCGCCGATCTGGCTGGCGACGAGGTCCCGCTGGGCCTGCGCGACCAGCAGGGAGGTGGACTTGCCGACGCGGAACTTCTCGGTCTCGACGCGGAGTTTCTCTTCCTGCGATTCCCGCGTTGCGGCGGTCGCGGTGATTTGCTCGCGGGTCCGGCCGACCTCGGCGTATGCGATGCGGACCTCGACCTGCGCGAGTTGGGAGAGGTTCTCCAGGGCTTTGATCGACTGCTGCTTGCCGATGACGGCGCGGCTCTGGCGGGCCCTGGCGGCGCGGTTGCCCGCGGGAAGCTCGATGATCAGGCCGCTCTCGACGTCGTAACTGGGTCCGTCCAGTTCGTTCGTGGCGTCGGAGAAGGTCCTGGCGTAACCGGTCTTGCCGTAGGTGATGAAGGCGTCCAGGCGCGGGAGCAGGCCGCTGCGGGTCTGCACCACCTGGAGCTCGCCGTGACGGATCTGAAGACGCGCCTGGTTCAGGTCCGGCCGCATCTTCATCGCGACCTCCACGTGGTCCTCGACCGGCTCGAGCGGCACGTCGGGCAACACGGTTTGGTACTGGAGGACGATGTCGGTGTCCCAGTTGATCGTCTCGGATGGGTTCAGGAGGCGAAGGAGCATCAGGCGTCTCGTGGTCAGCGTCGCGCGGGCGTTGATGAGGTTCTCGCGACGCAGCGCGACCTCGGCCTTGGCGGCGGCCAGCTCGGTTTCGGCCAGGGCGCCCAGCTTGATCCGCACCTGGGTCTCGTCCATCTGCTGCTGCGCGAGGTTCAACGAGTTGGTGTAGATGTCGATCTGCCGCAGGGCGAGGGCGTAGTCCCAGTAGCCCGATTCCACCGACTGGGCCAGCAGCTCGGTGAATCCGCGAAGTTCGTACTCGGAGATCTGCGTGTCGATCGACGCCTGGTGGATGCGGGCCGTGTTCACGCGGACATCCCGGCCGCGCAGGAGGGACTGCGTGACGGAAACGCCGATGCGATTGGAGACGAACGTGTCGCTGTACAGCGACGAATCGGTGTAGTTGGTCGTGGCGTCCAGGCCGACGGCGGTGCCGGTGGGGAAGAGCTTGTCCAACGAGATGATGCCGGCGGCGGTGTCGGTGATGGAGCTCTCGATGCCCGACCCGGCACGGGAGAGCCGGTCGGCGACGCTGCGACGCTGGGAGGCCTGGCCGCTGAGAACCGGGTCGAAGACCGCGCGCTGCTCCTGCTCGACCGTCCGACTGATCTCGGGGCTCATCTTCTGAACGATCAGGGACCGGTTGTTCTCCATCGCCATCAGGATCGCCCGCTCGATGTCGATCGTCAGCACGGCAGGGTCGGAGGCGAAGGAGGACGTACCGAACAGGACAGCAAGCAGCAGACCCGGAAATACGAAATTCGAAATTCGAGATCCGAAACAAGCACGAAGGCTCAAAATCCAAATTTCAAAACGGCTCATCCGACGGGCGGCAGCGTTTCGGTCATTTGGACTTCGAGTTTTGGATTTGTCTCGGATTTCGGATTTCGGATTTCGAATTTCTCTTCCAGGCAGCATTTCAACCCCAATCGCGATCACAGGGTACACACTACGGATGTCTCTTCTCGCTTTGGCTCTGGGCCTCGGTGCGCCAGGCGTGGCGTTCGAAGATCGAATACACCACCGGCACGAACACCAGCGTGATCAGCGTGGAGCTGACCAGGCCTCCGATGACGGCGCGGGCCATGGGGGCCTGCGCCTCGCCGCCTTCGCCCAGGCCCAGCGCCAGCGGCACCAGGCCGATGACGGTGGTCGAGGCGGTCATAAGGATCGGACGCAGACGCCTGCGACCGGCCTCTTCGAGGGCCTCGCCAATTGCCATCCCGTCCCGGCGGCGCAGCAGGTTCGTATGATCGACCAGCAGAATCGCGTTGTTGACGACGATGCCGCCGAGCATGATGCAGCCGATGAACGACTGGACGTTGAACGTGGTGCCGGAGAAGAACAGCATCGCGATCACGCCGATCGCAGCCAGCGGCACCGAGAACATCACGACGAACGGGTCGCGAAGCGATTCGTACTGGCAGGCCATCACCATGTACACCAGGACCAGCGCCAGGATGCAACTGAACAGCAGCTCGTTGAAGGACTTCTGCTGCTCCTCGTAGTCGCCGCCGTAACCGATGCTGAAGCCCGACGGGACCGGGACCTCGCGGAGCCTGGCCTGGATGTCCGCGATCACCGAGCCCATGTCCCTGCCGCTGACTTCGCCGGTGACGGTGATGATGCGCTCCTGGTCCTTTCGCTCGATCAGCACGGGTCCTTTGCGCGGCACGGTCTCCACGACGTTGCGCAGGACGACGGGATCGCCGTCGCTGTTGGTCAAGGTCAGATCGAGGATGTCCCGCAGATCGGCCTTCTCCGCGTCGCGGAGCTTCACGAGGATCTTGAACTCGTCGCCTGCCTGGCGGTAGTAGCCGGCCTGGGTGCCCGAGAGGATCGTCTGGAGGGCGTTGGCGATCCGCGAGACGGTCAGGTGCATGTCCGCGGCCTTCTGGCGGTCGATGACGATCTGCTCCTCGGGTCCGCCGGGGTCGCGGCTGACCCGCGTGTCGGCGATGCCCGGCACCGCCTTGACGATCTCCTGCACCCGCTCAGCCATGAGGTCGGCGGTCTTGAAGTCGTGGCCTCGGATCTCGACGACGACCTTGTTGGCCTCGGTCGTGCCCATTCGCATGATGAACAGGCCCTGGCCGGCGCGGGTGCGGATCATGGTCCCAGGGATCCCGCCCAGTTTCTTTCTCAGATCGTCGGCGATCTGCTGGCTGGACCGCATTCGCTGGGCCTGGGGCACCAGGGCGATGCGGATGTCGCCGGTGTGACCGCCGCTGCCGTACCAGCGGGAGCCGCCGACGTTGACGACGACGTTGCGGATCTCGGGAACGTTGTCGTTGACGATCTTCTCGATGATCTGGAACTGGCGGTCCAGGAGGTCCAGGCGCGTGCCCACCTCCATCTCGATTTCCACGCGGACTTCGCCTTCGTCGGTGCTGGGCATCAGCTCGGCGCCGATGTAGAACGCCAGAGGCACCGTCGCCGCGAGCAGAGCGGTCGCGCCCATCACGACCACCACCCGGTGCCTCAAGGCGGTGTGAAGGAGGCTCTTGTAGCCATTCTCCATCCTCGCCAGGAGCCGACCGCTGGCCTCGTACAGCCGACGGTTCAGCGTCCGCCTGGCCCGCGCGTCGGGCGAATCGACCCGCAGGATCTTGGCGCACAGCATCGGCACCAGGGTCAGCGCGACCGCCAGGGAGCAGATCAGCGAGAAGGTCACGACGATCGAAAGCTGTTTGAACATCACGCCGGACATGCCCCGCATGAACACCAGAGGCAGAAACACCACGACCGTGGTCAGCGTGCTGGCGACCACCGCCGCCGCGACCTCGTTGGCTCCGTCGATCGAGGCCCGCTCGATCGGCTCGCCCCCTTCGTGGATGCGGTAGATGTTCTCGAGCACGACGATCGCGTTGTCCACGAGCATGCCGATGCCCAGGGCCAGTCCGCCCAGGGTCATGATGTTCAGCGTCAGCTTGCTGAAGTACAGCAGCGCGAAGGTCGCGATGATCGAGACCGGGATCGCGGTGGCGATGATCACGGTGCTTCGGATGTTCCGCAGGAAGATCAGCAGGACCGCAATCGCGAGAAGTCCGCCGTAGATGGCCGAGCTTCCGACGTTTCGGATCGAGTTCTTGATGTAGTCGGAGGTGTCGATGATCGGGATGATCCGGATCTGGGGAATCTCCCGGTTGATCTTCTCGAGCTCCGCCAGCGCGCCGCGGGCCACATCCACGGTGTTCTTGCCCGATTGCTTGTTGACCATGAGTCGGATGCCGGGCTCGCCGTCGACGCGTACGATCCGCGTGATCTTCTGCCAGGAATCCTCGACCCGTGCGATCTCTCGCAACTGGACCGGCGCGCCCTGTCGGATGGCGATGACCGTGTCCTGCAACTGGCGAAGGTCGGTGTACTCGCCGGGGGTGCGGATGGTGATCTCGTAGTTGCCTTTCTCGATCGTGCCGGCGGGGATGTTCACGTTGCCGGCGCGGATCTGCGAGATGATCTGGTCCAGGGGGATCGCCAGGGCGTTGATCTTGGCCGGATCGAGACTGACGTGGATCTCGCGTTCGAGGCCGCCGAAAATGTCGACCGCCGCGACGCCGGGGACGCGCTCCAGGCGGTACTTGACCTGGTCCTCCAGGATCAGGCGGGTCTGCACCGGGTCGAGCCGACTCGAAGCGCCCAGGATCAGGATCGGAAAACTGGCCAGGTCGAACTTGCGCAGGGTGGGCCGGTCCGCCTCGTCGGGAAGCCGGCCTGCGACCCGGTCCAGACGGTCGCGGATGTCGTTGGACGCGGTGTCCAGGTCCGTGCCCCAGGTGAACGTCACTCGGACGCTGCCCTGGCCCTCGACGGAGGTGGAGGTGAGCTCCTCGACGCCGGGGACCGCGCTCATCGCCTGCTCGATCGGGCGGGTGATCAGCTCCTCGATCTCCTCCGGCCCTGCGTTCGCATACGAGCAGGAGATGCTGATCGTCGGGTAGGAGATGTCGGGCATCAGGTCGATGGGCAGGCGCAGAAGCGAGATGCCGCCGAGCACGACGATCATCATGACCACCATGATCGTGAAGATCGGCCGGTGGACGGAGAACTGCGAGATTCTCATGGCCGGCCTCCCTGCGACGAGCCGTCGCTCGTCGCTCGTCGCTCGTCGCTGGCGGACTTCGGGAGGATCACCTTGCCGCCGTCTTCGAGCAGGTGGTTGCCCAGCGTGACGACCTGGCCCGTCAGCGCGGGTTCCCTCACCTCCGCGGTCTCGGCGCTGACGATGCCGGTCGTGACCGGCACGAAGCGCGCCCGCAGGACCGGTTCCTGCGATCCGTCGCTTTCCACGAGGAACACGCCTTCTTTCCCGTCGCGGCGGACCAGCGCCTGGATCGGAACGAGCGTCGCTTCCTCATGTTTGGCGAACTCGACCTGCGCGCGGATGAACATGCCGGGCTTGAGCAGATGGTCGGGGTTGGCGATGGCGATCTCGACGCGGGCCTGACGCGAGGTCTCCCGAAGCAGCGGCGCGATTCGACGGATCGTCCCGCGGAAGACCCGGCCCGGATAGGCGTCGGTGGTCACCTCCGCCGTCTGGCCTGCGTGCATCTTGGGATAGTCCCGCTCGATCACGAAGACCACCGCTTTGAGCGGGTTGTTTTCGAGGATCGACACGATCGGCTGGTTGACCGAGACCAGGGCGCCCTCGTCGACGAACCGCTCGCCGACCACGCGATTGGCGTCGCCCGTCTCCCAGAAGGCGCGGACCTGCGTGTAGGAAAGCTGCAACTTGGCGGCCTGGAACGCCGCTTCCTTCTGGATCATCTGGGCCTGAGCGACCTTCAACCTCGCCTGGGCGGCGCTGTAGGCCGCGGAGGAGGTGTCCAGTTCCGCCGCCGAGGCGATCTGCTTCTCGCGAAGGGCCATGACCCGCTCGTACTCGCGCTGGGCCAGTTCCAGATCGGTGGCGGTGCTCTCGGCGTTGGCCTTGGCGACCTGGAGCTCGGCCCCCGCCTGCTCGACCTGACGCCGGAATTCTTCATCGTTGAGCACCGCGATGAGGTCGTTGCGAGCGACGCTGTCGCCGATGTCCACGAGGAGTTCCTTGATCCAGCCGGCGGCCTTGGGCGCGACGACGAACTGCGACTCCGGCACGAGCGACCCAGTGAACACTCCGACGTCTCGAATCAACCCGGTCCGGACCGGCCGCGTCTCGACCGCCACCGGCGCATCCGGCCTGCCTTTCTGTTTCGTCTCAGACGCCGCCGCAATCCGCTTCTGCGCCTGCCAAACCGCCGCCGCCAGAACCGCCAGAACCACTACCCCCAGAAGCGCCTTCTTCATCGTTCGCTCGCAGAACCACTACATCTTTGAATCGTACCTCGCGATCCGCAGACCCGATCCGCAGAGCCCGCGCGACGAGCACGGTACTATGGTATCAGAATCCGGGCCACCGTCTATGGGGGCAGGCGAGAAAATCGGCCGAGCCCCGCAGAAACGGATCAACAGACACGCCGAACCGCTATTTCTCGGACTCCTGCGACTCTTTGGAGGCCACGGCGTGAGCATGGGGCTTGGGCCCCAACACGAAGAGCTGGCAGATCCAGCCGACCGCGGTCATGCCTGCGAACGTCCCCGGCAGCACCCACGGACGCGGACCGATCTCCGAGATCAGCGCCATCCCCGCGCCGAGCAACGCGGCCTGCGCGCCCAGGAGGATCGTGGTCGTACCCACGATGCTGTAGGCCAGCGCGATCAGCGCCTTCTTGACCAGCCAGACCAGGAAGACCGCGACGACACCGCCCGCCAGCACGGACAGGCCCACCTTCCACACGTGCGGCTCGACCGCCTGCCAGGTGTTGTCCAGCATCGCGCGGAGCCGCTCGCGAAAGCTCTGCTCCTTGGTCATCTGGTCCACGTAGTTCAGCCGCGTGCTCTGGTCCATGTCCGTGAACGACTGGACCGGCATGCGAAATCCCGTCCTGGTCTCGGCACCCGGCGCGGGCTCAGCCTGTTGCGGCGCGATCCGGTCCAGCACGACCACCACGTAGCCGGCCCCGCTGACCGACGCGATGACCAGCACGGCCAGCACGAGCATCAGCGCGTTGCGAAGCAGGACCGAAGCCGTGGCCAGGACCGCCGCGCCGATCAGCATGCTCAGCCACAGGTGGAAGTTCAGCCACTGCCCGACGAGCAGGCCTGCGACCGAGCCGACCACCGCGCCCAAAAGGCCGATGATCACCGAGCTGTACCGGCTGCCCCCCAGCCACAGCACCAGGCCGATCAGCAGCATGGGCGCCCCGATGCCCAGCAGCACCAGCGTGTTCAGACTCAGGAACAACGTTTCGATTCGCACAAGCAGTTCGTACATGATGGCCAACCCTTAACAAAAAGCACGAAGCTCGAAATCCGAAATTCGAAACAAGCACGAATGTCCAAAAACCAAATGTTCAAAACAGAAGATCCGACACGCGACAGCGTTTCGGTCATTGGAGCTTTGGTCCTTTGAATTTGTTTCGGATTTCGAAATTCGGATTTCGTGCTTCCTTCCCTACTTCATCTCGAAGTTCTTCTTCACGAAGCCCAGCGATTCGAAGATCGCGTAGGGCAGGTACAGGAACGACGTGTAGTGACCGGCGCACAGGTAGATGGTCCTGGGCCCACCGATCGCGTCGCGCAGTTGGTTGCCCGACCAGGTGGGCACGACGCGGTCGAAACCCGCGATGAACATCAGCGTCGTCCTGGCGTCGATGTACGGCGCCAGGCGCAAGGGGTCGGTGCGGATCTTCTCGTGCAGCTCGCAGTAGACGCTCTCGCCGCTGATGCCCATGGCCTGGATCTCGTCGACGTAGTCCTTGAGCCCGGGCTCGGTCGAGTGCATCGCGATGTCTGCCATGCTCCCGCCCGCCAGACCCAGCACGGCGCAGCGGATGCGAGGATCGGCCGCCGCGACGAGGCTGGCCTTGATCCCGCCAAGGCTCAGGCCCAGGGCGCCGAGCCGATTCGGATCGACCTCGGGCCGCGTCACGAGGTAGTCGATCACCTGGCGGTTGTCCAGCACCGTCTGGCGGAAGTACGACTCGACCTCGTCGGCGCTCTGCGTGTTCTCGATCCTGACCTTGCGATTGTGCACCAGGGCGCAGTTGATCCCGCGCGGCGCAAAGACGTAGGCGAAGCTCTCGACGGAGAAGTCCACCCCGCCGGAGATCGGCAGCATGAGCACGGTCGGATGTCGCCCCGGCCTGGCGCTCCTGTAGTAATCGACCTTGATGTCCTCGTCGCCGAAGACGTTCAGGGTCGAGGGGAACTGGATTCGCAGGACGTCGTAGCTCTTCTTGTGCTTGCGGACCACGACGTTCGGCTCGACCGTCCGCGGCGGATAGCTGTAGTAGGACTTCATCGCAGGCGGCATTTCCCTTGGCCCGGCGTACTTCTTCGCCATCCTCGAAGGCGCGCACGAGACGCACAGAGCCATCGAGCCCAGCAGCAGCAAGCCAAAACCAATCCTCGTCACGCGACGCCTCATCATGCATCAGGTCCCTTCATACCACGCGATTGAACGAATCCTGCCGCCAGCATACCACATTCAGCAGGCGGGAAAAGCCTTTATCGCCCGAGGCGTCCACGTCCCATTCGTCCAATCCGTCCCGCAGGTCCTATTCCCTTATCCACGGATCGCTGTACAATGGTCGCGGTTCGAGGCCAGAGGTTTGTCGCGGAGACCCACGTGCATTCAGATGAGGAACTGCTGGAGCAGGCCAGGAAGGGCGGCGTCGAGGCGTTCGAGACGCTCTACCGCCGGCATCGGGACTGGGTCTATCGACTCGCCTGGCGCTTCACAGGCAACGAAGCCGACGCCCTCGACGTCCTCCAGGAGACCTTCGCCTACCTGCTGCGAAAGCTCCCAGGCCTCCGATTGACCGCTGCTTTGACCACCTTTCTCTACCCGGTCGTCAAGCATCTGTCCCTGAATCTCCGCCGCAAACGCAAGCCGGACACCGCCGACGAGGAGATCCTCGCAGCCATTCCTGCGCCGGTCGAAGAGGAGACCTCTCGAAGCGAGCTGGCCGCGGCCCTTGCAACGCTGCCTGTCGATCAGCGAGAGATCGTCCTCATGCGATTCCTGGACGACATGAGTCTCGAAGAGATCGCCCAGGCCCTCAAAACGCCCCTGAACACCACAAAATCGCGACTTTACCGGGCCTTGGCCGCTCTCCATGACGATCCCCGCACGCGGGAGTATTTCTTGGGATAGTGTCAAGTTTGAAGTTTCAAGTGTGAAGTGGATAGAGCCAGGCGTCGCCTCTTGCTTCACACTTCAAACTTCACACTTGAAACTTTCTTCTGCAACTTTCTGCTCCCCTGGCGTGCTCAACCTTCAGGAGAACCCAATATGACTGAGCAACACAGACAATTCGATGACCGTGAGCGGCCCGTGTCCGACCGGTTCCGCCAGGACCTGCGGACCCTGCACCAACCGGCCGGGTCCGTGCCGACGGAGGTGGACAAAGCCATCCTGAACCAGGCGCGTCGCAGCCTCGCCAGGCCCCGCCGGCTCATTCTGCGAATCCGCTGGGCAGGGGGTATCGCCGCCGCAGCAGCCGTGGTCGCCTTCGGCGCGCTGTTGTACTACGGCCCAGCCTCTTCAAATCAACCTTCAACCTTCAACAATCAAGAGTCGGCCGCAGCGGAGCGGTGGCCAGACATCGACGGCAACGGCCGCGTGGACATTCTCGACGCCTTCCGGCTCGCCCGGCACGTGGAGTCCCGCGGCCCGGCTGCCGCCGAATGGGACGTCAACAATGACGGGCGGATCGACCGCGAGGACGTGGACGCGGTCGCCTTCGTCGCAGTCCGGCTGAATAAGGGGGTCTGACGATGAAACGATGCCTGTTGATGAGTCTTCTCGTCGCGTGTGCCGCGATCTTGCTGCTGATCCCGCGAGTCAGCCGGGCGAGCAGGCCCTTGCCAGCGAAGGTCCGTTTCGCCCCGGTGCACGTCTATCTCGATCCGGCGGGCAGACCCCTGGCGGCGTACCAGTTCGAGCTCAAGGCGACAAGCGGCCAGATCAAGATCGTCGGCGTCGAGGGCGGCGAGCACGCAGCCTTCAAAGAAGCTCCGTACTACGACCCCGCAGCCCTGCAGAATGAACGAATCATCATCGCGGCCTTCAACACAGGCTCCGACCTGCCCACGACTCGAACGCGAATCGCCACGATCCACCTGCAAATCACAGGCGACGCCGAACCGAAGTACGCACTGAGTCTGACCACCGCCGCCGACGCAAACGGCGAGAACCTGCCCGTCGAAATCACCTTGGAAAAGGGAGAACGAAAGTGAAAACCAAAGCCATCCTCGCATCAATCTCGCTTCTGATCATTCTGACCACCGTCGCAGTCTGGTTCGCCGGTTGCTCTTCGCGCGGACAGAAACCAGCGGCAGCCCAACAACAACGCCTTCCTGGAAGTCCGCCTTCGCAACCGACCGATCCTGCACAAGGGCCGGAAGGCTCCGCGCAGGGCGAAACCGCAAACCCTGCGGACGAGCGAGACAGCGACAGCCTCGTAGTAACAAAGCCCGACCGCGTACGCCAAGGAGATACGGAACTGGGGTACTTGGGTGGCATGGGAGGTATGGGCGGCGGAATGATGAGCGGCATGGGCGGCATGATGGGCGGTGACAGGCCGACGGCTACAAGCCCTCGGAGTGGTGTCTCTTACGCCATTCCTCCGGCCGAACACGAGCGCCTATTCGGTCGTCCGGCTGACCCTTTTCAGATGCAATTGCTGAGCGTGACCGAGGATGAGATCTGGGTGATTGCGAAGGAGAAGGCACCGCGGCCGGCTGGGTCGGAGTATCAGACGCCGGGATCGGGGGCGATGATGGTCGAGAGGGGGACGGAGAAAGTACCGCTGCCGCTCAAGCATACGGATGTGAAAGGGCGAGTCTGCGGATATATCGCGACGGTCGAAGTCACGCAGCAGTTCCAGAACCCGTTCAGCGAGAAGATCGAAGCGGTGTACGTGTTCCCGCTGCCGGACAACGCCGCGGTCAATGAGTTCGTCATGGTCATCGGCGATCGGCGGATTCGCGGCATCATTCGCGAGCGGCAGGAGGCGGAGGAGATCTATCGCGAGGCCCGCCGCCAAGGCCACGTCGCCAGCCTGCTGACCCAGGAGCGGCCCAACATCTTCACCCAGCGAGTCGCCAATATCGAGCCCGGCAAGCAGATCGACGTCAACATCAAGTACTTCAACACGCTCGCCTACGCCGACGGCTGGTACGAATTCGTCTTCCCGATGGTCGTCGGTCCGCGGTTCAACCCGCCCGGCGCCACCGACGGCATCGGGGCAGTGGGGCGCGGCAGTCGCGGCGCTTCGGGTCAATCGACGGAGGTCCAGTACCTCAAGCCCAACGAGCGGAGCGGCCACGACATCTCCCTGGCGGTCGAGATCGACGCAGGCGTCAAGATCGAGGAGGTCGCATGCTCCAGCCACGTAATCAAAAAGGACAACGACGGCTCCGACATGGTCCGCGTGAAACTCAGCGAGCTGGACAGCATCCCGAACAAGGACTTCGTCCTGCGGTTCAAAGTGGCGGGCGACACGGTCAAATCCGCCCTCGTCACGCATCGCGACCAGCGGGGCGGGTTCTTCACGCTCATGCTCTATCCGCCGGAGGATCTGAAGCAGCTCAAGCGAGCCCCGATGGAGATGGTCTTCGTCCTGGATTGTTCGGGCTCCATGAATGGCGAACCCATCGCCAAGGCCAAGGACGCGGTCAAGCGGGCCCTGCGAAAGCTCGAACCCGACGACACGTTCCAGGTGATCCAGTTCTCGATGAGCGCGTCGAAGCTCGGTCGCGACCCCGTCCCCGCGACGCCCGACAACATCCACCGGGCCCTCTCGTATGTCGACAACCTCCAAGGCGAGGGCGGCACCATGATGATCGAGGGCATCAAGGCGGCCCTGGACTTCCCGCACGACCCGCGGCGCTTCCGCCTGGTGTCCTTCATGACCGACGGCTACATCGGCAACGAGACCGAGATCCTCGGCGAGATCCATCAGCGTCTGGGCTCGGCGCGGATCTTCAGCTTTGGCGTCGGCTCTTCCGTCAACCGCTACCTGCTCGACCGCATGGCCAAGCTGGGCAAAGGCGCTGTCGCCTACCTCGGACCGGGCGACAGCGGCGCCGAAGTCGTGGACCTGTTCTACGACCGCATCAGCCATCCGGCCCTCACAGACGTGCAGATCGACTGGGGCGACCTCGACGTCACGGACGTCTATCCCCGGCGGATACCCGACCTGTTCGTCGGCCGCCCGATCGTCGTGACCGGTCGCTTCCAAGGCCAGAAGGGCACCGCGATCCGGATCGCAGGCCGGGTCGGCGAGTACGAGAAGGAAATCCGCATCCCGGTGAAATTCGACGGCCGGTCCGCGCACCCAGGCATCGCCTGCGTCTGGGCCCGCAAGCGGATCGAGGACCTTGCGACCCAGGCGACGTACAACGCCAGTTCGAGCCTGCCCAACGAGATCAAGCAGACGGCCCTGGAATACGGCCTGATGAGCGCGTACACTGCCTTCATCGCGGTCGACTCGACGCGGACCACCGCAGGCGATCATGGCGTGACGGTCGCAGTCCCCGTCCCGGTCCCCGAAGGCGTCCGCTACGACACGACCGTGCGGGATTGACGAAGAAAGACCTAACCGCGGAGGACGCTGAGGGTCGCGGAGGGAAGATCGGAAGGGAGAAGAAGATGGCGACGAGGACGAGGTTGCGGGGGATTGGGAGAGTTGAGGTCGTGGTGGTGACGCTGGTGGCGATGCTGGTCTTGGCGCTGGCTTTGCCCGCTTGCAGACGGGCGAGAACCGACGCTTCGCGCCAGATCTGCCTTGCGCGCCTGGGCGAGATCGGCAGGGCGATGCTCCTGTACGCCAATGACAACGGAGGCAAGTTCCCCCAGCCGGGCGGGCGCAATTCCCGATGGGGCACCGTGCCCCGCTGGCATGCGCCCACTCGCCAGTCGGCGTTCGGCACTGCCGACGACGGCAGCGGGGGACAAGCGTCGATTAGCTCGGCCTTCTATCTCCTGGTCAAGTACGCCCAGCTCCAGCCAAGGGATTGCATCTGCCCAGGCGATGTCGGGAGCACGGATTTCATGCTGTCGGGCCTGCGAGACTTGCCCGAGGGTTTCCAGCTCACCGACGCCTGGGACTTCGGCGCGGACGCGGCAGATCATTGCAGCTACGCCTACCATTCGCCTTTCGGCGCGTATGCGTTGTCGACCTCCAGCGAGTCCGGCATGGCGGTTGCGGCGGACCGCAATCCATGGATTCTCACGCGAGCCGGCCCCCCGGAGTCGCCGAGCCTCTTCAAGCCCGATCCCGTAGGGACAAAGGAGCCCAGCGAAGCCGCCCGGCGGGGAAACTCCACTTTGCACGGTCGAGACGGACAAAACGTCCTGTTTGTCGATGGGCACGTCTCGTTCGAGAACCGAAGCGATTGCGGCCTCGACCACGACAACATCTACAGGGTCTCAGACCGCGCCGAGGGTGGGTCCGCCTCCGGCTACGTGCCAACATACGTATACTTTAGGCCGGCCAACAAAAGAGACTCGCTCCTGCTCCACGATCCGGGTCCTTTCACAGCCAGGACCATTCCGCAGGCCCAAGCAGTCGATTCCAGGAGCCTCCAGCAGACGGCGGTGGTCGCGACCCTGGACTGCCCGCTGCCCGAGCACAAGAACGCGATCTGGTGCTCGACGTTTCAGATGGCCTGGGACAAGTTCAAGGACGACCTCGTCGGTGAACCGATCAAGATCCTTGGAGCCGAGGACCTTGCGGGTCGTCTGAATCAGGGGGCATTCCCAACAGCGGACATTGAGCCGCGATCCTATTATGCCAACGCCGGCTTCGTCAAAGGCGGCATCATCGAGCAGATCCGCAAAGACATGGCGAGCCGCTTCCCAGGCGAGAGCGTACCCGCCTTCGACAGAAGATACACTGAATTGCCCGACGTCGCCATGGCTTTCGCCTACTTGAATGTGGACATCGGGTTCGCATGCCCCTACTACGTGAATGACCGTCCCTTCGCTTTCACCCCCTCGCAGGGCCGCAAGACCGGCGTCACCTCTTTCTCCACGTCGGCGCCCTACGTCAACGACGCGATGGTCCGCGAACAGGTCGACATCCTCCATTATGAGTTCGGCGACACCCCCGACGGCGACGAGTTCATCGTCGATCTCTCCGTCCACACGAAGCCTTACCAGATCATCCTGGCCTGCATGCCCAGGGGCAAGACCACGGGCGAGACCCTCCGGGTCATGCAGGAGAGAATCACCGAGTTCAAAGACGATCCGGATTACGCGGCCCTGTCGAAACTGCGGCCGATCGACAGTCTGACCGTTCCCGACGTGCTGTTCAAGCTCACGCACCACTATGAGGAACTGCTGGGCAAGTATCTGGGCAACGATAAATGGCGAGGCAACTTCATCTTCGAGGCGATGCAGAAGATCGACTTCAGTTTGAGCCGGACGGGCGTCGTCCTGAAATCGATGGCGGTGGTGGCCAGCGGGGGAAGGGCGTCGCCTGAGCAATTGGCCAAACCCAGGCATCTGCGGTTCGACCGGCCGTTTCTGATCTGCGTCAAGAAACGCCAGGCGGACGCGACGCCGTTTTTCCTGATGTGGGTGGACAACGCCGAGCTGATGCAGGTCGCGGCGGGCGGGCAGTGACTCGCGGCTTGTCATGCGGCGGAGACGCGCCTTGCCGATGGCTCTCGCCTGGTCCGGCGGAGCCATCGGCAAGGCACTTGAAATCGCTCGTTTCTAACGGTCCGCCTTGATCTGGGCGCCTGCGTGCTTGTGGCCGGCGGGGATGCCGCGGATTTCGGGGCCGTGATGATGGTGCGTTCCGTGCTGCTGGCGCAGCAGGTCGCGCTTCTGGTAGCACTGCTCTTTGAAGACCGCGATCTCCGACGCGAGATTGGCGCTGGCGGAGTCGCCGAAGAAGGCGTGGATGATCGGGAAGACCAGGTCGGGCTTCTTCTTGCGGTGCTCCTTGACCATCGCTTCGATCTTGGCGGTCGCGACGCCTTCCTGCATGCAGGTGAAGGGTCCCACGTGGAAGATGCCGGAGATGTAGGCGTCGCCGTGGGGGTGCACCATCTCGTGCATGAGGTAGTAGGCGATGCCGGTGCTCAGGGGGGATTCGCCTTCGATGTTGCCGTGGGTTTCGTGGGCTCTCTCGAGCGTTTCGATGATCTCCATCGGGTGGGGCAGGACGTGGCGTCCTTCGAGGACCTCGTGGAAGGGCTCCGCCAGCTTTTCCGCGACGTGGCCCATGTACTTGCCCTTGAGGATGGACTTGCCTGCCTTGCTGGTCGAACGCAGCATCCTGCGGAAATCGCCGGACCTCAGGCCCAGGCCCAGGTCGCGCTTGGCGTTGCGGAGGTTCATCTTGTTGACGTAGAACAGCCAGTCGGTGATCGGGTCGCGGACGACTTCCAGGCCGTTCTCTTCCAGGCGGTGGATGACAAAGTCGGTGTAGGGGTCGTGCTGGCGCATGTAGATCTCGCCGATGTAGAGGATCAGCGGGAACCGCTCATGGTGGCGGAGCTTGATCGCCTTGAACATCGAAACCGTTTCGCGTCCCCATTCCTGGAGCTTCTTGACGTCGGCGCCTGCGGTGACGAGCTTTCCGAGGTCTTCGAGCCGGGCGGCCTTGAGTTCGTCCACCGCGGCGCGGTCCTGGGCGTAGGGGCGGAACCGCCGGACGATGTCTTCGAGCAGGTCCGCGCCGTTGATCCCCTTGAAGAGGATCTGCTGCATCTTGACCATCGCGGACGACTTGACTCCGTTGGGCAGGGGGATGTCGATATAGTCCGTCTCGGAGGAAGGTCCCACCACCGGGATCTTCTCCAAGCCTTCGATCTTCATGAAGTGTCGCACGACCTCGCTGTACTTGCCGAACCGGCAGGGGCCGCTGGTCGTCGGCATCATGACAAGGTACTTGTCCTCGACCGCCTGGAGGCTGGTTTGCTCGATCTGCTCCTGCAGGAATCCGATGGCGTCGCCCACCACGCCTTTGAGCGGGTAGCAGACTTCCGTGGAGACGTGCTTTCTCGCGACCTCGTAGCCTCGTGGCGTGTTGGTCGGGAGGACCTTGCCGTCGATGCCGAAGTGCTTGAGGCCCGCGACCGCCATGTAGCTGGCGTCGCCCATGTAGGGGACCAGCCAGACCCGCTTGTCGTAGCTGTTCGACGCGTGGATCTTGAGCTTGTCGATGTCCAGCTTCACCGGCTTGCTCTGGCTGACCACGCGCTCGTGCGCCTCGGTCCGCGTGACGAACGGCGCGTTGTTCGTCTGGCCGTCGGTGACCAGGACGAGCAGGGGCTTGCCGACTGCCAGGTGGATCTGCTCTTCCTGGTAGATCTTGAGGCTGTCGGGCCCGCAGGCGAAGTTGATCATGCGAATCGCGAAGAGGTTCGGATGGTCCGCGACGAAGACGTTGGCCTGCATGATCTTGACGCTCTGGTTCCAGAACTCGTTTTCGACGAATTCATCAAGCGAGATGTTCTGGAATCGGTGCTCGAGGAACTGCTGCGGAATGTAGTCGAGCCCGCGAATCTGCGAGAACATGGCGCCCGAGCTGGAGCTGGCCTCGGGATCGAGGATGACGTAATCCCGTCCGATGCCGACGTAGGCCTGCGTGCTCTCCTGCTCGACCCGCTGGAGGAACTTGTCGCCCTCGGCGTACAGCTCGGCCTTGAACTGGTCCTCGGCCTGGTCCGCCAGAAGGATCGCTTCGCGCATCTGGCGGTCGCTGTACTGGAAGCCCAGCCTGGCGAACTCCTTGCGCAGCTCGCGAACGAGCAGGGGCATGTCCCCGAAGTGAAGAATCGGGTTGATCTGGCGGTTCTTGTCGAGCGAGAGCACGTCGTTGAGGACGTAGCCCTCGGACTCGGTATAGATGCAGTATTTCAGGTCCGGCGGGGTCTTTTGGCGGACCTCGATGAAACTCGGATTGAACAGGTACTTGAGCTCGGGACTGTCGTTGAGGATGGCCGCGTGGCCGGTGGCGAGCTTCCGCGCGATGCAGAACTCGGTTCGCGAATTGTCCACGCCGATCTTGGCGATGTCCTTGTCGCTTCGAGGCGAGACGACCGGGTAGAACCCCAGCTTGCGGAACAGCGCCGCGCTCCAGACGCCCTTGGTGCCCAGCGTGGCCATGCTGCGTTTGATGCCGACTGTGGGGGCGTCGGGACTGGCGGTGCCCAGCTCGTTGAACAGGCACCCCTGTTTCTTGAAATGCTTCTCGTAGATTTTGTGGTAGCGGTCGACGTAGTTGGTCTTGGGCTTCTTGGCGGATTCGGAGTTGCCGCGGGGGCAGAAGCCTCCTGTGATGATCTCGTCGTCCTCGATGCTGAAGACCTCGAGCTGGCAATCGCGGATGCCGCAGGATTTGCCCTGGAACAACTCGCGGCACAGGACCTTCCTCTTGTGGAAGGCCATATCGACGATCGCCCAGCCGCGGAAGGCGGTGCCGTACTTCTTGCCTTCCTGCTCGAGCTGCCTGATGGCGCCGATGATGTCGAGGGCCTGTCCCCAGGCGCCGAACATCTCGCGATGAGGATAGCCTTCGATCTGCTTTTCCGTCACCTGGGCCAGCGCCGCCAGGAACGCCTTGCCCAGCGCCGGGCCTCCTTGGGCGGAGCACTTGTCGCCTGCGTGCTGCGAGCCGCCGACGAACTTATAGAAGTAACTTGCGGCAGTGCCACGGATGATGGCGGCCGCGATCTCGTCCCGGCTGAACCCCTCTGCGATGAGACGGTTCTCGTCCATTTCCATGAAGACGCCGCAGGTCGAATCGATGATCGGCGTCCGCTCGGCGCGGAGGGCCGCGTCCTGGAGCGTGCTCTCGACGTCGAGGTTGATCACGTCGGCCATGTTCTCGAGCGTCTGGCCCGAACCCGCCTGGCAACTGTAGTTCATCTTCGCTTCTTTGACCGCGCCGACCTTGTCGAAGGAAGTGAACTTCATGTCCTGGCCGCCGATCTCGAAGATCGTGTCGACCTCGGGATTGTTGTGCTTGACGCCCAGCGCGTGGCAGGTGATCTCGTCGGTGATGCGGTCCACCAGAGCCAGACCCTGCTGGGCCAGCTCGCGGCTCTTGCTCTTGCTGAGCAGGATCTTCTCATAGAGCTTCCTGGCCGAGCCGGTGGCGCCGACGCCTTTGATGATCACGTTGGCCTTGTGACGAGAGAGGTACTTCAGCACCCGTTTGAGCGACTCTTCGGGGTTGCCGTGTGTCTTGATGTAGAGCTTGTCGAGCAGCTTGCCGGTCTTGATCTCGACGAGGGCGCCTTTGGTTGTGGTGCTGCCTCCGTCGATGCCCAGAACGACTTCTGTGCCGGCGGGAATCTCCGACGGCAGCGTCTCAGTCTTGGCGCGGACGCGCGGCAGACTCTGGGACAGCGGGGGCGCGAACTTGCGTTTCTCCCGGCTGTACTCCGCGACGTTGCGAAGCTGCGCCAGGTCCATGACGAAGGTGTTCTTTTCTTCGAGGGCCTTGAGGGCCGCGCCGATCGCGCCGATGTTCTGATGATGGGCGGGCCGTTCGATCTCGATGTGCAGCAGGTCGGCGAGGTTCTGGCGGACGAGGTCGTTGGAGAAGACGCCGCCTGTGGAGATCGACTCGCCGGGCCTGGTTGTCGCTGCGAAATCGCGCGACCCGAGCACGTCGATCATATAGTTGCGCGCCACCGTGCGGAACAGACCCGCCAGGTTGTCCACCCGTGTCGCGCCTTCGTTCTGCTTGTGGATCAGATCCGACTGAACGACCACGCCGCAGCGGGCGAGGAACTCGCTGGGTTCCTTCGACCGCGAGGCCTCCTCTTCCGCCCGACGGAGCATTTCTTCGAGACGGCCCTGCAGCCGGCCGCGGTTTCGCTCGACGATCAGTTCTTTCTCCGCGTCGCTGCGAGCGGATGCGGTATCCTCCAGTTCCGGAGCGACCACGTCGCCCTGGAACATCCTGCGACACTGTTTCTCGACGAGCATGCCCGAGCCGCCGCCGCACTTGGTGCCGGTCCGCCACTCGGTGATGACCTTCTTGTCGTCCACCGAACCCAGACTGAAGAAATAGGAGTCCTTGGCGCCGACGTGAAAGATGCACTTGGCCGAGGGGGCGACGACTTCTGCCCCTTTGGGGATCGCGACGCTGTCGTAGACGTACAGGGCCCCTCGCATGACCCTCGGGAAGGGCTCGGCCGCGCTGCCGGTCAGTGCGGTGCTCTTGACGCGCGTGACGTCGCAATGGGCTGCTACGTCGCGCCAGGCCTCGCCGATCGCGCCGAGGGGATTGGCGAAGTGCATGATCGGATCGGGCGAATACAGGACGGTCCTGTCGGCGCCGAGAACCGCATAGTGAACGAAACTGCTGCCGACATCGAAACCGACGAACAAGTCGCCTGTCCCGGTGTGTGTCCGCTGCTGTGGTCGTGAAATCATGGTCCTCTACCAGTCCAGGGAGAATCTAACAGCCCCTGTTAATGCTGCTGCACCATCCTGTGAATAGTCCAAGTCCAAACCTGTTAGATACTCCGGAGCTGTGACTTTGTCAAGCGTAGCCACAAAAGCGCTAACAGCTTTTCCACTAGGACACTCCGATAATAAAAGATATATCTAATTAGGCAGCAACGATTTACGTGAACCCAGCCCTTTGGACTAACACGCCTAAGGGCCCATATGACTTATCCTAATACCCTTTCTTCTGGAATATCTTTTATAAAGAGTTCTATCCCTTCTGTGAAATCCCGAAGGCACGCCGAAACTCTCGGCCCGATCGGCGGCATCGCAAGCAAAAAGGGTTGTCGAGACAGAACACCCTCGGTACACTGGGGCCCAATTACAGATCGTGTGGCGCAGTGGGCGCCTTTGGTTTTTGAGAGGTATGCCATGAAGGTCACCTTTAACCGTTCCGCGCTGGCAGAGGCCTTGGGACTCATGACGTCGATCGTTCCGAGTCGCACGCCCAAGCCGATTCTCAAGTGCGTGCGGATCGCAGTAGCCGCCAAGGAAATGCGGATCTACGCGACGAACCTCGAGCTCGGCCTGGACTACCTGATCTCCGAGGTCGATGTGGGACAGGAGGGCGAAGTCGTCGTCGAAGCGGACCGCCTGGCGGCGATCGTCCGCGAGAGCATCGAGGATGTCCTGGTCCTGGAGTCCAGCGACACGACCTGCGAAATCCGCGGGGCGGACAGTCATTTCAAGGTCTACGGTCAGGACCCGAAGCAGTATCCGAGAATGCCCTCCTTCGGGTCGGGCAGCGGAGACCTGACCATCGGGCTCGATTCGTTGCAGGCCGGGATCGCCCAGTCCCTGTTCGCGACCGCCAAAGAGAGCAGCCGATACGCGATCAATGGCGTGCTCTGGGAAGCCAAGGGCAAGAAGCTCATGCTCGTCGCGACGGACGGACGCAGGCTCGCGAAGTGCCGCGTGGACCTGCACCAGACGGCAGGCGAAGGCGCCGAGCGGAAGGTGATCGTGCCGGCCAAGACGATGGCGCTGATCGAGAAGCTCGGCAAACGGGAAAAAGAGACCGTCGCGGTCAAGTTCGTGGAAAACCAGGTTCTCCTGAGTTGCGCCAATGTGGTGATCAGCTCCAATCTCGTGGAAGGCAACTTCCCGAAGTACGAGGACATCATCCCAAGCGATTATGACAAGAAGCTGACGCTGTCCACCGAAGCGGCGCTGAGCGGCGTTCGACGGGCGGCTCTATTGACAAGCGAGGAGTCCAAGGGCGTGAAGCTTTCGCTGACAGCCAGTGCTCTGGTCTTCTCGGGCAGTTCGCCGGAAGCCGGCGCTGCGGAAGTGAGCATGCCGGTCGAGTACGACGGCGATCCCATCGAAATCGGGTTCAATCCTCAGTTTCTGATCGACGCGCTACGCGTGATCCAGGCGCCGGAGTTCCAGATGGAGCTTGGCCAGCCGGACCGCCCGGGCATGCTCAAGAGCGGCAACGATTTCCTCTACGTCCTGATGCCGATCAATCTCGGCTGACGCAAAGGCGCCGGCAGAAGAAAGCCCGACAGGGAACAAGGGAGCAGGGATGAATCAGACAAGGACGTCCGACGCGTGCAAGATGAGTGATCTGGTGTCCGGTTTCGTGGACCGGATGGCGCCTGTGCATAGCCAGTACGATTCGCTTGCGGAGGTATGGGAGACCCTGCTTCCGGGCAACTTGCAGTCGCACTGCAGGATCGGGGGGCTGGGCAACGGATGCCTGAAGATCCTCGCGGACGGCTCCAGCTACATGTTCGAGCTGCAATTGTGCAAGGCAGTATTGCTCCGAGAGCTGCAAAGGCTCTGCCCCTCGGCCAAGATCCGCCGGATCGACGTCGCCATGGCGCGATGACGAACATTGGACTTGCGTCCGGCACACAAAATGAGTAAGTTTGTGGGCGAGAGAGGACTTTTTCCGATAATATACAGGGTTCCAGTTCTGTATTTGGACAGGTCTGGTTGGTACTGAGGTTTGACTTTTGAGGGCCGGTATGGAGGCACACAAATACGACGCTAGCAACATCAAGATCCTCGGTGGCGTGGACGCCGTCCGCAAGAGGCCGGACATGTACATCGGCGACCGCGGCATCGCGGGCCTGCACCATCTTGTCTATGAGGTCCTGGACAATTCGATCGACGAGGCTCTTGCGGGTTTTTGCGACACGATCACCGTTCGCATCCAGGCCGACGGCAGTTGCAGCGTCGAAGACAACGGGCGAGGCATCCCGGTCGAGATGCACAAGGAGGCCAAGGTCAGCGCGCTGGAAGTCGTCCTGACGACCCTGCACGCAGGCGGCAAGTTCGACTCCGACAGCTACAAAGTCGCCGGCGGGCTTCACGGCGTCGGCGTCAGCGTCGTCAACGCTCTGAGCGATTGGCTGCACGTGGACGTCTTTCGCGACGGCACGCACCACCATTTCGAATGCCGGCGCGGCAAGAAGACCGGCCCGGTCCAGCTCGTGGGCCCCTCCAACAAACGAGGCACCAAGGTCACCTTCATGCCGGACGAGGAGATCTTCGGGGACGCCGAGTTCAACTACGACACGCTGCTCAAACGAATCCGCGAACTGGCCTACCTCAACGCAGGCCTCAAGATCACCTTCCGCGATGATCGCTCCGACAAGAAGGAGACGTTCCAGTACGAGGAGGGCATCAAGGCCTTCATCAAGCACCTCAACGAGGGCAAGAACGTTCTCCACGAGGGCATCGTCTACATGGCCAAGGACGATCCCGAGAGCAAGCTCAGTTGCGAAGTGGCCATGCAGTACAACGACAGCTACACCGACAACGTACTGGTCTTTGCGAACAACATCCGCAACATCGACGGCGGCACCCACCTTTCCGGCTTCCGAACCGCGTTGACGCGAACGATGAACTTCTACGCCAAGGCCAACAACCTGCTCAAAGAAGGCCAGGGCACCACGGGCGACGACCTGCGTGAAGGTCTCACCGCGGTGGTGACCGTGAAACTGACCAACCCGCACTTCGAGGCCCAGACGAAAGTCCGTCTGACCAATCCCGAGGTCGAAAGCTTCGTCCAGATGGTGGTCAACGAGCAGCTCTCGCACTATCTCGAAGAGCATCCCGCGGACGCCAAACGAATCCTGAACAAGGCGATCCAGGCGGCCGCCGCCCGCGAGGCGGCCAGGAAGGCCCGCGAATTGACCCGCCGAAAGGGGGCCCTGGGCAGCGCGAATCTCCCAGGAAAACTCTGGGACTGCGCCAGCAAAGAGCGGATGGCGACCGAGATTTTCCTGGTCGAGGGCGATTCCGCAGGCGGGTCCGCCAAAGGTGGACGCGACAGGAACATTCAGGCCATCCTGCCGCTGAGAGGCAAGATCCTCAACGTCGAGAAGGCGCGCCTCGAGAAGATGCTCGCGCACGAAGAGATCCGAACCCTCATCAGCTCCCTGGGCACCGGCATCGGCACCGACGAGTTCGACATCGCGAAGTGCCGCTACGGCAAGCTCATCCTCATGACCGATGCCGACGTCGACGGAGCGCACATCCGCACGCTGCTGCTGACCTTCCTGTTCCGTCAGATGCCGCAGTTGCTCGACCATCGTATGGTCTACATCGCCCAGCCGCCGCTGTACGAGCTGAGGGTCAAAGGACGAAAGACCTCCGAATATGTGCTGACCGAGCAGGAGATGCGACGGCGGATGATCACTCGCGGCCTGGACGACACGCAGCTATTTGTCCGCGACGGATTCGACAAGGGCAAGAAGTCCGCCAAGACCGAGGCCCGCGAAATCCCTCGTCCGAAGTTCGAGGAACTGCTCAAGACGCTCGGCGACATGGAGCGCGTCGTCAACGTGCTGACCCATCGGGGCATCCGCTTCGAGGAGTTCATTTCCGAATACTACGACGGCAACAGCCTGCCTCACTACATGATTCGCTGCCAGGGCCACGAGAGGCCCGACTTCTTCCGCGACGCGGCCGAATACGACAAGCGTTTGGAGGAACTCGGCATCTCCAGGAACGGCAACGGTCACAACGGCGCCGGCGAAAAGGAGAAGTCCACCAGCAGCGAGGAGCCGACCGCCGTCGGCGAGGAGTTGCATGAGGTCGTGCGAATCGAGCAGATCGCGCAGAAGCTCAAGAGCGATTTCGGGCTGGACCTGCCCGACTTCCTCCTGAAGACGGAGAAGACGGATTCCGGCGAAGCGCTGCCCACGAAATTCTACATCGTCCACGGCGACGACCGCCACGAAATCGCGGCGCTGGGCGACATCTACACCGCCATCCGCCAGATCGGCGGCAAGGGCGTCGAGATCAAGCGGTTCAAAGGTCTGGGCGAAATGAACGCCGAGCAGTTGTGGGAAACGACCATGAACCCCGCCACTCGCACGCTGCTCCAAGTCAAGCTCGACGACGCCGGCGAGGCCGACCGCCTCTTCAGCGTCCTGATGGGCGACGACGTCGAGGGCCGCCGCAAGTACATTCAGGACCACGCGCGCGAGGTGCAGAACCTCGACGTGTGAGACTCTGACGATCGACAGAATACCGGAGGCCGACTCTCTGACGGGTCGGCCTCCGGCATTCCTATCGTGTATCGCGTCCGTTGGCGCCGGCCGCTACCTGTTCTGCGAGGGCATCCGCATCCCTCCTCCCATCCCGCCACCTCCACCCATGATCCCTCCCCCTCCAAAGCCGCCCATGCCGGCTTCCGCCGGACCGGGGTTTGTCCAGGACTTGAGAGTCTGGACCTTCGCCGCGAATTGCTCCTGGCTCAGGCTGCCTTTCGCCAAGGCGTCGATGTCGGACCTGGTCGTGCGAAGAACCAGAACCGTCGGCAGGTCTGCGGGTTCGGTCGCCCCTTGTTGCATAGTGGCGCCGTAGGTCCCTCGGGATTGAAGAGTCCCTGTGAGCCCTTCATTGCGATTCGAGCGTCTGGCGATCACGATGCTGATTGCGTCCTGCGATCCGCGGGTTCGCAGGTTCGCCGCGTGGCGGAGGGTCCCGATCAGAGCGATCTTGAGGTTCTCCACCTGCTGGGCGTTGTAGGGAAGATCGGACGGTCTTCGCGATTCCACAGGTCCGCCGCGAAGTTCGTTGGCGGTCTGCGACCACAGAGGGTCCACCGAAGAGTCGGTCTTCGTGATCGCTTGCTCCTCTCGGCGCGCCGCCAGCGGGAAGTCCACCGGATGGAAGAAGACCGCGCCGTAGCCGTCGAGATAGAGAGCTTGCGTCAGGATCACCTGCTGCGAAATCTCCACGCCGGAGATGTCGATCGGGACGGTCCTGTCGATCGCAGTGTCGCCTGTTCGTTTGGCCCAGATCGAGGCCTTGTCGAAGATCCGACACATCACCGCCAGGTCCTCGCGGATCTGAGCGATGGCCTCAGGCGCCAGGTCCGGCCCGGGGACCACGAAGGCCGTCCGCGCGACGCGGTCCTGCTGGCCGGCGCCGAGGGAGGTCTGGAGCCCGAGCAGGAGGTCATGCGCGTCGTCGCGGAACTCTACCGTCTGTGGGCCGCCGCTGTAGGGGGCCGCGATCGAGCCGCCGGCCATTCCTGTTCCGCGGTAGCTGCCCGCCGAGGCGAGCAGGAGAATCGCTGTGGAAATGAACGTTGTCATAGGTCGTCTCCTCTTGTGAAACCTCACCGGTTCGTCAGTACGCAGTCACCTGCACTCGCTGCTCGAATTGTTCGCGTGTAAGCTGGCCCCTGGCGCAGGCGTCCACATCGGCCTTGGTCGTCCGCAGCGTCATCACGCTCCTGTCAAACGAAGGGGCGTTTCTTACGGTCGGAATGACTACTCCGGGCTGGCTGCGTTGCGGAACCGACGCCGGAGAAGTCAGGCCCTGAACCACGAAGGTCACCGACTGGGCGGACTCAAGGTCTCGGATGTTCGCTGCGTGTTTCATGGTCGCGATCAGAGACCTGCGGAAGCTGTCCACCTTGCTCTGGTTGTAGGGTTGTCCCACGGCTTCTCCTCGCAGACCCGTTGCGCCTGGACGCGGCTCCAGGAGCGACCGTTTCGTCTGCGCCCAGACGGGGTCTTCCTGAGACTCGGCTGGCTTCTCCGGCGCTTGGGTCGGGGACAGCAGGGGGAAATCCACCTGGATGAAGAACGTGGCGCCGTAGCCGCCGATGTAGAGCGGCCTGGCCCGACCCACGGAAGAGAACAGGGCCCTCGGACCGACCGCATCCGGCGACGCGAATCCGCCTATGACGGGCTCTCTCCAGCCGCCCCGGTCGATTCCGTAGGAGGCCAGCACGTTCTTCTCGATGATCCGCGACATGATGCCCAGGTCTTCCATGATCCGGCTCGTCGTCGCGACATCGATCTCCTTGTCGGGGATCACCAGGGCCGGTTCCATCGAGGGTTCGCCCTCGAAGCCGACGTAAAACCAGTCGGTGAACCGAGTCGGCGCGGCGTACGTCGCGACCCCGCTGGAGCGGGGGCCGCCGTACATGTCGACAGCGCCTGCTTCCACAACCTGCACCGGCTCCCGCGCCGACGGGCCGGAGTTGGCGTGAACGTGGCCGACCGCTGCCGTCAGGAAAAGCGATAACGTCAGACAGGTGCGTCTTTTAGGGAAGGCGATCATGGTTCATTCCTTTCAGGAAAGCTCTGGAAGGGTCGCGGATCAGCCTCGAACCCTCCCGGTTGGTAGTTGGTGAACAACTGAACGACGTGCTGTCGCGTGCGAGACAGCTCATCTTCGGTCCGGCTGGCCAGCGTTTGCAGACCGGTGACGAGCTGCGTCTTGTCCTGCACGCGATTGAGTTCGATCTGATGAATCGCCCGTGCGATTCGGGCCAGGTCGTCGGCTTGCGCCTTGTCCATGTTCTCGATGACTTCCGCCAGGAGACGGTTGGTCACCGCGTTCGAGGCCGCCAGGGTCTGGAAGGCATATCGAGTGAGGTCCTCGCGATACTGCTGCGTAAGGTCCTCTCTGACCTTGAAGAAGCCGTGTGCCAAGGCGGCCTGGCACCGTTGGCCCATGTCTTCGAGCAGTCTCTCGCGAAGGGCCGGCTCGATGGATGCTGCCACCGATGGAACCAGGGCTTCGCGAAGCTCGTCGAGATCCAGAGGGGCCGGGCCTGACAGCCTGCCGATGGCGAAACCCACCAGGATCAATGCGGCGGCGGCCAGGGGCGCCGCCACAGCCATGCGTCCCAGAAAAACGTTGCGAGAACGCCTGTTATCAGGTCTTGCGTCCGCAAACTGAGCGTCAGCGAGTCGTCGGAGGGTCTCATCGACCACCGGTTTGGGAGGTTGCTGCGAGAGGCCCTGTTGCTTGAGTTGAGCGAGGGCCTCGCTCAGAATGTCTCTCTCGTCATTTCTTCTGTCCATGGGATACCTCATCGGATGCGATTGTCGCGCCCAGCGATTCGCGAAGCCGCGCCTTGGCGCGGTGCAGGGACACCCCGACGGCGCCGACGCCGACGTGCAGCTCGCGGGCGATCTGGCGATAGCTCATCTGGCCCAAATGACGCAGGCAGAACACCTGAGCCTCGTGTGGCGGCAGTTCCGCGATGGCTTCTCGCAGCCGGTCGGCAAGGTCCTGCGCCTCGATCGCGTCGATCGGGTCCGCGTTGCAGTCGATCGGTTCCTCGTTGCAGGCGTCGGTTCTGCGCCGGCGCCCGTTCTGGCGGAGCCTGTCGATCGCCCGCGTCGTGGCCAGACGCACCAGCAAGCCCGGCAGGTTCCGCACCTCTTGACGGCGCGACAGCTCCAGGGCCGTCAGGAACGTCTCCTGAAAACAGTCCGCGGCGTCCGCGTGATGGGCCAGCAGACGATACGCGGTCTGCCAGACCAGCGGCCCGTACTCCTGAACGATGACCTGCCAGTCGTGCGTCTGCAAGAGCGTCCTCGTCGAATCTCTGCGTTTGCTCTGGTTTTCGTACCCGCCCGTCCGGCGGAAAAAGAACTCCGCGGAATTTTTTCCGCGCCTCGGGTCGGCCCTTCCGGACAACGGCGATCGACGGTTGTGAATCGCCGTCCGTTCCGTACGTATGTCGATTGGCAAGGCCAGTTTATTACATCGACTGCGACCGATTCCCGCAAGCCGCGACGATGTCACTCGGTCCGCGAAAAGTGCAACTTTCTTTGTCCTGTCGTGGTTTTTTTGCTTGCATTCCCCTGCGTACGTTGGCAAAATACTCCCGTCAGTCCCACGGAGGTTTTTGCACTGGCAAACCGTGGGATCTCTTTGGAGGCGTCAATGACAGGCAAACAAAGGAGCGCGAAGCCGGTGGCGAAAGAGATTCTGCTACATGTGCTCTTGAGTACAGCCTTGTTTGCTCTCTGGGGGTGCGGTGATGGGGTCCAAACGGTAAGACCGGTCAATACGATTCCGGCGCCCCCGTCCGACAAGACCGAGGCCCAGTTGCTGGCCGAGCTCGACAAGAAGTTCGAGAACCCTCAGGTGCACTACGATCTGGCCCGGCTGTATCACAAGTCTCAGAACTGGAACAAAGCGGAGTATCACTACAACGTCGCGTTAGGATTCCAGCCCGCCAACCGAGCGGCACAGGCCGGCGTCGTGAAGATGAACATCGACCGCGGCCAGACCGCCCAGGCCGAGCAGTTCGCCAACACCTACATCCGCCAGGCCGGGGTCGCAGTCAGCGAGATGCTTCGCCTTGGCTGGGAGTTCGAGCAGCTCGGACTGGACGCGTACGCCTTGCGATGCTTCCGACAGGCGCTCGAAGCGGCGCCGGACTCCCCCGAGGCCAACCGCCAGATCGGGTTTTACTATCTGGGCAAAGGCGATAACACGTTGGCCAAGCAGTACTTGTTGAAGAGTTTCCAGCTCAACCCAAGGCAGCCGGACGTCGCCGGGGCCCTGGGTCGCCTGGGAGTCGTCGTCGAGGCGCCCGCCGAGCCGGCTCCGCTGTCGACAAGACCGAGGTAAGCGCAGTGCCGCAGCGGTGCTCGGCACATCGTGAATGAGAGCTTTTTCGTTGCCCCGTGGCGAATGGATGCGCTGCGGGGTTTTTTCATGCCCGCACCGCAACGGAGAGACCTTCATGTCGCCAAAGCCCTGGTTGCTCATGCTCGTTGCGATCTGCAGCTCGATTGCCTCCGGCGCCGAGGTTCTCCACGACATCCGCGACTACGGCGCAAAACCCGACGGGCAAACGCTTTGCACGCAGGCCGTTCAAGAGGCGATCGATGAGTGCGCCGCAGGCGGCGGGGGAGTCGTGTATCTGCCGCCGGGGAAGTTCCTCTGCGGGACGATCGTGATCAAGAGCGGCGTCACGCTTCGCCTGGACGACGGCGCCACGCTGCTCGCAACGCGGGACCTCGCGCAGTACCCCTCCAAGGTTCCCGCCTACCGCTCGTTTACCGACACCTATACCGACAAGAGCCTGATCTACGCCGAGAAGGCGGAGCGGATCGCCATCACCGGACGGGGCGTCATCGATGGCCAAGGCGCCTCGTTCCAAGGGCCTTACAAGGTCCGTCCGTACACGATCCGGTTCATCGAATGCCGCGACGTCGTGGTCGAGGGTATAACGATCCGCAACTCGCCCATGTGGGTGCAGCACTATCTGGCCTGCAACGACGTCCGCATCGCCGGCGTCACCGTCAAAAGCCACGTCAACCATAACAACGACGGCATCGACATCGACTCGTGCCAGCGGGTCCTCATCACCGCCTGCAACATCGACTCCGGCGACGACGCCATCGTGCTCAAGAGCACCTCCGCCCGCCTGTGCAAGGACGTGGTCGTCACAGGCTGCGTCCTGCGCAGCACATGCAACGCCCTCAAACTGGGCACGGAATCGAACGGCGGCTTCCAGAACATCGTGATGAACACTTGTGCAATCTACGACACCCGACTGGCAGGCATCGCTCTGGAGATCGTCGATGGCGGGACGATGGATCGCGTTGTTGTGACCGGCATCACAATGACCGGCGTCGGCGCGCCGATCTTCATCCGCCTGGGCAACCGAGCCCGGCCTTTTCAGGAGGGCATGCCCAAGCCCGGCGTCGGGACCCTGCGGAACGTCACGATCAGCGATGTCGAAGCGACCGGGGCCGACCGCACAGGCTGCGCCATTGCAGGTTTGCCCGATGCGAACATCGAGAATCTCACGCTCAGCAACATCCGTCTCTCGTTCGCAGGCGGCGGATCGCTGGAGGAGGCTTCGCGTTCGATCCCTGAGAACCCGGACAAGTACCCCGAGTACTCGATGTTCGGGCGATTGCCCGCCTATGGGTTCTACTGCCGCCATGTCCGAGGCCTCAGAATCGCCAACGTGCAACTGCAACTGGCGGGCGAGGACAAGCGACACGCCGTAGTGTTCGAGGATGTGCGAGGCGCGACGGTTGACGGATTGGACGTTCCGCATTCAAATGGAGCCGCGTCGCTGTTGCGGTTCACGGACGTGCAGAGCGTTTCGGTTCGCGGCTGCACCCCGCCGGCGGGCACGGGTCTGTTCCTGAAGCTCCAGGGCGCTGCCAGCAGGGCGGTCACGCTGACGGGCAACGACTTCTGTGGCGTGAACGCGGTGACGCAGATCGGAGCCGACGTGCCGCGCGGCGCGGTCGTGGAACTGGCGAATCGAACGAACTGACAAGACCGAGGGCGGAGAATTCCCTATACCCATGGGCGTACGACAACACGAAATGTGTTTTGGCAAATTCTCGATGGGGGTCGGCGACCGCTTCGGCCGCCAGGGCAAAGCCCAGTTGGCTGCTTTGATGAAAGCGGCGCGGCAGGGCGTGGGAATCACCCCTGTCTGGAACAAATCCAACCGCGAGCACACGATCATCGGCACCCAGCCCTCCGACGTGCGCAAAGAGGCGGATGCAGCGGTCAAAGCCGTCGGCTGGAAGGGGCCGTACTGGGTAGACGCCGACCACATCGGCCTGGGCAATGTCGCCCGATTCATGGACGCCAGCGATTTCTTCACGCTCGACGTGGCAGATTTCGTCGGGCGAAGCGCAAGCGCAGCCGACATCGATTCGTTCGTCGACAAGTATCGCGATCTGCTCGGCTCTCATCAGATCGAAGGCATCTCGCAGCCGATCGAGATCGACGAGTCTGCCATGCGGTCCATCTCAGGCAAGTACCTCCTGGCGGTGCAGCAGGCCGGCGAGATCTTCCGCTGCATCGAAGCGGTCAAAGGTCCCGGCCAGTTCGTCACGGAGGTTTCGATGGACGAGACTGATGCGCCGCAGACGCCGGTGGAGCTGCTGGTGATCCTGGCCGCGATCGCCGACGAGGGCATCCCCGCCGAGACGATCGCGCCGAAGTTCAGCGGGCGGTTCAACAAGGGCGTGGACTATGTCGGCGACGTCAACCAGTTCGCGGAGGAGTTCGAGCAGGACCTGGCCGTGATTCGCTTCGCGGTCGAGCAATTCCCGCTGCCTCATGCGCTCAAGCTCAGCGTCCACTCGGGCAGCGACAAGTTCTCGATCTACGGCGCGATCGGCCGGGCGATCCGCAAGTTCAACGCCGGCCTGCACTTGAAGACCGCCGGCACCACCTGGCTGGAGGAGCTGATCGGCCTGGCCGCCGCGGGAGGCGACGGATTGGCTATCGCCAGGGAGGTCTACACGACCGCGCTGGGTCGGATCGACGAGCTCTGCGGGCCCTACGCCACGGTGATCGATATCGACAGGAAGAAGCTGCCCACGCCGGAGGAGGTCGCCAGGTGGGATGGCGAGCGGTTCGCCGCAGCCCTGCGACACGATCAGAAATGCCCGCACTACAATCCAAGTCTCCGCCAGCTCCTGCACGTGGGCTACAAAGTCGCCGCCCAGATGGGCCCGCGCTTCCTGAGCGCCCTGGAGCAATACGAGTCCACGATCGCAGAGAACGTCGCGGCCAATCTCTACGAAAGGCACATCCGGCCGCTGTTCCTGGAGAGCAGGGCATAGGACGGATAGGACCCATGGGACGGATGGGACTTCAGAACTCCATCAGTCCTGCAAAAGCGGTGAAGCCGGCGCCGAAGGAGATGAGCAGGGCTTTTTCGCCTGGCAGGGGGGCGGCCTCGCGCAGGACCTTGTCCAGGACGAACATCACCGACGGCGAGGACATATTGCCGTACTCGCGGAAGACTTCGTAGGAGTAGCGCAGCGTCTCGGGCGTCAGGCCGAGGTGTCTTTCCACCGCCTTGAGCACCTGGGTTCCGCCGGGATGGACGATCCAGCGATGGATGTCGCTCGGACCCAACCTATTGCGATCCAGCAATCGTTGTGTGACCTGGCCGACCGCCTTGGCTCCAATCGCCGGCACGCTTCGCGTCAGTACGTTTCGCAACCTGCCGCCTTGGGTCGTGTAGCGGAGTTTCTCGCGGTATTCGGGCAGCGTCACGGACTCGAAATCGAGGAATCGCACGAGACCTGAGGAAGTGTGAAGTTGGAAGTGTGAAGTTTGAAGTGCTCGATCCCCACTTGACACTTCACACTTGAAACTTGGCACTTCTCCGATGAGATTGGCCTGGAGCACCGCCGCGGATGCGCCGTCGGCAAAGATGCTGTTGCTGACGATCAGGTCGGGGTCCGGGCCGCGAAAGAAGGTTGCCGAGCAGATCTCCACCGACAGGCACAGGACGGTCTTTCGCGCCCCCGACTGGATCATTCGGCAACCCGCTTCCAGATTCGGGATCGCGCCGCCGCAGCCCATGCCCATCAGGTCCAGAGCCGACGTGAACGCCGGCAGTCCCAGGTCCTCCACCACATAGGACGACAGGCCGGGACACAGGTACCCTGTGCAGGTGTTTACGACGAGTCCCTCGATCTGATCGGGGGCCAGGCCCGCCTGGTCCAGGGCCTTGCGGGCCGCCTCGGCCGCGAGCTTGCGCCCGTGCCTTTCGAACCGGCCGATCAGCGAGTCGGGGTCCTGCTGGCAGATCTCCTCGTCCTCATCGACCGCGATGTGCCGACCGCGGATCGGGCCCTCGAGCAACAACTCCCGATAGAGCGCCCGCTCGCGGGGCTCCATGGAGAAGTGTCGTTCGAAGAACGCGCAGACCTCCTGCTGCGTGGCGTATCGCCTGGGATTGGCAGTGGCCAGGGCTGTCAGCGCCGCTTTCATTTGCCCCCTTTGCGGTCGAACCGGACGACCCCGGCGACGCGACTGAACCACGACCGCGTCACGAGCGGGTCCGGATCGTGTTGGCGCAGAATCGTCCGCAGTTCGTCCGGCTTGAAGCCCCGCAGGATCGAGAGTCGGGCGTCGTGCCGGATCTCGCGGTCCAGCGGAACCACCAGGATACTACAAACCAGGTAGTTCAACAAGTTGCGATGGAGATCGTTGATCAGCAGGGCCCGTCGCACGAAGCCGCACAGGTGGGTGATCAGCCTGTGAATCTCGGCTTCCGTGAAGTGGTGGAAGGTCATGGAGCTGATCGCATAGTCGAAATCGTTGACAGGCTGATAGGCGAAGATGTCCGCTTCGACCAGCCGGATGCTGGAATCGCCGCCGGCTCGGTCGATGGCCTGTTGCGCCGTTTCCAGGGCCTTGGCGTTGAAGTCGATGCAGGTGAACTCGATTCGATGACCCTGCCGACGGGCCCAGCCCAGGATCGCCAGGGGAATGTCGCCCGCGCCGGCGCCGATGTCGAGGATCCGGATGGGCTCGGCCCTGGGTCGGTCCTTCAACTCGGATTCGAGAAACTCGCGGACCACGCGGGTCCCGCCGCCGATGCGGTTGACCCGCTTCATGAACCGGTAGCTTTCTTCCGCCAGTCGAGGATCGCTGTCGGGTGCGTCCAGGAACTCCGAGCCGCGTGCACGCTCCTCAAACACCCCACAACCTCCCCTCGATCAGCGACCGTCTCGCTTGCCTGAGCTGCGCGATCTGCTCCTCGCGGAAAGCGGGATCGACCGTCACCGCCTCGGCGGCGATCTTCCCGCAATAGCCGCAGCTTTCGCAGGACAGCTCACGGCAGTGGCGACGCTCGAATCCTTTCACGAAGTCATCCGGGATCTTGTGAGCGTCGATGCGGAAGGGGCTCTTCTCCAGGGCGAACAGCATGCCCTGTTTCTTGAGCAGCTCGTACAGGGGCCGCAACCGCCACGGGTTGACCTGGCCCGGGCGGAGGAAGTGCCGCAGCGTCCAGAGGCTCTGCTTCCTGGGGGCCTGGCGAAATCCGTAGGGCAGGACCAGCTCAGCCAGGTTCTCGCCCGACCTGCGCCGGCTGTAGGCCTCGACGCGCCGGAGCAGTTCGGCCGAGGGGATGCCTCGTTCGAGGAGCTTGAAGTGCTCGTAGCCAAGGGTCTCGTAGAAACCGACGTCCTCCGGCCGGATCCAGCCGGCCTTGATGAGCGTGGACGGGTCCTCCAGACGCTGAAGCGTGCAACTCAGGAAGCAGTAGTCGAGGAACAGGTTCCGCGAACCGTCGGAACTGTGGGCGAAGCCGTTCTGATGGTACGGCTGCATCGCACAGTTCGGCAGGCACGGATGATTGGCGATCAGTTGAAGGTCGCAATCGACCGCCTCGCGGATCGATCGCAGCGTGTCGAAGTCGCGGTTGATCGAGAAGCTCTCGATCGTCAAGGCGTCGGCGCCGAGGTCCCGCCAGAACCGCGCCCGGCGGGGCGTGTCGATCTGGGCATAGATCCCGGCCTTGACGTGGAACTGAGGGAACGCGGCCTTCACCCGCTCCAGCAGGTAGGGCGTCGCGACGGTCAGTCGATGAATCCCCATCGACGCGAGGCGGTCCAGGAGCCGCAGGAGTTTCTTCTGCCAGGGCCGACTCCACTCGCGATTGCCCAGGCACGAGCTGTTCAAGAGGTAGTTGAAAGCGATGCCATGGCGGTCCAGTTCCCTCACGTAGGCGGCCAGGTCCCGCCGGCTCAAGGGCGTACCCATGTAGCTGGGACGCCCGCCTCCGACGGGGTCGGCGGCGAACTTGCCATAGACCTCGACCACCGGAAACTCCGCGAGTTTCGCGGCCAGAGCCACGTCATAGTTGGCGGCGATCGACAGTCTCATCCTGCTCCCCGTGCTCGTTTGCTCCGGCGACGAGTACTTGTTCGCCTGCTCGGAACGCGTCCGTCGACTGCATATACATCTGAATGCCCGCCAGGGTTGGCAGAATCAGCGAACAATTCTCCCGGCCGTCGAACGCCGGTCACGGATGGTCCGTCGCGAGTCCCTGGCGGTCAAGATCGACCCCCATCTCCTCGAACTGGGCCGCGGCGTTGAGGAAGTGGGCCGTGATCCAGAAGACGGTCCAATGTTCCGCGTAGCCGCCGCGGGCCCGCGACGGGTCGGACAAGTCGCCCGCCTGGAGGAAGTTGGTGTGCTGTATCTGCTCGCCTTGGCTGCCCCAGGGGTCGATGATCTGCCCGCAACTGCGGTACATCACCGCCGCGAGCTGTTTCAAGTCGTCGCGGCGGAGGTACTCGCCCATGCGCCAGATCTCCGGCGTATAGAGCACGCCGAAGACGTCGAGGTGCTGATTCTGCGCCGAGACGATCGTCCAGCCGCGGGTCTTGAATCCGTGGTCGCGCAGCCGGCCGGGCGGCATGTCGATGTCCCACAGCATGGTGTAGGTGAGCGAGGCGTCCATCGCATGCTGGGCCCATTCCAGATAGCGAGACTCCTTTGTCATCTCATAGACCGCCAGGAACGCCTGGAAGCCCGCCATCGCGCCCTCTTTGTCCTCGCACTGCGCGTCGAGCGTGCCGCCCCAGTAGGGTTCGGTCATGTCGAGGTGCCGCCTGGCGTAATGCTCGGCGGCCTTGACCGCGGCGCGTTTGAAATCCTCGTTGCCGAACAACCCGTACCCTTTGCACAGTGGCGCGACGAAGAACCCTTCGTTCGTCGAGACGGGACGCCAATCATTCTGCAGAATGCGGCCGGCATGGACCTCGCAGGCCTTTCGCAGGAACGCTTCCCAGGGTTTCGTGTCGATCCCGCCCTGTTTGCGTGCGATCAGGATGGCGCGGGCGAAGTTTTCCATCGCCTGGCCCTGCGAGACCGCGTTCTGCTCCGACCATGTGCCCGAGCCGGCGGAATAGCGCAGCAGGAAGCCGTGCTCGTTGAAGGGCGCGGTCGCCAGGAGGTCGAGCGAGCGAACGGCCATGTCGCGAGCCTTCGAATCGCCCAGGCGCTTGGCGAGGACCAACAGCGCGTAACCCGGCGCGGCGGCCTGTCCGCACCAGCCCATCACGTACTCCGACCCGTCGCCGGGGAACATGTGGAACCCTGGGTCCTTCGACCGATCGCGGAATCGCGAGCGCGCGAAGCGATACTTGTCGCGCACGATCTGATCGAGCGTCGGCAGACCGTCGAGACTCCACAGTGGATTCAGCGTCATCGCGGTTCGCAGCGGCGTGCGAAAACCCGAGCCCTGTTTCGCCACGGGATAGGCTTCGAGAAAGAAGGTCTTCTCGACGACCGTGCCCGGCCGCAGATTGATCCACACGTCGGGGTAGTCGACGAACTTGCGCTGCAGGGCCTTGACCACGCTGTGCTTGCCGTTCGATGCGCACGGGCCCGACAACGCGATCAACTCGCACGCGCCGTCGCGCGCGACCAGGCCCAGCGACCACCACTGGTCGCGGCGGTTGGCGTCGATCGGCATCGAAGGGATCGTGTGCATCGCGGCCCCACGCCACCCGTCGCCCTCATTCCACTCGATGCTGGCGAAGGGCGCGGCGTAGCGATGCTCTTCGTAGATCGACTCCTCGCCGGGCTTGCCCGTGTGAATGGCCACCGCGCCGGCGCCGGTGCGGGCGCCCATCGGGTTGCCGTAGTAGCAGATGCCGGGCAGCAAAGGCAAGGCGTTCCTGGCCCCCGGCGCAAGCCAGCGGACCGACAGCGTGCACTGCGGCAAGGGCTCTTTCCCGGTCCACGTGAACCGTCGCACGCCGCGAACGACGTTGCCCTCGGTTCGATACGAGTCGCGCAGTTCCAGCTTGCCCTGGGGCAATTCGACCGCGCCGGTCACGACGGTCCAGTCGCCGACTCTCTCGACGCCGCCGACGTTCGCATGACGCCATGCATCGGGCCAGCCGTCCTTCCAGCCGGTCGCGACCGACCAGAGCCCCTCGTCCGGCGACCGGAACAGCACGCGGTCGCCCGACCACACCTCGACGCGCCGCTGCGGCGCGTCCCCCAGGCGAACCGCAGGCGCCGGCTCGGCCCCAACCCCGGCACGACTGAAGAATCCGATCATCGCCAGAGCAATCAGAGCGACCCGCTTCATCAGGCACTTCTTCGTCATCGGTATTTCCTCTTGACCTGCGTCACATGTCGAGCCAGATGCATCTTCCGGCCCGCAGACTATACCCGCAAGACCCAGGGGACTTCAAACCAAATAGGAGGCAGCCGCCTCTGCCAACGGGGATTGGATGGAATCGATCAGCGTTTCGCGCCGAACTCGAACTCTCGGAATCGCAGTTCGCCGACCTTCTCGGGATCGAAGCGAAGGACGAATCCCCCATCGGTCCGTTCATAACCGAGACTTCTTCCGCTGAAAGGATCTTTGGGCAATCCCTCCGGGAGAGTCGCCGGCAATTGTCCCGACTCAACCTGCGCGATCAGAAGCTCCACCGCTGCATTCACACACTGGAATGCGACCGCGTTCGTAACTGCATGGCGATGATGGACCGCCAGGTCCGTCGGGACGAATTGCAGAAGGGCCACCGGCTCATAGCGTCTTACACGGTCTTGAACCTCGCGGTCAAGCTCTTGCAGTTTCGTCTGCTTGTCCTTGTAAGGGAGCTCGCCCTCCATGACGCGGACGGCCGAAGCGAGGAACTCATCGAACTGTTTGCGAGCCTGTGCAAGCAAGGGATCGGGCACGGCCAAGCCGTACTGATGGTCACGCCTGGCTCGCTGCAGACACAGAAGATGAATCAACAACTGTTCGTCTGTCAGTTGTTCCCTTTCGTTTCTCTCGGCCTCGTTCTTGATTTGTGCCAGAGCCCACTGTCTCTCAAAAGGCCGTTGCCCGTCGCAGAGGCGCCACTCCGCCATCTCCATGTCACGCCATTTGGCGAATGCCGCTGGCGGACGGAATGAGGGGACCTGCGTCTTCTTGAGTTCGTCGCGCAGCCATTTCAAGGTCTGTCCATGCGGCGGCATGGTCGCCAGAACATCGAGGATGCCGAGGATCGCCGAATACTCCGTCCCTTCAGAGACCAGGGAGATGATTTGGAAGTCGTCTCCGAGGTGCCGCGCAAGACGCAGATGAACCAGGCAGTTCTCCAGGGCGGCGCGATGGTGACCGTCGGCTGCGAGGGTTCGAGCATGCGTAGACTGCAAGTGCCAAAGCTGCCGCAATGACGCTATCGTCACTATGGTATGTTCCCAGTTCAGATCGCCGACCATGCCCCAGTTGCACTCCGGTATCTGGGAGGCAAGCTGCACCAACTGAAGGGAGTTCTGGCAGCGTCCGAGATACGTTCTGACACGATCATCCGGCGCACGGCCATGGTTCATCAAGTTCATGATCCTCGCGGTGCAGGGATCCAATTCGGGCTGACATGCGACTGCGCGGCAATACAGAAGGGCCGCATTATCCGGCCGGGGTTTGGCGGCTCTGTCCGGCCACCGGGCGATTTCCATGCCCTGTTTCTCATAGAGTTTGCGCGATTTTTCTTCCTGATACGTGGGGCCGCTTCGGACATTCGCCAGGTTCAGCCGGACCGGAACAACGCCCGATTCATATCCCTTCTTGTCGTACACCGACACCGATACCATAACGGCGTTGGGATCGGGCTCAGCGATCCACATACGCGGCTGCGCAATCTTACGCGAATCATCCCTCCGGCCGGCCTGATCGACATAGGCCTGCCACTGGGCCTCGTCCTTGACGCGATTTCCGGAGCGAAGGTGCACCGGGATGAAAGTGGCCCCCAGGAACGACTTCTGGCGGCCGTCGATACAAGCCGGATATGTTTCCTCAAAGGACGACTCTACTCCGTTGGGCAGCACGTACTTCTCTCTGATGCGGATGCCCAGCAGATCGTCGTCCTCGTCCACGACCATAAGATACAGGGCCGCCGGAGCGGTTCCTGATGGATCGAACATCAAATCATAAGTCATCTGGCCGGTGGATTCGTCGAGTGTCCCCTTGGTCAGCCAGGCGTCCAGGAGAATCGGCTCCGGCTCGACCACGCCATTGTCCCACCGCTGGAGGGTTCTCCTCGCGAGTTCACGCTGTTCTGGAGACTCGTTCTTCGAATCAGGTTTCGCTCGCAAGTAGTAGATCTCAGGATGGTGCATTCGCTCCAGCCACTCCGACGCGGAGTCGGATTCCCCAGACGGTGTGTTGCTGTCTGGGACGTCGGCAGAAGCGGCTGAACCGCACAGCAGCGCCAGGACAAGCAGGCGGCGCAAAGCTCCTGTTGTGTTTATCTGGGTCCTCTCCATCGGGCATTTCTCTCAAGCAAATTTCTCGGGTCGTTTCCGCATCATCTCTCGTTTCATTTCACTTCCCGCAGGGCGATCTGGCCGTTTGCGCCGATCGTCACCGGCAGGATCGCGGGCTTCTCGTTCACCGGGCCGTTGAAGATCGTCGACCACCATTGGCCCGCCTTGTCCTTGAAGAACATGTTGTGTCCGCCATGCGGGATGGCGGGGTGGCGGGCGCTGTAGGGGCCGTAGAGGCTCTTGCTCGTCGCGACCCAGCAGGTGTACTTGCCGTCCCAATGGTCGGAGGCGGTCAGAACGTACGTGTCGCCGATCTTCAGGAGGAACACGCCTTCGTAGCCGATGTGATCGAAGGAGTTCTCGCCGTGGATCTTGGGGCACAGACCCGAGTGGTGGGTCGGGTCGGGGTCGGGCACGGAGATTGTGAGTTTTCGTCCCGGCTCGGCGGGCCCGCTCATGTCGGGCTTCATCTTGCGGATCTTGCCGCAATGCCAGACGAAGTAGACCGTGCCGTCGTCGTCCTCGAAAAGCGACGCGTCGATCTCGTCGCCCAGTCGCTCGTTGGGCGAGACGTCCACGTAAGGCCCTTCGGGTTTGCCGGTCGTGCTCCGCAGAAGTCCCGAGCCGGAGTCCTTGAACTCGCCTGTGTAGGTGGGCATGCTGTACGTGAGCCAGAACGTGCCTTTCTTGTAGTGGATCTCCGGCGCCCAGAGCGGGCAGCCCTTGGCCTTGTAGTTCTGATGCCAGGGGCTCTCGCCGTAGCGCCACTCGAAATCCAGCTTGTCCCACTGGACCAGGTCCTTCGATTTCCACAGGCGGATGCAGTTCTGGCCCGACGTTGTGCCGGTGAGATAGTAGTTGCCGTCGTCCGCCAGGCAGATCGAGGGATCTCGGACGTACTCGTCGAACAGCAGCCGGACGGCCTTGTCCAGGTCCTTCATCGAGTCGGACATCCTGGGCGCGTTCGCCGTCGGCTCGCCGGCCCACGAAAGCGAGCCCCATCCTGTCGCCGCCAGCGCGACGCCGCAACCTGCTTTCAACGCTTCGCGTCGGTTCATCATCTCAGCCCTCATCATGTTGGTTCTCGGTCGGCCCTGCCTGAATCCCTCTGGCCTTGCTCGGGGCCTGGCTGTGGGACATGCTACCAGATGGACTCGCGTCTGGCCATTGCGAACCTCGCGATCGCCGACGAGGGTGTGCGACTAGATTTCGTGGGGCGTGGGGGCGTCCACTCTGTCATCCTGAGCGGCAGCGAAGGATCTGGGCACAGAATGCGGGCGTGCATTCGTTGCATCCGAAGGCCAGATGTTTCGCTTCGCTCAGCATGACAAATGCCCGGCGTGCAACGCCGGAATCCACATCCCGGGAGGTTTCACAATCCCACAGTTCTGGATTCCTGCTTGGTGCAGGAATGACAGAGCCCATTCCTTCTTAGGACTCGTAAAGAAAAAGATTCGGATGTTATGAGGTATTGGGATCAATCGTGTAGTTCCAGTCTGGGCAGACCTCGTGTCGCTGAAGCCGGATTGCTCTCATCTGGGCGTTGGATATCTT
>Ga0228535_1000418_pt1 | contig 122240 bp, 119 predicted proteins | sample SJ1metagenome_FD_168457 | JGI IMG/M metagenome (GOLD analysis project Ga0228535, IMG submission 168457) | Enriched culture of PCE-dechlorinating microbial communities from Ithaca, New York, USA - SJ1 | ecosystem: Engineered > Modeled > Simulated communities (microbial... > Unclassified... | reverse complement strand
TCCTTATTCGCGCAGGCGCCCGGGTCAATTGTGATGGGTTGAATCCTTCTTGAACCCCTTGAACCCTCTTGAACCCTCTTGAACCTTAAATCCTCTCTATCGAAAAACAATCGCGGATTTTGGGTCACATGCTTCCGTCCCGATATCCTCGAGAGCGAGGAAGACATCACGGATTCTTCCGCATGAAAGGGCCCGGGAATACTTTTGCCTTGAAAATGAATTGATTCTTTAATAGACTCCCGAAGATTTTTTGCAGAATTATAAAAGGAGGAGAATGGAATGGTTAAGAAATGTTTGGTCTCACTGTGCCTGCTGTTTTTCGCCGCAGCCGTCTATGCAGATATCGCGCCGGCGGAAATCAAGGCGGATTACGGGGCAAATTTCCGCCTGCGTCAGGAGTACTGGGAAAATGTCATGAGTTTCGATGTTCTCACTAAGACGGATCGTGATTTCTTCCGCCTGCGGTCATCCCTGTGGGGGAAAGTCGACTTTACCAAGGATACGGGAATTTACGCCAGGCTCACGAACGAAGCCAGATACTACCTGGGCAGCTACAGACCGTTCATAACGGCAGATGCCTCTTCGGACGACGATCGTTTCGATGAAGACGAACTCGTCATCGACAATCTGCATTTCACGGCCAGGAATATTTTCGGCCTTCCCGTCGACCTCCGTATAGGACGACAGGATTTCCTGGGCATGTACGGGGAAGGTCTGGTGATTATTGACGGCACACCGGGTGACGGCTCCAGAACCGCGTACTTCGATGCCATCAAGGCCACATGGCGAATCAACGATAATCATTCCGTGGATGTGATCTATCTGAACAACCGGCAGCGGGATGAGTTCCTGCCCACACTCAATCCCGCCAGATCGGATTCCCTGCCGACTTACGTCGACAATGAACGGCTTCTCAACGTTTCCGATGAAAGGGGTTTCATCGTTTACGGGAGAAACAGGTTAAATAAAAATCTGCTTCTGGAACCTTATTACATCTACAAGGAAGAGGATTCCGTGGGCAGCCATTTCAACCCGAAATTCGGCGGTCCCCGTACTGCACTCGATCTGAATACGGTCGGCGCACGAATCGTTTTCACCGTATCCAACTGGACGGTCAGGGGAGAATATGCCCACGAGTTCGGGGAATACGACGATGACCGGGACAGAAAGGCGGGCGGCGGGTATCTCTTTGTCGGGCAGAAGTTTCCCGAGATCACGCTGAAGCCGGAGTGGGAGTTGGGGTATATCTACCTTTCGGGAGATGATCCCAGCACGAAAGACCACGAAGGTTGGGATCCGCTGTTCTCCAGGTCTCCGTCCTGGAACGAAGTTTTCACTTATCCTCTTGTCTACGAAACGACGGCTGACAGCGGTCCGATCCCCTGCTACTGGACGAATCTCCATCTGATCAAACTGGGCCTCAAACTGGCCCTGGCGCCGGCCACGAATCTGGCCCTCTCCTACCAGTACCTGAGGGCCGACGAGGAAACCAAAATCACGACAGGCTCCGCTGCCGCCCTGTTCACCAATAACTCGAAAGACCGGGGACACATCGGCACATTCATGCTCACCCACACCTTCACCAAGCAGATCGACGGCTTCCTTCAGGTTGAATACTTCGCACCGGGAGATTTTTACAGCAGCAAAGCCGATGATTCGATTTTCCTGCGCTGGCAGCTGCAATTCAAGTTCTAAGCGGAATCCTCCAAAGACCCCGTCCCGTTCCGGACGGGGTCTTTTTTCTCACCTTAACTCTCCACCGCCTTCACGGATATTTACCCCCGCCGAAGATTCGGATTGATTTTTATTCTCCCGCGAGTACAATGGAAACAAGTTTTACGGGGGAGTCGATCATCCCCTGGATTTTTCGTGTGTTACAGATCGCCGGGTGTTGATCCGGAAGCGGTTTCCCACAACCGACGTCTGTGGGTGCCCGCTTCATTCAAGCGGGGGGATCTTGTAAAATTGGTCTTGCCTATCACCTCTCCGAAACAAGGCCCCTGTCCGCCCATCAACAGACCTGACGAAAGACACCGTGTGTAACAGACGTGACTGCCGCAGGTCGTTTCAAATCTCGCGGAAAGTCATTTTCAAGAATCGGTTTTATGATCATTGACTGAAGGAGAAAAAAATGAAAATGGCTGAAGTGAAAGAGATTGCCCGGAAGTGGGATGTCAGCACCCGGGTCGGACGGACGAAGGGAAGTATCATTCGGGACATCCAGGTCAAGGAGGGGTTTGAGCCTTGCTTTGGAACAAGGGATGTTTGCGACGAAGCGGATTGCCTCTGGAGGGTGGATTGCCTCCCCAAGGAATAACTAAGCAATCCGCGCGCCGGTGCTCGAAATCCACACCCCCTTTCGAGAATCCCTGAATGCGCTTTCGAAAACAGGAAAATCGTAAAGCACGACATTCTGCACATCCATGAATTTTAAACATGGAAAGGCGGATGAAACGCTTTTCTGCAACCGGTGTTACCGAACCTGTACGGCACAATCGATTGGTTAATGACAAGGAGGAATTATGAAATCGGCACGATTCGAGGTAAAGAATTATCAAATTACGATGGGAACGGATCTGGCGTCCATCGAAAGCGGCAGGGACGTCAAGATATGCGCGATCATCGGTTGTTACGGTGACGAATACAAGCTCATGATCCATTTTGTCGCCGAAAACGAAGGACAGCCGAAATCCGTTTACGACGCCGATAAAAAAACCGGGGCCATCTTCCAGCCGATTTCCAGGATGGCCGGATACATCGATCTTCTGAGGAATGAAAAACCCCTGTTTGTCCATTTGAACGAAAAGGTGGAATGGATCACCATTGGAACCGGACATGAACCCATCGGAGAAGGGGAAAGATAAACCGTTGTCCCAACCGAATGCGGAATCGTCACGCTCCTTGACCGGAACGGGCATGGACCTCCGGCTGTCTCCCATTACCATGGAAGACAGAAAGGAGTTCCTCGACATCTTCAATCATTATATCGAGACGAGTTTCGCCGCTTTCCCGGATCATCCGATGCCCGGCGAAGCGTTCGACATGATCATGCACCGGTGCGAGGGATTCCCCACCGTTGCGGCAAGAGACCCAAAGGGTCATGTGATCGGCTTCGGACTGCTTCACGCCTATAACCCTTTTCCGGTTTTTTCCCACACTGCGGAGCTGACGTATTTTATCAGGCCGGAATGGATCGGCAGGGGCGTGGGAACGATGATTCTGTCCCACCTCTGCCAAAAAGCCAGGGGAAAAGGCATCACCACCGTCTTGGCCTGCATCTCCTCCCTCAACGATCAAAGCCTTCGGTTCCACAGGCGAAAGGGCTTCATCCAGTGCGGATGCTTCAGCAGCGTGGGCAAAAAGAAGGGGGTCACCTTCGACATCATCTATATGCAGAAATTCCTCTGACATCCTGAACAGGAAACAACGTTCTCCATCCGCCGATGTCATGAAGGGGGAATTTCTCATTTTCCACTTGTCGGTTTATGCATCATTTTTCACAAATATGGATGCAACCTGTATTTGACATGCCCGCACTTTTTCCCTATAGTTGAAGCGTTTCGTGAACGCAGATATGGACGATGTCATAGAAAAAGCTGCCCGGATCAATGGCCCCGCAAAACCAAATCAAAATAAAACTCCTGAAATAAACAGATGGACTATTTATGCTGATCAAGGGAACAACGACAGAAAACATATACCAGATTCGTTGGGCACAGCCCAATTACCAGGGGAAAGGGACCTACAGCTGGCCCAACGGAAGCCGCTATGACGGCGAATTCCTCGACGGAAAACTTCAGGGCCATGGGATTTTTTTCTGGCCGGATGGAAGCAGTTACAAGGGCGAATGGCATGAAGATCTGCCCCACGGCAAGGGTACCTTTACCTGGCCGGATGGACGGCACGTCGAAATCGAATGGGAACACGGCAAGGCCAAGCAGGAAGGTGTCCCGCACCCGGCGGAAGAGGACCTGAAGCATGTCGTCCCCGACGAATCGCGCCTCAAAGGAGGGGACGAAGAAGAAAAACGCCTGATCGCCGAGCTGCAGGATCGCCTCTCCAATGAACAGGCGAAACGGAAAGCCGAAGAAGAAGCGAGGCAGAAAGCGGAGGACGAAGCCAGAAAATCCGCCGAAACGCTGGAGCAGCTTCTTGCAGACCGGGAAGAAAAACGGAAGGCACGGGAGGCGGCGGAAAAAGAAGCCGAAGAATGGAAACAACGCCTGGCGGAAGAGGAAACAAAACGGAAGACCGAGGAGGAAGCAAGAAAAAAGGCGGAAGAAGAAGTCAGGAAAGCAACGGATGAGCTGAAACAGCGTCTTGTCCGGGAAGAACAGCTGAAACGGGCTTCCGAAGAAGCTCTCCGGGCGGCCAGGGAAGAATCGGAAAAAACATCCCGGGAGTGGACCGAACGCCTGGCAAAAACGGAAGAGACTCGGAAGGCGATCGAAGATGCCCAGCGACAGGCCCAGGAAGAAGCCAGGAAAACCTTCGAAGATCTGAACCTGCGCCTTTCCAATCTGGAAACAAGCAGAAAGGCATTGGAAGAAGAAAAAAACCTGATCGAGGCGGAAGGCAGGGAAAGGATCGAAGAACTGACCCATCGCCTCCGGCAGGAGGAAGAGAAGCGGCGATCGGTCGAAGAGGAGGCCAGGCAAACCTCGGAACAGCTCCTTCAACGCCTGTCCCAGGTGGAAGAAAAGCAGAAAGCAGCGGAAGAGGAAAAACGAAAAGCGGAGGAAGAAGCAAACCGGGCCCAGGTAGAACTGAACCGGCGGCTGGTCAACGAAGAGGAAAAACGAAAAACGGAAGAAGCGCTGCGTATCGAATCGGGCGAGGAGGCCAGGAAAAGAATCGAGGAATTGCTCACCCGTCTCGAAGAGGCGGAAAAGAAGCGCAGCGACGAAGTATCGGCCTGGCGAAGGTCCGAGGCGGAAGCAACCAGGGCGGTTGAAGCGTTGCGGGAACGTCTTGCCGAAGAGGAACAAAGGCGTAAGTTAGAAGAACACAACCGCCTGCAGGCGGAGAAAGAAGTCAAAAGCATCTCCGGCGACCTCAGGAAACGCATCGAAGAAGAAGAAAAAATCAAGAAAGAAGGGGAAGAAACCAGACGGAAAGCCGAAGAGGCCGCCAAGGCCGAAATCGACGCCCTTCTGTCCAAACTGGCCGCGTCGGAAGAGAAATACAAGGAACTGGAACAGGAATACCGGAGAGCCGACGAGGAAGCCGGTCAAAAATCCGATGAACTATACCGGCAGCTCGCGGAAATGCAGGAAAAAATCGGGACGGCCGACGAAAACCAGCTGAAATCGCTTGAGGAAGAGGCAAGACTGCAAGCAGAGGAGAATCTCAAGGGCAGGCTGGAGGAATTGAATCGGAAACTTGCCGAGGAACAGGAAAAGCGCAGGGATGAAGAAATCGCGAACCAGCAATCGGTTAAAGAGTTCCGTGGAAAAATCAATGAGTTGACCCAACTTCTGGAAGAAGAGCGGAACAGGAATATTGCCGAGGAGGCGGCACGGGAAAAAGCGGAAGGAGAAACGAAGGACACCCTCAGGGAATTGACCCGGAAACTGTCGGATGAAGCAACCAAGAGAAAGCTCGCGGAAGAGGCATACCTCCACTCAGAGAAGGAGTTAAAGAAAAAAATCGACGAGTTGACCCAACGATTGGCGGAGGAAGAAGCCAAGAGAATCGCCGAACGGGAAGCGCGTCAAAAAGCGGAAAACGAAATCAGACTCCTCACGGCGGATTTCAGTCAACGGCTGGCCGAAGAACAGGCAAAAGCAAAGGCGGAGGAGGAGGCCCGCTTGAGGGCTGAAGACGCCTTGCGGGACTACGACGATCAATTCGCGCAACGCCTCGCCGACATGGAATCCGAAGAAAAGGCGCGTACGCGGATTGAAGAGGAAATGCAGCAAACCTTCGCCGAGTTGGAAAGCAAGGCGGCAAAAGAACAGGAAAAAAGAAGCCGGGAAAAAGAAGCGCGTCAAAGGGCGGAAGAAGAGGTCCGGCGCCTTCAGGTTGAACTCGCCGGTGTTGTTGCCGATCAAGAAAATCAAATTACGGAACAGGCGAAGGCCGTAGAGGCCGGCAAAAAAGCGGAGGAGATTGTCAGGCGCCAAATTGAAGAGTTGACACAACGCCTGGCCGAAGAAGAGGATAAAAGAAAAAAGGAAGAGGAATCGCGGCTTCGTATCGAAGAGGAAACAAATCGGAAGATCGCGGATTTAACGCAGCGTCTCGAAGAGGAAATTGCCAATCGTTCACTGGCGCTGGAAGTTGAACGAAAAAGTACGGAAGAGGAAAAGCGAATCGTCGCCGAGTTGAAAAGCCGCCTGGCGGAGGAAGAAGAAAAACGAAAGGCGGAGGAATCGAAGAGCATTGCCGTGGAAGAGGACGCCCGCCGGAAAAATGAGGAATGGGAGCGGCGTTTCGAGGAAGAAGTCGAGAGAAGAAAGGCCGAGGAGCAGGCCCGTATCGAGGCGGAGGAAGAAACCAGGCGCATTCTGAGCGAGCAGGAAAAAACGGCCGTCGAACCGGAAAGCCCCCTTCTGGCGGAAGAATTGTCACAACGACTGGAGGCCACGGAGGCGAAACAGAAGGCCGACGAGGAATCGAGGCGGAAAGCGGAGGAAGATGCCAGGAGAAAGGCGGAGGTGGAGGCGAAACTGCAAATCGAAGAAGAAGTGCAGCGCAGAATCGAAGAGCAGTTGAAAAGAAAAGCCGAAGAGGCAAGGCTCAGCATCGAGCCGGACGGCATGGACGACGGCAAGAAAAGCCGCCAGGCGCTCAAAAAAGGCCCCGCCAAATCCGAGCAGGGGCACATTAAGAATGTTTACCCGAATGGGAATATTTATGTAGGAGAAATGCTTAACGACGAACCAAACGGACAGGGAATCATGAGCTATTCCGATGGATCGAAGTATGTGGGGCAGTGGCAGAACGGGTTGCGTTCCGGCCATGGCATCCTTAACCTGTCCGACGGGACGAGCTACGTCGGCCAATGGCGGGAAGACAGAAAAGAAGGAAACGGGACCCTGACCACGGCCAACGGAAGAAAATACATCGGCGACTGGAGGAACGATCTACCCGACGGGCAGGGTTCCGAATCCTTCCCGGACGGCATGCGATATAACGGACGCTACAGGGAGGGAAAGTTCTCCGGCCAGGGTTTCCTTATCCTGCCTGACGGCAAGCGGTACACCGGAGAATTTCAAAACGGCCTATCCAATGGGAAGGGAATTATGGAATACCCCAACGGCGATCGTTATGAAGGGGATTTTAAAAACAACAAATTCAGCGGTCTGGGAACACTGACCCTGACAGACGGAAGAAAATACACCGGCCAGCTGGAAAACGGGCTCCCCCACGGCAACGGCATCATGGTCCTCGCAGACGGAAAGAGACTGGCGGGAGAATTCCGAAACGGCAAGTTCGTCGAATTATAAGGGGAGGTTCAATGGTCGACAAAAGCATCGTCCTGAGCAAATCGCAGCAGGATTTGCATGGGCAGGGACTCGTCAATTTTCAGTGGGTTGAAACCTATATCAACGGTGAAGTGACTTGTGCTTTCCCGGACGGTTCGACCTACAACGGCGCATTGAAAGACGGCCGTTTTCACGGAAAGGGGACCTATGTCTGGCCCGACGGCAGCCGATACGAAGGGCAATGGGTCAACGATTTGCCCGAGGGAACGGGCACTTTTCTTCTATCGGACGGTTACCGGTACGAAGGAAACTGGAAGGCGGGCCAACCCGAAGGCGAAGGAACGGAAACGCTTCCCAATGGGGGCCGTTACCAGGGGAAATGGGTCAACGGCGAAAAGAACGGTCCGGGAGAATTCATCTACTCCAACGGAAGGCGGTACAACGGCGAATGGCTCAACGGAATGTGTCACGGTCATGGGGTCCTGGCTTTCTCCGACGGTTCCCAGTACGAAGGGGAATGGCGGGAAAACAACATGTTCGGTATGGGCGTTCTGAGCTTCTCGGACGGCAAGAAATGCCGGGGTGAATGGCGGGACGAGGAATTCAAGATCATTGAAATGCTGTAGGTACCCGCTGAAGATCCCCCCCGCCGCCGGGATAAATCCCTTTCCTGTTTCCAGTTTTAACTTGACAAATAGGTCCCAATTGACCATGATTCCCCCCAGAAAAATCAATCGCCGCTCCGGGGGTTTAAAGTGACGAATCCTGATGCACGGTTTGCCGCCTTCATGGCGGTGGATGCCCTCACGCTACCGAACGCGATTCGACCTCAGTCGATGATTTCTAAAGATGCTTCGGACTGGAACCAGTCCATGGTTTAAAAAGAACGTCAAGCGTTTCCTTCTCCGACTGAAGTTTTAGAATACAGGAAAATGTCCATACATCGCCTTTTTTCATTTTTAGTTGTTTATGTTGCTGAATTTGCTCACCCTCCTAACGACGAAGAAAGAATGAATGCATGAGAGGCGAGGATAAAACAAAGGTTCAACTGATCAACGAACTGGTGCTCGCCCGCCAGGAAATAGCGGATCTTCTGAAGACGGATGACGAAAACAAAAAAACCATCCGGACCCTGCAGAAAAGTACGGATTTCTTCCGGGCGATTACCCGGAACGCATCCGATCTCATCATCATCGTCGACAAAAGGGGGAAAATCCTTTACGTAAACCCGCCCATTGAGCGTTTTATGGGTTATGAACCCGGGGAACTGATCGGGAAAAGCGCCTTCGATTACATTTCCCCCTCCGATTTCCCGCGGGCCGTTTACGAGTTCGGCAAAGCCATTCTGACAAAGGACACCGTTATCCCCAACACCTTCGGAGTCCTGCATAAAAACGGAACGATACGTTTCTTGGAAGGTTTGGGAAAGAATCTTCTGGACGATCCGGCGGTCAAGGGTTTCGTCATGAACATCCATGACGTGACGGAACGCAAAATCGCGGAAGAAGAGCTGGAATCGCACCGAAAAAACCTTGAAAAACTGATCGCAAAACGGACGGAGGAACTGTCCGGGATCAACCGGCAGCTCCGAAGCGAGCTTTTCGAACGCAAGCGCATCGAAGACGCCCTGCGGGAAAGCGAGGAACGTTTTCGGACGCTGATTCAGAAATCGTACGATGTGATCTCCATCTTCAACGCCCAGGGTCAATTTGTTTATAACAGCCCCTCGGCGGAAAAAATAGTGGGTTATTCCCCCGAATATCTTCTTGGAAAAACGCCCTTCGATCTGATTCACCCCGATGACCGCGAATATGCACGGCGGCAGTTTGCTGCCGTCGTCAACCGGGAACCCATGAATCTCCCGGCCGAATTCAGGTTTTTAAGAGGGGACGGAACGCTCATCTACCTGGAATCCCTGGGGCAGAACCTTCTCAACTACCCCGGCATCAACGGCATTGTCATCACCAGCAGGGATATTACGGAACGCAAGAAATCGGAACAGGAACGTAAGCTCCTTCAGGAACGGCTGCATCATGCGGAAAAGATGGAATCCCTGGGAACCATGGCGGCGGGCGTGGCCCATGACCTCAACAACGTCCTGGGGGGACCCGTCGCCTACGCCGAACTTCTTTTGATGGAGCTGCCGGAAGGACATCGGCTGCGGAAGCATGCGACGCGGATTCTGAGCGGATGCCAGAAAGCGGCCGCCATCATGCAGGATATGCTGACCCTGGCCAGGAAAGGCGTGGCACATCCGGAAGTCGCCAATCTGAACGACATCGTTCAGAATTTCACCAAAAGTCCGGTGTACGAGTCAATCAAAGCCTTTCATCCCCTGGTCTCTTTCTCATTCAGCCTGGAACAAAAGCTGTTCAACATGAAGGGCTCTTCCATCCAGCTGGACAAGACAGTAATGAATCTCCTTTCCAACGCCGCCGAAGCCATTTCGGGAATCGGCGAAGTCCGCATTGCGACCGAAAACCGTTATATCGCAAAACCCATTCCCGGCTACGACCACGTACGTGAAGGAGATTATGTGGTTCTAACCGTCTCCGACAGCGGCAAGGGTATGACACGCGACGAAATAAAAAACATTTTCGAACCGTTTTACACGAAAAAAATCATGGGGAGAAGCGGCACCGGCCTGGGATTGACCGTTGTCTGGAGCACGGTGACGGACCACAACGGTTATATCGACGTCTACAGCAAGGACGGAAAAGGCAGCACGTTTACTCTCTATTTTCCCGCCACGCGCGAGGAGGTCCCGTCCAATCACCGCTATGACATCCCCATCGATCAGTACATGGGCAACGGTGAATCCATCCTGGTTGTGGATGATGTCCGCGAACAGCAGGACGTCGCCGCCGCATTGCTGACGAAACTCGGATACCGGGTGAACACCGTGTCATCGGGCGAAGAGGCCCTCAATTATATCCGAGCCCACCAGGTGGATCTTCTTCTGCTGGATATGATCATGGACCCGGGGATAGACGGCTTGGAAATCTATCGCAGAATCCTCGAAATCAGACCCCATCAGAAAGCGGTTATCGTCAGCGGGTTTACGGAAACGGATCGCGTGAAGGAAGCCCGGGAGCTGGGAGCCGAAGCCTATGTCAAAAAACCCTATGTCCTGGAAAGAATCGGCCTGGCGATCCGGGGAACCCTGCAAAAAGCAGGATGACCACCCTGCCCCGGAAACGGATGCCTGCAGTTCCTTCAGCACATCCGCCGGCTCCATCCTGTCCTGCGGTCGAGCCGCTCCGGCCCGATTGAAATTCATCTTCCCGTTTTAACCCGGAGCTGTAGACAACCTCCCGGCATTGGTTATGCCGATCAACGGGATACCCACCGCACCCGTCGCCGAATCGCTTCGGAAAAAATGTTGCCGGAATGGAAATATCAGATTCCGCTATCGTCGCTTCGGCTTTCACAAGAAGCTTTTTAAGCAATATTTACATCCATATCCAATTCCCATCAATTGTATCAAATCAAATATTTTTGATAATTTATTAAAATTATGCTACAAAAAATCTTTTATCTAAATTGAACTAGTTTTAAAAAAGTTTTTTAAATTAAAATATTTACCGCTTGCGCCTCTGTTTCAGGAAAAGAGAAAACCTTCTGTTTTCTTCTGAGTAATTTAAATGCTGTCCTTCAACAAATCACCCCAGAGAAAGGGCGTGAAACGTTCATAACACAGTCGCAAAAGTGACACGAGACGGCCATGGTGAGCAAAAAACAAGACGACGACAGCAATCGCGTTCCGAGACACGGAACAAGCCTTCCTGAATTCAAAGGTCGCAAACACCCAGGGCGGCAACGGCGCATTCCTCTCGATTCGCTTTCCGATAACGATTCTCTTTTGCGCGCCATTACGGGTTCGGCCAGAGACGCCATCCTCATGATGGACCCCGCCGGCTGTATCTCATTCTGGAACCCGGCGGCCGAGCATATTTTCGGTTACACAAGGGATGAGGCAATGGGACGGGATCTGCATGAGATGCTTGCCCCCGAACGTTACCTGGAACAGTACCGCGCCGCTTTTGCCCCATTCGCCAAAACCGGTCAAGGCGAAACCACCGGTAGAACCGTCGAGCTGCAGGCCCGCCGAAAAGACGGTGGAGAATTCTCCATTGAACTGTCCCTTTCCTCCGTTCGGCTTGAAAACGGCCGGCATGTCCTGGGAATTGTGCGGGATATCACCGAACACAACAAGACGGATGAAAGGCAACGGAAACGGGAAGAGCGCCTGCAGCGGGCGGAAAGGATGGAAGCCCTGGGCCTGCTGGCCGGAGGCATAGCCCACGATCTCAACAATATTCTCGGTGTTTTGATGGGTTATTCCGAATTGCTGCTTTTTAACGTCGGAGAAGACAGCCCGGCAAGACCTCATGTGACAAAAATCCTGGATGCGGGGGAAAAAGCGGCTGCCGTCATTGAGGACATGCTCACCCTTGCCGGGAAAGGCGTCCAGCCCCGGAAGATTCTCAACCTCAATACCCTGATCCGGAATTATCTGAAGACGCCGGATTTCGCAAGAAGCCTCGCCTTTCATCCCGACATCCGCATCGAAACCGCTTTGGAAACGGAACTCCTAAATACCAAGGGATCCCCTATCCAGCTCGAAAAGACGATCACGAACCTCATTTCCAACGCCGTTGAATCCATGCCGAAGGGAGGACTCCTGACCATCGCAACCCGCAATCAGTATATGGACCGGCCTACCCGGGGTTACGATGAAATCAAGGAGGGAGATTATGCGGTATTCTCCGTCTCCGATTCGGGGGAAGGGATCTCCCCGTACGACATCAAGCGGATCTTCGAGCCGTTTTACACGAAGAAGGTAATGGAAAGAAGCGGCACCGGCCTGGGCCTGTCCGTGGTTTGGGGAACGATAAGGAATCACAACGGCTACCTTGACGTTCAAAGTGAAGAGATGCGTGGCAGTACCTTCACCCTCTACTTTCCTGCAACCAGGGAAAGCCTGACGGAAGAGCCTGCGGCCGGTCCCATGTCGGAATACCTCGGTCACGGCGAAACCATTTTGGTGGTCGACGACGTGGAAGAACAGTGCAACCTGGCGGCGGCAATGCTTCACAAATTGAATTACACCGTGACAGCCGTCTCCAGCGGTGAGGAGGCAGTCACCTACCTGAGGGAACACACGGCGGATCTGATCGTGCTGGACATGATCATGGACCCCGGCATGGACGGACTGGACACTTACCGGCGTATCCTCGAAATTCACCCGCGGCAGAAGGCCATCATCGTCAGCGGTTTTTCAGAAACGGAACGCGTGAATGCCGCCCGGAAGATCGGTGCCGGCGCCTACCTGAGCAAACCCTATATCATGGAAAAACTGGGGCGGGCCGTTCGGAAGGAACTGGAAGGAATCACATGAATCCGTAAGAAAACCGGACAAACCGGAAGCGATTTTCTGTAATTACCCCATCCAAGCAAGCCTGCTTACTTTAATAAAATTAAAGTATCTATAAAAAATACCGATAAGATAATAAACCATTCAAAGGTACGATTAAAGCGATCATTCCCGTTTAAACCGAAGAAGGCCCTTTTTATGGGGATGTGTGTCTTGCCGGATAGCGCCGGCATCGTCTAAGAACAGGAAAAAGAAAACGCATCGAAAAAGGACGAGCATGACCAAAATGATTGTAGCCCTGGACGGCATGACTTACTACGAAGCGAGGGAGAGGGGAATCCTGGCCGTTCTGTCCAAGGCCTGCGAGAAAAGGAGAATCTGGGGGATCAAGATCAGCGACATGCTCTATGGCGGCAATGCGATGAAAATCATTTCCTCCCTGAAAGACGACTACAAATTCGGCATCATGGTGGATGTCAAGCTGCATGATATTCCTTCAACCATGGAAAACAGCATCAACAAGCTGGTGGCAGCAGGAGCCAACATTGTCACCGTCCACTGTTCTTCCAATTTTCGCCCCAGGCGGCAGGAGCTTTTGAAATATCTGGCGGGTGTAACGGCACTGACCTCGTTCACGAATCTGGAAATAAAATGGATCTATGACAAAAACCATCCCGAGATCGTCAGGGCATTCTCGGACATTGCCCTCATGAACAATTACGAATACATACTGGGTTCGGTAAAGGATTTTCAAATGATCGACGACAACCCCCTGAAAAAGATCTGCACGGGGATAAGACCCTCCTGGTACCGGGAAAGACATGATCAGGTGAGGGTGGCATCGGTCAAGGATGCATTGAGAGTGGAAGCGGATTACATCGTCATCGGACGTCCCATCATCCAGTCCGGCGGGATCACCGACGCCATAGAAAAAGTCTACGAGGAGTGCGAACAGGCGTAAGAGACGCGCCTCCCGATTTCAATCACGGGAAACAAATCGCTCCCCTTGTCTGCCCTGGCTGCTTTCAAAACAGGTCCATCCGCTTTTAAAGATTAAATGTATAGGTCCCTTTCTCCTGTTTCGATGCGGCCGACCAGGTCTTCTATTTTGCTTTTCATTTTCACCTGCTCCGTATCCAGGATCAGTTTGGCGATCAATTCCTCCCCGGCTTTTCTTGTACCCGGACTTGCATAACCCACCAGGTATTCCTTGAAGGAAAGGATGGCGTTGGTCCGGCAGAATTTCTGGATCAGCCCGGGTTTGGCCAGATCCATGAAATCTTTTCCGGTCCGGCCGAGACGGTAACAGGCGGTGCAAAAGCTGGGAATATGGCCCATGCGGGCAATATCGCCAATGACCTCGTCAAGGGTCCGCGTGTCTCCCAGATTGAATTGGGCGGCCCGAAACGATTCACTGGAATCTTCCCGATATCCTCCCGGATTGGTACGGGAACCGGCGCTGATCTGGGATATGCCGTAATTGAAGACCTCGCTGCGCAGGGCCGCTGTTTCCCTTGTGCTGAGAATCATGCCCGTGTAGGGAACGGCGAGACGGATCACGGCGACCAGCTTTTTGAAATCATGATCGCTGACCGGCCGGGGCGGCGCGATGGCGGCGGGAGCGTTCAAAGCCGGCTCCAGGCGGGGCACCGAAATGGTGTGGGGCCCCGTTCCGCAATCCTTTTCCAACTGGAGAGCGTGGAACAGCAGTCCCAGCACCTCGTATTTATAGTCGTAAAGGCCGAACAGGGCGCCGATCCCCACATCGTCGATGCCCGCCTCCTGGGCGCGGTGCATGGCCGTCACCCTCCAGGAAAAATCCGCCTTGGGACCTTTCGGGTGCATTTTTTCGTACGTTTCATGGTGATAGGTTTCCTGAAAAAGAACAGACGTGCCGATTTTCGCGGCTTTCAGGCGCCGGTAATCCGCCACGGTCATCGGCGCGATTTCGACGTTGATCCGCCTGATCTCGCCACCGTTCGCCGTTTTCGTCGCGTAGGCGGTATCAATCGCTTCGATGAAATAATCCAGACTGGAGCGGGTGGGATGTTCCCCGCACAGCATGAGCAACCGCTTGTGTCCTTCCTGTTCAAGGGCCCTGACCTCATTGGCAATCTGATCCATGGTGAGGGCCACCCTTTTCAACTCCTTGTTGTCCCGTCTGAAACCGCAATAAAGACAGTTATTCGAACAGTAGTTCGCAATATACAGCGGGGCAAACAGGACCAGGCGGTTGCCGTAAATCAGCCTTTTGACATCCCGTGCCGCACTCAATATTTCATTGACCAGGTCCTCGTCCTCCGTCTGAAGCAGAACGGACGTTTCCCGGGGTGTCAACCCCTTCAATTCTCTCGATTTTCCGATTATATCGCGCACCCTGCTCTTTTCGGGATTGACGCTCTGGTCCAGGATTTCCTGTATTGCGTTGTCGTCGATAAAATCACGCATGATGTACCCCCTTCTTCTAAATCTTGATGGTTTCGGGAAAGCCCGTCCGGGTCATTCCGAGGAGCGACGGCGACGAAGCATCTCTTTCGATATCAGATCCTTCGAGAAGTTTATTCTTGATCGCAGCGAAGGACTCGGGATGACATTCGGAACCTTTTTCGAATTTTTGCGAATTCGTCAAACCCTGGTCAGGACGGATTTGACTTCGATGCCCTGCAGGGCGCCCAGTTTTCCCGTCAGCGCACCGATCTCGTCGGTCGAACCATGAACGATAAGGGAGATGATATTGATCTCCTTGGGAGCGTAGGGCAGACCCATCCGCCCGATAATGATTCCGCCGTGGCTGTTGAGAATGCCGTTGACTTTTTCCGCCTGATCCTGCCGGTTCGTAACGATGATACTGACCGTGCCGATTCTTTTGGACATGATAACCTCCTTGAAAATACAAAAAGGGACCTGATTCGGAAGAATCAAATCCCTTTTCAATCAAAGACATCCAACTCCCCCCTTGAGGTCAGATCTGCTTCCTCTCTCTCAGGTTTCGTGCTTGTAAAATATCTGCTGCCGTTTTAATGGCCCATGGAGCCCGCTTTGTCAAGACATAATATCCCCGTTTATCAGAAAACCTTGAGATAAATATGCCGCCGTTTTTGTACAGCAGCTTTTTCAGCAAAAAAGGTTTACGCAAAAATTCACGCAATCCTTGAATATTGGTCGGGGCGGAGGGATTTGAACCCCCGACATCCTGCTCCCAAAGCCAGACGCCCTGTTTTTAACCCCTACAATCCCGCATATTTAGGCACTCTGCTTTGCGGTTGGTTGCATATTTTTCGCAACCAAAACGTGAAAGCCGCAACCAAAGCCGCAACCACTATTACCGTCTCTCCCGCCTCTCTTTTTGTTCCTGGCAGTCGATGCATCGAACGGTTCCGGGCCTCGCCTGGAGGCGTTCCTGGGGGATGGATTCTCCGCAGTCGATGCATTCCCTGTGGTTTGGGATGGGAATGTTCTGTGGTTTCATCTGCAGGTTCTGCAGCACCTTGGTCCGGGTCTGCTCCTGGTACATCATGGCGAAATCCTGAGCTTGATCGATGGCGTCTCCCATGTGCTATTTCCCCACTGCGATCGATATTCTGTCACCGAACCACGAGGAGACGATTATTTCACATGAGTATCGGACCCCGTCGATCGTGTCCGTCATACTCGGATCCGGTTTGTATCCGTTCAGAGCCATGAGGACCATTCCTCCAAGGACAATCCCGGCGCCGAGCGTGCCCATCGGGCGGATGACGGCTCGCAGATCAACAACCCACTGCGAGGGGTTCCCGGTGATGTCTCTCTTGAAATATTCTACCTGGGCCTTCAACCATTCGGTGACGGCCGAAACATACCCGGGCAATACGTCCGGTTTGGTTGTGGCCAGGGTGGACATTGTGGCTTCAGGTGTGTCCTGGTTTTGCTTGAGCCACTTCTTTTTGATAAAATCGACAACCGGTGGCGCCAATAAGCTGACAATAGCGATAATTGCATCTAGTCCCATTTTTCATGCTCCTTTCGTTACGATATTCCATGCATCATTAAAGAATCTGTCCCAGGTTTCCCGATGCGGTCTTCCTGGTCGCCATGCCTCGATATACTGTCGCCATCCTTCGTCCGGATCGCCTTGTTGCGGGAGTTTATCAGGTAATGTCCAGAGCAGGAGACGTGCAAATGCACAGGCAAGGGCATCATTGTATGTGATGGCCACATAGCACTCATCCTCGGTGGGAGTGATTCGCAGTCTGAGACATATCTCTATCGCCGTTTGCATTGTCTCGGAATGCGATAACACACCACGGATCCCCCCTCCCCTTTCGAACTGCCAGAATCCACGGGCTGGTCCATTGATCTGCACCCGATAAGAAAAACGGCTTTCTTGAAGTCCGATTGCGATCAACATGGCCCTTGCTTCTCTGCTGTCCATGATCGGATCAAGAAGCGCAAGTCCGGAATTCATAAAGATATCAACCATGGTCCCCTCCTACAGGAGTTTGATCCCAAGGGCTGCGGCAATTCCTCCGATGATCCCTCCGAAAAAAGATGCGCATTTATCCCACAAAGGACGACATTCGAGTTTCTTCAGTCGTTCATCCATATTCTTCAGGGTTTCGAAGATGATCCAGTTCTGTCGTTCCGGTGCAATGTTAGCCCAATCTTTTTCGGTGATCGTCAAGAATCCATTCCCCATTGTCGCGCCCTCCCCATCAGGTGAATAAATAGTTTTAGGATATGGCTTTTCCGTACATATATCCCCGGAACGTCGTCTGGTCGGCGTCGGCGTTGGTGATCTTGATCCGGGCGTATTTCAAATAGATGGCCTGATCGATCTCCTTGGCGGTTCCTCCGGTGATGGATATGGAGGCGGAATGGTCGATGTTGACCCCGTTGTGAGACTGTTGGACAACAACGGTGCAGTTCCCGCTGCTCGTGATGGATCCACAGACCTTGGAGAAACAACTGACATCATGCCAGGAGCCGTAGACGACCTGATTCAGTTTGATGGTTTCGCCGGCGTCGTCAGCGGTGATGGCCGATGTGGTTGTGATTTTGTTGTCCGCTACCGTGGCGATGGTGTGTTCTACGTTATTCGCTGCCTCAGAGGATGCGGCGCACAAGAAGATGTCGCCCTCACTCCATCCTGTTCCGATGCCAGATGCGGCGAGCGAGTTGTCTGCCTCGGCAAAGGTGACGTCCGTTCCGGTGAAATACTGAAGCAGTTCCTTGAATTCCTCTAAAAAGAATAGGTTCTTTGTTTCCATGGCTGTCCCTCCTGGGTTTATAAATAAAAAAGCCCCACCGTGACGTGTGAACGTCTTCGATGGGGCACTTGTGTGCGTTATCGGTGGTTCCCCTGGGTGTGGCCTAAGCGTGACCCAGGGGCATATGTTATCTTATATTGCTCGTCTTCTTCGTTCCTCTACGCGAGTCTTGCGGAGTTCGTCTTCTCGGTTCCAAATCCTGATAGGCTCTTTTAGCGCATGATACGGTACGCCCATCAGCATGGAGAAGAAATTTGCAAGGCCATCTGTGAATTTCATTATCCAGTCTCGACGTTTCTTCGGTGTGGTGGCGTTAATTGCACCTATCCCTGCGCTGAGAGGTTTTTCGAGCGCCGCCCTCACTCTTTCATAAGGCGTATCGCCGCCGCCTGAATAATATCTCCCTTGTGTCATGTCTATTGCTGCGCTGGCTACGTCCCGGATGCCAGGAAAATATCCTACGTAAGATTTCAGGACAGCAGCCCACCATTTATCTCCTTTACGCCCCCGGAGTTGATTTCGTAGTTCATTAACTCCTGCATCAACAACCATTCCTATTATGGCAAATATAAGGATGCTTTTCAATAACAAGGCTTTCGCGCCAGGGTCTCCACGCTTTACAGCCCGATAAGCGCGCACAAAACCGGCAATATTTTTTTGCATCTCTCCGAAAAACATGGAGAGTTGCTTTTCCAGCTCCCCCCCTCTTTGCCAGCCGGACATATGCTCAGGAACGTTTTGGTTTTGCGTTCTCTGAGTAACAAAATCGGCCCATCCGTATGCAAGTTCCATCTTCTGTGCCGGCGTGAGCTTGGAAACATGGGCGTCGGTTATATCGAGGGCCATCCTCATCTGGTCGGGCATCTTTCCGGATTTGAAAGCATCCATGGCTTGGTAAGTCGCCCCGAGCATCCCGAGGTCTACGCCGAAGATATCAAGCTGTTGCAATGGAACAAGACCGGCGGCGCCTATCTTTGATGTTGTCGACGGCTTTAGGCCCTGTTTGTTAAGTACTTGAAGGACATTGCCTATATCCTGCGAGTATCCCATTTCGCGGCGTCTGCGGTACTCAACAGACATCTGCCGGTGCAAACGTTTCACCGCCATCGGGTTTGATGCGTAGACGCTTGCTGCCCGTGCGATATAGCTCGGGTTGACGTATACCATATAGTTTATTGTCCCGTTTAGCTGCTTGAGCATTGACCCGTAATTTGCAGCCAGGGCATAGACCGTGCTCTTGTTCCTCAGCCATCGGAAAAATTGCGCCGCATTTCCTGATAACTCCGGAGTCGCAATCTCCGCAATGTCCTTCAATCCTTTTTCAATTTCACGCCAAACAGGGAGGCCATATCTTGCTTCAATTTCAGACTTGAATTCCTTATTGTACATAAGCCAGGCGGCGTTGCTCATCGCTTCCTCAAGTCCAGCATAATCCGCGGCTCTCTTATGCATCTCCCGGATGGCTACGGTGTAGGGCTTCAACCAGACGGCGGCTGAGGAGCCTGTTCTCTTTTTCGTCATCCCCTTGAAGATATAAGGTCTGCCGAAGCGTTCCTTCAATTGTTCCTGCTGTTCGTCCTGACCTCGTTCTGATGCCAGGACTTCCTTCCGCCAGTATATCCCGCCTTCTACCCGGGGCATCGCATATCCGTTGATTTCGAGGAACTTATCGGCCAGGAGGTCTCCGCTTTTCTGGATGGTGGGGATGGCGAGGTCGGCATATTCCCTTTCGACCTTGCTCAGTTTGTTGACGGCTGCACCGTATGCGTCCCCGGTGACCGTGAACACTTTGTTCGGGTTGTCCCGGTCCTGGGATCCCCACAGTCCGAATCCGCTCTCGATGATGGAGCGCTGGAAGTCAGGATCGAACCATCCTCTATATAGGGAGAGGGCCAGGTTCCGATTCATTTTGATTCCCGCGAATTCGACGTCCTCACTCAGCCATCCCAGGACGTCCTTGATCTCCGGGTGGCGCTTCTGGAAGGCTTCCTGTGCGGCCATGAAGTCATCTTCCAGTTCGTAGGCTATTCTGTCCCGTTCGTTGCTTCCGCGCTTAATTTCGCGCATCAGGACACGATAAACCATGGAGTTCATGCCGGCGATTGATTCCACCAGATTATCGAATGTATCAAGGTGGACCCCGAACTGATCACGCACCGCCGCCAGTTGCGCCTTCGCCTCTTTCCACCTGGAATAGGTCGCATCGGGCACCATCTCCTTTGACACTTCTTTGGCCGATTTCATGCCAGCGATACTGCGCTTGAGGATCATGTCGCGCGTGACCTTCTTCTGGCTCATGATCATCGTGGGGCCTCGTTTACCCAGGGTGGCATAATGCATCACGGCGTCGTGCATGGCTTTGAGCCCAGGATAAGAGATGTTCCGGATGGGGATCTTCTCCAAACGCTTTAGGGTGTCGAGGGTCCGCTCATCGATATCCGCGTCGGGGTTCTCGATGAGGGCCTCCCGGATGGCTTCGAGTTTCAGTCTGGTGTCTCCTGTCATTTTGGCCAGGTCGAAATCTTCAAGTAATGATTTAATTTTGTCAGCGTATTCCGGCGTCATCTCTGAGGTCTGTTTCAAGACCTTTTTAAAGTCCTTGATGATCTTTCGGGTCTCCCTGCGGATCTCGCGCATGGCTCTCTGCTGGGCCTGCAGCATCTTATATCTGGCCCTGGCTTCCAGGAGTCCTTTCTTGTTTCCGGAAGCGAAGGCTTTCCTGGCTGCCATGGCTTCCCGTCTGATTTGTTCCGTCAGGAGCTTGTATTCCGAGATCCATACTTCATCGTTCATGTTTAGGCCGGTCGAGATCCGAATGAGGGCCTTCGTGGATTTCTTCGGCTCCTTCGGCTTCACATTCTGCCGGGCCTTCTCCAAGGACGTCTTCAGTTTCTCGATCTTGTTGTTCAGTTTCCTGATCTCATTTAATGCAGTTTCATCTTTCTCCTCGGTTTCTTTAGTTTTTGCCTTAGCTTCGTTCATTAATCTATAGGTGGATTCCCGAAGACGGTCCCGTTGTGCTACTGTAGCATCCAAATCCCTTTGCAGTTTCTCGATGATGGGGTCTTGGACAGCGTGGACCGCCTTGGCGCCCTTTTCCCAGGCTTTGTTCTCTGTCCGCTTCTTCTCCTTCTCCCACTGATATTTAGATTTGGTGATCATGGTGGCGCGGTCGGCCTTTTCCTTCTCTTGCTTCAGGAGTTTCTGGTTCGTGTAGTACCGAGAAAGGAATTCGTCGGTGGCCCTCCGGATAGAGGCGTCGGCTTTGTCGTACTGCTTTCCACTGAGGGACGGGTACCATCTCTGCAGGTCTTCGTAGAACATTTCGACGGCCTGGTTGATGGCGGCCTGGACGATGGACCGCTGCTTCTCGGTCATCTCCTCACCCTTGATGGAGTGCCCCAGGGCGGCGAGGACTTCCTTCTGCGTCCATCCCTGGTCCTGCATGAATTCTGGATAGGTAGAAGACCACCAGATCGGTTCGCCTGTCACTTCGTCGGCGAGCCTCTTTCCCGGTTCTCCCTGAGAGACGAGTCCCCGCATGGATCCCATGTATCCGTCCAGGTGGTCCTTGAAATCGAGGGAAATATATTCTTCCGGGTTCTCATCGATGGCCTTTTCGACGTTGGCGCCGAAGTCGAAGGAGACGTCGTCATCGATGGAGGGTTCGCCCAGGTCTTCGCCGTAGGGGGCTTCCTTGTTCTTCAGAATGCTTTTGTCCTTGACAAGGTCAGAATCATAGAGTATTTTATTTACAAAGCTCGAACTGGTTCCTCTCACCTTGGGCAATTGTAGCCCTCTGGTCATGAACCAATTCCGGGCTTTTCCTTTATGCATGTATCTCAGCAACCCCTGGTCAATCCAATTCATAAAATGATAGTCGCTGGTCCTCGGGTGGATGCTCGCAATGTCGTTGATGATGTGTCGGCCTACACGCTTTTCCAGATGAATTGCCACCACGACCGTTCTCTTGTTGTGCATTAATGATGTCATAACGACGAGGCTATCTTTGTCTCTTTCCGAAGCCGAATCGAAGATCATAATGGGATCGTTAATCTGTTCCGGGATCTTCTTCAAGAGGTCTATGGGCAGGTTATGTTTATCTTCCATGGCCTTCCTGAGAGTTCCCTGGTCGATGACCACGGGGAGTTGCTTGGCACCAAGTTGTTCTATGATATTTGGCGTATTACCGATCACGAGGACCGCATCCTTATTGAGTCTTCCCGCCTGGAAGTCGTCGAGTTGTCTGGCGAAATCTTCTCCGTATGGAGTCTTTCCCTCCTGGAATTCCGATCCGTAATCCTCGGACCATGTACCCTGGTGTTCGCCGATATCCTCCCCGAACTGGCGATTGTAGTTCGGGTATACCCCCTGTCCGCTCAAACTGGCCGATTCTGCTTTCCCTTCCCATGCAGCATCTCGAATGGTGTTCCCCGATACGAGGTCTACCAATGTGTCGATTTGTCCTTCGGTGAACTGCTCCTTATAGACGAAGGAATCCTGGGCGCCGTGGTTGATCATCAGTTCCTTGATATAGGTGTGGGCCTGTTTCGAGTCCTTCAGGATATCGAGTTCCACGTTGACGATGCCCCGGATTTTCGTTCCCGATCGCATCAGGATGGTGAAGTATTTGTCTCCTCGATTGATGTCCTTGGCGATAGAAGCCACATGGTCCTGCCTCGTGAGTTCCTCCCCGAGTTTCTCGTGGGGGACCGGGACCGTCAACAGCGGATCTGTGGCATGTTCTGCCGGAACGTCGCTGATGCTCCGCTTCGTGACTTTGTCTCCATCAATTACGCTGTACTTATTGTGGTCGATGATCATGTGCCCTTCGAATTCCACCTTGCGGATCTTCAGTTGCTTCGCTACGGAGGCGGTCATGCTCTTATCGGCTTCCGATGCGGACACGTCACCGCTGGGGTGGTTGTGGACGATGGCGACCTTGACGCCTTCTCCTGATATCCGTTTCAGGGTGAGCGTCGTGGCATGGATGGCAGAAGCCAGAATTTCCGGAGACGCGATATGGACGGCGCCAGGGAGTCTGGAGGAACATGCTTCGTTGTAGAGGACCTTCCCGGATTCCGCGCCAAGGTAGAGGACCTGCAGCACTTCGACATTCTTGTTCCTGGTGATCCGGAGGGCTTCGTAGGCTTCGTCCCAGGTGCGGACGTCTGCCCCTCTGAGGCGGACAGGCTTCAGGGCCTTCAGGTCGTCGACCATCTTCCCTACGGTGTGGTGTCGCTTCTCTTTTCCTCGTACTCCTGCAGCGTTTCGGTCAGCACCTTTCTTGTCCCGATTGAGCAGACCGGGACGGGATAGTCTGGTGGTGAAGAAGTCGACGGCTTTTTCGAGGGCGTTGATAGCCTTCGTCGCGTAGTTCGCTTTCGGTTCATAGAATGCCTGTCCTTTCGTGGTGACGTCCTTCCGCATCGCGTCGGTGATATCGATGGAGTGGACGTTCTGCGTGGTTGTCAGTCCCTCCTTAGTTCTAACCCAGTGTTGGCAGTTCTCGGCGGATTCCGGGCCGAAGGCGACTTCACGGCTCTCAATGTCCATGACAACGAAGCGGTTATCGGCGATCCCATAGTCCCTTGCAGGTGAGATTCCGTATGCACTTCCCCTGAAGTCCTTCGGTGCATCGATGGCCGTTTCCCCTACCGAGGCGCCCCACTTCTTGACGTATTTCTTCATAAAGTCGGGGAGTATCTTGTCGTAGAAACCCTTCATCCCCTCACCGCCGACCTTGAGGTCGAGACCACGGAAATCCTGGAGCAGGGGCACGTTTTCGCTGCGCTTCCCTTGATTGCCGATGATCTTCTCGGCCATCTGCTTTCCCATCACATCGATGAGTTCTGTTTCCGACGATACGCGTTTGACGAGTGGCGCCTCGTTCCCGCTTTTCGGATAAGCTCTTATAACGCCTGGGAACATTCCTTCTTCGGATTTCTGGGTGTAGGTAAGAGAATCAATCTGTTTACTCAGGTCGTATCTCTCAGCCTGCTGCTCTCCGGTGGTCCAGGCCAAGCGGTCGTATCCGTTCTCGGCAGCGTAGCGCAGCATTCTTTTCATCCCGAGTTCGTGCCAGGTCTTGGAGAAGGGAGCGGGGGGGACCCCGGGCCTCGTCAGGTCTTGTATTTCTCCGTTACCTCCAACTTCTTTCAGGGCTATTTCTGCTTCCGTTCTTGACGAGAACTCCCCAATGGCATTCTCATTGCTAAAAACAGCGTATTTCTCTTTCTCTCCATATCCCTTCCTTCTCCCTTCCTGGTGCCAATCGGATTGCACTTCTTCCAGGAGCAGGACGCGTTTCCCGTCGGCGTCTACTCGGTCGTTCATGCGGACGTGGAGCAGAACGTTGGGTTCGGACCAGTGGGAGGAATGGTAATTCACCGCAGAGTCTCGGTCCCTCTCAATCTCCGATATTGCTTCTCTGCGATATGCTCTCTGCGCTTCTTCCGAAAGGCTGTCGTAGTCTTCGCCGTTTTTCTTCGCAAGAGTTCTAGCGTCGGTGTCAAGTTCTTTTCTTGTGGATTTCTCCGGCAGTGTCAGTAGCAGTTCCTTGTAGTTCTCTCCGCCGGGGAGTTGATAATTGGAATACCTGGCCGAGTTCGCCCCGTAGTCAGATGTGAATTCGTATTCCTCCTCCATGCTGGATGGTGCACCCTTCGTGATCTCCTTGATCTGGATCTGGTTCTCTTTGACGAAGTCCACCACTTCCTGTTTCGTTACCCGGTCCTTCTTCCCGGCGAGCCATTCGTCCACACCAGACCACTTGAATTCCTCATTCTTGAATTCACCCTTCTGCGCCCAGGCGTTGATCATCGTCCGGAACTGTGCCGGCGTCCCCTGGTTTGGGAGCTTCTTCTCCAGAACCTGGGCCATCTGCGAATAGAAGGTCTCGGCCTTCGTGCCGTACTCGGCGCTCTCCTCCCGGGCGCTCTTGTTCTTTTTCTCTCCCGTGGATTTGACGGAGGGCTTCTTGCCGGCCTCGTGGCTCGCCCAAGGCTCGTCTGCAAAATCATCGGCCTTAGCCGTGCGGTCCGCGGGGATATTCTTTGCCGTCAGTTCATTGCTGACCTTCCGGGCGGTCACTTCATCAATGCCGTACCTCTTCATCAGGTAGGCATCAAGGTCGCCCTTGGTGGTTATTTGGGAGTGTGCAAGGCGGGCTTTCTTGTCTTCCCCTAAAGATTCATCGACATTGTATGCTGCGCCTCTCCATCGGGCAGCCTCTTTGACCATGTCAGTGAAGGTGGGCTGTGGGGATTGCACTGCGGCCTTGGGCGCCTGCGCGTCCTTTTGTATTGGTTCTTGAAATTTTCGAAGCGCGTTCTCTGTGTCGATGTTGCCTTGGGTGAATTTATCGGATGCGATCTGTCGTCTGCCTCGGTCGGGATCCGGGATATTGTACCCGTCTCGGTATGCCTCCTTGAACGCAGAGGCTTCCGAATCCTCCTGATGGTCGTGGGCGAATCCCCTTTCGTCAAAGTGAGTGACCTGCCATTTGCCTGGGTACTTCGTGCTGGGAGCGATAATGACACCCCTCTCTGATCCCTCGGCAAAAAGCACTGCGGGGCCGCTCGGGTGTCTGTCCCGGTACACCTTCCGCACCTCCTCCCCTTCGTTTTTGCTGAGTTCATATATCTCATCGCTGAATAACGCCCGGGTTTTCTCCTCTCCCTGCAGCGAATTAAGCCGTCTTGTCCTCTCTGTGGTTATCGGCACAGAAGTATCTGTTTTCGTTGAGGAATTAACGGCTTCGCCAGAGGCTCTAGAATCGACGATCTCGGATGGGGACGACTGATTGGCCGCGTCGAATAGAGGTAAGCTTGATGTTCCAAGGTCCAGTTCGGGTTGTTTGTCACCGTATCGGATTTTTCTGGCTTCTATGGATTGAGGTTCCTCCCGGAGGAGGTCTTCGAGGTTGTCAAACTCATCTGCAAAGGTGCCGAGGAGATCGGTCGAGGACATCTTCCCCTGCAGGTGATCATCGACCGTCTTGTCTAGCTTGGCCGTGGGGGATTCCGTCGCCTGTAACCTAGCGTAGTGTCTTTCGAGGTGTGCTCTTTCTTCCGGCGTCCAGAGCTTTGCGTTTTCTGGGGACAGGGAGAACTTGATATCGTTGATGTTTCCGTTCTCGATCAAACGCTTTACAAGGATTGAACTATCCGTTCCGTTATCGGGAACTTCAAGCGATGTTGTTGCTTTATCGACGTCGATCTTTTGATCATCATCCATGGCGCCATGGGCCAGAGCGCCCGTTCCGCCTCCGATAATGCCACCGATTGCGCCGGACGTTAGGACGTCCTTCCATTTAACCGGCTTTCCTGCGGATGTAGTGGAGATGATTTCCTGGCCGGACTCTTGGCTTCCTTCCATCATGGAAGACATAAGAGCACGTTTTAGTGCCGTTCCCGATTCCCCGAATACGCCCAGCTTATTGGTGATCGTCAGGAGCGGAACATTTAGGGTAAATGTTTCTGTTGCGGCCAGAGTTGCCCTTGCTGGATCTTTGGTTTCGTTCAGAACGTCCCGATACACAGACCCGGCCTCCGTCATGGCTTCCATGGCGGTCATTGTGCTCGCACCCATCCACTTCGCCAGGTTCGGGCTTATCTTGGCGAGGGCGGTGGCTCCCTTCATCACTCCAATGCCGGGGATGAAAAACGTCCCCATGGACCCTATCCCCTGCGCCAGTTGGTTGCTGAATCCCTGTTCTTCGGCGCTCAAGTCCTGTCCCCACAGTTTCGCTTGGTTTGCCAGATCGCTTCCGATAATTCCATTTGTCAGCCATTCAGCGCCCCCGGCCATACCTTCCACTGTGGACAGCGCCCCTACTCCGACATCCTTGAATAATTGAGTCGCCTTTCTCGTTCCAGCGTCCTCAGGGTCAACCATATCCATGTACTCTTCTTTGTACTGAGGGCGATAGAACGTTTTGCCTTTCTCATTCTTGTCCTCGACGATATTCTGCCGGGCCTCGTGTCGAATCTGAGCATCCGCGATGTCCGCCGGTGCCATATATCCTTTCGGCCTGGGGTTGACGAACTCGTCCACTGCCCCCGTTACCTTCTGCCAGAAGATCTCGGGTTCTGCGGCGCTTAATTTCGGAATACGGTCCTCTTTAGTGGGTTTTGGGGTCGGAAGCGGCTCGGGGCGAACGTACATGTCGCTTTCGGCACTTCCATAAGATAGAAAATCCTCAAGCCATGAGGATTCCTTTTTCTTCTTGGGCTTATATTTCTCCGGGACGCCCGGGTCTTTTTCGAAGTCGAAGTAATCGTAGTCGTCGAAGTTAAAGTCAAAAGGCATGGCGGCTCCTTGTTATAAACGGATGAAAATATTCCACAAACTATTCCATAATATTGTCATGCAATTACGCATTGTTACAGATTATTTGTATTTAATAATTGCACTTGACCAGTACTGTTTCACCTTCTGCCAGTTCACGGGCTGTTGTCCTTGGGAGATCGCGGTTCTGTCCGCGTCGAGATAATCAGGAAATTTCTCCCGGAAGTCTTCCAGGCGAGCGATTGAATCTTCGTAAGATTGAATATAGGTATCCCATCCTTCTTCTCCGTCCTTGCGGTGTTTGTCTGCCTCTTTCAGTTTCGATTTCCAGGAGGCGATCTTCTCGTTGACGGCGGTCTTCATCTCGGAATAGGCTCTGTTCAGCTTCGTCGTATTGTCGCTGATCCACTTGGTCTTCGCTTTCTCCTGGTCTTTCCCCTCTTTCATTGCCTCCTTCTGCAGGCGGATTTCCTCCCGTTTCTGTTCCTTGAAGGTGTTCATCCCTGCATCAGGCACGCCTTCCTGATAATCACGGGGATCTTTCATCCCGGGTAGTCCCTTGAGGCCCATCGTCTTCAGGACGTCGGCCTCCGTCGCGTCGGGGAGCGGATTCCCTGCCTCGTCCATGGCTCCGCGATATTTATTGATAAGACCCGTGATCTTCTCCATTCCCTGGTTTCTCTTGGTCACTTCTTCGGTCTGATTCATTCGGAGCTCTTCGTCAAATTTTTTGCCGTATGCGGCGCGGAAGTGTGGATTCTCCGGGGTAGGTTCGCCTCCCATGATGTCGAACCATCCGTCCCAATTCTTGACAGTTCGATCCCATGCTGCACGATATGGATCATGCCCTACGATATCGAGGGCTCCGTTCTTGACCAGGAACTCCTGTTCAGTCTCCTGCCTCGGCTCCTCTCCCATCATGGCCATGCCTTTCGGCAGAACAATCCCAGGGCCGGTCCGGTAATTAGAATAGGTGATTCCCGAGTCCTCACCGTGTGGTGCCGGCATCTCCTCGATAGCGGTTCGTTCGTTCGACCCGGGATATCTGCCTTCGCGGGAAATGAATTCCTTTACTGCCGCAGATTCATCGTCCGCAGGGCGTGGCCGTCTTTGTCTGGCTGCTTGAATAACTCCTTCAGGGACTCCCTTCGGAGTAACAAAGGCCATAAGGCTGTCCGTCTCCTCTTGGTCCGATAGGGAGTCCGCCATGGCGCGGGAGATTCCAGGGTTTCTGCGTTCCATCTCGTCGACAATATTATTGTATTTACTCATATTTTTACCCTAACGACACGCTGTGCACATACGGTGCGTTTGTTTTTTCCTTATCCTTCTCATTTTCCCACTGTGCCATTTGTGCATAGAAATTCTGATCCGCCGAATGGACAGCGGCGTTATTCAAATACGACTGCTCCGCAGATCTCTGTGCCATGGCATCGGCCATCAGTTTTTCATATTGAGACATCGCAGCCTGGTTGTTGAAGGTAGAGGACATATTCCTCTGGTTCAGCAGGTCCGCTATTGTTTTCTGGTAGAGATCCATGGCCTCGTTGTATTTTCGTTCATTCTTCTCGGCGATCTCCTTGTTTGCGATTTCGGTCTCAGCCTTCACTTTCGTCAGGTTCCTGGCCTGCTCAAGGTTGGCATTGTTGACGTTGGCGTTCATCTGGTTCGCCCGGTTGGAGGCTTCGAGGTTGGTGGCCGTCTGTCCTGCAGATCCGAGAACTTTGGATATACCGGTCCCTCTGGTTCTCATCAGATCCCGGATCACCTTGGCCACAACTGCCGGGTTGTCGGAATACTTTCTGGCCTCGGTGAGAGCATCCCGGAAGCTGGTTCGTTCTTCTGCGAGGGAAGGCGCTGCATATTCCTGGGTCTTCTCCTTGATGAACTGATTGTCTATCGTCGGCACTTCCACTTTGACGCCGGGGATATCGATATTTTTGATATAGTCTTCAAGGGAAGGCGTATCAAATGTCGGAAGTCTCAGTTCCCCCGGCGACTGATACGTAGGCACCTTGATGTTTGGCAATGCCGAGGCTTTCTGGAAGGCCGGAAGGTTGTAAGTCGGGACATTGGACAGGTCATTGCCGTTTCCTCCGGCGCTGATTCCCCATCCGCCACGCACGATTCCAGATGATCTTCCCGTGGAGTTGGCCACATCGGGATTACCACTCCCCGCCGGGGCTAGTCGATCCATGTAAGGATAAAAGCTCATAGAGACCCTCCTTTCGAATAAAAAAGCCCCTTGTTCCCGGTACTCCGGAAATCAGAGGGGCTTGTTCAGCGTACCTGATGTCCCTGTCGGTGTGGCTTGGGCGTGACCGTCAGGGCGCTATGTTCTGTTGCGGTTTACTCTCAGGTCGAACTGTCGGTCTCGCATCAGACTGAAATATAAATGCAAGAAGTTCGACAGCCTGTGGGTAGTTAATGATGCCGTAATAAACAACCATACCATCGTGTCCATGAATAAATACATTCCCGTCAGGCAGGACCCAGCCCAAAAGCTGAGGCAAAATGGACAATCCAACAGGTGGGTCTGCTGTCGCTCGCTGTAGAGAAGAGGTGTCTTGTCGATCAACCATTCGCGTATCCCCTGCAATGGAGCGGCCTTCTTCCAGAGTTCGACGAGGGCTTCGGTCGCCACGACTAAAAGGATGATGTCCATTATCACAGATCCCGTCATCGATCGCCCTCCTGTATCTTGTATCCGCAGTGGCATCCGGTATATCCGTGAGGGCTTCCGCAACAAGGTTTGTATTTCCTCATCAGTTTACCGCAATTTGGACAATTTTCATCTAAAATTGTTTCAACGGTTCCGGGGATGTCGTCGCTCTTTGATCGGCGCTTAAGGTTGGCTAGATTCAGCATTCTCTTTCTCCTTCTGTTCGAGTTCCTGGATGATTTCCTGCAGGGGCATGGGGCTGTCCAGAACTGTATCGCAGGAATCGTTGCTGCAGACGAATTGCGTGTTGATCCCTTCGTCGTTTGGGGGTACCCGTCTGACCATCATATCTGCTCCGCAGTCCGGGCACTTCGGGCGTTCGTATTGATCAAGAATAGTTGGCGCTCGATTACCGTGAGCTTGAGTGTTGAGCATGATTCTTCGCGGGGTTTCCGCCAGAACGAGTTGATACGCAGTGAACGCTTTTGTGATGTCGTTGTCCGTCATGTGGCCGAAGATCTTTGTTGCCCGTTGGACAGCCTGGACGCGATCCGAAAATTCTGTATGTGTTAATACTTTCATGTATATCCTTTCTACATAATGGCTGAGGGGCAGCATCCTTGTTGTTTTTGTTCTTCGGTCCGAAGATCGATTGGATCTTGATTACATATAGAGGAAGCATTGCTCCAGCATGTTACACCTGGAGGACAGGGGCCGATATTTTGCCAACACCATACGGAAGCAGTGGGACTGGAGGGGGTCCCAGCTCCCTGGCAATCATAGGTCCAATACCACCAACTCCACCATAAGTCCCCACAATCACCGCTGTATCCTACCCGGCACGGAGATTGGGAGAGTGAATCAGAAACATAGAGTATTCTATATGCGCTTCCGCTTACGCTTGCCGAAGAAACGGAAATTTTGAGTGTCGCGCACACCGCTCCGGTCCTTTTGTCCCGTACCGTAATCGTTGGATTATTTTCGCAATTCGGGTTTGTGTCCGGAGCCGTGTATTGCATCGTTCCATTCCCCGTATCCTTCAGTGTTCCGCCTCCCGATAGTTCATACCTATAAACGGAATGGGGATCTCCATTCTGTACCGTCAAGGTCTGAGATGTGCCGGTCATCATCTGAGCACTGGTGTACCCAATACTCATCTCCCCGCATGGATCGAGGCAGTTTTGCCTTTGAGTGCCGTGACTGACGCAGGTTTCTCCGCTCTTTGTGGTTGACGTTACGTTATATTCCATCCCCGCCGCTTCCGGTATTCGGACCATCACGGTATATGTCCCTTCCGGATATCCGGGCCGATGTTTTGATTCCCCCAATTTCCCCCTGGCCGGCGGAATGATCTCTCCCTCTCCCGCATCGACACTTTCAATTCGATCGGTGGTGTACTCGGTAAATTGTACCGCCACTGTTTCCCCTGGGCAAAATTCAAAATCCTGCCCCTCACAATAAGTCCATACAATTTGCGTTCCGCCGTTGGTCCCTGGCTTTTTCTTTGCATACGGCTTGGGCTTCGGGAATTCCGGCGTTGGGTATTGCGGATTCCATCGTGGAGGAGTCCAGTTCGGATTGACAGTTGGGGCATCAGGGAATTTGTATTTGCCCATGTCCGGTACTTCAAAGTCGACAGAGATCGGGTTCAGGTATTCCAGAGGGAAGTCCCATTTATATTCCATCTCGTCGTATCCGCTGGCCGGCAGCCATGGCTTCTTGAATTCGGAATGCTTCAAACCGTAATAGTCCCCGTCCGGAATCTCGTCCTTGTAGTCCGTGTAAAAGGCCGCATTTGAGCGATAGGGTTTTCGGGTTGTCTCTTTGTTTTTCCTGTACTTAGTCTGGTCCATATAATACCTACGTCGGATTGAGAGTCTGGTTGCAGGCCATAGCCATCGACTTAAGGAGGATGGTCTTCCCTACTTCATGGTGCTGCAGCTTCAGCCGGATGTGGCTGCCCTGGTAGGCGAAGCGGACCGACTGAATGTCCCTGGGAGCCGCAGATGGATTGTTCACCCGGTTGACCTGCATGGAGACGTTGCTCGTGGCCATCCCCTCCCCTGCCGTGTTGTGCTGGAATCTCAGTTTTATGTGCTGCCCCAGGTGGACAAATCTGACGGAGTCCTGCCTTCTGATCCGACCGCAGCGGATGGCACAGTCCACCAGATGCACCCCCCTTCCGGCCTGGTTGTGGCCGAACCTTAGCTTGATGTGTTCGTTCTGAATATTCCAGAGCATCTGCTTCCGGCGGTGGGAATTCTGCGGGGCGCCTGGCGTGTAGTCAAGGAAGGTGATCGTTTCATCGATATCTCCGACGAGCAGCACACCCTCCATGATGTCGGTAAAGGTGACGGCTTCTGCGGTCGCCTCCTCGCTCTCAAACTGCCGGTCCCAGGCGTCGGTGATGGTTATTGTCTCGCTGTCACCGTCGGCTAACGTGGCCGCGAACATCTCGTCGGTGATGGTAACGGTTTCCTCGAGGCATTCCTTCAGGGCGTAACCGTCAGCAGTGTCCGTGAAGGTCGCAGTGTCTGCCGGCACTTCCTCTTCCCATGGACCATGTCCGTCCCAGGTGTCGGTGATGGTGATGGTGGAGGCCGGGATTTCCTCGCTGATGGTTGGATTCTCACCGTCGAATACATCCGTGAAGGTCGCTGTGTCTTCGGGAATTTCTACTTCATAGATGGTCCCGGTGAGCGCTGGTCCGACCAGGGGAGGCGCTCCTCCAAAGAATCCGCGGGTGATCTCCCCCAGGTAGACCGTCTCCGGGTTGTAGATAATGATCGGGATCCCGCCGAAGAGGGTGCGGGTCATGTCGCCGTTGAATGCCATGCGGCCTCCTTATGGAGCAGCGTAGTGGATGTCGCCGATGCCTACATCCCCAGTGGTGGCTCCATCAAACACTTCGACCTGTACTCGCAAGAATCCCGTGGCGTCAGGTGTTAGGGTAGTTGATGTGTATTCGGTCCATGCATCCGTAAGTGTAACAGATGCCTGCAGAACCGGCGTAATTCCGCAGCCGGAAATCGTAATCTTGAGGGTGCAGTCCGCCGCTGCGCTCGTTTTCTTGACCTGGAAGTGGATCTGTATTCCTTGGGCTGCGGTGCAGGGGACATAGAAAACATCAAACAGGGGCGACGTCTGCGATGATGGGTCGTAATACTGGCAGCGGCCGGAACTTCCGTAGGCCCAGGATTCCAACTGTCCCCCGGTGATTTGGTCGCTGATTACTCCGTTGTTTTGTCGCCTTAGCCATCTACTCGCAGTAGGACCGTATTGTGCGATTGCGACTTGGCTTATGTTCGTCGAGCCGACCGTTGTCGGCGTTGCATCACTACAAATTGCCTTGCCGATGTAGAGTATCCCAACTCCACCGTTGTATATCCCGGCTGTCGCATTGTTGGAGGTTGTGACCTCCCCAACGTAGTTATCTCCTGACGTTGAGCCGGCAGCGATTCCGTAGTTGGTATTGTAGCTCGCATCGGTGATTCCCTCGATTTCATTCATCGCAGATGTTCCTTCGAAGTAGATACCATAGGTCGCATTGTAGTTTGCCTCGCCTACGGTCCCGATGTGGACGAAGCGACTACTAGAAAATCTGATCCCCTCAAGGCCATTGTACGATGCTTTGGATATAGACCCGATGACCAGGTTCCCGTGGACAACGCCGCTGATGTCTAGGCCGCTCTGCGTATGGTTGCAGAGGCATCCGATGGTTGTGATGGCTCCTGATGTCTGACCTCCGAAGGGGCCAATATTGATCCCATCCTGGCCGCTGATGCAGGCTCCTATCTCCGTGATGGAGAACTCGTTGGCGCTGAGGTTTACGCCCGTCGTGCATCCGAATGTCCGGCGCAGTAGGGCCATGGTGAACTTGCTACCCTGCAGGCTGACGTCGAACCCCGTCGCGCATCCGATGCAATCGTTGATCGATCCGATTTCAACTTCCCCGGCTTTGTGATAGAGGACGATCCCGCCACTGCCGCCGCGGACCGGAGAGATTCTGTCCACCTTCCAGTAGTTTTGAGCCCCACCGTAAAACACGGCGATACTATATTTTACCGCATCCAGGTAGGTTTCGCCATCCTGTTCGCTTGTCGATGTGTTGTATCCGCCAAGGTATTGGATCAAGTTACCAGCGGACCCACTCTTGTTCACATCTTCACGTGCGGTGATGAGTTGGGTCTTGCGGTAGTATGTCGTTACGGTCGATGTGGTTCCGTAGTAGTCGCCATCCAACAGCAAATTCGTATCGTAGATCCCTATAAGATTACACCAAGGCTCTGTTCCCCCTACGGCTGAACTGTTCTTGCTGACCAGGTCGCTGAGTCCGAAACCGGCCGCGGTGCATGCATTGATGTTATCCAGTTGGACGCCAGACGTCGTTGCGGCAGCCGATCCAGAATAAAGAGCGATGCTCTTGATGCTGGAGCCCAGATTCCCTCCGCCGTCTTTTGTGAGGATGAGGGGATACCATCTGTATGTGGACATCGCTGGAAGAAGGAACGTGTCTACTATGGTAGCGCCTGCCGTATCGGAGCAGAGGCATACCTTCCACCTGGTCGTCGCGTCTATCGCTGTCGTAACATAAACCCACAGGGTGATCCCCGTGTAAGCCGACAGGTCCAGTGTGCCGGTTGCCTTGTATGCATAGAGGGTGTCATTCCCTGGCGATGACTTGACGACCTTGACGGCGTATCCTGGCGCAGGCCCTGATGGATGAGAAACGGTCGATGATCCGGAGGCTGCCCATCCTCCTTCACAGTCTTCGATTTTCAATGTCTGTGCGGTCGCCAGTTGGACCACTTCCGTATTACACGGGGTACTCATCCCGGTTGCCCCTCCGGTGCCTACCCCGACAGAACCATCCAGGTCGAAGTAGTCGTTGTCGTACTTGGTTATTTTCCAGACGCCATTGGCAGAATAGTTCGTGGTGTGGCCGTTGATCCTGACGAAGTCTCCTGTGTCCAGACCGTGGGCTGTCGCCCTGATGCGGATCGGGGTGGTATTGGTTGAACTGATAATGGATTTGTAGGCCTTGTCCCCACCTCCAGCTTTGACCGTGGTCGTCCATGTCCCGTTGACACCCATCGATACCGGGTCAGGTGTCTTAGCGATTCTGATCACATCGCCTGCGGCTATTCTGGCTCCCGATGCTCCGATAGACATGGTTCCCCAGGCGTCTGCCCAGGAGCTTCCGCCTCTCGGTACTGCGTTCCCGGTGACGTCGGCGCCGTTGAAGGAGGCCCATGATGCGTCGTCGAGATCGAACGTGTCGTCGCCGACCTTGGTGATCTTCCAGGCGCTGTTCGCATATGCCTGGGTGCAGCCGGTTACATCGATCACGGCTCCGGTGATGAGACCGTGCGCGGTGAAGGTTCCCCTGACCGTATCGCCGGAGGGGTTCGAAAAGACCACTCCCGTCAGCGTGGTCCTGGCCGCATCAGATCCATTGGCGTGATCGAGATAGAAGACTGCGTTTGTGTAGGCCATGGCCCCTCCTTACGCGTGGGCTGCCGTAATCGTGCACCAGCATTTGAAGACGTCGGTGTTCTCTACCGGCTTGCTGGTAGTGAATTTCGAATAGCACATGAGGATTCCGGTAGCGTCTCCCGTGTTACCCGGGATCTCCGCCGTGTCTGCTCCCGTCCCTCCGCCGACCAGGGCGCCTCCGTAGAGGGTCTTGGTGGCATTCATCGTGAAGGACGCCTTGTTAGCGCTGTTGGTGATAGATTCAGAAGAGGCCGCGGCTTCGTCAAATTCGGGTCTTGCGCTGCCAGTGTACGCTGTGCATTCCGTATAGACCGGATTCGCATAGGTCATGGTGGCTGCAGATTCGGTGTCGCTTTCCACTATGGCGATGTACCACTTGGATACGTTGGTGGCGCCGTGGAACATCACGTCCAGGATGAAGTTGAGGCCCTCGTGGGTCATGATGTTCGGTCTGTCGTACTCTGCCCACTTGAGGTTCCCCTGGGCGTCGTAACACTCGAAGTTCCATCGGCTGTAAACGATCAGCCGGAAGGCGAAGGCTGTTGCGTCGTACCATCCCTGGACGGTGTATCTCGCTCGTCGCGTTGCGTCTCGGAGTCTGTCGAAGAGCCGCCCGAGAAAGGATTTCGTCCGCTTTGTCACCTCGCACTCGAATTGATCGCCTATTCTTAATCGTTCCATATCTGATTCTCCTTTGCTTACGGTATTGTTTTGGCAGACTGCGCTACGCCGTCCACGGTCGGTGTGACCGTCAGGGTTCCCTGTCCGGATTTTGTTCTGACGATGAGTTCCCGGAGATCGAGGAGCGCTCCGGAGCCATCCAGTTCCATATCGATGTAAGAGTCGACCGCGGTTGCCACGTCATCGTCTCCGTAGTTGCTCTGGTAGACCTGGCCGTCTCCGCTTCCCCCTGCCATCTGCAGGACCGTGACTTCTCCGCTTCCGGCCTGGACGTCTGTAACACATGCGAATGGCTGGGCCAGTTTGTCGAAGTACCAGCACTTGTCCCACAGGTCGTAAACGGGAAAGATGTTACAGTCGGTGGCGGTGTTTCCGCTTACAAGGCCTATTCTGAGAACGTGGTACGTGGCGTCGTAGGCGAGCCACATCTTGTCCTCGTATCCGTTCCGGATGCACTCGTCCTTGGTGGGGTCAAAGTAGTTGGCGATGTCCTGTGAGATCACGACAACCGAACGCCCGTCGCTTTGGCAGACTCCCGCGTGTGAGAGGAAGAAGGCGATGCAGATCGGCCTGTCTTCGACCTTATTTTCTCCGAGCCTTACTCCCTCGACGACGATGGCGCTCTTGGCGTTGAACGTCCCGTACTTGGTGGAGACGACGAACTTCCCGAAGGTGTCCGGGCTGTATCCCTCGTAGATCGTGAGGCAGCCTCCGGTGGTTCCGATCTCGACCTGCCATACCATCAGGTCGTTGTAGAATTTCTTCATGCAGCAGACCTTGTTCAGCCGCCCGTCCCCTGGTCTTTCGAGGTAGCAGAAGTCCGTCCCGTTGAGCGTGAGGGGCCGGCTCTTTGCGCTGACGCAGATATCGACCGGGAAGCGGTCCCATACGTACAGAGCCCGGTCTTTCCAGGCGATGTTGACGAGCCCTTTGGTTCCGTACTCGGCGATGTCGAAAAACGGCATGACCTGGATCCCGAGCTTGACGCCTGCGGAGATGGCTTTGTCTACGCTGATCTCGAACCAGTGGGCGTAGTATCCGGTGTTGTTGAACTGCCTGGGCTGTCCGGCAGTCGGTCGGTTGAAGGTGAGCCATCCGGAATGACTGAGTCCTGCGGTCCCGTCTACAAGACCGGTGACGCTGGCGAGGGCTGCGCCGTTCCAGTATTTCACGTCGCTGATGGTAGTATCTGCGGTGGTGTTCGGCGTGGACCCTACATCCACGTAAAAGCCGCAGATGTTTGTGGCTGAGGCGAAGTTGATCTTGTCGTCCGTCTGCATCAATCCAATATCGATGTTGACGCTGCCGTATGTGTTGTACGCCCCTGTGCTCTGGTCGTAGATCTGGGCCTCGGTGACGTCGATGGAGACCCCGTCCCATATGTTCTGCAGAGCCTGCCAAGTGGTGTTGTAGTAAATTGAGGAGACTTCCGTTTCCGCATCGAGGGCACCGCTGCTCAGGTAAACCTGCAGCCAGAATCCGCACTCGTTGAACATGTAGTGGGGGATCTCATCGGTTGGTGCGGTCCAGGACATGGAGCCGTCCTGTGCGAGGGTGGCGCCGGCTACGGCTGTCCCGTCCGTAAATCCGGAGACGTCGGTCCATGCTCCGTTCCAATACTTGACGGCTGCTACTGCTGCGCTGCCATTCGCCGCAGAAACGACGAACTTGAGGGATGTCGCTGGTAGGGTGGTTCTGATGAAGATACAGTCGTAGTCCGCAAGCGTCGCCAAGGAGTCTAAGACGACGACGGTCGTGGTCAGTCCATCCGTCGCCTGTTCAGTGAAGTCCTCTCCCATGGTCGGGATATTCGGGATCGCTCCGTCTCCCCGGTAAACGACGACCTGGGCCACGTATGGGTCATTTCCGGGGGATATCTGGTGCTGATCCACTCCGTTGCTGTAGAGGACATGGTCGTTGATCACTCCCCATGACGCGGGGATCTGTCCAGAGGATCCGGAGAAGACTTCGGAGCCGAATGCGCCGGTGGTGACCCCGGGCGGTTCGGTCGTCGCATCGAGGACGTCCCCGTCCCCCATCTGTGCGTAAAGGTGGCGCTCGGTCTTCTTCCCTTTCCCGAACTGGAAGAGGGTCACGACTTCGTTGCTGCCGTCGTTGACCGTGTGCTGCTTCCTGCAGCCTTTGCGCTGCATCATGCCGGGGTGGAGTCCTCGCATATTCTGGACCATTGAATAAGCGCCGAAAGGGAGCAGGTCCGGTTCGATTGCCGTGTTACATCCTCCTCGGAATGGGACCGCCTTGTTGATGTCCGCCAGGGGTTTGACTTCTGTGGCCATTAGCGCCTCCTCCGGTTCCAGTCGATCCCGTTGGTGTGGGCTCCCCTGGGACCTCGCTTCCCGTACTTGCGAGCGACGGAGTCCACGTTCTCCCGGCAGAAGAGTTTCCACCATTGCGAATCTACCCCGATTACCTGTTCCCCTGAACGGTATGTCCGCATGACCGCCTCAGCCATGGCGTCTCCAAATAAATCAAAGTATGGGAGCGTGTCGGTGGCTGCGGTGACCATCGCGGGGACGGCGAAGTAATCCGCCTTGATGGTGTAGTCGCTGGCGGTGTGGGGCGTGACGTAAATCTTCGAGCCTTTGACCTGGTAATAGATCGGCGTCGCTGCGGATGTGTAGGAGAGGGCCACGTCCTGGGATGGTAACGGGAGGAGCGGGTATGTTTTCCCGTCCAGGTATGGCTCGCTGATCAATCCGCCGAAGTCCGAAGGCAGATCGCCGAAGGCGTCGTCTGAGGTGATGGTTACAGTCGATCCTGCGCCTGCTGCTGTCAGGGATCCGGTCGCTACGGTGAGGGTTCCCGCCTCTACTTTGGTTAATTTGTACGGTCCCAGGTTGCTCGCCTGGTCCGTTGTGATGTACATCCCGGTCTCGAATAGTTCGGTGGCGAACTTGCTCGCGCTGTCCGTGATGGTGTCTGCGCCTGCGCCTCCGTCCACGAAGGCGATTGTGGCTGCCGCGTACTCCTGCTCTGCCCAAATGGAGACCGACATCTCGGACCTGGCGATGTCGGATTCCAACCAATATAGTCTCTTGGCAATGGCACGGAGGGCGTTGTTGATGTGGTGGTAGAGATCGGTGTTGGCCGTGTCTACCCGGAACTGCATTAAGTCCAGCAGGTTCTGAACCGTGGCCATAGCGCCCTCCTCTTATATTCCAATAAGTGCCACATAAATCGGAGATACGCCCGACAGGTCGGTCCCGCTGGCGACTTCCTCTCCGGACGCGTATCCTTTCGAGCGGTAGTTAATCACGAAGTCATCGTTGTCTGCCCTGGCGCCCAGATTGACGGTCTGGTTCGTGGTGTCGACTGTCTTGGTTATGGCCAGATCCGCGCTGTTGACCGTGATCTTGAAGACGTCCGCCTCGGCCGGCGTTAACAGGGTATCGTAAAGGCCCACCTTTGAGCCGAGTCCGACCGATATCTTCAATCCGTCAGCCATTGCATCCGTGGCGTAGTTCGGTTGGGTGATGCTGGTGATCGTGTCGAAGGGCCTGACGCCATACTTGTAGCGGAACTTTCCGTTGGCGATTGCTTTCTGTGCGTCCGTGACGGTGATGGTGATATCCTCTGTTTGTGCCGAGCCCTTGAACTTCCCTGTGATACGGATGGTAACGGTCCCGACGAAAAGATTCAGAGCGCCGCCAGAGTCGTTGGTAACGCAGAAGCAGACGTTCCGGGCGATGTCCGGCTGCGCTGCTACCGTGAGCACGCCTTCCGCCGTGGCGACGTTTGCCTGGGTGTCGGCAGAGACAATGGCCGATCCGTTTGTCGGGAGGGATGCTCCGTCTGATGTCTCTGCGTCAGTGTTCGCGCTCCCTTTGATGTCCTGCCCAATGGCTTGCGAAATCTTCGGCGTGTTGTAAGCCTGAATCTTTTTGTTGGTGCTGTCGTACTGAAAGATATACCCGCCTGCCGGGGAGATCATGCAATTGTCGACATTATGCATCCCGAACAGCGCCTCGGGGTCGAATGATTCCCCTCCGCTTGGGTATGAACTGCCCATGGTGATCTTGGCGTTGACGAGCGCCCTGTTTCCTATGACCGTGTATTTTTCTTCTGGTGTCGCTGATACGGTGATTGACATGGTTGCCTCCTTAGTATCCGATGGCCATCCAGTAGCCTGCCTCGTTTGCGCCGCTCACGATGGTCACAGGATCCACAATGGGAAAGGTCTCGTCTATGACGTGATGTGCGGCGACGACCGCCTCCGCTTTGGGTTGGAGGACAAGCTGATTGACCTTCTGCAGGCCGGTGTAGATATCTCCTCCTTCGGAGCCTCCCGCGCTGGTATAAGTCCCCATCGTCACTCTCTGCTGGCCGGCTGGGAATTCCGCTGTTTTGGTGAATGTGAAAGCCATAAGGATCCTCCTTTAAGCGTGGGCGTCGCCGATTGCGAGCCAGGTTCCGTCTTCGCCGGTATCGGTGACAACCGTGACGGCTGATCCGTCGACGGGCAGGGTTTCGTCGATGACGGGCTGGTTTGCGATAACGGCGGATTTGCCGTGCTGAAGGATGATCATTTCGCAACGGTGGAGACCCGTGTTGATGTCCCCTCCTGCGTCCGCGTCCCCATTGGTGAAGGTCCCCATCGTGACAGCGTGGTCGCCCCATGCGTCCCGGAAAGTGATTGCTGATGCAAAGGCCATGATTGCCTCCTTTGATTATGAAAGCCCTGGACCTGGGTGAGAGGCCCAGGGCTGTTGGTTGGACTGGACCTTAGTACCCGATGGACAGGTTGATGAGGCTGTATTCCGTGGTGGCATTTACGGCCAGGACGAGCCCGATACACGCTTCGTCTTCCGCCGTGCCATCACGGTCGAGCGGTTCGACGGCGCCGGCCGTACCATCAGAAACCCGGGCATGCTGTCCGATGACCAGCGTTCCATCCGTCAGAATGGTGCAGGGTCCGCCGACCTGATTCCAAAAGTAGCAATTCTCCGTAACCGGAATCGGGGGAACACCGGCCGGTGCGCCGGTCCCTGACGTCGGGTAGACAATAACCAGGTCCTGCGGGTTCTGGAGAAGGGTAACAGTCCCGGATCCTGCGGTGATTGCGACGCGGATGGGATCCTTAAGGTAGACGATAACCGCCGTGGTCCCTGCCGCGTGACCTCTCACTCGGTACAGGTGGCCTTCGCCAGTGTCGTCATTGACCCACAGCAATCCGTCCTTGTAGAAGTCGGCGGTTACTGCCCCGCCGAAGGTGACGGAGATGAACATATCTCCGACGGCTGCGCTGGCAGCGACGACTTCATCGCTGGCGTTGGCGCTCGGGATCGCTGTCTGCGTGACCTTGCCTGCGGCCAGAGCGGTGGCACCTGCTCGGGCGTACTGGAACTTCCGTCCGTCGCTGAGGATGCGAAGGGTACCGAGCTCCTCAAGCTGTACGGAAGACTCTTTGTAGATGTCCTGGGCGAATCCCTGGGTTTTTAAGGGTTGTAGCGACATATTGCACCTCCTTGGTGACTTATTCGAGTTGCCCCCTGGGGAGTAGTGGTACCCCAGGGATGGTTGAGGTTTTTAACTGTGGCCGCGTTTAGCTCAGGTTGTAATGGACCGTATTTGCCTGCCTCCGGTTGACGATGAGGTTTCCGTCCCAGAGGATCTTCATGCTTTTGGCAACCGTGCCCGTTACGATCAGGTCTCCCCAGGCCGTCCTGGTAAAGAACCCGTCTTTGTGGACGGCGAACCCGATGTGGTTGGTGTTGAGCAGGAAGAGGTACCCGGCCGGACAGTAATCGTCCGCCGCGAGGATCTTCCCCTCAAAGACGAGGTTGGTGAACCCGGCCTTGACCGTGTCGCTGTCCTGGGTGAACCGCTGCTGGGTCTGTAGGATGGCGCTGATCTGATTGAACAGGGCCTCCGGCATAACTCCAAGGTCCGGTTTCCCCTTGGCGCCGTTTCCGATCTTGGCCTCGGAAGCCAGGGTCCGGATGATGCCCAGGGATATGCCTTTCGTGGTCGAGGTGTTCTTCGCCGTCCAGGGCTTCGTCCCGTCCTGAGCTGCGAGGTCATTCGGAATAATCCCGCCGAATGCCGTGGTGTCTGCGGCAAGGGTGGCGGATTTAAGCCCGGTGATCTCCTCTGCGGAATCGGTTGCCTGTGAATAAAGCTGCGTTGCGAGGTGTTTCCGGACGGTGTTCTGCGCGGATTCGATCTTCTCCGTGACGAGGCTGACTTCGGCGTATTCGCCGGCGTTCTGCAGTTCGTCGGTTCGGTAGATAGTTGCGTTGCCATAGGCGTGTTTCCAGAAGAATTTGGCCGCGTTGATGTTGACGCGGTCATCGCTGGACAGCGTGGACGTGCGGCTGTAGAATCCGCCCTCGGCGCCGTCGTACTTCAGCGGGACGCGGATGTGCTCGCCGCCTGCAGGGCGTTCCCACAGGCCCTTCTTCTTGTTCATGAGGTAATCGAGCAGGAACGAGTCCTCGAAGTAGATGTCGATTGCCCTTTTGTTGTCGGCCTTGAAATACGCCCGGGTGATTGATTCGAGTTCAGTATAAGTGAGAGCCATGATGTCCTCCTTGTTTGCTGGGCGTTACGATGTCCCGGCTCGTCTCATGCTGCGAAGCATGTCGGCGAGGACGGTCACCTTTCCGCCGTGACGTTTGGTGTCCTGCAGTTCGGGGTTTGCTTCGTTCCGAACTGGGTTGATTGCCGGTCCTGGTCCCAGGACGGTCGCCTTCTGCTTGGATTGAATTCTCGCCAGCACTTCCTTCTCGGTGTCCGCCTTCGCCTTGGCGACGGCCTCATCGATTTTGGTCTGGACGGATTTCTCGCGCTCCTCCGATATGATCTCGTGGTAGGCACTCATGGGGTTGTGGCCGGGATTCTGATCGATGAACCGCTTGATCTCCCCGGAGTCCCATCTGGAACGGAAGTCCTTGTTCTTCTCGCCGAATTTCATGTAAGTCTGTTCGGTGGCCGTCCGCCTGGTGGTGGCTTCCGCCTGGCGATGCATGTCCGTCAGCAGTTCATGTTTGATTTTCGCCGCGAGGTTGGCAGCGAAGCCCTTCGGGTCATTCGCCTGCCATTCGGCGAGTTCCTCCTCGGTCATTTTGCTGAGGTCCTTGTACGGAAGATCGTCCTCTTTGGGCGTCCCTCCCTGTACGTCCGGGGGAGCATCGACGACCCTGGTCAGGATCTCCATCTGTGCTTCCAGACGTTCCTTTGCCCTCCGTGCCTCGTCTCGCTCCTGCATGATCTGCTGGAATCTTGGGTGCTTATCGAATCGGTCTTCATCCCCGTCGTCAGCGTTCCCGCCTTTGTCCGTGCCAGTGCCGTCGGCAGCATTCTGGTCTTTGGTATCCTGGTCTTCGCCTGCGCCTTTATCGTCTGCGTCTGACGGGGATCCGGCATCGTCGTCCTCTACGGTGCCGAACAGGTTCTGGCCATCGGGATCAAAAGATGGACGATCGGAGTTGACGAGTCCTCCAATCTCGCCGGTCTCGGCGGCCGGTGCGCTTGCGTTTAGCGTCGATGCGTCCTGGGTTCCTTCCATGTGAGTCGTTCCTCCTTTGCGGAAATAAAAAAGCCCCGCCGAGTTGAGGGGGCTTATTCCTCATTCTCAGCGGGGCTTTCTTTAGCGTTGCTGGTGTCGCTTCTGACGTGGCTTATTGGGCGTGGTCAGGGCGCGTTATGTCATTACACGTTTATTGTCTCACCTTTCAGATATTTTTCAAGTACACTCGTAATTGACTTGAGTAATCGTATCAACATGACGAGCGCCGCTCGTGTCTGCAGGCTAATGTCGGGAGGTCTCGATGGATATGCTGTTCCTTTTCCGGTAGCCATCCAATACCTCCTTTCTCAGCTTCTCCCGGTTGATGGGTTCCGGTTTGCGGAATAGGGGTGGCGCTCCCCGTTCGTTCTCTGCGTATCTGAGTCCCTCGGCCTTGAGGTATCGCTTCAGGTTGCTCCGGGTGGGGTTCTCCGCGAGATCACGGACGTGGGCCTTATCCGAATGCCTGGCGGTCTCCGGATCCAGAAGCGTACGTGCGGCCTCTCGTATGTGCCGGGCATCCTCGTTGGCGCAGTTGACGCCTCCCAGGGTTATGATCCGTTTCGTTAAACAATGACATTCCGGGCAAGTCCCTTGCCATACGGCTGAGTGGACGATTTCCTCCCGTATTTTCCCGCATTTAGGGCATTCAAAGTCGGCGATGATCATGTGTTCTTTGCTCCATTTTTGCTATGAATTTCTCTACAATTGGGCTCGGTCTCTTCAGCAAGCCCTCTACGTTCATCCCGTTCTTTACGGGATGCTTGTATCTCCTGATGTGCTCTCGCCCCTTCCGCCTGACGATGATGCAATTCTTCATCTCGAATACATCAGCAATAATTTCAGCAAGTTGGTCGGCGGCGATCATGTCTGAACATCCTCCGTTGATTGTCTTTCTTTATCCTCTCCCCGGTCAATAGGATCGCTCTTGCTGCGAGATCAAACACGTTGAGACCGTTCTTTAGTGACCGTTTATATTTCCGGATGTGCTGCTTTCCATTCCTGCTCACGATGATGTATCGCTTCTCCCCGACAGCAGATCGGTCAATCGTTACGCTGGCCCCGATTCGCTTCCAGTTGAATTCTGGCTCGGCGGTCATAGTTCCCCCTTCAGTTTCTGCTTCGGCCTGTCATCCAGTTCTTGTTTCGTTCTGCCGTATTCAAGCAGGGCGAAGCATCCCCAGGCGGCGTGGGCCAGATGAAGCTGTCCCGATTCCTTATCGAAGTCCTCCCCGCGCCAGAAGGCCCACAGGTGGCGCATGATGGCCGCGAATATCCGTCCCCACTTGATGCCATTCTCCCAATTCCTGTCGGCATATTTTCCGGCACCGTAGGTGTACACGTTAGCGAGTTCCTGCAGTGGACCTGCCGGTATGAGGTCGTATCTCAGCTTCCCCTGGTCGTCTTTCCTTCCCTCGTCCATTTATTCTTCCGGTCCCTTCTTCTTCTGGCTGCTGACGTTGTCAAACTTGCTTGGCTTCTTTGCGGTCAGCGTCCCGAGGTCGATCTTCATGACCTGAAATTCGACGGCCTTGTTATTGTTTCTGCTCCACTCGTCGGCATTCTTGTTTTCGATATCACGAATGCTGATAGGGTCCAGGACGACGGTAGCCGTGATGGGCTCCATCCCTGCAAAGTCCGAGGGCTTGAGTCCCAAAAGATTAAGCTCCGGCGCTTCCAGGCTGAACCTCATGTTGTACGGTCGCTCATCATATTCTGGTGCGTCGATAGCTACGGAGTTCTTCGCGTCCTTCTTCTTCGGCTTCGGTCGTTTCATGTCGATAAGTGCCATAATGTTCCTCCTTAAAGTTCAGGTTGGGGTCTGTTATTCGATTCCATACCGGATTCGTTGTATCCCGTAGGTATCGCCTCTGCCTCCGACGTCAGGGGCGCCGCCTCCGGTCTCTGCGGTTCGTTTATCGGGCCTGGGGTAACGGAGACCTGGGGCCGCCTGCCCTCCTCCGGCTCCTTCGCTTTCGGCTTCCCGGGGGCTTCTTTCTCCTGCTGCGGACGCCGTTCCCTGGTGATATTGTGGACCGTCCGGGCCTTCTCGATCTGCATTTTGTCCGTGTCGAACTTGACGCCGGCCATCTTGACGCGCTGGTCGACCTTCTCGGTGTTGATCTGCTCCAGGACGAGGTCTCTCTCGACAACAACCTTCGCGGTTTCGGCCTTCGTCTTCTCCGCCTGGGCGATTTTGACCTGCACTTCGGCGTTATCGATCGGGTTCTCCTGGGGCTGCGGTTCGGGCTGGCCTGCCATGGCCCTTGCCAGTTGCTGCAGGAGGAGTTGGAACGGCGGGATCTGGCCTTCCTTGATGGCTTTATCGATCTCTTTCGGCTCCATGACGGCGACCTGCTGGAATATCTGAATCAATTCCGGAGGTACTCCCATCATGGACAGGTTGTTCATGACGGCGCCGACCGGACCTGCCTGCATGCGCTTGACGATGTCCTTTCTCCCGGAGACGTTCAGTTCTTCCAGGAGCTTCGGCTGGTCGATTGCCTGCTTTACGAAGAGGTCCAGGGCTTCTTCACGCTTCTGGACGTTTGACTGCGGGAGGGTGGACCCTGCGACGACGGTGAGTTTTGCCGGGATGATCATCTCGCTGCCGACGATCCTCTTGGTCTCCTTGATGCCGTCGCTGTTTTCGAAGTTGATGTAGCGCGGCTCCGTCCCCCAATTCATCAGGTGGCTGAGGTACATCCTCCCCCGGTCCCTGATGAGCCGTGAGTAGTTCCTGGTCTTGCCCCGCTGCATGGTGGCCTGTCTTTCCATCAGGGCCGCCAGGGTCTTGTAGGCGATGGCGTTGCTCGATGTGGTGAGTTGATCCATTTCAAAGCTCTGTGCGACCGTCAGGAACAGGTCCTTGAACATGGTGATGCTTGCCTGGTAGTCCATGGATGATCCGGGGTAGACGAGCCATTGGATGGCGGCTGATTCATCCGCGTTGACCGGGTTAATCTCCGAGTAGTAGTTGGTGAAATCCTCGTTCTCTACTCCAGAAGTCAGGGGGTTCTTGATCTTGGAGCGGGCGCTCTTGTCCTTCTCCAGGACGAACTGGCTGGCGCTCTTGTTGAGCTCGTGGTTCAGCCATTCGAGTTGTTCCAGGTCCGTGGCGCCCCAGGCGTTGGCCGGGTCCTTGACGCTGTTGGCTGCGGAGAACGGGTACTTGTCCCACAGGTAGGTCATCATGGCCTTTTCATCGGGCAATTGATCGTTGATGCTGGGGTTGCTCCGGTCCTCCAGGATCTTGTCTCCGTTGCAGGCGACGACACAGCGGATGTTCCCCCTGTATTTGGCTTTCTTGTAGACCACTTCGCCAGGTTTCTTTTCCTCTGCATCCTGACCATCCACGGTGGTGTAGTCGTGGCACCAGCATTCGACGATCAGCACTTCATCGCTCGGGGCTTCCTGGTCGCGGTTCATCCAGTTAAATAACTCCTTGGCCGTCTCCGCAATCGTGACCAGCATGTTCTTTGGCTTTTTGGCGCCCTGCATGCTATTGATGTCTCGCCTCTCGTCCTGCAGATCCTTGATGATGTCGCTGTCCGGTTTGATGAGGTCGGCCTTGTCCGGCCATCGACGCCGGGCCTCCCTGATGCTGAGAGGGTAGTAATGCAGGACGGCCTCGCATTGCTGAAGGTTCCGTGTGGCTACGAGCTTGACCGGGTACCAACCAAAGTGGAACGGACTGACGTTGATGGCCTCCACCTCTCCTAGGGGGTATTCCAGGTTGGGGTTGAAGATCACCTTCTCGATGGCGATCCCGTTGGTTTCTCCGAGACGGACGCTGCTGTCGAAAACGTCCTGCTGCTCCTGGTCGTTCCACCAGTGGATGGCCGACTTCTGGAGCAGGTCGAATGCCTGGTCTTCTCCCTCCGGGAGGTCCTCAGCCTCGCCCAATTGGACGACATCGAACGTGGGGTTCTGGTCCGTCATCATGTTACAGGTTCTCTGCACGTGCACGTGACAGAGGTTAATGCTGACGAGGGGGACCTCGACGTCGTCGTTCTTCCAGTGCCGGTTCCGGATTAACTCGTGGTTGCGGTTCCATTGCTTTGGGAGGCCGAGCTCGTCCTTGTCGTCGAGGATTTCCTTTAAGATGGCGAACACGGTTCGCCCGACTTCCGGGTCTCCCTCCGGCGGTAGCAGTTCGGTACGATCTTTTTTGGCCATTATCTACGTCCCCTTTCCTTCTGCTTTCTTCTCTCGGTCCTGCGGTGATTGCTTTTGTGGAGTCCCATCTGACGGGGCGCGAACTGTTTCCCACAGATCTCGCAGGTCTGCAGTTCTGGTTCCGGGGCTTCTGCTTGCGGGAGGTCCTCGACGATCTCCGGCGGTAGCTCCTCTGCATCCCTGTTGGCGTAAACGAAGCGGTCTCCCGCGTTAATGCGGTCATCCATGAGGAACGGACGGTACCTGCAGTGTGGGCATCGCATAAACTCCCAATCGGTCCCCGGCTCGAATGGTGCGGGGTATTCGTGGTAGGCATCCGGAGATTTGAACATCTCCCCGGTCATGGGGTATTTGAGGTCGCCGAGTCTGATGGTAGCGATGCGCTCCTCGCAGATCTCGCAGTAAACGTCGATGATGGTGTCGGGGCTCATTTATCTCCCTCCGGTATGGTCTTGATTCTCTGCTCCGCTTTCCTAGGGTCTTTCATGGCCCTAATGTACGGGTCTTCCTTGGGCCTGGGCTGCTTGTTTTTGGGCGCATCGGGCGGCAGTATCCTGGCGGGTGGATGGCCGGCGCTCTGCCTACCCATCTGGAATCCAAGGTAAATGACGCCGATAAAGGCGAACGCAAGAATGGCGACGATGGTTGCTCCTGCCGCTACGTCAATCCAGATCATGGAATATCCTCCTATCTCGGTGCTGGTTACGGGTGTTGCGGATGAATCGCTGGGCCTCGATGTGGGCCGCTTCCTCCAATGAGGGCTTTTTCTTCCCCTCGACATGGTCGATGTGCTGGTTTACGATGTCCTTGAGCTTCTTCTCTTTGTCGTTGGCCGCGGCCATGCTGTCCATCAGGTGGCCGACGGTAGCCAGGTTGTCGACCTGGTCGTCGTGTTCTCCCCGGGGGAAGCGCCTGATCTCGTGTTCCAAGGGCTGTAACCAATCGGGTTGGTTGATGCTTCGCTCCGGAAGCAGGACGTATCCCTGGCGTACCCGTCCCTGGATGCTCCTGCCGTTGGCGATCTTGTCCTGGTTCTGCTTTGTGACCGTCTGCAGGTTGATGTAGGTGTTCTGCTCCCCCATCATCTTGCGTAAAAACGGGCCGATGGCCTTGATGATGTTGTCGCCCTGACATCCCCAAATGAGGGGCTTGTGTTCCCTCTGTACTTCGAGCATTCGGGTCGCCACTCCTAGAGCGTCCCATTGCCCCCTGATCACGTCCAGGATATAAATCCGGTTGTCGCTCCCTACGCCGACGACCATGATGCTGGTGTAGTCGGCCGTGGTCTTCTCGCTCAGTGCGGTGTCGATGACCGCGTATATGTTCAGGTACTTTGGCCGCTCCCGGTATCGCCCGAAGTCGGCCAGCTTGAAGTAGGCGTTTTCGTCCTCGGGGCTTGGGTCCAGGAGGTACTGGCAGGAGAAAATGTACTCTCCGACCGTGGGGTCCTTCCGGATGGCCGTCAGCACATCGAGGTTGAACTGTTCCGGCCAGAGGGCTTGTCCCGTATCCGGATCGATCGCCGGCTTGCGATATACGGTGTATCCTGTGCCCTCCCTGGCCATGTCGCAGTGGAGGTCTCCGTCGTTGTAAATAGTCCCCGCGATCTGAATGTTCCCTCCGGTCTGCAGAATAGAAGAACGCATGAGTCCGTAACCATCACGGCACTTGTCCATCTGGTCCCGTGTCGTGCAGGTCTCCGGCGTGACGATGTCGTCACACTTAATGACCGGGAAATGAAGACCGGTCGGCTGGTTCTCCAGGCTGGTTGCCTGGAAGCTCGGTTCTTGGCGTCCAGTATGGTGGGGGAGGATGAATTCTTCGTCTGTCCATTTTGGGCTCTGCTTGAATGGGTTCTCCCAGGTGAGGTCCGGGAACAGTTCCCGGAAGAGAAGATTTTTTTCAAAATGCCATTTAATCGCCCGGGTCTTCTTGACGCTCCTTTTGAGGGCGTCGCATACGATGGCGATGGGCTCGGCTGGGGCGTTGAGGTACTGCCTGATTCCGTCCGCGATGGTGAACATCTGCGTCTTGCAGTGGCCCCGTGGCAGGAGGTATAAGGAGAGGTTGCGTTCTCGTTGGATCTCTCGGCAAAACTCGCTGTGCACCGGGCTGGTGATCCAGTGGTATCCGAGGATGAATTTTGCCAGGAAATAGAGGTCACGTTTTGCCGTCTCCCTGAGCGCTATTGCCCGATCCTGCTCCGTCGGCAATAACACCAACTGCTGCCAGAAATGACTGTACAGCGGGTCCGACAGTGAACTCATGGGTATGTTTATGCTCATGGTTGCTGGTTATATTCCCCTCAAATCGCTCGACCTTCCCCCATCCGAAGCGCCTCTCCAGGATGTACTTGATGTCTTCCGAGTTCCCGGTCCCGGCCATCGCCTTGGTGTATAGCTTGTTGGCGAGGGATGCTTCTCCGGTGGCTCTCCCCTTCGTTAAAGCGTCCGAAAATTCGCTATATTCCCGTTTACGTCTATAGAATGTGTCTTTGCCGATGCCCAAGAATGCGTAGATTTTTTCGTCGGTTAGGCCCTGCGCTGCGAGGGTCTGTACTGTTTTGAGGTCTATTTCGATGGGCTTGCGCCCTGGTCTGGCCATGGCCTCTTTCTCTCCCAAAACGGGTAATCTTGATATGATGACGGAATTATAACCCCTGTTTTGGGGGTGCTTTGGTGTGTGTGGACGGACGATACTCGGATGGGATGTCTGCGATACCTGTGCGATACTTGGGCGATACCTCAACGCGGAAACAATTTTCTTGACAAGTTTTGCGGGATTTGTTCCTGACGTTTATTTTGAGCTTCTGTCAAAGCGAGAGAAGTGCATGGAGGAGCTTGCGGCGTTATGCGCAGATAAAAAAGGCGCCTTCCTGGTTTGGTTGGCGCATTTTTTATTTTGCTATTCTCCTGACCTCAAAAATACATGGCCTCGAAATTCAACACGTTCCGGTCTACTTCTCCACGGCCTTCATCAATTCGCCCAGTTTCTCCCTGTAGATCCGCTTGGCTTCATTCCGGGCGAATTCGGCGGCGATCCGTTTCTTCTGCTCGTACTCTCTCCAAAGTCGATTTATTTCTGAGTGGTAGGTATAATTCCAATCCGCCGCCCACCTCTCCCCCGTTTCCTTGTCGCTGCTCTTGGGTGGGGTTTTCCCGCACACTCCGTTGGCATACTTTTCTGCCTGCAGGATAAATTGATTCCGCTCTTCGACGTAGCTCATATCAATACGAGATTTTTTCCGCAGCCGGCTCATCCTCCATGATCGAATGATATCCTTGTCGCTCTCCCACTGATCTCCCAATTTCATGATAGGAAAACCGTCCTCTCTGTGCAATTTCATGATCAATCTCTCTGAACATGGAAGATTTATCGCTCTACAATAATCCTGAATTTCATCCATTGTGACCAGTGCCGTGCTTTCTCTCATTTCTCCTCCTGGGTTTTGAGTTCGCGTTCTGCGTTATCGATTATCACCATGATTCTGGCGATCTTGTCCGTGCTGGTGTCACAGGATCTAAGAACGGTCCGTATCTGACTGATTAGAGTGTCAATGTCCATTATTCCGCTTCCTCCCGTGTCCATGTATGGCCGCAATTCGGGCAGGTGATCTGTTTTGCCTCTTCTCCGCCAGACCCATGACCTTCGGACAGCTCCTGGTGAATCGGCGCCAGGGTGAGCTTCAACTCTCCCGGGTCGAAACCCAAAAGATCCATATCAATCGCTCCCGTGTCCAATTCCAGAAGCAATTCCTTCAACGGAGGCAGGTCAAATTCTCCACCATGTTTGTTGGCTGCAATGTTCGCTGCCTTCTCCTTCTCCAGGTCCCAATCCACTTCCCGGTACGTCCATCGTCCGAACGGTGTCTCGATATACCCCTGGGCAACGGTCCCGACGTTGTCCTCGTGTTTTTCCTTGATAATCTTCCAGGCAGGGTCAAAGTGCTTCAGGCGCTGATGGCCCCCAATGAGGCTCCCGGTTCTGACATTTCGAATTACTCCTGACAGATCGCCGAATTCCTTCATGGCTTTTCCCAGGGCCTGGAGATTCCAGTCGCTGATCTTCCGGGGGTTGTACTGACTTGGATGCAAATCTTTAACGTTCATTTGTTCTTCCTTTTTCGCTGCTGGTTTAAGGTCTTTTACTTCCATCTACGCTCCTTGTGTTCTGAGTTGTTCTCTGATTTCCATTAATTGGTCCACGGTCCACTTGCAGACCGCCTTCGCTGCCTGGGTGATTCGGGTCATGCGCTCCGTGCCCAGGTACCTGTCCTCTACCATCTGCCGGAATGCTTTCGGGTGCTTCTCGGCTTCCCGGTGGCATTTCCAGCAGAGGGTTATCCCGTCATCGAGCAGCCATCGGCTCCCTTTATTGCCCCTGCCCCATATGTGGTGGGCTTCGACGTCGTCCCCGTGATAATTGCAGCCGGGATACATGCATTTATACCCGTCGCGCTCCTTGACCCGTTTACGCCAAAGGTCGTCAAGAATCTTCTCCAGAGTTTTCCGGCTGGGGAGTTTCATTCCTTCGGTCTCCGATATCCGTCGAGTAGCGCCCTGATGGTCTGTGCGTAGGTCGTCCCTGCGAGTCTGTAAAAATCGAAGGTCTCTCTTTTCCCCGTCCTGTCATCGATGCTGTAAAGCGATGAGAGTTCATACAATTCAATTGCAAGTGCGGGATTTGTGAACGGTCTGGGGTATCGATAGTGTGGCGTCACCGTCTCCACCTCGATCCGTTTCCCATCGCCTGCGCCTCCTACCAGAAGCATCAGCATTTTCCCACCCTCTCGTATACTGGATACACGCTCCGCGCCGGCTTCGCCTCATTGCGCTCCTTCTGCCTCTGCCTCCTGGCACATTCCTTCGCTCCCTGGTGTCGCACCGGGTACTTGGCATTAAATTCTACCTTCGGGACCGAACGGAATTTCCGTTTGTACCAGGGGGCCCGGTCTGTCTGCATTTGCTCAAGAAATCGCTGTATTAAGTCCATATCTAACCTCCTATGGCGGCTCTGACGTTATCGGCCTGTATTTGCAGGCTGGCCTCCAGTTCGGCGATGCGTTTCTGCTGCTGCTGGATGATGTCCTTTCCATCGATCCTGGCCGTCAGTCGGCGCACCAGGCTCAGTAATGCATCGGAGCAGTTTTTGATTCCCGTGAGCAGGTCTTCTCGGGTGAGGCTGCCAATTCTCCGTATTTCCTTCCGTGTCTCAGTCGGGATGCTCTGGTCTCTAGCGATGATACCGAGTGTCGGTTTCCCATGACCCAGGCAAGTGTTTTGTAGATATTGGCCGGGATTTTCGATCCCTCGAATGCCGTTATCTGTGCCCGAATCCTGGCGTCCTCCTCTGCTGTGTACGGATTGTTTCGTTTCATTCTTTCATCCTTTCTCGGTTAGGTGTGTGAAGATCCGCCGGAGGAAATACGAGCGGACTAGGGATATGAGGGTAAACCAGGCGCCTATCCAGAGGTTCGTCCGGATCGACACGTGGATCCCAAACCAGGGGAAAATCAAAACCTGGGAGGCGATCGCTACCCCGTAGCCTGCCAGGACGTTGACGACAGATTCCATGGCGCTGTGACGTTTCTGCTGCATCACCGTCCCCCGAAATCCAGGAAGCCGTCCCGGAGGCCAAGGGTGTCGATCACGTCATCGATGCTCCGGGCGACGAACCCAATGCCTCCGTTTTCCTGGATGTTCTTCAAAAACTGTTCCTGCTCGGGGCTGACATTCCCTATCGCGGTCTTAACTTCGATCCCGAGGAATCGGCCTTTATAAATGCCAATGATATCCGGGACGCCTTTTGTCCCCATCATTCCTCCCCAATTTTTCCAGTGGAATATCTGGAAGCGGGTCAGTAGGTCCCGGATGCTTTTGGTGATAGCTGCCTCGGTGTGGGCTGCTGGCGGTGTCTTCTTCTTGCGGGTGAGAGTGTTCATGCTATCCCCTTCCCCCTTCGATCATCTTCAGGGCTGGTCTCTGTCCGATCATGGCGATCCTGGTGTTCTCGGCTCCGTTCTGCCCTTCGAATATTCCCGGGAGATATCGTGGATGATTGTCGTTCTTCGCCATGATAGTGTACAGCCGCTCAAATTCTTTTTGCTTCCACTTGAGATCCGCTTCGAGCCAGTTCCCTGTGTCCGGCCATCCTCCCATGAATTGGATCACCGAGTGGATGACCGGGTCGGTGAATTCTACACTCTCGTATGTTCCGATTCTCCGGAGGGCTGTTATCATCTCGATCCAGGCGGTTGTGGCCCTGTCCTCAGTCGTTCCTTGGATCTCTTGGATGATCTCTGCTGGTTTCGGGAATGATGGGTAGACCCGGCTGGCGAACATCTTCTCGACGGCGTTCTTGATGTCTTGGATGGGGAAGATCTCCAGGGCTTTGAAATATATTTCGATCTTGATGGCTGTCGGTGGGCGTCCCCCATCGTATACTTCCGCCAGCCCTGCCATTATTTCTGCGAATTTGATCAGATCTGCTTTTTTCACTTTTTTACTCCTCCATCGATCGCTGTTTGTATTCTAACCATTCCGCTATACCGGCCTGCCGGAAGGATGGTTGCGTCCTTCCCCGCGGCGCCTTGTCTTTTAGTGCGTAGACGTCCTGCCATGAATTCCGTGTTGACTGGTCTATGATTTCATTGATGTCGTCTCCGTTTTGTTGGCTGAGTCTTACCGCCTCGGTGACGACCAATGCTTTTGCCCAGTCTGTCATCGGCTTCTTGATGGCCTTCCGCATCTCCTCGAAGGCTTTCCAGGTTTCTGGTTCTATGAAATCGGGGAGGGTAAAAATATACTCTGGTTTCTTCTTGGCCTTTCGTTTCTTTTCTGATGGCGTTTCTTTTTCTTTTTCGGGGGGTGGATCGCTTTCTTTTGTAGAAGTGTCTTTTGTAGAAGTGTCTTTTGTAACAGTGTTTATTGTGGGTATCTCTACAGATGACAGCCCAGTCATCTCTACCGATGACAGGGTGTCATCTCTACCGATGACAGTTGTCATCTCTACCGATGACAGGGTGTCATCTCTACCGATGACAGTTGTCATCTCTACCGATGACAGGGTGTCATCTCTACCGATGACAGTTGTCATCTCTACCGATGACAGTTGGGGGCCTTCTTTGTCATCTCTACTGATGACAGGCTTGTCATCTTTTTTGATGACGGTGATCCATCCCTCATGGTCCTTTTGGAACCCGTATCTGATGCTTCCGCTGTCATCTTTTTCGATGACAATCATGTTCTTCGCTGCCAGGGATTTGATGGCTCGAAAAATGAGGCGTCGGTCCAGTTGGATGCATTTGGCGAATTGTGAAAGGGTGAGCCAGTCGGTTTTTTTGGACCATCCGTAGGTCTTCCGGAAAATGAACCACAGGACCCGGGATTCGTATGGCGAAAGATTGACCCGCATTAAAGCCTCGGCGATCTCGTTGGCTATGGGTACGAATCCTTCTTCTACCTGTGGATTGGCCATGGTCCTTCCCTATCTCCCCTCACTTCTTTGAATCCCGAATAGCCACGGCCTTCTCCATCATCCGAAAGGTGGTTCTCCCCCACTCGACGAGATCGAGATAATCCTGACGGGGTATGATCACGGCGTCTCCCATATCCAGGAGGTCCTGGAATTGTTTGATTGTGAATCCTTCAGTTCCGTTCTTGACCCTTGAGACCTTTGAAACGTGGACGTTGAGATGATCCGCAACGATTTTCATCCCTCGCGTCTCCACCATCTCCTGCACGTAGTCCTCGACTGTTGGAGCGTGCACAACTCCCGCAATTCGTTGCAAATCGTCGTGTTGGTGTTTGCTATCTGTCATTGCTATCCTCCAATCATCGAACCAGATATTGAAAACGGATCAAATCCGAGTTCATTGACAATTTTTTGGTGGGCCTCCGGGTACTTGTCCGGATTCTCCATCCAGGCATTAAGGGCAGTGTGACTTACGTTGGTTAATCTTGAGAAATTACGGAGCGATTTGTATTCGAATGTAATGCAATGCTTTAATTTTTGCCTGATCGTCAATGGAGGTCTGATAAGGGCTAAAACATTGAAATTATGCCTTGTTTCCATTGGCAACCTTTGATATACGATTAATTAATGCTTCTCTGTTTAGGAGAGCGTAAATGTTCAGGAAAATGACCGCAGGGACCTTCTGTCTATCCAGTTCGCAGTCCTTTACGGTATCCCTGGACGATCCGATTAACTTCGCCAGGGCGCGTTGTGATAGTTTTAAATCCTGAGTTCTGATCTGCCGGATTTCGTCGGCAATTGTTTTGTTGTCGATCAATTAAGGCTCCTGGAAATGGGTACAAAAAACAAATACGATTCAAAAACCGATCAAGAGTTAGCTCGAATACAGTCCATGAATCACCATCAATCGGAAGAGTTCATTCTTGCCGAAAAAGCATGGCAAAAACGTCTCTCGAAAGAGCAGATAATTATGACCAGCTTCGCCACCGGTATATGGACCGTTATTGGTGTTATCCTGGGATACTTTTTAGGGCTAAAACCATGATCGAACCCAAAAAGAACCCGAAAATAAACGTAGCCGCCATCAGCCAATATTGGCCGAATGACAGTTTCTTTTCATGCTTAACAACGATGTCGATGAGAAGTTCTTCCGTTGCAATATGTTCCCCGCATTTCATGCGAAAAAGCATGGCATCGCTCAATATTGGAATGAGATCGGTTCTTCTCACTAATACGCTCCCTACATGACGCAAGGGGGATAATACACAACACTACGTGGTGTTGTCAAGATTAAATACAATTAGTGTGCATTTATGGCAAGGTTAAAACCGGACAAAAAAGATTTAGATTTTTTCTCAAAAAAAATTACCGAAATCATAGATACCGATGGTCGTGACATAAAGGTGATTGTCGAGGAATGGGGCGTATCTTATGAGGCTGTTCGCTTATGGATGAAAGGAACGCGGCTTCCTGATGGAGGGCAATTATTAAATCTTAAAAGAAAATTAAAATGTTCTATTGATTCGCTGCTGACTGGCGAGAATAAAGAGTTTGACGAATCTACTGCTGGACAATCTGAGGAATTAAAAAATCTTTGTCTCGATCTAAAGGAAATACTGGAAACTGCCGATGAAGTTTCTATCGCCGCTCTAAAAATGAACATGGCGATGATTAAGGGGGCGGTCAAGGACCGGCTCGAAGCGAAGAAAGACAAACAGGAAAAGATTCAATTGGAGAAACGTGTCAAGGTGCTAGAAAAAAAAGTAAAGGAACATGACAAGCAAAAACCGCATGGCTGTGCGGAGGCACCAGGAGATTACCTCCCTACTGCCGAAAAGGAAACGTGATTCACGCGGATTTTCGGTCGGTGGTAGGGAGTTGCAGGGAGCGAAAATCCGGGGAGAATAAAATACTATATTATCGGGGGACCCAATGAAAAAAACTGCCATTTTGTCCTTTGTTTTTATTACCTTTGTAATCTTAATCATTTATCCCATCAATGCATCGGGCTGGAGCTGCGGACGGGAAATTGTCTCGGTGGGCGACTCAAAGGGCAAGGTCTTGACAAAGTGCGGAAGCCCCGAATCCTCTTATGTCGCCAATGAAAAACAATCCGGAACGTTTGGCAGCCGGCCACGTAGTCGCGGGCGCTATAGCGGATCTTATAAATCAACCACGACCGTCACTGAAATTTGGATTTATAATTGCGGTGCAAATAGCTCCGTGTATGAGCTGAAATTTGAAGGAGATGTCCTGGTTGATATTCGATCCATCGGAAGAGGATCCGGCTGGGAAGGTTGTCGATCTGCCGAAGAAAGAAGGATATTGGAGTTGGATTAATGGTTTTCAAGATCTTGCCTTTCTTCATCGTATGGACATTTCTGCATATTCTATTGTGGGCGTTTGCACCTCATCCCCGGCTGCGTTATGCACCCGAATATTTCTTTCCTTTTGGCGGTAGCCTTCGCCATTACGATATTACAGAATTCTTGATCTACGTCGGTACGCCTTTTGTGATCTATTTGGTTTATCGATGCTATAAACCCTCGGAGAATCATCCATGAATGCCATATTAACAATTTTGAAAGAAACGCTTTTAATCCTAACGCCGCTCTTGTTGATTTATGCTATTCCTCAAAGTTGGTTGGGTCTGTTGATTGCAATCATTTTGTTGACGGCCTCTTTACGTCAGGCAATCAGGGCGATTTCTGGTCCCAAGGGAAGCGTCTATCATGGCGCGGGCGTCGGAATTGTAATCAACTCTGTTCTTATTGCCATTCTGGTTGGTCTTTGGCCTCCCGTGTGGGCCCGCATCCCTGCTTGGTGTCTGATACTGGGATTATTCTATAATTCTTACAGAATTCTCAGACAAAACAGTTCCCCGTTTTTTCTCTGGATAAAATAACACCGATGGAATCGGTGCTCTTGTTGCTTAATAGGGAAATAAAAAAGCAATGAATTTGAAATGAATCATTAGAAGAGCCCCCGGTTTTTGATTTGCTTGAATTTTGATGTAACGTGAAATTAATTTTTTTGTTCTTTGGGATGATTATTGTTTTCTTTTCTTCTGGTAAGAAATGCTCCAACAATAGCTGCGATGGCTGGACCGCCAAATACAGATGCAGCAATTTCTCTCCCAATCACCGCCAGGTACGTTGCGATACCCGCCATGATTATCACGATAAGAAACGCGAGTATCTGGCCGATCCGTCTTTCAAGAAATTCTTTTTCTGTGCCCTTGATATCTGCATCAAGGGCTTTTCTTTCCAGTTCATGGCGATGCGCTGATTCAGACTCCGCCATGGATACAATTCTTTCTGCAAAACCGGGTTGGATATCATCATATCCCTGAAGAATGGGTGGCGGAGGCAAAGGCCCATTAAATGACGCCGCAACCAGTTTCGCGTAAGATTGGTCTTTCTCTTGCGGTTTGGCTGGAACGTTCTGACCTTGATTACCCTTTTTCATTTATCGACCGATCCAGGACAATAGAAAAACTTTTACCGACCTTCTCCCAATCTGATTTCAAAGCCATCATCCCGGATCTGTGAGGATTATATCTTTTCCTTTTGGAAGTTCGGAGTTTTTCGGACGGTGCAATGCAAAAAATAGTTCCTGCGCCCTTTATCATATTTCTCAATAGCGTTGTCATCTTTGCATCCTCCTTCCTGCTGATATCATTAACCAAATCCCCATAGTTCAATTTCATCCTATTCAACTGCCATTAAGTTGTCAAGAAGAAATGGTGGGATATTACACAAATGACTTTATGAACCATCAGAAAGGGAAAGTGAAATATTTTTCATTGCAAAGTGTACTCTACGTGTTTTTCTTCTTGACTAATACAACTCTAATTGTGTATCATCTCCCCCAACAGAAACAAAACGCCCCAATTTCTCAGCGGTGTAGGGGCCGCGAGGGGAAGCAGATTCCCCCAGTGCTCCAAAACCCAAACATGGTACCGGCGGTCAAAAGTCAGAGATCAAATGCCGGAAGTAGGGCGGCCTCGGCTGCGGCAAAATTATCTGTTTAGGGGGAAATCATGTTGACCTATCAAGCTCTCGAAGACGAACTGGTTTCCCGCATAAAAAAAGCGGGAAAGGTTGTTATTATCATCCTCATCATCGCTGTCTCTCTTGCGGCCCTCTGCTGGATTATTATCCCAGGGGGCCGTCTTATTTCTCAGGGAGCGGTACCCGTTCGGCTCGTGGGCGATACCACTCCGCAATCCGCATGTTTTTATGAGCCGGATGGCTGGAGATGCCATGCGCTCGTAAAGGGGGAATAGGCATGCTTGCGAATTACGACGTTGTTGATCGGGATCTTAACCGGCATTTATCGGACATTGACCGGGAAGAATGGTTCTCGGAACTGCAGAGGCTCGGGTTTCCCCACCCCTGCCTAGATTGCCGGGAGCGCTGTACGCCACATTGCGAGTTTTGGGGTGTACGAGGATTTAACACCGGTGAATAAGCGGGACATGTCACAGCAGTCATGCGTTATTTGCAAGAAGTGGCGAACGATTAAGTGCTGCGAACGCAAACAAACAGGGCGCGATTCTTTCCCGGGCGATTGGTGCTTCGGGTTCAAAAAGAAAACGCCGGTAAAAAATGACGGAGCCCTCCGTCATGTGGCGGTCCCTTCTCCCCCGGGAGGGGCTGTCACTACCGGTATCCATTTCGAGGTGTTGCGATGAACGAGCATCCGGACATAATCGACGGAATGCCATCTGTGACGGTGGTTATCAGCACGGTATTCAAGCATTGGTTTAATTTTGATTGTGTTCCGGAGGACGTCCTGGAGGCGGCCAAAGCTCGCGGAAACGATGTCCATAAGGCCTGCGCGGTCGTGGCTCAAGGGCTCTTCCCGATGATCGCTCCGGAGTGCCAGGGTTACCTGGATTCCTTCCGAGGGTGGTTCGACATGATGGTCGAGGATGTCCTGCTCGTCGAGGAACGCCTGGTGGATCCCGTTTTGGGATTCCATGGGTGTCCGGATCTGATTGTCTGGACAAAACAGCATGAGATCATCCTGGTCGATCTCAAAACTCCCGAAGCGCTGATGCCTACCTGGAAGTGGCAAATTGCAGCTTATGATCGCCTGGTCGAAAAGTGCAAAGGTTGGAAGGTTGATCGCGCCGGCTCTCTCCGGCTCCGTCCGGAGGGTGTGGCGCTGATGAAATATTACGAGGCGAAGGACAGGCGCCGTGATCTGGCGGTCTTCCTGTCCGCCTTAAATGTCTACAAAAACGCGGCTTAAGAAAAGGAGGAGGTGTGATTATGGGATTTGATTTTAGTGCCATGTTGGATGAGGACACAAAACGGAAGGTGGGGGACGAGGAAACTGTGGTGGACGCGGTCTATGCCGGCTCCGAGATGTCACTGGAAACGGTGAAGCCGAAGTTCCGGGATCTGGTGACCGGGGTCGATATCATGGTGGCCAGGGCGAATGGTCTTGTGGTCGATTCAGATGGCGGTCTTAAAGATGCGACTGCCCTGGGCGTCGATGCGAAGCGGATCGCCAAGTTGATCGAGGCGAAGCGGAAGGAGGTCATTGGCCCCCATTCCGAATTCGTTTCCTCTGTGAACAATTTCTGTTCAGGATTCACGGAGCGGCTGGTCCTCAATGCCCGGAAGACGAATCCGAGCAGCATCGAGGGTGTGTTGAAGGCGAAGATCTCCACCTACCAGGCGAAGGTTGAACTGGAACGCCGGAAACGGGAAGAGGAAGCTCGGCGGGTTGCGGCCGAACTGCAGGACAAGCTGGATGCGGAGGCTGCGGAGGCGAATCGTAAAGCCGAGGAAGAAGCTCGGCAGAAGGCCGTTGCCGAAGCCCAGGCGCGTGGTGCCGGAGCACTGGAGACGGCATCGCTTATCCAGGATGCAGTGGCCGAAGCCCAGGCCAATGCGATCGAGGCACCCTCTGTTCCGGCGCCGGTGATTCCCCAGGCGTCCGGGCCCGTCAGGGCTGAGAACGGCGGAACGGCTTATGGGGCCACGACCTGGGTTTGCACCATCGTCGATCCATCTCTGGTCCCGCGAGAGTTTTGCGCTCCGGTCCAGAAGCTCTTAAACGATGCGGTCAAGCAGGGCGTCCGCGTTATCCCGGGATGTGAAATCAAAGAAGAGACGAGCGTCCGGTTTCGGCGCTAACTACCAAAGGAGGTTTTTGAAATGGCTCAGATTTTACCTGTCGCGCAACAAAGGGCTGCTGATATCCGTGGCCTGCTCGAAAGAAGCCGGAAGCAGATGGAGGCGGCGCTGCCGAAACATTTAACCGCCGACCGTCTTCTCCGGGTGGCTATGACGTCGATTCAACGGACGCCCAAGCTGCTGGAGTGTACTTCCAAGTCCCTGCTGGCCTGTGTCATGACCTGTGCCCAGCTTGGTCTGGAGCCTGATCAGTTTCTCGGCCAGGCGTACCTGGTACCTTTTCGGAATAAAGGCACCATGGAGTGCACTTTGATCCCCGGCTACCGTGGCTACATTGCCCTGGCTCGTCGCTCTGGTGAAGTTCAAACGGTCGCTTCCCAGGTGGTCTACGAGAAAGACCAGTTTGATCTGGTCTTCGGCATCGATGACCGTTTGGAGCATCGTCCTCATATCAATGGAGACCGTGGCGCTGCAGTGGGCGCATATTGCGTCTTCAAATACAAGGACGGTGGGTATTCATTCGACTTCATGTCTGTCGACGATATCGAGCGCATTCGGAAGCGCTCGAAGTCTTCCGAAGAAGGCCCGTGGGTCACTGATTGGGACGAGATGGCCAAAAAGACCGTAATCAAGCGCCATGCGAAGCTGGCGCCCATGTCGGTCGAGTTTCAACGGGCGGCTGCTCTTGAAGACCGGGCATTCTCCGGGGAGTCGCAGTCTGATCTCCTGGAAATGCCGGAGGGGTCCGATGCCGATGTGATCGATGCCTTGCCGGAGGTTTCCCCGGATGATGCCATTAAAGCCTTCGATGCCTCAGTCCCGGACGGAACGGACATGGCCCGACTGTCCACGTTCCTGGAGCAGACGGCGAAGGCCAACGGCGCCACGGTGGATGCGTTCAAGGCCGAAGCCGCAAAGGATCTGCCGGGTCTCTGGAAGTTCTTCTCCGCCTGGGTGAAGCAGGAAGATGCCAAGAAAAAGAGCGATCCCATGGGTGACCGGTTCGATTGCCCGGACGGTGGATACGTAACCCTGGAGGTCTGCAAAGACTGCAAAAAGCGCGAGGATGCCCAGGGTGTTGTCTGCCCGGCTTATTCTTCCGTCAAAAAATAGCCTCCTTCTCACCTTTTTGAAGGCGCACCTTGGCCCCTGGCCTCCCTTAACGGAAAACAGGGGCCTCCAATCGGAGATAATGGAATGGACGTTAAGCCAGGACAACGATTTGGGACCCTTGTTGTGGTCGAGTCTGTCGGGAAGAGAGTCAAAAAAAGTGGGCGCCCTGCCCGTGCCTGGCGCTGCCGGTGCTCTTGCGGAACGGTCGAGACCATATCTCAAGGGGAATTAACGGGTGGCTTTCGTCGGCGCTGTGTATCGTGCTGGCGAAAGATAATCAAAGAATTGGGAATATCAGAAGAAGGATTGATCCCCGGGGGTGCTATCCCGCGTCGAGATAATTATTTGACTGTCGATCGTCGCACAAAGTCTGGATTCATCAAATACTGGAGTCAGGCCCGGTATCACTTTTACGAGACATTCGGGCGTGTCTACTCGGACACGGTCGCATTGGAGGAATGGCAGAAGTTGTTTCCCACTACAAAAATCAAAGGAGAATGTTGATGGTTAATCGCGTTTATTTAATCGGTCGGCTCGGTGCGGATCCCGAGGTCCGCTACACTCCGGACAGTACCATGGTCGTCAATTTTAGGATTGCTACGGATGAATCCTATAAAAACCGGAGTGGTGAGAAGGTCTCCAAGACGGAGTGGCACCGAATTGTGGTGTGGGGGAAGCTGGCGGAGATCTGCGGGAACTACCTGGGCAAGGGTGCCTTGGTCTTCATTGAGGGTAAGTTGCAGACGCGGACCTGGGACGACAAGGAAGGGAATAAACGATCCGTGACGGAGATCCTGGCTTCCGGGATGAAGATGCTGGAGTCGAGGCGGTCCCAGGGTGGCGATGATAGCCGTGATCCTGAACCGCTGCCGGATGATGATGTGCCGTTCTGAGGTGGGATATGGGATATCGAAACATTCCCCTCGCAGTAAGGCAGGAGTACGGCGAGTCGCTGGCTGAGGCGATTAAAGGATTCGCGCTGCTGGGGTCTCCTATGACAGTGGCCGCGGAAGTTTTGAAGATCGACTACAAGACTTTCCGGGGTTGGGTGAGGCGTTTAAATCTCCGCCATCTGTTTGTGCGGAGTCGCTACAAAAGCGAATACAAGAAAAACCAGAAGGGTCGGCCACATAAGAGACGCTATACGGATGAGGAACTGCTCCGGCAGATTGTCGCCTGCAGATACGAGTGCGCTCGGGCAATAAATAAAAAACCTTCAGCCGGCGCGATCATTGGAAGATTTGGAACCTGGAATAACGCAAAACAAAAAGCAAAGGAGATGGAAAATGGATTTAACAAAGCTTGAAACAGTATCACTGGGCAACCTGGGTGGTGGCGCAGCCATCGAGAAATTTAACGATGAACTGGTGCGGTCCCTTTGATGTCAATATTATTGTGGTTAATAAAATTAATGTCAAAAGCGATCGATACGCGGGGACCGCACCAAATAAAAAGGATGGAGGGAAATGAATGAACTCTCACTCTTTAGCGGTGCAGGAGGCGGACTGCTCGGATCAAAACTCCTTGGATGGAATCCCATCGGATATGTTGAATGGGATGACTACTGCCAACGGGTCATCGCAGCCCGAATCAAAGACGGACTCCTGCCCAACGCCCCTATATTCGGCGATATCAGAACATTCATTGATTCGGGATGTGCGGAGCTTTACCGAGGGATTACGGATGTTGTCACAGGGGGATTCCCCTGCCAGCCGTTCAGTGTCGCCGGAAAACAGAAGGGAGCCGAAGACAAAAGGAATATGTGGCCGGCGACAAAAGATGTTATCAGAATCGTGCAACCTCGATATGTCTTGCTCGAAAACGTCCCCGGTCTCCTTGGGATATCCAATTGCGATCCTGGACAATGGGATCTGGATCACGCCCCAAAAGACAATCTTCGGTATTTTGGAACCATACTCGCAGACCTGGCCGAAATCGGGTTTGATGCGAGATGGACAGTGCTGGGGGCTGACGATGTCGGCGCACCGCATAGGCGAAAACGGGTCTGGATTGTGGCCTACCATAACCAGGCGCGACTATCGCAATTCATCGGATCGAAAACGAAACTCACAGGGGCCGGATCTCATTGGGTATCTCTGCCGCATAACTGGGGAATCGGGAATCCGACTAAAACCTTCATTCGCCGAGGAGTTTATGGGGTGGCCTGTCGGGTGGACCGACTTAAAGCCATTGGCAACGGGCAAATTCCAGCAGTGGTTAGAGCAGCATGGGAGATTTTAACGGGTTAATAACCGGGCGGGTGGCAAGTGTACCGCCCAGCAATAAAAGGATGGAGGGAAAATGGAAATCTTTTGGATGATTTGGAACGAGAATGGACACGCCCCGACAGTCAAGCATACGACCGTACGGGCTGCGAAATGCGAGGCGGAACGGCTGGCCCGTTTTAATCCCGGGGAAAGATTCATCGTCCTGGAGGCAATCGGGTCGTGCATCAAGCGGGATGTCGCATGGGATGATGTGATTCCGCCAAGTCCGTTTTAAGGAGGCAAAATGAGCAAGCATACGGAGGGGCCGTGGATGTTAGGGAAGCAAGACAGGGTAATCGGGTATATCCCTATATATGCCCGGATCGGCGCAACAAAGTTGGCGTGCATCTGCAAAACAGACGCGCACGAGATTGGGTTTGGCATATCCGAAGCAGAACATAGCGCCAACGCCCGTCTCATAGCCGCGGCGGCGGAACTTTTGGATGCACTAGAATGGCTGAATGCCGAGTTTGAGTGCCGCGACGATGAGTTTGGAGGGGCGCTATTTACCCGCAATGATTTTGAGCGGGTACGGAAGGCCATCGCCAAGGCGGAAGGGGGAAAGGAGGAAGAATGAAAGCATTAACTTTTACAATCATAACTGCCTTGCTAACATCGGGATGGTGGTCGCTACCGTATCTGATTGAGGGCTCGCGTAATGGTATGGTAGCACTAGTGTTTCCATTAACAATATTTTACTTGGTATGGATTGGTATCCTGATATCGAGTGACTGGGAGTGAAGGCGATGGTGAAGAGATATGAACCAGACGAATTAGAAATCATTGGGATGAGACGAGATGATGACGGCGATTATGTTGATTACGCCGACTACGCCGCCCTTGAACAGCGGGTGCGGGAATTGGCAGCGGAAATAGCAGAGCCGTCCATAAAGGAACTTGATGTTCTCTGCCGGATCCGCAAGGCCATCGGTGACAACGGCAAGATGATGCAAGATGAGCTTGTGAGCCATATTGAGGGACTTGTCGGAAGGGTGAAGGAGTTGAACGAGCTTGGACGCTTACTGAAAGAGGCCAAGACCAAAATAGCAGAGTTGGAAGCCGCCCTTGACCTGGCGAACAAGAGGCTGAAGTCGAAAGCCGATCCTCTATCACAGGCATTGAACGAGGGGGACGGGGTATATAGACCATGAATGAAAAAGAAAAACGTTGGCTTGGAACACAAAAGTACGAAATTCATTGCTTCTATTGTGGCGGATTTCACATTACCGGTAATTGTCCGCAAGTTGTGAAAGCGATGAATGGATGGAAATATGACCGGTCTTGCTCAGAGACCGGCCACATCAAAATTGTTCCAAATGGAGATGAATACCCAACAGTATTGGCGTTTAATGGATACCACTATCGCGTAGTAGGACTATGGGGAATCCCTGGAAGGCTGCTTTGGCTCGAACTAGAAAGGTTCTATGGAGATACTATTGTGGCCGCAACTTTTTGTCCAGATGAACTAATGGAGATGGATTTGGGTATGAGCGATGATGAGCAGTTAAGCTCCTGGCTTGGTGGCCTTCCGTTTCTCTCGGTTAGTCCACCGGAATTTAACGGCTCCGAAGCGGAAGTTGATGTCAAAACCACTACCGGTGAGTCGTTATGATAAGGGTTGCACAAGGGGAGGGGCGAGATGACTAAAAAACGCCGTGGACATATCGTAATGGTAGTCGCATTTACCTCGATGGATCTGAGGTCGCACAAATATCATTTGCAACAGGACGCCTAAAGGAAGGTCGAAAACGGGCCCGTTTATCGTCCATGCCTGTAACTGCCATGATGAGTTGGTGGAGGCGTTAAAAGCTGCATCTGTATTTATCAGAAATGGAATCGAGCTTGGGTTCGTCAGGATGCCCGATAAAGATACTCCCGATCCGGCGCATCTGGTTCCGGGAATGATTGAAACAGCAATCGCCAAGGCGGAAGGGGAAAAATAGATGAAAAACAAGATCGACATTGAAAACGGCAGATACTGGGACCGTGCGCTCAGTTTAGTTGATGGTTGTACGCCCTGTAGTCCTGGGTGTGATCATTGCTGGTCGGCGGCGATGACGAAGAGGTTTCAGAAGCAATTCGACAAGTGGCAGAAATACGGAAATTTAGTTGATGAGAATGGTCGCTTTAACGGTCATATTATCACCCACCCCGACCGCCTTGATATTCCCCTGCGGACCAGGAAGCCGACCGTCTTTGCGATTTGGAACGATCTGTTCCATGAGGCGGTACCGTTCATAGTCATCATTCATGCATTATCAATAATGGCGCGATCTCCGCAGCATACTTTTCTGATCCTCACAAAAAGAGCGCAACGAATGGCCGACATCATGACCAGCGAGACAACGCCAAATGATGTTTGGCTGCAGACCGAAAAAGGGTTGGACGATGAGCCAGCGTTATGGCCTCTCCAGAATGTTTGGAACGGCCTGACCGTTTGCAACCAGGAAGAGGCGGACGAAAAAATTCCCGAATTTCTGAAGGTGCCGGGAAAGAAATTCTTAAGCATTGAACCGATGCTGGGTCCGATTGATTTCGCGCGTGTCACAGTCGAGGACGATATTGGCGTAGATTCCCAAATATGGCCATTACACGGCAGTGATAAAATCGATGCCGTGATCCTCGGCGGGGAAACCGGCCCTGGTGCGCGGCCTGTCCATCCTGACTGGGTGCGGTCAGTCCGGGATCAATGTGAGGCATCAAATGTCCCTTTTTACTTTAAGCAATGGGGGAAATGGGTGCCAACGGAACAGCTACCGGATGATGTTTATAATCACATCTACCGCGCAGGAGGCGAAAAATTCGGAGGCGACTACCATCACACGAGTAAGCCGTGTCGCCTGCTCGACGGACGGACGCATGACGATCTGCCGTGGGTGGTAAAGTGACCGCCGATTCCTTCGCGCAGGTCATGATCATGGTCTTCGGCTGCAGCGCGATCTGGTTCGTCGGCCGGAGGGGGCATTGGCGCCGGTGGGGTTTTATCCTCGGCCTCTGCTCCCAGCCGTTCTGGTGCTGGACCGCTTGGCATAACGGTCAATATGGGATCCTCTGCCTGTCCCTCCGGTACACCTACTCCTGGGGGCAGGGAGTGTGGAACTTCTGGATAAAAAAGGAGCAATAAAACAATGCTTGATCGCTTAAGCAGTTTTCTAATCGTTGAGGATCCCAACCTGGTTATCCGGTCTCAGAGAAAGTTCCCCCGGTCAAAAAAGAAGCGGATTCAAAAAAAGTGGAAGAAGAATCAGAACAATTGGGTGTCCCATCCAGATCCCGATTATTACGTCAATAAATGGAGTGGAATTATTACCTGTCATCCGGTCGCGGCGAAGCGTTTGTTGGCTCACACGGTACCTGCGCCACGGTCGTTTGAACGTAGTTACCTTGGTGTCTTTTAATGGATAGCCTTCTGACCCCACAACAGGTCGCTTCCTTGTTGCAAATCTCCGTCCGAGCAGTGTATGATCATGCCCGTGATCTCGGAGGGTTCTACCCTGCCGGGATCAAACTGCTTCGATTCCATCCGGAGATCATTCATGGGATTATGGAAGGACAAGATCCGCAAACATTGGTGCTACAGCTTCGAATTTCAGAAGCATATCTATGCCAAGCGGGGGTTCGCAACAAGAAGAGAGGCTTCCGCTGCTCGAGAGGAGCATCGCAAAGAGCTAAAGTCCGCGGGTCAGGAGTCGTCGACAGGTATGGGCTTCTTGGAGCTTGCCACTCTTTATCTTGATTATTCCTCCCGGCGCTTCGCCGAGCAGACCTTCAAATATAAGCAGTTCGTCTATAAAACCTTCCTGGCCTTCCATGGTGGCGATCTCCTGGTCCACGAAATAACGCCTCATCATATTCATCAGTACCTGGACACTCGTCCCTCTAATAATAATTACAATGTGCATCGGAAGGAATTGTCCTCCCTGTTCAATTTCGCCCGGCGGAAATTAAAGCTGGAGATCCACAATCCCTGCGCGGATCTTGATAAGATGCCCCACTCGAATCCGGAGAAGGTGATCCCGACCGAGGAGGAAATCCTGAAGCTGATCGTTGCCTCGGCGCCTGGTGATGAGCGCGACATTCTTCTCTGCTGCCTCCATACCCTGGGGCGCATCGATGAGGTCCTCCGCATGACCTGGCAGGATGTTAATTTCGAAAAACGGGTGGTGACGCTCTGGACGCGAAAGCGAAAGGATGGAGCCTACGAATCGGACGCGCTTCCAATGAATCGGGATCTCTATGATGTTCTTCGCAGCCGGTGGAAGGGCCGGGCCCAGGACAAGTGGGTCTTCTTCAATGAGGATACGGGCACTCGGTTCATGCATCGGCCTAAAATGATGAAGGGCCTATGCAAAAGGGCGGGGATCCCTCCGATTGGAATGGGGAAGCGTAAGATGAAGCCTCGGGAGTTGAAGGCGTTCATCAAGAAGCATAAGAGGGAACCAGAGCCGGCGGAGAGGTTTGTCGAATCTCCTATCTTTTACGGTTTCCATTCTCTCCGGCACTTCATGGCTTCTTTTCTGGCCGACCAGGAGAAGGTCGGGACGAAGGCTGTCTCGGGTCTCCTGCGTCACAAAAATCTGCGGACGACCGAGATTTATCTCCATTCGATAGACGAATCTCATCGGCAGGCGATGGACGGTTTTGAGGGGAAATTTGCACCAAAAAATGCAAATCCGCAACCAGCAGCCGCAACCAAAAATGAAAAAGAGGTCACGGAATCACCGTAACCCCTTGATTTTCCTGGTCGGGGCGGAGGGATTTGGACCCCCGACATCCTGCTCCCAAAGCAGGCGCGCTACCAGGCTGCGCTACGCCCCGATAATGAAACGCTTCAATGGCCCTGGAGCCACTTCTTGAAAAGATCGAGCGCTTTCGCACGATGGCTCAGCACGTTCTTTTTCTCCGGAGCCAGCTGGGCGGCGGTCAAACCCAGATCGGGAAGATAAAACACGGGGTCGTATCCGAATCCCCTGTCCCCAACCGCTTCCGTGTGGATCATCCCCCGCCAGGTTCCCTCGAAGATTTCGAAACGGCCGTGCGGATGGTACAGAACCAGGACACAGCGGAACACGGCTCCACGCCTTTCCGGGGAAACGCCTTCCAGCCGCGAAAGCAGCTTCCGGTAATTCTCCTCGTCCGTAGCGCCTGCTCCGGCATACCGGGATGAGTAAATCCCGGGTTCCCCGTTCAAACAATCCACTTCCAGGCCCGAATCGTCGGCGAGCACCGCTTCACCGGTCAACGCCGAATAGGTTTTCGCCTTCTTCAGGGCATTCTCCAGGTAAGTCGCACCGTCTTCTTCCACATCCGGCACACCGGCGTAATCCGCAAGGGAGCGGACCTCGACATCCGTCCGGCTCAGAAAATTCCGGATTTCCTCGACTTTTCCCCGATTCTTGGAAGCGATGACAAGGCGGTTCAGATCCGTTCCCCCAGGATATCCTTCTGCCTGTCCGTCAGGGTGCGGATACCCTCGGAAGCGAGATCGGCAAGACGATCCATCACCGACCGTTCGAAAGGTTCTCCTTCCGCCGTTCCCTGTATTTCAACGAAGCGACCCGAACCGGTCATGACGACATTCATGTCCACTTCGGCCCGGGAATCCTCCACATACTCCAGGTCGAGCAGAATATTTCCCTCGACGACGCCGACACTGACGGCGGAAACAAAATCTCTGACCGGCATTTCGGCGATGATTCCCTTGGCAACCAGACTCCGGCATAACTCAACGAGGGCGATAAACGCCCCCGTAATGGAGGCGGTCCTTGTTCCGCCGTCCGCCTGGAGCACATCACAGTCAATGCTGATTTGCCGCTCCCCCAGCAGGCCCAGATTGGTGACCGCCCGCAAAGACCGGCCGATGAGACGCTGAATCTCGTGTGTTCTCCCGCCGACACCGCCGCGGGCGCTCTCCCTCGCTGTCCGCTCCGGCGTCGAACCGGGCAGCATGGAATATTCCGCCGTCAGCCAGCCGTTCCCCGTTCCCTTGAGAAAAGGGGGAACCCGCTCTTCCAGTTTCGCCGTACAGAGGACCTTCGTATACCCCATTTCAATCAGGACGGACCCTTCGGAAAACTCCAGAAAACGGTTGGCTATCCGCAGGGGCCTGATCTCGTTCCAGAGACGGCCGCCGTTTCTTTCCATCATCATCGATCCTATAACTTGAAATAGTCGCGGATACCTCGGCCAAGGGAGCGGGCGATTTCTTTCTGACCGTCTTTTTCCAGGAGTTTATCCTTGTCGCTCCGATTGGTCAGAAACCCCAGTTCCACACAAGCGGAAGGCGCGTACAGCGGCGTCAGAATGGGAACCGGAACCTCCCTGATGCCACGCCCCTTCCGTGGGAAAATCCCTTCCAGGTTTTTCTGAATCGCCTGTGCAAGGCGAATGCTGCCGTTTATGTATTGCGTCTTCTCCATGTCCTTCACGATATCCGGCGTTCCGGCGGCAGCCCCGTTCATATACTTCTGGCCGGGAAAACTGATCTCATAACCCGACGCCTCCTGGCCGAAACCCGCGTTGACATGGATGCTGATCATCAAATCGGGTTTTGCCGCCTTTACCATCGCGATCCGCTCGTTCACGGAGACGGTCTTGTCAGAGGTCCTGGTCAACTGGACCTTGATACGGCGGTCCCCCCCTTCCAGGACCTTTTTCAGGGACAGGGCAACGGCGAGCGTAATGTCTTTCTCCTTTACCCGGCTGGATACGCTGACACCGGCATCGGCTCCTCCGTGGGCCGGATCGATGAGCACCCGATAAACGGACTGTCCCGAAGAAGGTGCGGAAAACGCCGCAACCGGCATGACAAGAAGCAGGAATGCAACGTATACGAAGGCTTTCAGAAGGTTGGCTTTCATCATATGCTTTCACTTATTTCCATAACTTGATGCTGAGCCTCATACAGCAAAGAAACAGGCCCTGTCAACGACAATTCGTCAGACGCGCTTGATACGACCCACCGACTGAACGTTCTTGAGGCGTTTGATGGCCGAAACGACCTTGTTGAACTGGGTCAAATCGCTCACGTCGACCCGGAAATTCAAAACGGCGGTCATGTCCTCTCCCGTATCGACATGGGCCTGGCTGATATTGACATCGGAGGAGGCGATGACGGCGCTGATCTCCGCCAGGGCGCCTTTCGTGTCCTTGCAGACCACACGTATGTGAACCGGGTAGGTATGACGCTCTTTGATGTTCCACTCGAGTTCGACCAGGCGGTCCGGTTCCGCCCCCTGGACATTCGGACAATCGGCCTTGTGGACCGTTATGCCCCGTCCCCTTGAGACGAAACCCAGGATATCGTCGCCGGGAATGGGGTCGCAGCACTTGCCGAAACGGACCATGATGTTTTCTATTCCCGTGAGAGAAATCCCCGCGGAGGATTTGACCCGATCCCTGCTCCGGACAGGCTGTTCCGCTTTTTCTTCGGCTTTCTCCTCCGTTTCCGGCTCCGGAAAGACATAATTGACGACCTTCTTCGGTGACAGTTTAAAGTATCCCACCATGGCCAGCAGATCGTCCAAGGAGTTCAGGGAATAATCTTCGAATAACTGCTTGATTTCATCCGATTTGATGAACTGGCCGTACTTGAGGTTCCGCTTCCGGAACTCCTTTTCCAGAAGATCCCGCCCGAAGGCGATGCTTTTGATCCGTTCTTCCGTGTTGATCCAGTTCTTGATCTTCTGCCTGGCCCGGGAAGTAACGGCATACTTGAGCCAGTCCTTGCTGGGGTGGGTTCCTGCCTGGGTAATGATCTCAACGGTGTCCCCGTTCTGGAGTTCATATTTCAGAGGAACGATATTCCGGTTGACCTTTGCGCCGATGCACTGGTTGCCGACATCGGTGTGGATGCTGTAGGCGAAGTCAATGGGGGTCGATCCCTTGGGAAAAGACCGGACATCCCCGTCGGGCGTAAACACGTACACCTCGTCGGGGAACAGGGCCAGCTTCAGGTTGGACATGAATTCCCGGGGGTTGGTCAGGTCTTTCTGCACCTCCAGGAGTTCACGGAGTTTCTTGATCTGCTCTTCGTCGCTCCCCTGGTAAAGGGAACGCTTTTCCTTGTACCGCCAATGGGCGGCGATCCCCTCCTCCGCCCACTCGTGCATCTCCCGGGTCCGGATCTGGATCTCCACCCTTTCCCCGTAAGGACCGATGACCGTCGTATGGAGGGACCGGTAGTTGTTCACCTTGGGAATGGCGATATAGTCCTTGAACCGTCCGGGAATCGGTTTCCAGTGGGAGTGCACAATGCTCAGGGCCTCATAGCAGTCCCTTTCCTTGTCCGAGTCGAGAATGATGCGGAAAGCCGTCAGATCGTATACTTCGTCGAAATTGATCCGTTGTTCCTGCATCTTCTTATAGATGCCGTAGAAATGCTTCGCCCGGCCCTCCACCTCGCCCTTCAGGCCGTACTTCGCGATTTCCTCGGCAATGATTTTTCGTACCTCCTCCGTGTAGCGTTCCCGTTCCTGCTTTTTCTTGGCAACTCGTTTGGACAGGTCGCTGTAATCCTCGTAATTCAGATAGCGAAACGCCAGGTCTTCCAGTTCGATCTTCATCCAGTTGATCCCCAAACGGTTCGCCAGGGGGGCGAAGACTTCCATCGTTTCCTTGGCGATATCCTTCTGTTTCCCCGGAGGATGAAACTCGAGGGTCCTCATGTTATGGACCCGGTCCGCCAGCTTGACGAGGAGAATCCGGATGTCCGTGGACATGGCGAGGATCATCTTGCGGAAATTTTCCGCCTGCCTTTCCTCCTTGCTGCCGAAGGTGATTTTGCCGATCTTGGTCAGGCCGTCGACCAGAAAGGCGACATCCTTCCCGAAGGCCTCTTCGATCTGGGGAAGGGTCGCCAGGGTATCCTCCACCGTATCATGGAGGAGTCCCGTCACGATCGTCGCCGGATCGACCTCCATCCCGACGAGGATTCCCGCCACCTCCATCGGGTGGGTCAGATAGGGTTCGCCGGAGAGACGCACCTGACCCTGATGAACCGTTGCGGAAAAAATGTAAGCCTTTTCAATAATTTCCAACTCCTGCGGAGTCAGATAGGTTCCGGCTTGATCAAGGATATCGGTAATTCGCAGCATAGCGATTCTTTAACTCGAATGACACGGAGACAAGGTCGTTAGAGCCCTATACTCTACATCGCCCGATCCAGGTCCGCTTTGACGGCCGACGCTAGATAATCGGCCGCTCCGGCAAGATCGACACTCGACACGTCACCGGTTTTGCGGTTTTTGACCTCGATTTTTCCTTCCGCAAGCTTTTTGGGCCCGATCGTCACGCGATAGGGAATACCGATCAGGTCGGCATCCTTGAACTTGACCCCCGCCCTCTCGTCCCGGTCGTCGAAAAGGACATCGACACCTCTTTCCGTGAGGGCCTGGTAGAGATCCTCCGCCGTTTTGGCCAGGGCCTCCTCGTTGATGTTCACGGGCGTGATGATGACCTGGAAGGGGGCAATCGGCATGGGCCAGACGATGCCGTCTTCGTCGTGGTATTGTTCGATCGCGGCGGCGACGGTTCGCGTGGTCCCGATCCCGTAACACCCCATGATCATGATCTGTTCCTTGCCGTTCCGGTCCAGATAAACGGCCTTCAAAGCCTTGCTGTACTTGGTTCCCAGCTTAAAAACGTGGCCCACTTCGATTCCCCGGGCAAAGGTCAGGGAACCCCCGCAGCGGGGACAGACATCGCCTTCCCGGACGACACGCAGGTCGGCAAAGGCGCCGACCCGGAAATCGCGGTCAAGATTGACGTTTTTGACATGGTAGTCCTCCCGGTTCGCCCCCATGACCATGTTCCGCATGCCCATGATGGAATAATCGGCAACGATCCGGGTCTTGATCCCCACGGCGCCGGCAAATCCCCGGGGAGAGCCCGTCGCGGACAGGATCATGTCGTCCCCCGCCAGCTCCAGTTCGTCGCAACCGAGGAAATTCTTGACCTTGATTTCGTTGACTTCCTCGTCTCCCCGGACCAGGACGGCCACGGCGGATCCGTCGGCGTTAAAAATCAGGGTTTTGACCACATCCTGCGGCGTCACCCCCAGAAAGGCGCAAACCTCTTCGATAGTCCGCACCTCGGGCGTATGCACTTCTTCCAGGGGAAGCACGTCCCCTGCCGGTGCCGCCGTGTCTTCGGGCTTGGGAATCTCCGCCTTTTCCAGATTCGCCGCGTAGGCGCAGCCGTCGCAGTAGACGACGCCGTCTTCGCCGCTTTCGGCCATGACCATGAATTCGTGGGAGGAACTGCCCCCGATGGAACCCGTGTCGGCCTCGACGGCCCGGAACATCAAGCCGCAGCGGGAAAAAATCCGGTGATAGGCATCGAACATCTTCCGGTAGCTGAGGTCCGCGCCGTCGTTGTCGGCATCGAAGCTGTAGGCGTCTTTCATGCCGAACTCCCGGCATCGCATGACGCCGAAACGGGGACGGATCTCGTCACGGAACTTGGTCTGGATCTGGTAGAGGTTGCGGGGAAGCTGGCGGTAGGTCTTGATCTCGTTGCGCACGAGATCGGTGATCACTTCTTCGTGGGTGGGCCCGAGACAGTAGTCCCGGTTGTGGCGGTCCTTGAAACGGAGCAGTTCCTTGCCGTAGAAGACCCACCTGCCCGATTCCTGCCACAATTCCGCGGGCTGGACCGCGGGGAGAAAGACCTCCTGTGCCCCCGCCCGGTTCATCTCCTCCCGGACGATCTGTTCCACTTTCCGGATAACCTTGAGTCCCAGGGGCAGGTAGGAATAAATGCCGCTGGTCAGTTTTCTCATCATGCCGGCCCTGATCATGAGTTGATGGCTGGCTATCTCCGCATCGGAGGGGACTTCCTTAACGGTAGGGAGAAAGAAATTCGAATAGCGCATGACGCCTCCTTGGTAAATGATCGCTTACGGCGCCCTGTTTCCCCTTGCGCAGGTGGAACAAGGCGCCGTTAAAAGCTATCATAACCGGCGTCAGAATGCACCCAAAATCCCGTTGGGAAGCGGGCCGGTATCCGTTCGCCGTCCGGTGGGGCACAAATGAAACGACCTCGCAATCCGCAATGCCGGTTCCTTTCGATTAAAGTTCATCGCCGAAATCTTTCCTGAATGCCTCAACCAGATCCTGCCCCCAGTTGTCGATCGCCTTGAGTCTTCCGAAGAAGAATCGCAGGATCGGCGGTTCCTCCACAAAGGTGAGGCCCTTGATCAAGTCCGCATGCCGGTGCAGCCAGGTCAGGCGGTCCACGGCGTAATCGATCTGCGAAATGGTATAAGTCCGGCGCGGAACGGCCAGGCGCAGCAGTTCGAGATCGGAGAAGACCTCGTTGCCGTCACGATCCCGGTCCGTGGAAAGGGTCCCCCGCTCCATGCCCCGGGCGCCCGAGGCAAGGTACATGGCGGCGGCCAGGGAGCCGGCGATGTATTTGGACTGCGGCAGGTTCGGCAGGAAGCGCGTCGCATCGATATGGCAGGCCAGGCCACCCGGAGGGGTCACCACCGGAACGCCCCGGTCGATGAGCCGGTGGGCGAAATGCCGGATCATGTCCGCCGAACAGCCGGCCACACCCAGATCGGTCATTTCACGCATGCCGACGGCCATGGCCTCGACTTCCTTGGTCGACATCCCGCCGTAAGTGAGAAAACCTTCGTAGACGGGAAGCCAGGGCTTGATGGATTCGAAAAGATCCTTACGGTTGGTGGCGATGACACCGCCCCGGACCGCGCAGCTCTTCCGGCCCGACAGGTACATGATATCCGCCAGGCCGGCCATCTCCCGGACGATATCCAGGATCGGCGTATTCTCATAACCCGCCTCGCGCTGATGGATGAAATAGGCCTGTTCCGAAATCAGGCTCGCATCGAGGACGAGGAGGATATTGTTCTCCGCCGCCATTTTTTTGACCTGCCGCAGATTTTCCATGGAGAAGGGCTGGCCGCCCAGGAGGTTCGTCGTCGCTTCCATGCGGACAAAGGAAATGTGGTCCGATCCGTGACTTGCAATGACCTGACGGAACTTTTCGAGATCGAGATTTCCCTTGAACGGAAAGGTGCTGCAGGTATTCAACGCCTCATCGGTGAAGATTTCCAGCACGGTGCCGCCGGCCAGTTCGAAATGGGCCTTCGTCGTCGTAAAATGATAGTTCATGGGAACCACATCGCCTGGCTTCACGAATACCTTGGCCAGGAGATTTTCCGCCGCCCTCCCCTGGTGAACGGGAAGGAGAAAATCAAACCCGAATACCTCCTTCACGGCATCGACCAGCCGGTAGAAACTTTCGCTCCCTGCGTAGGCGTCGTCCGACACCATCATGGCCCCGAGCTGGTTGTCGCTCATGGCGTTGGTCCCGCTGTCGGTCAGCATATCGAGAAAAACATGGCGCGTCCGGAGCAGGAAGGTGTTGTAACCCGCTTCCTCCATCGCCTGCAGACGCTCCCTTGCAGGCACCAGATGCGCCTTCTGGACGATCTTGATCTTGTGCATTTCCACCGGTATTTCCGTTCCATCCGATAACTTGATGTTCATTTTTTCCTTTTCCTTTCCGCTTTCGATTTTAAAATCAAAAAAGCCATGGGGGTTCCCATGGCCCTGAAGCAGAAAGGCCATGGGCTCTGCGCCCATGGCCTTTGATTTCATCTGTTATTCCCGGCTCACAAGCGCACTATACCGTTAGAATAGCAATAATAGTAATAGCCTTTGCGATTGACGCCGATGTGGTTCATGTTGATACTCATTTGTAAATCCCTTTCATTCTTCACTTGGTCGGGCTTTCCAAGGTCGACCAAAGTTGGTGTCCCTTTATCACGGCTTCCCGTTTCTGTCAAATACAAATTCCCCCGCAGGAACAAGGTCTTGAGAAAAGGTGTTTTTCCGGGAATCAATCTCCCAGCGCGGGTTCCTTAGCAGGACGTCTTCTTCAAACCCGTGGATATCCTGCCGGTCCCGGGAAACGGCCGGGCGCGGTTCCCTTTTGTCGCGATATGCACCCTGTGCATCAGAATCCGCAAAAACAGGACCTGGACCGGGCTGAAACAGCCTTTTGTTTTAAGGGGTTGTTCAAATGACCTTTTAGCGCTATGGTTGCTTGGCTGCAACGGGAGTGATATGCCGGTGACGGCAACCGGGAGAGCGACAATTTATTTTGACCCGGAATTGCATCGGCCGCTGCGGCGGAAGACGGTCGAAATATCCCGCTTTGTGCCGGGGCGTGTAAATAGAGATGCCGGGGAAGCTCTTGCCGGAGATGCCGAAAACATCGCGGCTTTCGGAAAAAGAGGGGCGGAGTCTCTGATCCGTTACAACGAAATGGTGAAAAGATTGAAAGACGATTTAACCCGCGTTTACGAAAAAAATGATTCAAATGTGACCACGCCGTCACTGCAATACGATGAAATGATTCACATCGGCAAAAACTTCTCCAGCCGGGAAGTGGTCGAAGCCTACGATGCCCGGCACCGCCGATTCCGGGACATTGAAGGCGAAAACGAGGCGATTATCGCCGGTGTCGAACTTCAAAAAAATCATATTATCGCCGATTTCGGCAGCGGCACGGGGACATTTGTCATACAGGCGGCACAAAAATGCGAAAAGGTGTATGCCGTCGACATCTCACCGGCCATGTTGGAGTATACGGAATGGAAAGCCCGCAACCTGGGCTTGGCCAACATCGTCTGCTGTCATGGCGGTTTTCTGACATATGTTCACTCAGACAGGCCCCTGGACGCCGTCTCGACAAGCATGGCGCTCCACCATCTGCCGGATTTCTGGAAACAGAAAGCGCTGACCAGGCTGCAGGAAATGCTGAAGCCCAACGGAAAGTTTTTTCTGGCGGACGTCGTCTTCACCGAAGAAAATTATGAAAGCAGCATTCAGGCGTGGATCAACAAGCTGGCGTCGGAAATGGGAAAAGAGATGGCGGAGGACATCAGCCGGCACATCCGCTGCGAACATTCGACATTCAGCTGGATCATGGAGGGACTGCTCCAGCGGGCGGGATTCAGAATCGACCTTGCCGAATACACGGACGGCGTCCTGGCCAGATACTTCTGCACAAAAGCCGCCTGACCATGGAAACGAAAGGATTTCTACGACCACCGGCGGTTACGGCGGGAGCCATTCTCGCCATGATCGTCGATACCATGATCCCGGAAGCCTTCGATCAGACGCATGACTTCGCCGGATTGATCACCGTCATCGGTTTTCTTGCAGCCTTTGCTCTAAGCAGGATGGGACACCCGTAGAACGGACACCCCACGGGTTCCGGATGAAAACGGCGCGCACCGGATCGCCGACAAATCCGGCGCCTCATCCGGCGCAGAAAATGTCATGCCGATTTCACTGGCCGGCAATTTCTCCGGTCATTTTCTCGATTTCGGCGAGAAGGACGGGGATGAATTCCGCTTCCTTGAGCTTGCGCACCATCCGGCCCTTTTTGAACAGCATCCCGGATCCCTTGCCGCCGGCGATGCCGATGTCCGCCTCCGCCGCCTCGCCGGGACCGTTCACGACGCAACCCATGAGGGCGACTTTCAGGGGCGATTTCAGAGATGCCAGCTTCCGCTCCGCTTCCTCCACCAGGGCCAGGAGGTCGATTTCACAGCGTCCGCAGGTCGGGCAGGAGATGATTTCGGGTCCCCGCTCCCGGAGCTTCAGGGCCCGAAGAATCCCCCAGGCCACGGTCATTTCCTGAACCGGGTCCCCCGTAACGGACACCCGGATGGTATCCCCGATTCCTTCAGCCAGGAGAAGGCCGATCCCCAGGGACGACTTGATGGCCGACTGCAGGATCGTCCCCGCCTCGGTGACGCCCAAGTGCAGGGGATAATCGCTCTTCGCGGAAAATTCCCGGTAGGCGTCGATCATGGTCGGCACATCCGAGGACTTGAGGGAAACCTTGATGTTTCCGAAACCCATATCCTCGAGATGATCCACGCTCCGCAGGGCGCTTTCCACGAGAGCCGATGCGGTCGGACCGCCGTATTTCTCAAGGAGATTTTTTTCGAGGGATCCGCCGTTGATCCCCAGCCTGATGCAGACATCACGCACCTTGGCGGCGGAAACGATGCCTTTGAACTTGTCCTTCGGAATGTTTCCCGGGTTGATGCGGATGCCGTGGACACCCTGGTTGATCGCTTCCAAGGCCAGGCGGTCGTCAAAATGAATATCGGCGATGACAGGCAGGACGGATTTTCGGCAGATTTCCGAAAGAACCAGCGCGGCTTCCCGGTCGGGAACGGCCACGCGGGCAATTTCGCAGCCCGCTTCGGCCATTCTCCGAATTTGATCCGATGTGGCCCGGACGTCCCGGGTATCCGTCGATGTCATGGACTGGACCGCAACGGGCGCGCCGCCCCCCACCTGAACGTCCCCCACATGGACGGCCCTGGTCGCTTTTCTCTCTTTCATCCGTTCTTCCGCCTGTCGTGCCTGGCAATCCCGTTTCCGGTTTTCCGGCAGCGCCTTTTGCGATCAGGCCGCCCGGCCCGCCGCGAAAGCCTTCAGATTCGCGTCGAGCACCTTGGGCGGGAAGGCTTCCCGGAGAACCGCGTCCCAGATCTGTTCATCGATGTCGAGATACGTGGAAAGCACACCCAGCAGGGCCGTATTTTCCGCCTTGATGTTCCCGGCGGCAACGGCGATCTGCGTGGCATTGACCTCCTTCACGTCGGCCACCCGGCTCCGGACCGTTTCCGCAACCTGTTCCGGATAAGCGGCCGTTCCCAGGTTCACCGCCGGAGGATAAAGCTCCAGATCGCTCATGATCACCCGCCCCGCCGGTTTCACGTAATCCAGGTTGCGCAGGGCCTCCAGCCTTTCGAAAGCCACGAGAATATCCACACCGCCTTTCGGCGCCAGGGGTGAATAGACTTTTTCCCCGTACCGGACATGGCTCGTCACGCTGCCGCCGCGCTGGGCCATGCCGTGGACCTCGCTTTTCTTGACGTCCAGACCCGCCCTCATGATGACTTCGCACAGGATGTCGCTGGCACGGATAATCCCCTGCCCTCCGACACCGACCATATAGATGCTGGTTACCTGATTTTTCATGGCTTACTCCTCCTCCACGATCGCCCCGGCCTTGCAGAGCTGCCGGCAGAGGGTGCAGCCGGTGCAGTAGGCGCTTTCGATCACGGCGATTCCGTCCTGGGTTTTCGTCTTTTTCCGATAGGTCCCTTCCTCCATTTTCGAGAAGGGCCGCCAGGAGATGGGGGAGCAACCCAGTCCGAGGCAGAGCCGGCAGCCGTTGCACTTCTCGGAATCGACCCGGAGGGGTTTCCCGATTGCAGGATTCGCCCGGCGGAACAGCACGCAGGGGCTCTGGGCGATGACGACGGAGGGACCGTCGCTCGCCAGTTCTTCCTTCATGGCCTTCCTGACCTGTTTCAGATCGAAGGGATTGACGGTCCGCACATTATCAATGCCGAAAACCCTGGCCAGGGCGGCGAAATCGAGCTTGTTCGTCGGCTGCCCCTGGAGAGTGAATCCCGTCGCGGGGTGTTCCTGCATGCCCGTCATGGCCGTCGTGGAATTGTCGCAGATGACGACGACGGCTTCGCTTCGGTTGTAGGCCATGTTCAGAAGCGGCGTCATGCCCGAATGAACGAAGGTCGAATCGCCGATCACGGCGACGACCTTGCCTTTTCCCTTGTCCCTGAGAGCCTTGCTCATGCCGTGGGCCATGCTGATGCTCGCCCCCATGCAAACCGTCGAATGGAGCCCCTCGAGGGGTTTCATGTAGGAGAGGGTGTAACAGCCGATATCCCCTGCCACGAAGGCCCCCAGTTTTCCCAGAACGTAGAACACGCCCCGGTGAGGACAACCGGGACAGAGATTGGGCGGCCGCGGGGGCACATCCGGAATCGCCATGACGGCTTCGGCTCCGGCGCCGCCCCGGATCGCCTTCTCCACGAGACCCGGATCCAATTCACCGGCAAAGGGAAGAACCGCCTTTCCCGTCACGTCGATCCCCATGGCCTTGATCTGTTCTTCCAGGAAGGGATCGAGTTCCTCGACCACGTAGAGTTTCCTGACCTTCGCCGCGAAATCACGGATGAGTTTCTCCGGCAGGGGGTAGACCATCCCCAGCTTCAGGAACGAACATTCGGGAAGGGCGTCTTTTGCGTAATTGTAAGGCATGCCGGAGGTAATGATCCCGACGTCGGTGCCGTTCATCTCGACCCGGTTCAGGGAAGACGATTCGGCATATGTCCTCAAGGCTTCCATCCTTCTTGCCACCGCCTGACGGCGCACCCGGGCGTTGCCGGGTACCATGACGTACTTCGCCGCATCGATTCTGATCGCCGTCCTATCCTCCCAGGCACCCGGGTCTTCCAGCTCGACAATGGACTTGGAATGGGCCACCCGGGTCGTTGTCCGCAGAAACACAGGGGTATCGAACTGTTCGCTCAGATCGAAGGCGATTTTGATGAATTCTTTCGCCTCCCGGCTGTCGGAGGGCTCCAGCATGGGAACCTTGGCGAACTTCGCATAGTTGCGGTTGTCCTGTTCGTTCTGGGAACTGTGCATGGACGGATCGTCGGCCGAGATGATGACCAGGGCCCGGTTGGTCCCCGTATAACTCGCCGTGAAAAGGGGGTCCGCCGCCACGTTGACCCCGACGTGTTTCATGACGGCCAGGGCTTTTTCACCGGCCACCGCCGCCCCGACGGCCGCTTCCAGGGCGACCTTTTCGTTGGGGGACCACTCGGCATACACTCCCTCGTACCGCGCATACGCCTCCATGATTTCCGTGCTGGGCGTTCCGGGATAACCGGCCGCGAAACGGACGCCGTGCTCGTAGGCGCCACGGGCAATGGCTTCATTTCCTGACATGAGAACTTTCATTTTAGCAACGCTTCCTCTCCATGATGCCGCGCTCAACGGATCAACTGTTCTGGGCGATCTTCCTTTTGATCAGGATTTCGGCCGCAGGATCGACCGTGATCGCCAGGGCTTTTTTATAATATTCCAGGGCTTTGGCCCTGTTGTTCATTTCCTCGTAAACCCGGCCCGCATTCTGGTAGTTCATTCCGGCGAAACCGTTGCCGGCGGGGGTTACAATCGCCTTTTCGTAATATTCCAGGGCTTTCTTCAGATCTTTCTTCCCCTCATAAGAAGCGCCCAGGGCGCTCAACACCAGGGTCTTCAGATCGTTGTCACCGGACACCTTTTCCAGGAATCCGTTATAGAAGCCGATGGCCTCGTCAAGCCGGCCGGTTTTGAAAAACAGGTTGCCCAACCGGAAAGAGGCCAGTGCCGCCGCATCGCTACGGGGAAACTGAGCCAAAAGATCGCGGTACGTCTTGACCGCCGCCTCGATTTCCTTGGGATCTCCGGATTTTTCCAGGGGAAACGCGGACCAGTAAAGTTCATCGGCCTGGTTTTCGTAGTGCCGGTCGTAAAGGAACCAGCCGCCGGCTATCAACATGACCGCGACAATCGCCGCCACGATGATGGCGAGCTTCGTTCGATTCTTCGACGCGTAATCCAGGAATTCCTCGTAGAAGACCTGCAGCTTGTCCGGTTCCTCCAGTTCTATCTTGGTCAGTTTATCCGCCATGGCTTCCTCCCGTCTGTTCAAGTTGTTTTATACGATCCGTAATGAAAGAAGGAATCCTGACGATCCTCCTGCTTTGGTCAACGAAGGCGTGGACCGAGTGCCCCTCGACAAGCGCCTTTTCCCGGAACTCGTCCCAGATGGTGTAGTTGAACCGGATACTCGCCCTTTTTACGTAGCCGATTTCCGTTTCAACCAGGAGAAGCTGGTCATACTGCGCCGGAGACAGGTAATGGGCGTAAACCTCCGTCAGGGGCATGCCGTAACCCTGCTCTTCAACCCAGGCATAGGTCATGTCCATCTGCCGGAAAAGTTCTCCCCGTCCGATCTCGAACCACTTGATGTAATTCGTGTGGTACACGATCCCCATGGCATCGGTATCGGCGTAGATCACGCGGATTTTCGTCTGATTACACAGCAACGAATCGGCTCCAGTCCCGGATAAAAATGTCCATCAACCGGTGCCCCGGCGACACGAAGACACCCGATTCCCTCCCCTCCGCCTCCGAATACCCGCGGCCGTTCTTCCGATTCTCCCCCGCTATGGAAGACAGGACGGCAAAGGGACTGGCGTCGGCGGCATGGGTTTTCAGAACGATCGGCGTCGGGTGGTCGCAAAGCACCAGAAGCCGCCACGAATCAAAGGCGGACAATCCGTTCAACACCGTACCGACGACCTTCTCGTCGAAATCCTCGATGGCCTTGATTTTTCCCCTGAGGTTCCCCTCGTGGCCCATTTCGTCGGGCGCCTCCACATGGACAAAGACGAAATCCCGGTCCCGGAGGCATTCCAGGGCCATTTCACCCTTTCCCCGGTAGTTCGTGTCGGTATAACCGGTGGCACCCTCGACGCGGAGCACATCCAGGCCGGCGTAAACCCCGATGCCGTTCAGGAGATCGACGGCGGAAATGACGCCTCCCCGGAGTTGGTACTTTTCCGTCATGGGAACCATGGCCGGCGCCTTGCCCTGACCCCACGGCCAGATGGCATTGGCCGCTTTCTTCCCGTTTGCCAGGCGTTCCCGGTTCACGGGATGATCCTCCAAGACGGATTCCGCCCGTTCCATGAGTTCAAGCAGGATGGTCCCGTTTTCCCCGGCGGGCAGGTAGGCTTCGACGGCTTTCCCCGTGATATCATGGGGCGGGGTGGTTCTGACGGCATCGACGCCGCTCCGCCAGACCAGCAGATGCCGGTAACCCACACCGGGGAAAAACTGGAACGCCTCGCTGCCGAGTTCGGCCTGGAGGGAAAGGATGATCTCCCTCGCCTCGGCGGAACTGATGTGGCCGGACGTAAAATCATCCATGATCACGGGGGGACCGACGGACAGGGAAACCAGGTTGCACCGGAAGGCGACGTCGCCGGGATCGAGATGGATCCCCATGTTGGCCGCTTCCAGGGGTCCCCTCCCGGAGTAGCATTCGTGGGGATCGTAACCCAGCACGCTCAGGTTGGCCACGTCGCTTCCCGGGGTGAAACCCTCCGGGATGGTATCGACGAGACCGAGGGTCCCCTCTTTCGCCAGGCGGTCCATGTTCGGCGTCCGGGCGCACTGCAGGGGGGTTTTGTCACCGAGCTCGGCAAGGGGATAATCCCCCATGCCGTCTCCAAGCAGCACGATATATTTCATGGGTTGGCTACCTTTTTCATAGGAGTCAGAGATCATCATCCTCCACCCGGATGAGAACCGTTTTATCCAGGACGATATCCAGCCGGTCAATCACCTCGAGGGCCGCACGGACATCCCTTTCCCGTGCCTTGTAGGTCGTCATCACGATGGGAACGGCACCCTGACGGGTCCTTCCCTTCTGGATAACCGTACTGATGCTGATATTTTTTTCGCCGAGAATGCCGGAGATCTTGGACAGGACACCCGGACGGTCCACGGCGGAAAAACGGAAATAATAATTGGAACGGATCTCCTCAAAGGGCCGCAGGTTGATATCCACGATATCCGCTTCACGAATCGAACGCGCCGGCACCCGGCTGCTGATACCCTCGCGGATATTCCTCGCGATATCGACGACGTCACTCATCACCGCCGAGGCCGTGGGCATCATCCCCGCTCCCTGGCCGTAGAGAAAGATCGAACCCGAAGCGCTGCCGACGACATGAAAGGCGTTAAAATTCGCATTGACGTTCGCCAGCAGATGGCCGAAGGGAATCATCGTCGGATGTACCCGGGCTTCCACGGCATCGCCCCGGTCGATCGCGATGGCCAGGAGTTTGATCCGGTAACCCAGGTCCTTCGCAAAAGCGATATCCTGGCCGGTGATCCCCGTGATCCCCTCCACATGGATGTCGTCGAAATTCACGTTCTTTCCGTAGGCCAGAGACAGGACGATCGCCAGCTTGTGGGCCGTATCGATCCCCTCGATGTCGAAGGTCGGGTCGGCCTCGGCAAAGCCCAGACGCTGGGCCTCTTTCAAAACAACCTCGAAGGCTTCCCCGCCGTCGGTCATCTTGGTCAGAATGAAGTTGGCCGTGCCGTTCATGATGCCGAAAATCGACTGAATCCGGTTGGCGACAAGACTTTCCTTGAGGGTCTTGATGATCGGAATCGTCCCGCCGACGCTGGCTTCGAAGCCGATATCCACGCCGTTTTCCTCCGCCACCTGGAAGAGGTCGCTTCCACGGGTCGCAATCAGGGCCTTGTTGGCCGTGACCACGTGTTTTTTCGCCTTCATGGCCTTCAGGAGAAAGGAATGGGCGGGCTCGTATCCTCCCATCAGTTCGACCACAATATCGATATCCGGGTCGGCGATGACCTCCATGACGTTCGTCGTCAGCTTTTCCGGAGCGGGAGTGACGACCCGCGGCGTCGTAATATCCAGATCGGCGATCTTCTTCAGGACGAGTTTCGCACCGACCCGCCTTTCGAAAAGGTCCTTCTCCTCTTCGAGGAGCTTCACCACCCCGGATCCGACGGTGCCGAACCCGATCATGCCGATCGATATGACATCTCTCATGATTCTATCCTCATCAAGACCCTGGTGCCGTGCCACATCGGAACGGCAGGCGAAGAATCTCAAAAATGGCCCGTTTTTCGTTGCGGACTCACGGCAAACATGCTCGGTTTCTATAACAGGCAGGCATTTTTGTCAAAGCAAATTCATCCCGTCCTGGACCCGCTTCCTTTGATTATCAGGCGGTTTTGGCGATCTCCAGCCTCTGCTGCCAGCGTCTCTTCACCACCTCCCGCAGAAGAACATGCCCTTCCCCCGCCAGGGCGGGATCCGTTTCGATCAGGCCGAAGGCGTCCCTTTTGGCTTCCCCCAGGATTTTCGCGTCCCGGACAATGCTGGCCACCCGGAAATCGGGCAGGCCCGACTGGCGGGTTCCCATGAACTCGCCGGGGCCGCGGATCGCCAGGTCTTCCTCTGCGATCCGGAATCCATCCCGGGAATCGACCATCGCCTTGAGACGCCGCCTCGCATCCGCCGATCCCGTTTTCTGAACCAGGAGAATGCAGGTCGAGGGAATATCGCTGCGCCCGACCCTGCCCCGCAACTGGTGCAACTGGGAAAGGCCGAAGCGCTCCGCGTGCTCGATGATCATCAGCGACGCCTGGGGAACGTCGATCCCGACCTCGATCACCGTGGTCGCGACCAGGATCCTGATCCGTCCGGCCAGAAAATCCGACATGATTTCCTCACGCCGGCTGTTTTTCAGCTTGCCGTGGATCAGGCCGACGGATTCCTCCGGGAAAACGTCTTTCTGCAGGTGCTCCGCCATGCGGGTCGCGTCTTTCAGATCCAGGGCCTCGGATTCCTCCACCAGCGGATACACGACAAACACCTGATTTCCTCTCTCCAGTTCCTTTCCGATCAGTTCGTAGACCCGTTCGCGCTGCTGCTCGTACATGATTTTTGTCTGAATGGGCTTTTTCCCCGGCGGCAGCTCGTCGATGACCGACACGTCCAGATCGCCGTACACCGTCATGGCCAGGGTCCGGGGAATCGGCGTCGCCGTCATGACGAGCACATCCGGATTGACGCCCTTCGCCCGGACGGAAGCCCGCTGGACGACCCCGAAACGGTGCTGTTCGTCGATGACCACAAGCCCCAGGTTGGAAAATTCCGTGTCCTGTGAAATCAGGGCGTGGGTACCGACGACGATCCGGGCGGCCCCCGTCCGGACTTCCTCCAGAAGGGATCTCTTCTCCGCCGCACCGAGACTCCCCGTGAGCAGGACCACCCGCAGCCCCAGTTTTTCCGCCCAGGCGCGGATGCTGCGGCAATGCTGTTCCGCCAGGATCTCCGTGGGAACCATGATGGCCGATTGATAGCCGTTGTCGCAGGCGGTCACCATGGCCGCCATGGAAACGACGGTTTTCCCGGAACCGACGTCCCCCTGAAGGAGCCGGTTCATGGGCCAACCCTGGGCCATGTCATCCTCGATTTCCGCGATGACCCGCTTCTGGGCGCCGGTCAGCGGAAAGGAAAGAATCTCGTAAAAACGCTTGAGCAGCGGCCCGCCCGTTTTGAAGGCAAATCCCGGATGGAGGACGGTCCCCTTTTTTTTCAGGGCCATCCCCAGCTGAAAAAAGAAGAATTCATCGTAGATCAAACGCCGGTGCGCCTCGGAGCGCATCTCGCTCAGCAACCGGATGTCCTCCTCCTGGGGCGGGAAATGAACATCCCGGACGGCCCGTGTGATCTCCATCAGACGCCGCCTCCGGCAGATGTCCTCCGGAATCGGGCTCATGAGGTTTGACGCATAGTTTTCCACCACCTCCATCATGAAACGGCGGATCGACTTCTGGTGGAGTCCCTCGGTCTCCGAATAGACCGGCACGATCCGCCTGAAGTGGAGAAGATCTTCCTCCTGCTCTCCCAGGAGTTCGAAATCGGGATGAAGCATGTTTTTCTCGACAAAATACCGGCTGACCTCGCCGGTCAGGATGTACCGTTTTCCCGTCTTGAACGTGCTTTTCAGGTACGCCGTCTGCCCCCGGAACCATTTGGCGACGAGAGAGCCGGTGCCGTCCCGGAAAGTCACCTCGAAGATCCGCTTTCGGCCGTAGATCTTCATTTCCACGTGCACCGCCTCCCCGACGATCGTTTCCCGGCGCCCCACTTCCGCCTCGGCGATGGTCCGGACAAAGCGCCGGTCTTCATAGCGGTGGGGAAGAAAATAGAGCAGGTCCTCGACATTTTTCAAATTTTTTCTCTCAAGAAGCTGCGCCGTCCGCGGCCCCACCCCCTTGACATACTGAATGGGCAGCGCCAGCCTCTTCAGATTGCGCTCCATCTGCTGATATGCCCGGCTGTACGTGCCCTCCCCTGCGTCCGCATCCGGACGGGAAGGGTCGAGAAGGTGCGAAGCCATTTTCCGGTGCAGGACCAGGGCCTCCTCGATATGAGATTTTTTCTCCTCCGGCGGCAGGCGGTCGAAGTCCCGGAAAACACTTCTCCATGCCATGAAAAGCTCCCCCAGCTCATGATCGTCGGCGGCATGCTTCCGATCCTTCAGGGCATGGCTCAACTGGGACAGGAATTTCTCCATGAGGGCCTCCACGTCGCGCAGAAGGAGGAGGTGCCGGAATGAATCCCGAGAGGCAAAGCGCAGGGGATTCTCCATTTTTTCGAGGATTGCTCTGATGGTATCCATTCTTGTCGGGTCGATTTCCCAGGAATATAATGATTACAGGCACAAAGCCTGCTACTGTTAGCAGAATAATCCGGCGCCCGCAAGGAATGATTGACAATTCACGGGATATGCGCTAGAAACTCCTGCGTTGATTGACCATTCTTTGGCGATGGTACCCTTCCGCTTACGAAAAAAAGCCATCAGAAAACCTTTGGGAGACGTCATGGAAGAAAAAACCACTTACAGCAGTGCCGGTGTGGATATTGATCGGGGCAATGCTTTTGTCGACCGGATCAGGCAATTGGTAAAAACCACTTCCCGCAAGGAAGTCATGGGAAATATCGGCGGTTTCGGCGGTTTTTTCCACCTCGATACGGGAAGAATCAAGGATCCGATCCTGGTTTCGTCGACCGACGGCGTCGGGACGAAACTGAAAATCGCCCAGATGATGGACAAACACGATACCGTCGGGATTGACCTGGTCGCCATGTCGGTGAACGACGTCGTCGTGAACGGCGCCGAACCCCTGTTCTTTCTGGACTACATCGCCACGGGAAAAATCAGCGTCGACAAGAGCGTCCAGATTGTGGAAGGGGTGGTCAAGGGCTGCAACGACGCCGGCTGCGCCCTGCTCGGCGGGGAAACGGCGGAAATGCCGGGGTTTTACAAGGACGACGAATATGACCTGGCGGGCTTCTGCGTCGGGGTGGTCGAAGCGGACCGCCTGATCGACGGCTCCGAAATCCGGGTCGGAGATCAGATCATCGGCATCGCATCGAGCGGCCTTCACAGCAACGGGTACTCCCTGGTCCGGAAAGTCGTCTTCGAAAAAGCGAACCTGACCGTCGATTCAGTGGTCGAAGGCCTCGATGGCCCCATCGGGGCGGAATTGCTCAAGCCGACCCGCATCTACGTCAAATCCGTTCTGAACCTCCTGAAGAGTTTCTCCATCCGGGGTATCGTTCACATCACCGGCGGCGGATTCTTCGACAACATTCCCCGGGTCATTCCCAAGGCCTGCATGGCCGTCATCGACCGGGGTTCCTGGGACATTCCGCCCATCTTCCCGGTCCTTCAGCGTCTGGGAAATATCGACGAAGAGGAAATGTTCCGGGTTTTCAACATGGGTATCGGCATGGCCCTTGTCGTTCCGGAAAAGGAAACGGAAGAGATTCTGGAACGGCTGGTGCACCTGGACGAAAAGGCGTTTTTGATCGGCCACGTCGACATACGGGAAAACGACGGCCCCATGGTCGTATTCAAAGAAAATCCGTCATAAATAACCGTACAGGCGGGGAGGCGGCTCCAGGCGGGCCGTTTTCGGTGATAAAACCTCCCCGCGCAATCAGACCAGGGATTGCTCCATGGAAAAAAAACTCCCCATCGGCGTGCTCGCCTCCGGCAGCGGTTCCAACCTGCAATCGATCATCGATCACATCGAACAGGGGCGCCTCGATGCGGATATCCGTGTCGTCATCTCCAACAACCCGGATGCCTATGCCATTACCCGCGCCCAAAAACACGGGATCCCCTTCGTCATCGTCCGGCACCAGGAATTCCCGGACCGGGAGGCCTTTGACCGGCAAATGGCGGAGATCCTGATCTCCTGTGGGGTCGAACTCGTCGTCATGGCCGGATTCATGCGGGTTCTCTCGCCGCTTTTCCTGAAGACCTTCCCCCAGCGGGTCATCAATATCCATCCGGCGCTGCTGCCCTCCTTCCCCGGCCTCCACGGCCAGAGACAGGCCTTCGAATACGGGGTCAAGTTTTCGGGTTGCACGGTCCATTTCGCCGATGACGGCGTCGATTCGGGACCGATCATCATCCAGGCCGTCGTCCCCGTCCTGGAAACGGACACGGAAGACACCCTGGCGGAGCGTATCCTGCGGGAAGAGCACCGTATCTATCCGCAGGCGATCCAGTTTTACGCCGAAGGCCGGATCGAGATCCACAACCGTCAGGTCAGAATCAGGGGGTTGAAGGAATCTGCATCCCAGGTCCTGCACAATCCGCCCCTCGAAGGCTTCTGAGAAGAACACCCGTTCAGACTCAAATATTTGACAGCACAGGGTATTTGTGAGATACACCGAAAAGTGAATCTCGGAGTTTATCATAGGCGCCTTTCCAAGCGCCGGCCGCAATCAATACGGGAGGTACGGCATGGCAGAAGATATTCTCAATTTCAGCATCGAAAGCCTCGGTGAGCGAACCATCCCCTCGCCGGTGCTGACCAGTCAATTCACTCCGGACGACAAGCGCGTCCTGTTCAACATCGGCCTGCACAATTACAACGCCTTCACGACCGCGGACGGCCGGCCTCTCTCCCTGGAAGTGGCCGGTCCCCGGGAAAAGATTTTCTTCGACCCCGTCACCGCCAAGGCGGCCATCGTGACCTGCGGCGGTCTCTGCCCCGGCATCAACGACGTCATCCGGGCCATCGTGATGGGACTGTACCATCGCTACGGTGTGAGGAACATCATCGGCATCCGTTACGGATTCCAGGGCCTCATCCCCAAATACGGGCATGAGATTCGAACCCTGACGCCGGAAGCGGTTCAGGATATCCATACCTATGGCGGAAGCATCCTGTCGTCGTCCCGGGGAAAACAGAATATCGTCGAAATGGTGACGGCTCTGAAACGGATGAACGTGGACCTCTTCTTCTGCATCGGCGGAGACGGAACCATGCGGGCCGCAGGACTCATTGCCGAAGAAGTGCTCCGCAGAAACCTGAATATCAGCGTGATCGGCATCCCGAAAACCATCGACAACGATTTGAATCTGATTGAAAAAACCTTCGGATTCGACACGGCCATTTCCGAAGCCGTCAAGGCCGTTCAATCGGCCCACGTCGAGGCCAAGGGGGCGCCCATGGGAATCGGCCTCGTCAAGCTCATGGGCCGCCAGTCCGGTCATATCGCCGTCGGGGCCGCCCTGGCACAAAACGACGTGAACATTGTCCTGATCCCGGAGGTACCCTTCGACCTGGAAGGGGAAAAGGGGTTCCTGAAGACCCTGGAAGACCGTCTGCAGAGAAGGAAACACTGCGTCATCCTGGTGGCGGAAGGAGCGGGGCAGGAACTGATGAGAAAGTCGGATACGCCCCTTGAAACGGATGCCTCGGGCAATCTCCGTCTCCTGGACATCGGAACATTTCTCCGGATGAAGATCGAGGAGCACTTCAAGAAAATCGGTGTGGAGATCAACCTCAAGTACATCGACCCCAGCTACATGATCCGCAGCGTCCGGGCCAACGCCGGGGACAGCATCTACTGCGGCGCCCTTGGATTATACGCCGTTCACGCGGGAATGGCCGGGAAGACGGGGATGCTCGTCGGACTGATGAGAGACGAATACGTCCACATTCCCATCAAAATGGTCACTTTCGGCAAGAAAGTCGATACGGACGGCAACACCTGGCAGCGGGTCCTGGAATCGACGGGTCAGCCGAGCATGAAAAATGATGAATAAATTGCTTGCATTTTACCCTAAGATGCTTTAGAAAGCGACACACCGAATTTAACAGGAGTTACGTCATGTCAAGAATATGCGAGATTTGCGGTAAAAAACCCACCGTCGGACACAACGTCAGCCATGCGAACAATAAAACGAAGAAGGTCTGGTATCCCAATTTGCAGAATCTGCGCTGCATCGACAAGAAGACCGGTTCCGTCTCCAAGATCAAGGTCTGTACCCGGTGCCTTCGTTCCGGCTTCGTCACCAAGGCATTATAACCTCCCGCAGTAAGGGGATTCCCGGATTGTTCGGACGACCCCGTGGAGATAATCCATGGGATCGCCGACCAGGGACATGCCCTGATCCATCAAATTCCTCATTCCCGCGCAAGCGAATTCGTTCGCGTCGTTGAAACCAAACTTGTTCACATAAAAACCGACCCGCTGTTCCATGTTCACGAACCGCATCATCTTGTCCGCCGTGTAAAAGGTCATGGCCCGGTTCAGCGCTTCCTGGACGACCGCCGCATCTATTCCGAAAAGCCAGGATAACGTCCTTGTAAATTCGGAAACATAAAGCCTGCCCGTCTGCTCCAGGGCGTTCTGGAACAGATCAACCAGCGCCCTCCCCTCTCCATTTTGCCTCAGATAGATGTCCACACTGAGCTCGATGATCATGTGGGAACGGTAAGCCGCCTCGATACGGTCAACAGGCAGGCCGAGGGATTGACAATAATCCATGATCGGCCGGATCAGAGGTTTCCCCGTAACATAGGCATACCCCTTCGCATCGGGATTGAACTCCGTCACGGCTTCCTCGCAGATCCGCCCATGATGGGCGATATCGTCCACCAAGAGGTGGAGCTGAACGTAATGGGCCTTCCGGTGTTCCCTGGGAACCTGCTTGAACCGGGAGATCCGGTGGGTCATCGAGGCATGGACGCTGCGGTGAATGGGCAGCAGATCGGGACAGACATTGTAGGCAAAAATATCCGGCGTCTTGACACCCGGCGGACACAAGGCGAGAAGTTCCCGCAAAATCCAGGTATGGGTGAGCATCAGCATCTTTTCAGTCCTCCACGCCGGCCTTTCGGCAGCCCTCTCGTATCCCGAAACAACCTTTGCAACCCCGTCTCCTCATGACAGAAAGGGCCTCTCTTCCATTCCGAAGGTCTTCCGTAAATCTTCCGCAAGCGCTTCGAAGTCGTCCAACCGTGTTTCGACAATCGAAATCCGCAGGCACGCCTGTACAGGATCGACGGTCGTCACGGTGGCCATTCCTTCGTATCCTTCGATAATAAACTGTATTATGGCGATATTCTTGGGATTTACCAGATAATAGCGCTTGATCATTGCCGAAGCCGGTGCCGCATCCACCGCAACGTTCATCTCCTGTTTCAATTCGCCTGGATAGAAAATTAGCATGTTGAAGATCGATAAGCAAGGCTAAAGAATCCCGGGAGGAATCCTGCAAAAATCAACATTCCGGCAGGCAGGCGGAAAACCGTCACCTCCGGTTCCGCTTAATCAACCCGACATCGCGCATTGAAATCGCACGCCCACCGGATCGCATGCCTGCCCGAAAGGCTCGAATGAGCTGATTTACGAAAAATTCGCACTGTTGATTTTCGTTTGCCCGATAACTGGATACGCCAAGGAATACGGCAGGCATCTTGGAAGGTTTGACGGTCCAATCAAGAAAGGCAGGACCGATATAGCGCCATGCCGGCAGTTGCATCCGGGGGGATGTCCGTCACGGCGAAGCAACCAGTCCTGCCATTTTCGATTTTGACAGCACAAGGGAAATCGACGTGGATGACGATAACCGTAGGATGGCTTTTAGTCAAGCATGAATATGATTCGAGTACAAGTTTTAATTCACAATTAGCTCACAATTAATTCACAATTAAGACTCGATGCGTGGTTCCCCTGATTCCTCCGCCGTGACCGGGACGCAAAAACACCGGCTGCATCGATCCGCCCCTTTTCACCGATCCATTTCTTTCCTGACGGCCGGTTCAGGTTTCTCCAGTCTACAAGGCTCTTTGACATCGGCCCCGCCACCGGCCATCAGCCCCAGGGGCTCCAGGTTTTCTTTTCCCCCGACACGTATCAGATCGAGTATTTACTCAAGGAATCCACTATATTCCGGTACTTTTCATGAATCATTTTCCGGTCGAATTCCCAAAAAGCCTCCAGCACCTGCCGCTGTTCCTGCTCGCTGAAATAGTCCATCACGGGATAAAAAAAGATCTTGTCCTCCTTGTAAATATGCTCCGGATAAAAGGAAACCAGCGTTAAAAGAATGCGGGCGATCTTCTCCAGCATCCCCTGGTTCCCGTCCATATACCGTTCCTTCATTTCGACAAGCCTGGAAACGGTCTGACGCGAATAAACATGCTCCGCCGTCAGTTCACCCATGATCCGCCTCTGGTCCGGCGTCAGGGGCTTGTTCTCGAGGGCTTTGAACAGGATGTCCTCCTCTTTCCCGTGATGCGTCCTGTCCGCATAAGTCCGGATGAAATCGACAACCTGATCAATATAAAGCGGGTTGAAACGGTTCTTCTTTTCCATATTTCCGACTTCCTCTTCCACTTTTTTCAGCATTTCTTCGATAAGCCGATGCTCCCACATCAGGGGACCGATGAATTTCATGACCGCCTCCCTTTTGTCTTCGTGTTGCCGTATCGAGATAACCGCCGCGGGCCCGGATTCACCATTCCGCTTCCAACCGGACATCATCCCCCTGTCATTCCGCCCCGAAAAACGTTGTTACACCCGAGTTCGACCTTCCGCCGCGGTTCGAAGCCGATGCCCTCTCCCTGCAGCTTAGAGTAAACGACAAGGCGCCCGGTCTCGCAGGGGCCGCTGTCTCGCCTGCCTTTACCGAACCGGTAAGGCCGTCATCCGGCGGCTTCGTCGATTGCTTCTTCGAGCAACATGAACCCCTCTTCCATCTCTTCCCGCCCGATGTTCAGGGCCGGGAAGATCCTGATCATGTTTCCCTGCGTCTGCCTGACAAACAGGCGTTTATCGAGACATTTGTCCGTCACGTCACCGGCGGTTTTCTCATCGCGAAACTCTATGGCCAGAAGCAGCCCTCTCCCCCTGACATCCGTGATCATCTCCGGGTATGCCCCCATCCACCTGCGCAAACGATTCAGGGCAAACTCGCCCATTTTCATCACATGAGCGGACACATCATGATCGATCAAATACCGGATGACCGCATAAGACACCGCACAGCCGAGCGGATTGCCGCAGTAGGTTCCCCCGTGGTCGCCGGGCTCAAGCTTCGCCGCGACGCGCTCCGACATCGCAAAAGCGCCAAAGGGGAAACCGCCGGCAATGCCTTTCGCCATGGTCATGAAGTCCGGTTCCACCTTCAGGGGGCCGATCGCGAACATCGGGCCGGTGCGGCAAAACCCCGTCTGGATTTCATCGATGATGAGCAGGCTGCCGTTTTCCCTGCACAGCCGGCCAACCTCTTCGAGATAACCGTCGGATGGAATGATGACGCCGCCTTCGCCCTGGATCGGTTCCAGAATCATCGCCGCCACCTTGCGATCAAGAGCTTTCTTCAAAGCTTCCAAATCATCGAAAGGGACAAACCGGTAGTTGGGCATCAACGGGTTGAACTTCTCCCGGTGCTTTGCCTGGCCCGTAGCCGATGCAGTGCTGATGGTGCGCCCATGGAAGCTCTGCTCCATGGCGATCACGTCCAGCCGGCCCGTCACTTTGCGGGACAGCTTGATCGCCGCATCGTTCGCTTCCGCACCGCTGTTGGCAAAAAACACCCGCGTCAGGGGTACCGGGAGGATCTCTCCCATCAAAGACAGAAGGCGGGCCCGCACCGGCGAGTAGGTCAGCCCTCCGTTTGGACTCTGTACGATCTTTCTGCTCTGTTCCAGCAACGCATCGGTGATCACCGGATGGGCGTGACCCAGGCAGGTGACCCCCCAGCCCGAAGTGAAGTCGAGAAACCGTCTCCCGTCTTCATCCCAGACCTGGATGCCCGAACCCTTCTCGATTGAAACGGGTATCTTCCTGAAAAACGGCGGCGAATATTTATCTTCGTCCTGAATGGTCTTGGCGGTTGTCATGATTTTTTCCTCCATCATAACCAATACTTTGATTCATCGGGAAATAAGGCGTTCACATTATTTGAACCATTGCTTCACATGTTGATTCATTATTTATGCCAAACCTGCATTACCGTAAAACGGCGACGGGACCGTCGGGTATGCCCGGAACACATGGACAAAAACGTCCTCCGCTTTGGCGGCCACTTCACCTTCCTCATATAAATCCACCGGCAAACCTGTTTCGTCGCTCCACAGGAAATCTTTGATGGCAAGGCGGACGGCGTCACGGGTTGACTCTTTGTCCCGCCAGTGATCGACCCGCAGCTTTTCGGCTTTCAATCTTGCCAACAATTCAACGGCAATCGCCTTAATCCGTTTGATGTCGGCTGCGCTCAGATCCGGCTTCCTGATAAGGTCAAAGACGGCCAAGGACTCTTCATCAAGGCCCTCGCGAACCGCCCGGCTGACTTCGTCGTCGAGGTCACTCACGAAACGGAACAACGCCTCGAAAGTCTTTTCTATCGTAACCCGATCCTTCTCACGGTTGTACTCTGCCACAATTTCCTCGTAATGCTGCTGGAAATTGGACCGCAGCGGGTTTTGTTCAAGCAGCCGCTGGAGTTTTTCCTCGATAGCCTGCTTGAGATTCTGAACAACCGTTTTTTTCGTGCGGCATTTCTCAAATTCCCGGCGCAACCGGTCGAAATCGATCTTGCTGATGTCGTATTCCGGCATGTCTTCACGGCTATACTCAGCCCACGGTTCAATGGCTTCATCGACCACCTGATGCAACTGTCGAATGATATCCGACATATCCGCCTTTTCCCGATCTTTCTGAAGGCTCTTATAGATGACATTGATCGCCCCGTACTCAGCCTGGTATTGATTGACGCCCTTGATGTTGATACATGCTTTGAACTTGAGAAAGACTTCCCGGCACATGACTTCAAAGCGTTTGCGGGTTTCGTCGTTTCCGTTGGCGGCTTCCTTGGCGGCGACAATGGCGGCGTTGCGTTCGAAACCGGTTTTAATAATGATGTCATCGAGTGACGCCCCACGTTCCCGCAGAAAATCCCTGATCAAAGCAATCGACTCGGCCAGTTCCGCCAGGAGTTCCTCTTCCGGCTTGGCAGGGTCCGTCTCCTCGCCACCGCCCCCATGACCGCCGTCGCCAACACCGGCAAAGGTCGCCAGCGCCTTCCGCAGATTTCTGAGGATGCCGCAGTAATCGACGATCAACCCGTTGTTTTTCCCTTCATTGACGCGGTTGGCGCGGGCGATGGCCTGCATCAGGGTATGGGCTTTGAGCGGCTTGTCGAGATAAAGCGTCGACAGACTCGGCACATCGAATCCCGTCAGCCACATGGCGCAAACAATGGCGACCCGGAAGGGGTGGGCCTCTTCCTTGAACGCCTCATCGACGTCCATACGCTGCATGTTTTTGAACTGCGGCTTCATCCGCATCGACTCCGGCAGCTCCATGCCGTCTTTGATCAGGCGGCGGTGCGGCGTAATGTCCAGGTCCCACTGACGAAACTTATCGACTTCGCCCTGCTCTTCACTGACCACCACGGCGATGCGGGTTTCGCGCATCCACAGAATCTGCCTGCGCCGATACACTTCTTCCTGGTCATCCGTCGTCGTATTCAATTCGCTTTCCAGGTCGGCGATCCGCTTGTCCCAAAACTCGGTAATCAGATTGTACATCCGGACACAGGTGATTTTATCGATACAGACCAGCATCGCCTTGCCGGTTTCCCAAGCCTTTGAATAATGAGTAACAAAGTCCCGGGCGATTTGCCTTAACCGTTTCTTCGCCGTGATGATGTGATAATCCCGCTTCAGCTCCTTTTCCAGGCGCTCGGCCACATCGACACTTTCAATTTCCAGCGTTTCGAGCTTCTCGGCGATGCGGTCGTTCAGATCGCCGATGGACACGCCCAGCTTGTCGCCCCGGGCGTCATAGTAAAGCGGCACCGTGGCCTTGTCCTGAACCGCGCGCTGGAAATCGTAGGTGGACACATACTCGCCGAATACCCGCCGCGTGATTTCGTCGTCTTTGAAAAGGGGCGTTCCGGTAAAGCCGATATAGCTCGCTTTCGGCAGGGCGTTGCGCATATTCAGGGCGAGGGTGCCGTACTGGGTCCGGTGCGCCTCGTCGGTGATGACGATGATGTCGTCCCGTTGCGTGTAGCCCTCTTCCGGATCGACCACCTGGTTGAATTTCTGGATGAGCGAAAAGATGTACGCCTTGTGCTCCGTCAGCAGTTGATTGAGGTGATTGCCGTTGACCGCCCGGCAGGGGTCCCGATCGTTGTCCACCACGCCGCAGCCGGCAAAGGTTTTGTAAATCTGCGTGTCCAGATCGTCCCGGTCCGTGAGGATCAGGAAGGTGAAGTTGCCCCCCAGCTTGCGGTGGATTTTCCGGGTGAACATGACCATGGAGTAGCTCTTGCCCGCCCCCTGGGTGTGCCAGAAAACGCCGAGCTTACCCTGGCGGTTTCGGCGATCCCTGACCGCCTCGATGGCCCGGTTGACGCCCAGGAACTGGTGATTGCGCGCCAGAATCTTTTTCGCCTCGCCCGACGAATCGTCAAAAACGATAAAATTCTCCAGGAGGTCAAGGAAATTGGTCTTATCACAGACCCCCTTGAGCAGGGTTTCCATATCTACCGCCCCCGGCTGGTCCTCCGCGAGGCGTTTCCATTCGTGGAAATGCTCGAAGCGGCTCGTCAGCGTGCCCAGCTTCGCATCGGAACCGTTGGCCAGAACGACCACGGCATTGTGATGGAACAAATGCGGCACCGTGTCCAGATAGTCCTTGAGATTCTTCTCATAGGCCGCCCGGATATCTTTGGAAATGTTCTTGAGTTCCATGAAAAGAAAGGGAAGACCGTTGACAAAGCCGACGATATCCGCCCGCCGCCGGTAGAGGTCGCCCCGGACCCAGAACTCCCGGACACAGAGGAAATGGTTGTTTTGCGGGTTGTCGAAATCGATGACCCGAAGCCGCCGCTTTTCGAGTTCACCCTTGCCGTTTCGGAAGGTCACCGCGACACCGGTTTTGATCAGCTCATGCTTCTCCCGGTTGGTGGCCTGCATGGTCTGGGTGGCGGAGGTGGACACGATTTGCCGGACGGCGTCATCGTAGGCGGCGTCAGGCAGTCCCGGATTGAATGCCACGATCTTGGCCCGCAGATAACGGGTAAGGACCACCTCCCGGTCGGAAGAACGCCCCAGCATCCCATCCGGCCCGAAGGTTTCATTATTGTAGGCGAAAACCGACTCCCAACCCAGCTTCTGCGCCAAATACTCAGCGGTAGTCTGCTGGACGAGAGTGTCTTCGGTGTAGGGGGCGGGTGTCATTCAATCACCTCCCAGTGGCCTTCCTTTCTTCCTCCAACCCGTCGCAACAATCCATCCTTTTGCAGGTTCTGAATGTTCCGCTGCACCGATCGCTCGGTAATGCCGATCAATTCAGCCAGCTCAGGAATGGTAACAGAAGGTTTTTCCCGACAGGCTTCGAGAATCTTTCCCGACGCTTTCCCGACGTTTACCCGACGCTTTCCCGACACTGTATCGTCTTTCGTCGAAACGTCCGTTGCAACGTTCACCAAATCCAACTCTTCCACCGGTTTCCGGTGAACCGTGGCGGTGAACAGGCAGCCTTCGTGGTCATCGGTAAAGTCGATGGTCGGCCACTTTTCCAGCGCCCGCTTGATGCCCGAGCCCAGGCCGTGGTAGGGCAGCAGCCCCTTGGCCACATAGGAAACCAGGATCGGGTTGCGGATGTTGGAGTTCCCGGCTCGAATTTTCTCCACTGTCAAGTTGTTGGGAAGATGGCCGGGACTGATGATCTCGATGCGGTTGTGGAAGATAAACAGACGGATCGGGGCGCTGACCAGGTAGTCGCGGTGAACCAAGGCGTTGACCAGTAGCTCCTCGAAAACAGCCTCGGGGATCTCAGGCAGCCCCGGAGCGTTCACCCCTCGTCCTGCCTGTATTTTATGCAGGTTGCGCATGACAAAAGCCAGCGCCCCCTCAAAGATTTTCGGCAGCGGACCGGAAAAGTCCTCGGTGTCGAGGTAGTCGGTGGCGTGGATTTTGTCGCCAGGGTAGCGGATCGCCTTGACCACAAACTGCGGCACGATCCACTCCGGCTGCTCGGCGAACAGCAGCACCCCAGCCAGGTTCAACATGCCGTCATCGGTGGCCAGATTCATGTTTTGCAGCAGCCGGATCAACTCAGCAGGGGAATCAGGGTATTCCTGTTTGTAGACATCGCGCAGAAAATCGCGGAAGCGCAGCTTGTCCAGCTTGTCGATCCCCGCCTTGGTGGGCAGCTCGTCGGCGTGGAACTGGTTGGTGAACTGAAACAGGCGGCGCAGCTCCTCCTTGGAGTTCACCCGCCGCTTGTCGGCCCCGGATTTGAGCCAGATCACCCCGTTCTTGTCGAAATAGGGTTTGTCGATCCCCTTGGGCACGGTCAGCAGGATGACAATGCGGCCGTTTTCCAGCGCCACGTTCTCGGTCTGCACCGCCAGCGGGCTGCGCACCAGGTGGCTGGCGGCATTGCTGATGAGCTGATTGATGCGTGAGACATCGGGCACTGAAAGTCCTGGTGTCGAACCGTCATCGGCCACACCGATAAAGATCATACCTCCGTTTGTATTGGCGAAGGCCGCCATCTCCGAAGCCAGGGAGTCGGCATTCTTCACATCCGCCTTGAACTGGCGGATGGAGTCTTCACCGATGGCAATTTGGGCGAGGAGAGATTCTAGTGTCATAAATATTTTCCTCTGCTGTCCCGGCAGTGCTTTCGCACCACCTCCACCCAGCGCTCATACCAAAGCCAGGCCTTTCCCGCTACCATCGTTCCGTAACCTTTGGCGGGATTTTTGGCATCGAGCGCTTGCCAGAGTTGCGTATGGTAGTGAATTGAAAAGCCGGGGTAACCTTCTGCCTGCATCAAAGCCACGATCTGCATGGGCAAGTATTTCTTTTTTTCCGTCTCTTTGATGACGGCATATTCCTTGTTGACGGCCTCGGCCAGCGGTGAATCGCTCCTGACAAATTCGATTACACGATCGGCCTGGCCCTTGCGGTTGGCGGTCTTTGGAACAAACAGTATCCGGTAGGCGTAATGCGGGTTGGCAAATTCCTCATCGGTCAATCCGGCGTCAAACTCTTGAATATAGCCCTGAATGTTGGCGGGCAGCCCTGGATGTTCTTCAAGCAATTCCTTCTGCTCGGTGGAGATAGTAGAAAACTGGAGACTGAAGGAAAGGTGCTTTTCAATTCCGCTTTCTTCCCCGAACAGCTTTTTAATGTACGCGTTGTAGTTTAAACAACACGCTTGGAATCGGGCACTCAGGATATCATCGATCCGGGTTGTCATCTGGTGCTCGATTTCGTGGCGTAAGCCGATCAGAAAATTCAGGTTGTTCACCGTGTCTTGATCGATCGGAGACTTGTCATCCGTCAGGCAGCGTTCTAATTCCCAATGCTTGTATGCGCCGTGCTTAGTCTTATCGAACTTACACCGCTTGCCGTTTTGCTGGCAATATCGGTATTCGATCTTCTGATCACGGAAATAGGCATGGAGCAGATAGGTCCAGGCGATGGTCATCAGCACCACATAGGATTCCGACTTGAAGCTGATGTTCGGATTGTTAAAGATTTGCACAGCCGCCAGCGCCGCTTCCCGCGATTTCTTGAGCAACTCGTTCTTGATGGAACCAACACGCCGAATCCGCTTGCTCATTTCCGACCTCCTGATAGATCGGCGATGGCCGCCTTAAGCACTTGCATGCAGATCTCGGCAGTATGCTTGTCTGGAGTGAATTTTGATAGCAGCTGCTGATAGGGGTGGATATAATTGCGAAAATCTCGCAGCCCATGACTGAATTTCTTTACATCCAGTTTCAGTGCCCCCAATTCGTGGGCGACATCGATAAACTGTGCAAGCGACCACTCTTGGAACTGCTTGACCTTATTGTCCTTGTCCTTTGGCGAATTGGCTGCCTGATTGAATTCCTTAGGGCTTTGCAAAGCGACGCCCAGCAAGATGCCTTCCAGGATGCTGCCGCACAGGAAGATGGTTGCCAGCGGCGCGGATGTGAGACAATGCTGGGCCTCCGCCAGTCTGGACTCCAGCACCGGCACTAGATTGGGATCGATGGTAAGTTTTTTAATGGAAATGTTTTGATATTGCCGATGCAGGAATTCCTGTTCCGTTATCCCAGGATCAGATTGCTTGCCGGTCAACCGAGCGACGATACCCACTGCCTGCCTGTATTGAGGGGAATCTCCAGTTTGGCCGTTCCGCAAAGCATTGTAATGCCAGACTTCCAGCAACCCGGACAGGACTTTACCGAGCAATGCGTCGGGCTCGATCTCCCAAAATGCCCTCAAACGCTTGGCCTTGGAGTCGCCGTTGAATGCATATTTGGCCGCGTAGATGTTGATATTGACGGTATCACGGAAGAATTCGGCAAACTGGCTGTTCGAGAATGTTTCTTTATCAATAATATAGCCGCTCGCCATCCCGAACATATCCTCAAAAAGCCTTTTCTCGATTGCCTTGAGACTACTCATACCGCAATATCCCCATTCATGAGTTTGGGCAGGAGGAGGTCGCGGGCCTTGGCAGCAGCGGCACTCTGGTGCTCAAGATTAACAACTTGCTGAAGCATGGGAGCAACCGCAGCCTGAAAAAGTAAGAGCAACTGCATCGGTGGAGCAAGAACACCTACATTCTCCAGAACCTTCGACGATAAAAACGGGATGGCAGCACCTCCTGCATAATTCGCCAAGTCCTGTTCATGCAGAAGAAAGTACAAATATTCGCCAATGGCAACACCCTGGTCTGAAATCGCACCCATCATATTGTTATCTATGAGAGTATCGCGGACTATGAACCGGACACGATTTTGACGAAGACCCTCTCCAATTTTGGCAAAGACCGAGGTGCCTTTTGAAAAGGGTTTCCCTCGAAATTCTTCACACTCATCGAGTGTTACCCAGTTGTCTGCTCCAGTTACTGCTATCGCATTTCCATCACGGCTTAAGTCTCGAACTTTGATGAATGGGAGGTCCCCTTCGCGTCGTCCTTGATATTTCGGCTTAAAGGTATTTCCAGCCCTTAATTTGCAGAGGTCGCCAAGGCATGTTCTGCGCCACCCCTCCGGCACGCCGTCGATGATTTTGGTGTGTTCATGGCCGGGGAAGCGGAGGTGGACAAACCACTCCTTGTAGAGCAGTTGCGCCGACTTCTCCAACAACTGAATCCGCCGCCGGTTGTTCTCGATCAGGTCGTCGTAGGCGGAGAGAGTCTCGACGATTTCGTCCTGCTTTTTAGAGGCAAAGAGAGTAACCTTCAGGCCGCCAAGAATCTTTGTGTTGAGGTTGAGCATTGTTGTGCCAACGGCGTTACGCTCAAGCCATTCAACGCTTTGGCGAAGCCCAAGAAAATAGAAAAGAAACTTTGAACGTAGTTTTTCCTCTGGAGGTTCAATCTTGATGCACCCAGTTCCACAAAGGAACCCAGCCTGTTCTTCGTTTATGTATGCGCACTTGCTGATTTCTCCTCGGCGCGGAAAAACTACGGAACCCGCTTTCAGGAAATGGCGCGATAGCTGACTGGCTTTGCCTTCTGGAATGCGGGCTATCCCGCTTTCGTCAACTCGGCCATTGCGAATGTCCTTAGGCATGACAACGGGAATGCCTTGTTCCGAATAGTCATACTGATGAAGCTGGGAGCCAAATGGGCCAGTCTGAATCAAGCCACCCCATGCTTCGACGATTTCGCTGAGCGTAGAAGTGCTCATCCCCCCAACTCCTCGAAGTTCTTCTTGATTTTTGCGGCCAGTTGCACCACCTCGGCGTTCATATCCGCCAGTCCGGAAATTGTGCAAACGGTTGTTGCACAAATAGCGAAACAAGCTGTTTCATAATTTTTCATACCCCATCCTCCAGGATTCTGGCGATTTGCTCGGGGCTGGGGAGCTGCCCCTGGAGCGCCTTGGGGAGGCGCTTGACGATCTGGTAGGTGGCGACGCCGATGGGTTTGTCGGCAGGGGCCAGGGCGTATTCGACGATGGTGCGTTCCTTCTCCTTGCAGAGGATGATGCCGATGGCCGGATTTTCGCCCTTCTCGCGCACCTGCCGGTCCAGAGCGGTAAGGTAGAACTGCATCTTGCCGACAAACTCGGGCTCGAACTCACCGATCTTGAGTTCGATGGCCACGAGGCACTTGAGCCGGCGATGGAAGAGCAGCAGGTCAATGAAATACTCCCGTCCCTCAACCTCCAACCGGAACTGGCTGCCCACAAAGGCGAACATACCGCCCATGGCGCGGAGAAACTCTTCGATACGGCCGATCAAGGCCCGCTCCAACTCACGTTCCGAGTGCTTTTCGCCCAACTCCAGAAAATCGAAGGTGTACTCGTCCCGAACGGCAAGTTTGGCCTGGGCGCGCAATTCCGGGGTCAGGGTTTTGTCGAAATTGGTCTGGCCCGACAGGCTTTTCTCGTAACTCTGGTTGTCAATCTGATGGGCAAGCACGTTCTTGGACCAGCCGAACTTGCGGGCCATGCGCAGGTAGAATTCGCGTTCCAGCGCATCCTTACACCGCGACATGATAACAAGATTGTGGCTCCAACTGATTTCTCCAACCAGTGGTTGGAGTTTTTCGATGCCCTGGTATTCCAGATAAAACTGCCTCATGTACCAGAGGTTCTGAGCGGAAAAACCTTTGATACCAGGAAACTCCTGCTGCAAATCTCCAGCCAGTTGTTGGACAATTGCCTTGCCCCAGGTTTCTCCTGCCTGCCGTTCCACAATCATCCGCCCAATGTCCCAATAAAGTCTTACCAGTTCTTTATTGACCGCCTTGAGTGCCCGGTATTGTGCGGCACGCACGCGGTCCTTTACTTCGGTAAGCAGTGACTCGTAATCACCGTGTAACGCCGTTTTGCTCATCATCCCACCCCCCGGTCTTTCTCGCACCGCCGGTACGAGTTTTTCATATCCCCCGCCCCTCATTCGTTATAAACAATGGAACGGCCGATTTGTTTCACCGTAGGGGCACGGCGCGCCGTGCCCCTACAATATGCCGTGCCCCTACATGCCAACCGCCCCGACAACATGCCGTGCCCCTACCAACCCGTCACATTCACGGCATCGGGGTTTTCTCTGTCCATGCCCCACCGGGCCGGGTTGTCGGCAAGGTACCGGCGAATACGGTGCCATTCGGATTCATTGCGGATCACGCGCTCGTAATAATTGCGCTGCCAAACCTGTTCACCCGGTGTTTGACGCATTTCGTTGATGCGTTTGGTAACGGCCGATTTGAATGAACGAATAATCGTTGGAAGGGAACCGGAAACCGGTTGACCAAATCGTTCCGTAGGGGCACGGCGCGCCGTGCCCCTACCATCGGATACAACCAATATGCCATGAAAATGGTTTGGCATCACAATCCATTCATCCAATTCAATTTCATTTCGAATTTCGGCGGTTTTTATCCATTCCTCGAAGACGATTCGTCCTGCATCATTCAACCGCATTTCGTTATTTTCAATTTCGCCAAATAAACATTCCCGTTTCCACGTGCAGACGGTGACGAAATAGGCCCCGTTCTGCGAATAGTCATAGCCGGACAGACGAATGGAGCGCCGGTGATGTTTGTCCGGGTGATCGGTCATACCCCGTCCTCCATGATCACAAGATTGTGGCTCCAGCTGATTTCTCCAACCAGTGGTTGGAGTTTTTCATATCCCCAACTCCTCGAAGTTCTTCTTGATCATTGCGGCCAGTTGCACGGCCTCGGCGTTCAGGTCTTCAAGTTCGATGTGGATATTCCGCAGTTCCTCCTCGAAATCCAAATCCTCATCCTCTTCTTCCGGCGCAACGCCCACATAGCGGCCAGGGGTCAGGCTCCAGTCGTTGGCGGCGATCATGGTGCGATCCGCCAGTTTTACCAGGCCCTCCACATCCCGGAGCCTGGCTTCCGGGAAGCGCTCCGTCAGCCAGTGGGCCTGTCGGTGGAAGTAACGGACTTGCTTCAACTGTTCGACCGCCGTCTGGCGCGCCTCGTCGGCGGCTTTCCGGGCGCGGGTGATGTCCCGGTTGGACCAGGCATCGCTGCTCCGGGCGTCGCATTCGTTCTCGCAGATTTCGATCAACCGGCAGGCGAGCTTGTAGAGCAAATCCGCCTGCTTGACCAGGTCGCGGCTGTTCTCGGCGATCGGCGACAGGCGTTCGACGGCTTTTTTCAATGCGCCGTTCGTTGTGTTCTGCGTTTTCCAGATTGCTTCCTGCTCACGAATGGCTGTCTTGAATGCCGCTGCGTCCGACTTGAAAGCAGTCCGCTCGCTGTTGAGTTCCTTTAAGGTTTCGGCGTGCGCGGCTTTCGCAGGCAGCGTATCCAGAAACGGTTTGAGGGCGGCCACAAAGGTATCGAGAGAGGAAACGAAACCCGGCAACGGCTCAACCCGATGGCCGTCATCGTCGATGGTATTGAAACAACCGGTGCCTTCCTGGAGCATCCGGCGGCAGTATCCGCCGACCAGATCGAGGTACTTCTGCGTTTCCCCGCGGTAAAGCCAGATGATGGCCAGGATGTTCTGTTCCTGCTCAGGGCTGAAATCGTTGATTTTCCGGGTAACCTTGCGGAAGATGTTCCGGGCGTCGATCATCAGCACGTTGTCGCGATGCGCTTCCGGCTTGGCGCGGTTGAGAAACCACAGTTCGCAGGGTACGGTACGAGTGTAGAAGAAGTTCGACCGGATGGCGATCATCGCCTCCACGTCGCCGCTTTCCACCATCTTCTGGCGCACCTTGGCCTCGTCCCGCCCGGCGCTGGATGCCTGAGAAGACATGACAAAACCCGCCCGTCCGGTTTCGCTGAGATAGCTGTAAAAATAGCTGATCCAGATATAGTTGCCGTTGGAGACCTTGCCTTCCCTGTTCACACCAGGCAAACCGAACGGCAGCCGCGGATCGTTCTTGATCTTTCCGGCGTCGATTTCATCGACATTGAATGGCGGATTGGCCATCACGTAGTCGGCCTTGCCGTTCAACTCGTGGGGATCTTCATAGTACGTGATGGCTTTTTGAATATCGCCCTCCAGGCCATGGACCGCCAGGTTCATCTTCGCCAGGCGGATAGTGGTGGCGTTTTTTTCCAGGCCGCGAAAGGTGAGTTTTTCCGTCGGATTCTCATGATGTCTTTCCACAAACCGGGCGCTCTGGACGAACATGCCGCCCGAGCCGCAGGCCGGGTCCAAGACGGTCCCCCGTTCCGGCTCCAGGACGTTGGCGATCAACGACACGAGCGAAACAGGTGTGAAGAATTCACCATCGTCATGGGCCTTCTGGCCCGCGAACTGGGTCAGGAAGTATTCATAGATGCGGCCGAAGACATCGCCGGAGACGCGCTTGAGTTCGTCGGGGTTCAACGTGCGGAGAAGCTGGCCCAAAACCGCGTTATCCAGTTCCTGATATTCACTTTTGGGCAGGACGCCGCGCAGGTTCTCATAGTCGCTTTCGATGGCATCCATCGCCTCAATGACGGCTTTGGCCCGGTCGTCGCTGTCGGTCAACGCAACCAGCGTGTCGAACTGCGCCTTCGGTTGCAGAAAGATCGCGCTTTTCTGGGAGAAATCTTCCTTGGTCAAGGCCCGCATCTTACCGCCCCGCTTGGGCAGATTGGCCTCGATGGCGCTTTTCACCATCAGATAGCGGCTGTAGGCATGGCGCAGGAAGATCAGCCCCATCACCGGCAGGAAATACTCGTTACTCGCATAGTTGGAATTTCCCCGCAGCGTGTCCGCCGCGGTCCATAGTCGTTTCTCAATCGCTTCAATATGTTCAAGTTGTGCCAAATTCAAATTCTCCACTCAAACTGATTTAATCTTAAGGAATATAAATTTGTCCGCTTATTTTGGGGGCTACATCAATATTCCAATCCAGTATCCAATTTTCGGTTATTTTGGAAACTTTAACTTCATACCTTCCCCCGAGAGATATGTATTTTGATTAGCTTTTTTGTTTGAGGATTGATGGATTTTTGGGGAGTTGGGGGGCTGGTTTGGATAGACTTGAATGATTTTTCCCCCGGGATTCCATAGGATGAGCGGCTGCCGCCCTGGCGATAGGTGGCCTCTCGATTGACTGCAATTTTAGAATACATTCCGCTTATGGTCATTTTTTATACGGATGATTTTTTGAAATGAGCCTATGAAATTATTCACAGTAAAACTTTTGGCAGACTAAATCTTCCGAAGGAATCTGTCAACGACTTTAAGGGCGCTTTTCGATCATTATTTGTAATTGACACGCAAAGCCGTCTTCCCTATAGTTCCCCCGTAAAAAATCAGACTTATATTTTTAATGACACCTTAAAAAGTCATTTTTTTGTCCCCTTGCGTAAGGGGATGCAGGAGAGGGGGAAAACAAAATCAGCAATACAGCCACTTATCACCCCCACCCTGACCCTCCCCCGTCAAGGAGGAGGGAATTTTTGACTTTTTACGGGCTCATCATATTTTTTGATTCCGAATCGTGAACCGCAAAACGACGGGAAAAGACAATAAAGGCTTGGGATGCATCGGGAAAGAGTCGTCATAACCGGGTTGGGAACGGTCAACGCGCTGGCGCGGAACACGGAGGAGTTCAGCCGCGCCCTCAGGGAGGGGAGATGCGGCATCGGGCCGCTGACCCTGTTCGATATGTCGCCGTACCGGACCCATAACGGGGCCGAGGTGAAAAATCTCGATCCCCGGGAAATGGTCCCGCCGCCGTTTTCCCGGAAGCGCATGTCGCGGGCCGACATCATGGCCGTGGCGGCAACCGTTGAGGCCCTGACGGACGCCGGTCTTTTTCCCGTTCCTGAATCCGTTTGCGAAGACACGGGGATTATTCTCGGTGTCGGCTCCGGGGGAAAGCTCGAAGGAGAATACGCCTACCGCGATTATCTTCAAAGCGAGGGCCGACGCGTTCATTTCTCCACGCTGGCCAATCTCTGCCCGGCTTCCTCGGCGGATCGCATCACCACCGCCCTTGGCCTCATGGGTCCGAAGACGACCTTCATGACCGCCTGCTCCTCCGGGGCGACCGCCATCGGTTTTACCCGGGACCTGATCGCAGGCGGGGCCGCCACGGTCATGCTCGCCGGCGGCGTCGAACCCCTGAGCCAGACCACCTACGCCACCTTCAACGCCCTCCAGGCCGTCGATCCCGAATTCTGCAAGCCCTTCGACCGAAAACGGCAGGGACTTTCCCTGGGAGAGGCGGCGGCGATGCTCGTTCTGGAGTCGCTCACTCACGCCAGGCAACGGGGGGCCCGGATATACGGGGAGGTGCTGGGATACGGGGTCACCTGCGACGCCCATCACATGACGGCCCCGGACCCGGAGGCGTCGGGCGCCGTGCGTTCCATCCGGGCGGCGCTGTCGGACGCCGGAATTTCTCCTTCTACCGTCGATTACATCCACGCTCACGGCACCGCAACCCCGTCCAACGACGCCATGGAAACGAAGGCCATCAAAGAGGTCTTCGGAACGGATGCCCGGCGGATTCCGGTCAGTTCGACCAAGGCCATGACGGGTCATACCCTGGGAGCCTCCGGCGCCCTGGCGGCCATCGTCTCCATGATTGCCATCCGGGAGGGGTTCATCCCGCCGACGATCCACCACGACACACCGGATCCGGAATGCGACCTCGATTATGTCGCCACGGGAGCGCGTCCGGCTGAGTTGAACGTCATCCTGTCCAATGCGTTCGCCTTCGGCGGAAACAACACGTCGGTCATCCTGGGACGGTACTCGGAAAGAGGTATCCACCATGAGTGAAATGGATGCAGATAAACGGATTGTCGTCACCGGAGTGGGAATGGTGACGCCTCTCGGCATTGGAAAGGAGCGCTTTTCAGAAAACCTGTTCCAGGGCAATTCGAGCATCCGGGAAATTGAATCATTCGACACGTCCCGTCTTCCAAGCCACCTGGGGGCGGAAGTGAGGGATTTTTCTCCCCAGGATTTCATTTCCACCAAAAATTTCCGCCGGATGGACCGGCTTTCGCAGCTCGCCGTGGCATCGGCGCGCCTGGCCCTGGAAGACGCGAAAATCGTCGTCGATTCCAATAACCGGGACCGGATCGGCATCATTTTGGGCACAGCTTTCGGGCCGACGGATCTCAAGATCCAGTGTACCCGTATCCTGTTCACCCGGGGACCGGCCAAGATCAACCCGAGCCTGGTTCCCAATTCCGTCTTGAATGCACCGGCCGGTCACGCCTCCATCGAACTGGGTTTCCGGGGCATCAATACGACGGTCAATCATCAGTCCACATCGGGAGAAGCCGCCCTCGTTTATGCGGCCATGGAACTTCTGAGGGGTACGGCGGATGTCGTCCTGGCAGGAGGGGCCGAAATCCTCTCGGAATTCTTTTTCGAAACCCTGGTCCGGTTCAGGGCGGTTTCCCCTGTTGATGGCCGGGCAGAAGGGGCCCATCCCTTCGACGTGAACCGTAACGGTCCGGTCGGCGGGGAAGGCTGCGGAATCGTCTGCCTGGAAAGCCTGGAGCATGCCGTCAAAAGGGGAGCGGTCCCCTATTGCGAAATCAGGGGCTGGGGGATGAGTTCTGCCCCGGCAAATCCGACCGACTGGCCCCGCGACGCAAAAGGGACCATGCTTGCCATGAACAGGGCGTTGAAATCGGCAGACCTGACGCCGGACGGCATCGATACGATCCAGGCGGCCGGAAACGGCGGAGAAAATCCCGACAGGATCGAAGCGGAAGCCTGCTGCAGCCTTTTTGGCGCGAACCCGGCCGGGACCGTGATTTCGTCGGTCAAGGGCGCCCTGGGAGAAAGTTTCTCCTCCGGCGGCATGCGGGCGGCCGCCCTGGCCCTGTCCATCAGGGAAGGCAAGGTCCCGCCGACGCCGGGGCTTGTCCATCCGATCGTTCCTCTTTCTTTCACGAGCGGAGAAGCGAAGAACATGAATATCCGTCACGGGCTTTTGAATGCCGTCTCCCATGGGGGCACGAATGTTTCGATCATCATGAGCCGGGTTGAATAGATGTGGGAAGAAGAGGAAGGCCGTGGAGGCGGCCCCCGGGTCAGGAGGCTGTTCCATGTTGCCTGATTTACGCTCGTGGTCATTCTGAACGAAGTGAAGAATCTAATTAATTCCGTGTGTTGAGAGAGCAAGATTCTTCGGCTGGCGCCTCAGAATGACATTGCAACACAGCCTCCAAACCCGGGGTGACAAATTTGAATGCCTGGAATGACAATAAAAATCGTATCGCAATTGCAGGAGGATGGCAGTGAATATCGGTGAGTGGATTTCAAAACGGGCGTGTCTCTACCCCGAACGGCTTTTTCTGAGAGAGGAGGACGGCCGGGAGTTCGACAACCGGGAATTCAACCGGCGCGTCAACCGGATGGCCCATGCCCTGGGTGAAATGGGCCTGGCCAGGGGCGACCGGGTGGCGGCGCTCATGACCAATTCCAGCGAGTTCCTGGAGATCTTTTTCGCCTGCGCCAAGACCGGCGTGATCATGGTCCCCCTGAACTTTCGCCTGGCTCCCCCGGAGCTGATCTATATCATTGGGAACAGTTCCCCCAAGGTGCTCGTCTACTCCCCGGATTTCGCCGATAAGGTGAAGGCCGTCAAGGCGGCCGGACTGTCCCTGTCCCAATATTTCCGGCACGGCGGCGGCAATTTGCCGGAAGATCCTGCGCTGTCGGATTTTATCGCGCCTTTTTCGGAAGACGAACCGATACCGGCCACGGAAGTCACCCTGAACGATCCCCTGTTCATCATATACACGTCCGGCACCACGGGCGATCCCAAGGGCGCCGTGCTGTCCCACGGGAACATCCTGTTCGGGGCGATTCATTCCCTGATAGGTTACGGCATGGACAAGACCTTCAAGTCGCTGGTCGTAGCGCCCCTTTTTCACGTCGGCGCCCTGGCCGCCTCGGCGACGCCGGTCATCTACGCCGGCGGGTGCCTGATCCTGAAGAGTTTCTTTAACGCCTCGGAAATCCTCAAGCTCATCGTACGGGAAAAGATCAACTACATGTTTGCCGTGCCGGTCATGTTCCAGCTTATGGCCAAATCGGAGGAGTGGGCCAGGGCGGATTTCTCGCATGTGCACTACTTCATCTCCGGCGGTGCACCCATCCCCGTCGATGTGATCCGCAAGTACCAGGAGGAAAAGGGGGTCGGATTCGTCCAGGGTTACGCCATGACGGAAACGCTGCGCCTGACCTCGCTCGACCTGGAAGATTCCATCACGAAGGCGGGTTCCGTGGGAAAGGAAGTCTTCCATATCGAACTGCGCATCGTGGACAATGACGGCCGGGACGTCGCCCCCGGCGAGCCGGGCGAAATCCTGGTCCGTGGTCCCAATGTATTTCTGGGCTACTGGAACAAGCCCGCCGAAACGGCGGAAGCCATGGCCGGCGGCTGGTTCCACACAAGCGACATGGGACGGCGCGACGAGGACGGTTTCGTCTACATTATCGGCCGGAAACAGGAAATGATCATCAGTTCCGGGGAAAACATCTACCCGGCGGAGGTGGAGCGGGCCATCCAGTCCCTGCCCCAGGTAAAGGAAGCGGCCGCCGTGGCCATGCCGGACCCGGCAAAACGGGGGGAAGTCGTCGCGGCCTTTGTCACGCTCCAGGACGGCCGGTCGATAACGGAGGAGGAACTGATCAACGCCCTCCAGGGGCAGATCGCCCATTTCAAAATTCCGAAGCGGGTCTTTTTCGTGGACGATTTTCCCCGAAACGCCGCCGGCAAGATTCTGAAGAAGGAACTCCAGAAACAATTCAGAACGGAGGAACGGTAAAATGGATCTCATTCCCTACACCGAAGGTCACCGGATATTTCGTCAGAGCTTCCGGAAATTTCTGGAGAAGGAAATCATCCCTCATATCGAGGCATGGGAAGAGGAGGGCATCGTTCCCCGCGACGTCTGGAGAAAGATGGGGAAAGAGGGGTTTCTCTGCTCCGGCATACCCGAGTGCTACGGCGGTCCCGGCGCCGATTTCCTCCATGCGGTGATCATTATCGAAGAACTGGCGTACTGCAATTTCTCGGGCATGGGCGTCCGTCTCCACAGCGACGTCGTGACGCCGTACATCCTCGATTACGCCACGGAAGAACAGAAGCGCAAATATCTTCCCCGCTGCGTTTCGGGCGAGATCATCACTGCCATCGGCATGTCGGAACCCAATACCGGCAGCGACCTGGCGGCGATCCGGACCACGGCGGTGGAGCAGGGAAATGAATTCGTCATCAACGGTCAGAAGACGTTCATCAGCAACGGCATCAACTGCGACCTGATCGTTCTTGCCGCCCGTGATCCGGCAGAAACCGATCCTCACCGGGCCATCGATCTTTACCTGGTGGAGGCCTGGACACCGGGTTTCGAAAAAGGGCGTAAACTCAAGAAGGTGGGCTGGCACGCCCAGGATACAGCGGAGCTCTTCTTCTCGGATTGCCGGATACCCAGGGAAAACCGGCTGGGCGAAAAGGGTACGGGCTTCAAGAAAATGATGAGCCATCTCCAGCCGGAACGCCTGGTCATCGCGATCTGGGCCGTCGCCGCGGCGGAGTTCATGCTGAAGGAAACGATTTCCTACATTAAGAATCGCGAGGTTTTCGGAAAACCCGTCGCCAGGTACCAGCATACCCAGTTCGAAATTGCGGAAATGGCGACGGAAATCAAACTGGGACGAACCCACGTTGAGAAACTTATTGTAGATCATATGAGAGGTGAAAATATCGTGACGGACGTGTCCATGGCCAAGTACTGGACGACGGAAATGGCTTATCGCACGGCCGACCGGTGCATGCAGCTTTTCGGCGGTTACGGCTACTGCGAGGAGTACCCCATCGCCCGCGCCTGGCGCGACATCCGGGTCAACCGCATCCTGGGCGGAACGAACGAGATCATGAAAGTGGTGATCGCCAAGAATCTGGGTTTATAAATAGGAGGCATGACATGAAGAAAAGGAATGGGTTCATTTGGGCATGGATTTTCGCTTTATTGATAGGAAGTCTTGTTTTCACGGGTGGCCCGGCCGTGGCGGCCTATCCGGAACGGCCGATCACGCTGCTGGTCGGATTTGCGCCCGGCGGTTCCCTGGATTTGAGCGCCCGGGCTCTGGCGGCGTCAGTTGAAAAAATCCTCGGCCAGCCGGTCGTCATCGAGAACAAAACCGGCGGGACGGGAACCGTGGCTTTGGCGGCCCTGCTTTCCCAGAAACCGGACGGGTACACCCTGTGCGCCACCCCGAGCTCCGTTCTGATCCGCGTCTCCCAGATGCAGCAGGTTCCCTTCAAACCCCTGAAAAGTTTCAAACCCATCATCGGGTATACCACGCCCCAGCTGGGAATCGCCGTCAAGAGCGACGCACCGTGGAAGACCCTGAAAGACCTGGTTAATGATGCCAGAAAGCATCCCGGGAAATTCAAATACGCCACGACCGGTGTGGGCAGCACGACCCACGCCGCCGTCGAAGAAATCGCCGCCAAAGAAAAGGTGAACATGATCCACATCCCCTACAAGGGGAGCGTCGAAGCCCTCACGGCACTGATGGGCGGCCACGTGGAATTTGCCTCCCTCACTTCGGAATTCATTCCGGCGGTGAAGTCCGGACAGCTTCGCCTGCTGGCCACCATGGGTGAGGAAAGATCCCCCAGTTTTCCCAAGGTCCCGACCCTAAAACAGGCCGGTTACAACTTTGTCAACGATGCGGTTTATGCCGTCGTCGCCCCTTCCGATCTGCCGCCCGAGCTGGCTGCCAAACTGGAGAAGGCCTTCACCCAGGCGATAAAGGACAAGCAGTATCGTGAAGCCTTAAGCAAGATGGACCTGGTCCCCGTTTATTACAGCAGCAAGAATTTCGATAAATTTCTGAGGGTTAACTGGGGCGTCATCAACAGGCACCTGATTTCGACAGGATTGATCAAGGAAGCGGCGACACGGCCCGAGTAAGCGAACACTTGCCGGAATGGACGGACTCGTAATCCCCTCCCCCTTGAGAGGCTGCGTCGTAATGTCATTCTGAGCCGTCAGGCGAAGAATCTCGTTTTTTTAACATGCTGTTATGATTAGATTCTTCACTTCGTTCAGAATGACCTCAAACGTCAATCGGGGATTACGACACAGCCTCTGACGGGTGAGGGTTAGGGTGGGGGTGTTAAGTAGCCGTACTAATGATGTTATTTTCCCCTCCCCTTAAATTCCTCCCGCAAGAGGAAGAAAACCTACTTTTTACGAGTCGTCATAATTAAATTGAATCACGATCGACAGGATGGATCATGGACAGGCGGGATATCACGGGTTGCGTTGTTTGGCTATTAATCTCGATTTCCGTCCTGATCGCATCCCTGCGGCTCGGAATCGGGCCGTTCAACAACCCCGGGCCGGGTTTTATTCCCTTCTGGGCGGCCCTTTTTCTGGCTTCGTTCACCTGTGTGCTGCTTGTCATCAGCCTGTCCCGGAATCGAGAGGCGACCCCGCCGAGCGTGTTGTGGAAGGGCCGGCACTGGGTGAAACCCCTGCTGGCCTTCTCGGCGCTGATTCCCTACTGCCTGGTCCTGCCGAAACTCGGGTATCTCCTGGCCACGTTCGTCTTGATGCTCGTTCTGCTGAGTCTCGGGAAAACGAAGCCCTGGCTGGTCGTTCCCGGTTCTCTGGTTGTGGTTCTGTTAACCTACGTCCTCTTTGACTATTTACTGAAAATGCCGCTCCCGAGGGGTGTTTTCGGCTTCTGATCTCTGGCACATGGATGCTTCCCCGGATAATATAAACAGTTTGCTCTATGGATTTTCCATCGCCCTCCAGCCTGGACATCTTCTGTTCGTGTTCGCGGGATGCTTCCTGGGAACCCTGGTCGGCATTCTTCCGGGAATCGGTCCGGTCGGGGCCATTTCCATCCTTCTGCCCATCACCTTCCAGATGTCTTCCACCGGTGCGATCGTGCTGCTGGCGGGGGTTTATTACGGGGTGATGTACGGAGGCTCGACCGCTTCCATCCTGGTCAATGTCCCGGGAGAAACCGCCTCGGTTGTCACGTGCCTGGACGGGTACCGGATGGCCCGCCAGGGCCGTGCGGGGCCCGCCTTGGGAATCGCCGCCTTCGGGTCGTTCATCGCCGGCACGGCGGGATTGATCGGGCTACAGCTCATCGCCGCCCCTCTTTCCGGATTCGCCCTGCAGTTCGGCCCACCCGAATACTTTGCCATCATCCTGCTGGGATTCACCTTTATCACCTACCTGTCCCAGGGATCACCTATCAAGGCCGGTATCATGGCCTTTACCGGGCTGATCCTGAGCACGATCGGCCTGGATCCGATCACCTCCGAACAGCGGATGACCTTCGGCATGCTGAACTTGTTCGAGGGCATCGGCGTCGCACCCCTGGCGATGGGCCTGTTCGGTGTGGCCGAGGTATTCACAAACCTGGAAACCCTGCACTCCGGTGAACACATCCAAGTCAAGGTTCGCAGTCTCCTGCCCTCACGATGGGATTGGCTGCGGGCCAAGTGGGCCATTCTCCGGGGCACCGCCGTCGGTTTCCTGATGGGAATTCTGCCGGGCGGGGGGCCGGTGCTGTCGTCCTTCATGGCCTACGGCCTGGAAAAGAGGATCGCGAACAACCCCGCAAGACTCGGCAAGGGGGCCATCGAAGGCGTGGCGGCGCCGGAAGCGGCCAACAACGCCGCCGCTTCGACCTCGTTCATTCCGCTGCTCACCCTCGGCATCCCGCCCAACGTGGTCCTGGCGGTGCTTTTCGGGGCCTTCCTGATCCACGGCGTCCAGCCGGGACCGCTTCTCCTGAAGGAAAACCCGGATATGTTCTGGGGAATCATAGGCAGCATGTATATCGGAAACGTCATGCTGCTGATTCTGAACCTGCCGTTGATCCCCATCTGGGTGCAGGTGCTCAGGATTCCGGGGAAAATACTCTATCCCCTGATCCTCCTGTTCTGCGTGATCGGGGCATACGGGATCAACAACAACGTCTTCGACGTCTATGTGATGATCCTTTTCGGAGTGATCGGCTATCTATTCAGGAAATTCGGATATGAAGGGGCCCCCCTGATTCTGGCCTTTGTCCTCGGTCCCCTGTTCGAAGTCAACCTCCGGCGCTCGCTGCTGATTTCCGGGGGCAGCTTCGCCATCTTTTTCACCCGCCCCATCGCCCTCGCGGCGATTATCCTCGCCCTTGCCCTTGTGCTTTTTTCGTTGTACCGATCCGCACGAAAAAACAGGAATAAATTTCCTCTTTTGCCCGGATCGAAAGGCAAATAACCCATCCGGTATTAAAGCCGTCTGTTTTCTTTTGCTTTTTTCGATTCGCCGGCGCAGAAAATACGCCGGATTTTGAAACTCTTCTTGACATCGGGCGCCACATCGTTATGATATCAACTTTCAATACTCCGGCAGTCACGAAGCAGTAAAGGATGGAAACGAAAAAGCAAACAACGACTCCCTCGAAATTGCCGCTCACGCAGTGGCGAATCGTTCAAAATCAAAGGGAGGAACAGCACCTGTTGGTCCGCGAACTCGGCATTCACCCCCTCCTTTCACAAATTCTGGTCAGCCGGGAGATTACGACGACGGAAGAAGCCCGGAAATTTCTCCACCCCTCCTTAAAAGATCTGCATAACCCCTTCCTCATGAAGGACATGAAGGAAGGCGTTCATCGCCTCATCAAGGCGATTTCCCAGGGCCGGAAGATCATGGTTTACGGCGATTACGACGCCGACGGCGTGACGTCGGTTGTACTTCTGATCAAGTTTCTCCGTGACATCCGGCAGAATGTCGATTTCTATATTCCCGGACGGGTGGATGAAGGCTACGGGTTGAACAAGCACGCCATCGACCAGATGCAAGAAAGCGGGGTCAGCCTCATCGTCACGGTGGACTGCGGGGTATCGGAAAACGATCACATCGCCTACGCCAAGAGCAAGGGAATCGACACGATCATCCTCGATCACCATGAGATACCCGACTCCCTGCCGGCCGCGGTGGCAACGATCAATCCGAAACAGTCGGATTGCCCTTTCCCATTCAAACATCTCTCCGCGGTCGGAATCGTCTTCAATTTCCTGATCGCCCTCCGGGGCCAGTTGCGCAACGAAGGCTTCTGGCAGAACCGGCCATACCCGAACCTCAAGGAATATCTCGATATCGTCGCCCTGGGAACGATCGGCGACATTTCCCCGCTGATCGATGAAAACCGGATCTTCGCGAAATTCGGCCTGGACCTGATGACCGAATCACCCCGGATCGGCATTCAGGCCCTGAAAGAGGTATGCGGCATCGAAAACCAGGTCATCGATTCGGAGAAGGCGTCGTTCTCTCTGATCCCCCGCATCAACGCGGCGGGAAGGATCGCTTCGGCCGGCGACGCCGTCAACCTGCTCCTGACGGAGGACATCAACGAAGCGCGGGAAATCGCCCGGAAGCTCGATTCCTTCAACCAGAGGAGAAGGACCATGGAGAAGGATATTCTCGACGAAATCATCGCGTTGATGAACAAGGAAAACCGCCTGGAGCAGCTGAATTCCATCGTTTTCGCCTCGGACAGGTGGCATCCGGGGGTAATCGGTGTCGTCGCCTCCAAGCTGGTCGACCGCTTCTGCCGGCCCGCCATCGTGATCAGCCTGAAAGACGGGATCGGCAAGGGTTCGGGTAGAAGCGTCTCACACTTCAACATCTACAGGGGGCTCAAGAAATGCGAATCCCTGCTTCTTTCCTACGGCGGTCACCGGTTCGCCGCCGGTATCTCCATCCGGGAAGACGACGTGGATGAATTCGGCCGCATTTTCGACGAAATCATCCGCAAGGAAATGGACTCGGCGGATTTCGTGACGGAGACCCTCATCGACAGCCAATGCAGCCTGGCGGACGTCAATCATGACTTCCTGGCGGAAATGGACAAGCTCGCGCCCTACGGGAGCCGGAACCCCGAACCGGTTCTGTGTGTCCGGAATGCGTCCATCAGCACCCCCGCCGTCGTCGGCAACAACCACCTGTGGATGCGCGTCAACAAGGATGGAACCTCCCGGAATTCGATCTGGTTCAGCAAAGGACATTTCATGCATGCCCTGACCGATCAGCTTATCGACGTCGCCTTCACGCCGCAGATCAACCACTGGCACGGCACCTCCACCATCCAGCTCAAGCTGGTCGATATCGCCCTGCCGGGTCTGCAAGGCGTATGCTGAAAATACAATCTAAGCCCCATAGAAAGCGACATTCCCTTCAGGGATACGTTTGGCACATTACTCGCCGCCGAAACCAATCAGAATAAAGTACAATTCCGCTGGTCCATCGGAATAATCACCTTCAGGTGGTTCAGTAATTAATCCGCTTTGAGCGGTTCGTAAATTCAAGCCTCCGGCTTTAACGGATGATAATGATTTAAGTTCCCGAAAATCTTGGCCGATAATATCCATAACTTCATTATTTGACAAATCGGTTTTAACCGGCTAAACGGGGGGCGCAACAAATGACGGGTATCATCAAAGAAGCGGCTTATCTTGCTGTAACCAATCTCCTATCAGTAAAATTTGTTTCGGCCGGAGTCAAATCGCGGACACACCCAGAGACGATTCTTGATAACATCCGCCTCGCAGACCCCGAAAATGCCGATGCGCTGGCCAAACGATTGCAGGACGCCAAACAGACAATCGATCAGTTGCACAGCGGCAGAGCGCGTGCCGGTGAAGCGAGGAAAACGGCTGCGAGAGAAAAAATCGAACGCATCAAAGAGCAGATCAAGATGCTGAAGACAATGGGTGGTGATCCCAAGGTGGTCGCAAAACAAATTGCCCGCCTGGCAAAGGAACTGGCTGCAGCGGCGCGGGAATATGCTTCCGGGGCCGGTGGTGTTTCTCAAAGCCTGACAGGGATGGATGACTCGGCAAATGTAATGAATGGCAGTTCCTCCCTGTCAAATGTTGCCGAGGAGGGCATGACCGTTGACGATTCATCTGTTATTAAGGATGCTTCCACGAAAACGGGAGCTGAAGAAACAACCCTAACCGGGAGAAAAAACAAAAAGGATGAACATCCTGCACAGGAATTCGAAGCAACCGTAACGGGAGCGATACTGGCCGAAGGCTCGCGGCAATTTCAGGATGCGCAACGGCAGAAAATAAAAGAAGAGATAGAAAAGTATGCCGCAGAGATAAAACAGAAATTTTCTGAAGGGGATGAAAAACGTGAGGTTGTTAATGATCTGCGTACCCTGGCGGCCCAGTTGAAGGAAATGGCGAAACGGATCAAGAATTTATTGAACCAGAAGGGGGAGCGTACGGAGAATCAGGACCTCATTCAGACCAACCAAGCCTTGGCCGAAGTTGAGAAAAGCATCTCCGATATTACCGGAAACAACACAACCATGGTAAATGTTTTTACCTAATATTGCTGCAGAATCACTATTCCTACATCTTATTCCCAGTTTGAAGGGTGTCCGGTCAAATCGAAGGCTATGTCAGGATGAACTAACTACATTATTGATGATAATTGAAACTGGTTCTGTAATGATCGCCATGCCATACGGGGCTATGAGAACTTTCGTAAAATATACCAGGCCCATCATGATCGGCAAGGCACAAAGCGCAACGATCCAGAAATTCCGCCATATTTTCTTATTTTTTATTTTTTGGATCATTGATTTATAAATGATGAAGATAACGAATATATTCATCAGGATATAATAGATAATTCTATATCCATCGGCTTTAAGAAAGGTGCAGGCAATCCAACTATTCAAGGTAAAAAAGGAAAACGCATACAAAAATGACAAAAAGTAAATCATCTTTGGAGAGTAGCTTTTATCAATATATCTCTGCGGATAAATATGGAGTTTTTTGTCAATAATCATTTCGATAAAGAAATAGACAAGAGAAATAACCAGAATTACAAGCAAAAATAAAGAAATACCCCTGTCCATATTGTTAATCCCAGTCGTATTTTGGCTAATAGCGGGCTTAGTGATTTCTTTAAGAATACCGAGATTATAAGAAATGACAATATTTGTGATGATTTGCGTAATGACCAGAATGTATGTCGCCCTTATAAATCTGAGTAGTTTCAGCAGTTTTTTATAAGATATTACGCTATATGTTGTTTGGAATGCGCTAACTGTTGCATCAGTTTCAGCGTTTTCATTTTTCTCACTTGATCCAGCGCTTTTTCCCCCCCGGTCTACATGACGTGCCCCTTTCATAGCCTTAAACCAGCGTGTTGTCGCCGGGTGCCACAGCAACCCCAGGGAAACAATATCAGCCAGGGTTACGATGTTGCTGATAAAAGCCAGAATGATGGGAGTATAATTAAATTTTGAAAATAATCCAATGTATAAACCAGACAAAATCAAAAAAGTAAATAATACACGTGCCCATGCTTTTCCTCTCAACAACATATACAACAAAAATAAAAACATAAGCGCAGCGGCTAGCATACTCAGGTAAAGTATGTAGAGATTTAAACTCAACTTTCGCAGGAGCGATAATATTATAAGTAATTGATATTATTAATAGTATAGCGTCACGAAGTGTGATATATAGGTTTTGTTCCCCAACAAAACACAATAAACACTCGAGGTGACGCTATGCC